>Ga0066681_10000092_pt1 | contig 20370 bp, 13 predicted proteins | sample GraSoiAngelo_130_FD_65629 | JGI IMG/M metagenome (GOLD analysis project Ga0066681, IMG submission 65629) | Grasslands soil microbial communities from the Angelo Coastal Reserve, California, USA - 14_0929_02_20cm | ecosystem: Environmental > Terrestrial > Soil > Grasslands | place: USA...
CGGATCACCATCGCCGCGCTCTTCTTGATGAGCATTTCGTCGATGACCCACCCGGCCAGATGGATCGCCGAAGCTTGGCCGCCGATTACGCTGTTGGATCCGCCGGAATCAAATCCGCCGCTGCCGGGAACGGCGAGAACTTCCGTGATGCCCGCCGCGCGCGTGACGGGAATGTGTTCGCTCGAGGGAGATACGGCTGTGGCTGCGACGACGTCCGGATTGTAGTTTCCCGTCTCCGTCGAATCGACACTCGCGCTAACGGCGCCAATCTCCCGCAATCCCATCTGTGTGATCGAATCGAAGATCCCAGGATAGACTTGCAATCCCTTTGCGTCGGTGACCTGCGCACCCGCTGGAATCTCAATACCAGCGCCCACGGCCGTGATTCTTCCATCGCGAAAGACGACCGTGCCGTCTTCGATGGCGCTACCTGCGAGCGTGAAGATTTTCGCGTGAGTAATCGCATAGGTGCTGGAGGGCGCTGCCTGCGCGCCTGCAATAGCTGGTAGAACGCAGACCGCGATAAGAATCAGTGCGGCTCGAAGAGCGGTCGGAGTGGTTTTCACAGCGCACCCCCTAGAGTAACCGTTGAGCCCGAGTCGGCGCCGTCCGTTTGAGGTGGCTTGGGCTTTTCTTCCGGCTTCTTCAATTCCGGCTTTTTCTCTTCGGGTTTCTTCTCGCCGGGCTTTTGACCGGCAGCGTCAGGCTTTTTCTCTTCAGGCTTCTTCTCCGCCGCCTTCCTGAATTTGTCGATGAGCGCTTTCTTCTCTTTTTCGCGCCCGGCGCGTTCCGCGGTGTCGCGCTGAAGATCGAAGTAGACTCGGCCATCGACCAGCGTTTTCTGCACCACCGCGTAAGCGCTCAGCGGATCGCGGTTGTAAATCGCCAGGTCGGCATCCTTGCCCACGTCAATCGTGCCGACGCGCTTGTCAATGCCGAGCTGCATCGCGGGATTCAGCGTGACCATTTTCAGCGCTTCGTCGTGCGAGAGGCCGCCGTACTTCATACTCTTGGCAGCTTCCTGATTCAAATGCGTCGCTTCTTCAGCGTCGTCGGAATTGATAGAGACGACGACGCCGCGGCGGGTCATCAGCGCCGCGTTGTACGGAATCGCGTCGTAGGCTTCGACTTTGTAGGCCCACCAATCCGAAAAAGTGGAAGCGCCGACGCCCGCGGCAGCCAGTTCATCGGCCACTTTGTACCCTTCCAGAACGTGCTGAAAAGTGCGGACTCTGAAGCCAAACTCTTTCGCGACGCGAAGCAGCATCAGGATTTCATCTTCACGGTAGCAGTGCGAATGCACGTAGCGCTTGCCTTCCAGCACTTCGACGAGCGGTTCAAGGCGCAGATCGCGGCGCGGCGCGACAAGGTTTTTTTCGCCCGCAGCAGCGCGCTTGTTGTACTCATCCCACGTTTTCTTGTAATCGCGCGCTTCGCTGAACGCCCCGCGAATGGTTTCTTCGACTCCCATGCGCGTCGCGGGATACCGGCGGGGCTGTCCCGGGATGCTGAAGTTCGAGCGCTTCGGATTCTCGCCAAGGGCGAATTTGATGCCGGGAAGCGCGCCTTCAAACGGGAGCTTCCCCGCGGGCTGGCCCCAGCGCAGCTTGATAACCAGCGTCTGCCCGCCGATGGCATTCGCGGAGCCGTGAAGAATATTCGCCGACGTGACTCCGCCAGCTAAATCACGATAAATGTCGATGTCCTCCGGGTTCAGAATTTCCGCCATGTTCACCATCGAAGAGACGGAAACGCTGCCCTCGTTGATGCTTTCCGCCGCGATGTGCGAATGGCAATCGATAATGCCCGGAATGACGAACTGCCCCGCGGCATCAATTAGCTGTGCATCTTTCGGGGCGTTGACGGACAGGCCCACTTCTGCGATTTTGCCATCCTTAATAAGGATGGAGCCGTGCTCAATGTTTCCATGCGAGACAGTCATGATCGTGGCGTTTCGAATCACAATGACCGCCGGCGCGTCCGGCGGCGCTGCAGTAGCCGCCAGCGGGAGGCAAAGAATACAAAGAAGGCTCAAGAATCGTAGGTTCTTTGCATTGATGAAAAATCCAAATGAGCCCTTCACTGGGCACCTCCAAACGTGGTCGCCGCAACGGTAGTGTTCGTGGGCTTAACGCCGATAAAGTCCAGCGCGAAACCCTGCACGCGAATGGTCCCCTTCAACGACGTCCCGTCAAACGTGCCGGAGAAAACGACATCAGCCGGAGATCCCTCGATCGGAATGTTGATGGTAAAGTTGAACTTGTCCACGCTCAGATAGCCGCTGATGATCGACGCGGTGCCGCGCTTGCTCGTGAGAGTGCCGGAGATCGTGCCGTCTTTATCCATGGTGAGGTCGGCAGTAGACTCCTCGGGACCATCAGGCGTGGTGTAGGAAAGTCTCCATTTTCCGGTGATGTCGCCTTTCGGCGGCTCCTTTGGCTTCTCCGGCTCGCGAATTTCAAATCGGCGGCCGTCCACAAAAACCATTTTGATCTTGGTTTTTTCCTCGAAGAGGTCGCCATCGGTAACCACAAGATTCGCGATTTTCCCGTTTTCAATTGAGCCCACGCGGTCGGCGACGCCGAAGATTTCCGCCGCCGAAAGCGTCAGCGCGCGAATCGCGGCGTCCGGCGCGAGGCCCGCGTCAATCGATTTCTTCGCGCCTTTGAGCGTATCCTTCGGCGACGTGATGCCTCCGGAATAAAACGCAAACTTGACGCCGGCTTTGGCCAGCGCCCCCGGCGAAGACGGCGCGCGATCGCGGAACTGCAGCGTCCGCAGCGACGGCTTGTCTTCGGGATCGGCGTCTTTCTCGGCTTCGGGCCACTTCAGGTTCACAAGCACGGGAAGTTTCTTCGTGGCAATTTCGGGAGCAACTTCGTAAGCCATCTGCCCCCCATAAATGGCGTAAGTTGCATCCTTGACCTTCCAGCGATCGACCAGTTCAAGCGCGCGCCGGAGCTGTATGGCATTGTTCGCGGGAATCAAAACCTGCGCGTGATCTTCCAGCGCCTCGGCAAGCGCCGCTTCTGTTCGGTCATAGCGCGGCCGTGCCACGCTACGAGGATTCTTCTCGTAGGTAGCTTGCGCCTTGATGCTCCACTCCGTGTCCAGCCAGACCTGGTGAATGTATGCCAGCGTGCCCATGATCGAGCTCGGAAACCCGCCGCCGAATCCGCCTGAAGTCTGGAACGTCACCGGAATCGCCACCGGCGACTTCACCACCAAATCTCCCGCCCGTTCGCCCGCGAGATCCAGCACTGCCGCCTGCCCCGGAAAAATTCCACCTTTTGGCGAAGACACAACTGTAGTGAATCCTCCGTTGCGCCAGGTTTCGATGCGCTTGTCGCTCAGGGTGGCTTCATCCGCCGCGGTTCGCCACGGTGTGGAGTAGGGGCGGTCCTCGGGACCGTGCGCGCCCTCTTGTGAGCGGCGCGGGCCGCCTTCACTGCTCGCCGGTGGCGTGACGGGAAGCCCCACGTCAGTAAAGGAATCGATCAGCCCCGGATAAACGGTAAGCCCTTTCCCGTCGACCACCCACGCCTCAGCCGGAATGGCAATGTCCTTTCCAACGGCCGTGATCAGTCCGCGAGAGATAACAATCGTGGCGTTCTCCATCAGCGGCCCTGCAACGGGAACAACTTTGGCACCGCGAATCGCGAAGTATTGCGGCTCGCCTCCTTGTGCCTGTGCAGGCGGCGCAGCACAGAGCGCCGTGAAGCAAACCGCTGAGACACACCACAGAGTGATCTTGGAACGCATGCAAAACTCCTCGCGAAGGCTTTGAAGGGACAACCATCCCCCGGCAACCGTAAAGGTAGACGCATGAGGCTAGTGGGAAGTCTCGGAAGAGTCAAGAAGGCAGGGCCGAAAAAAAATTCAAAAAACCCGGAAACAAAATGCCATGATCTGGCGTCTCTTCTATTGCATTCCCATAGGAACTGGTGCATATAGATATGGGCATCCAGTAGGAGCTAACGGGAGAAACGATGGGTGAACGAGCGGACGTCTGGCAAGGAACGCTGGCCCTGATGGTGCTGAAAACTCTCCAAGCCCTGGGGCCGCTGCACGGTTACGGAATTGCGCGCCGTATCGAGCAGACCAGCGGCGACCTGCTCGCCGTGAACTATGGAACGCTCTACCCCGCCCTTCTGAAGCTCGAGCAAGAAGGCTACATTTCCTCCGAGTGGGGCACTTCGGATAACAACCGCAAAGCCAAGTACTACAAACTGACGCGCGCCGGCCGTAAGCAACTGGAAAAGGAAGCGCGCGAATGGGAGCAGACCACGGAAATCCTCGCGCGGTTTCTGGCTCCTGGAAAGGAATCCGCATGAGGCAGTTGCGCGCGCTCTTCTTCCGGCTCGCCCCCCTCTTTCGCAAGGCCCAGCGTGACCGCGATCTCGCCGCCGAGATGGAAAGCCATCTTCAACTACACATCGAAGACAATCTGCGCGCCGGCATGAGCCCCGCGGAAGCGCGTCGCCAGGCTCTCATCAAGCTCGGCGGCATCGAACAAACGAAAGAACTTTACCGCGACCGCCGCGGTCTGCCGCTGCTTGAAACACTGTTCCAGGACTTGCGGTTCGCGCTTCGCATGCTCCGCAAAACCCCCGGCTTTACCGTGGTGGTCGTGCTCACACTGGCCTTGGGAATCGGTGTCAACACCGCCATTTTCAGCATCGTGAACGGCGTGCTCTTGCAGCCGCTACCCTACCCGCGACCCGAACAGCTTGTGGTCGTCGCGCGAACCGCGCCAAGGTTCGATCATCCCGTGCCCGTTTCGGGGCCTAACTTCCTCGATTGGCGGGCACGCGCCAGGCAGTTTCAATTTCTCGCGGGATTCGATGGCCGCGGTTTCACCGTCATGTTCGGTAACGAGCCTGAGAATATTTTGGGCGCCGCTGTATCGCCTAATTTTCTATCGGTTCTGGAAGCCGCGCCAATACTCGGCCGCGATTTTCTGGAACCAGAAGAACACACTGGCAATGACCGCGTTGCGTTGATTACTCACTCATTCTGGAAGAAGCGCCTCGGCGGTGACGCGCGATGGGTCGGCCGGACACTTACCATCAACAACCAGCCGTTCACAGTTGTAGGCGTACTGCCCCACGATTTTCGCTACGTCATGATGGGGGACGCGCAGATTTTCATTCCGCTGAATCTTGAGACAACTTTGCGCGGTGAAAATTTCATGTCGGTGATCGGTCGAGTCAAAGCGGGCGTATCCCTGCGCCAGGCGCAGAGCGAAATGGACTCCATCGCCCGCGCCCTCGAAAAGGAGTACCCCGCGGACGACGCCGAGCAAGGCGCCATCGTAATCCCCATGCTCACCAGGGTTGGCCATCGGATTCGCGAGGCGCTTTTGATCATGCTCGCAGCGGTCGGCCTCGTTCTTCTTATCGCTTGCGCGAACGTCGGCAACCTGCTCTTGGCTCAAGGCGTGCGACGTCGAGGTGAGATTGCTGTGCGCAGCGCCCTCGGCGCCGGTGCGGGCCGGCTGCTGCGCCAGTACGTAACCGAAAGCGTGTTGCTTGGTTTTCTCGGATGCGCCCTCGGTTTGCTCGCTGGCCATTTCGGATTGCAAGCGTTCCGTGTTTTTAGTCCAGGCAATGTGCCGCGGCTTGAAGAAGTCCAAATTAATCTTCCGGTGCTGCTCTTTTCGCTCGGTATTTCGCTCGTTGCAAGCATTCTTTTTGGCCTGGTTCCCGCTTCGCGGATCTCCCGCGTGAATCTTGCGGACTACTTGAAGGAAGGAAGCGCGCGTGCGACTTCGGGAGCCGATCGCGGTTTGGTGCGCCAGTCTCTTGTGGTGGCCGAGATCGCGCTGTCTCTCGTATTGCTTGCCGGCGCGGGGCTTGCCGTGCGCAGTTTTATTAAGCGCCTCTCCGCCGATCCCGGTTACGATTCGCGAAACCTCCTGACCTTCTATTTGTCGCCCCCTATACGGAAAGCGGCGCAAGCCGAGGACTTCTATCGCCGCGTGCTCGAGCGCATGAGCGCGATTCCCGGAGTGCATTCCGTTGCCATGTCCCACTCCATCCCTCCAGGCGGCGAGGAGGTTGACGGTCCTGTCATCACCTCTGAACACCCTGACATGGATCCCAACCACGCTCCGGACATTGTTTACAATCTCATAAGCCCCAATTACTTTCGAACCATGCGCCTCCCCCTGCTTGCAGGCCGCGAATTCTCCGATGCAGACGTTCATGGTGCGAGTCCGGCAGTCATTTTGAATGAAGCCGCGGCGCGCTCGCTTTTCCCCGGCGAGAGCGCCGTCGGTCTGAGAGTCAAACTTGGGGCGGACAATCTGGCCGCGTGGTGGACCATCGTTGGCGTGGTTGCCGATGAACGATATTTCGGGTGGGATAGCGATCGGAGTCCTACCGCGTACTTGCCGGTCTCGCAAATTCTCCAGGACAATATGCCTGACTACGATGCCGCGATCATTCTACGCACCAATTCTGCGCCCATATCCTTCCTCCCTGCGGTTCGCAGCACCATGACCTCGATCGACAACCACATGGCGCTGCTGGGACCGGAGACTATGGAGCAGCGTCTTGGGCATACCTTTGCGCCCCATCGCTTCAACATGGCGTTGCTCACTGCGTTTGCAAGCTTCGCGTTGCTACTAGCCGCAGTCGGCATCTATGGAGTAATGGCGCAGTTCGTCGCCCAGCGTACACACGAAATTGGCATACGCATGGCTCTCGGTGCGTGTCCGATCGAAGTAGTCCGTCTCGTGCTCGGACAAGGGGTGCGGCTAGCCTTGCTTGGTTTGGCTATCGGCATTGCAGTGGCGGCAGCCGCCACGCGGCTGATTCGCTCGCTGCTTTACGGCGTCACCGCTTCCGATCCCCTGACTTTCTTTTTCGTTGCCACTTTGCTTATTTGTGTAGTTCTGCTGGCGTGTTTGGTGCCCGCGCGGCGCGCTATGCGGGTCGATCCCATCGTAGCGCTGCGCCACGAATAGTTATTGTAGTGGCCGGTCTTCAGACCGGCCAGGGTCGCGAGGCATGATTATGAGAAAAACCCGAGCATGGCTGTTGCGATTCGAAGGACTATTCCGCAAAGAGCGGCGAGAGCGCGATCTCTCTGCTGAGATGGAATGCCATCTCCAAATGCATGTCGAAGACAATCTCCGCGCCGGCATGAGCCCCACAGAAGCGCGCCGTAAAGCTCTCATCAAACTCGGCGGCGTCGAGCAAACCAAAGAAATCTACCGCGACCGCCGCGGCCTGCCAATTCTTGAAACGCTCCTGCAAGACCTTCGCTACGGCGCGCGCATGCTCCGCAAAAATCCCGGCTTCACCGCCGTTGTTGTACTGACCGTTGCTCTGGGCGTGGGAGCGAACGCCGCCATCTTCTCCGTCGTGGATGCCGTGCTTCTGAGACCGCTGCCCTATCCCGAATCCGATCGCCTCGTAATGGCGTGGGAAAAGGTCTCTCTGCCGAATTATCAGAACGATGAGAACAATCCATCACCTGGCAATTTCTCCGACTGGAAAAATCAGAGTACCATTTTCGAAAACATGGGAGCCTACCGCAACCGCAGTTTCAATCTCACCGGAGAGGGTGAGCCGGTACGCGTCGAAGGCGAGCAAGTTTCCGCCGGCCTGTTTTCCGTTCTAAAAGTGAACGCGGCGCTCGGCCGTGTCTTCACTGCGGAAGACGATCAGCCCGCCGGCCGGCACGTCGTCGTGCTAAGCGACGGCTTATGGAAGAGCCGCTTTGGCGCGGATGCGCAAATTCTGCACAAAACAATCCTGCTCGATGGTGAGAGCTATGCCGTCGTCGGCGTCATGCCGACGGGTTTTCATTTCCCTGATCCCGACGACCAGCTCTGGGTCCCGATCGCCCTAACTCCCCAGGACCTCGCCAATCATGGGAGCCATAATTTGGTCGTCACCGCGCGGCTCAAGCAAAATGTTTCTCTTTCGCAAGCCCAGAGCGAATTGAATCGTATCGCGCAACGTCTTACGGAGCTTTATCCCGATACCAATACAGGGGTGCAAGCGAACATTGTCGCACTCGAGGAAGAAATAGCCGGCCCCGTGCGCCCGGTGCTCGTTGCTCTTTTTGGCGCGGTGGGGTTCGTTTTGGTGATCGTTTGCGCCAATGTCGCCAACCTACTCCTCGGACGTGCATCCGCCCGCCACCGCGAAATCGGCATTCGCATCGCGCTTGGCGCTGGGCGAATTAGAATCCTGCGTCAGCTCTTGACGGAAAGCGCGCTGCTTGCGCTGCTGGGCTGTGCGCTCGGATTGCTCTTCGCCTGTTGGGGAATCCTCACTCTCAAACTGCTGAGCCCTCCCCATATCCCGCGGATGGACGAAATCCGAATAAACACTTCGGTCCTTGTTTTCAGCCTAACGATTTCCCTCCTTGCGGGATTCATTTTTGGCGTCCTGCCTGCGCTTCAAGCCGCCCGTGGCGACGTAAATGATTCTTTGAAAGAAGGCGCACGCGAGTCCACCGGCGGCGCGCGCCTGCGCACTCGCAATCTGCTGGTGATTCTCGAGACAGCGCTCGGTGTCGTCGTGGTGATCGGCGCGGGGCTTCTTCTTCGCAGCTTTCTGATTCTTGAGCGCGTCCCGCTGGGTTTCCAGCCGCAGAATGTCCTCACGTTTCGCGTGATTCCCCGTGGCGAAAGATATTCGCTATTAACCGGGCGCACCGCGTTTTATCAGCAGGCCATTGAGCGTATCCAAGCGCTGCCCGGAGTGAGGTCCGCCGCGGCCGTCAGTTTTATTCCCCTCACTAATGTTCGCGCCAGCAAGGGTTTTTCCATCGAGGGCCGCATCCGGCCAGCTGCCGGACAAATCCCCATGGCCGGCTACGACGCCGTGACTCCCGGATATTTCGATTCGCTCCGGATTCCTCAGCGCAGTGGAAGAGATTTTTCCTGGCGCGACACTCCGCAAGGTCAACGCGTCGTCATCATTAACGAAGCCATGGCGCGAGCCTATTGGCCCGGCGAAGATCCTCTCGGGAAGCGCATCAAGTTCGGTACGCCCGAAGATCCGATTCCGTGGTGGACCGTTTCCGGAGTCGTGGGCGACATCCGTGAGTTCGACGTTCTGACACCGCCGCGGCCGACTCTGTACCTCCCCATATCACAGGCGGACGATTCGAATTATGTCCTCCGCGACTGGGTGGTGCGCGCCAACGGCGATCCCCTGGCCATTGCCTCATCGGTCCGCGCGGCGATGCGCGAAGTGGATCCGGATTTGCCGGTGTCGCGCCTGCGCAGCCTCGAGCAGGTCCGGAACGTTTCCGTGGCGGCGCAGCGCTTCAACTTATTGCTCTTTGGTTTATTCGCGGCGCTCGCATTGGCGCTGGCTGCAGTAGGGATTTATGGCGTAATGGCGTATAGCGTGGCGCAACGAACGCGCGAAATCGGCATCCGTGTTGCTCTCGGCGCGCAGCGCGGCGAGGTTGTGCGTCTGCTTCTTGGCCAAGGCACGCGGTTCGCTGCTTTCGGAGTGATTCTTGGCCTGGCCGGAGCCTTCGCCCTGACGCGGCTCATGGCTGACTTGTTGTACGGCGTGCGGCCAACGGATCCACTCACATTTGCAGGCGTGGCGATTCTGCTCGCTGCCGTCTCGCTCGCCGCGTGCTACTTCCCGGCGCGCCGCGCGATGCGCGTCGATCCAATCGTAGCCCTGCGTTATGAATAATTATTGTAGTAGGCCGTTTTCAGATCGGCCCGTGTCGCGAGGAACATAATGAGGCAACTGCGTGCTTGGTTTTTGAGGCTAGGCGGACTTTTTGACAGCGCACACCGAGAAAAGGATCTCGCCGCCGAGATGGCCAGCCATCTCCAAATGCACATCGAAGATAATCTGCGCGCCGGCATGAGCCCCGCAGAAGCATATCGCCAGGCCCTCATCAAACTCGGGGGCGTCGAGCAAACGAAAGAAATCTACCGCGACCGCCGCGGTCTTCCTCTTCTCGAAACACTTTTCCAGGACTTGCGTTTCTCCTTCCGCATGCTCCGCAAGAATCCCGGCTTCACGGCCGTCGCGGCCCTCACGCTGGCTCTTGGCATCGGCGCGAACACCGCGATTTTCAGCATCGTGAATGCCGTCGTCCTGCGTCCTCTGCCGTACAAAGACTCTGCGCGAATCGTCACCTTCCATACCAAAACGGCTATGTTCCCCAACTTCACGCTCGCTCTGACCTGGCCGGCTTTCCAGGAAGTTCGCTCGCAAGCCACTCTCTTAGAGGAGACCGCGGCGTACTGGGCCACAGACAGAACGTTGACCGGTGTGGACCAGCCGGAAGTGCTGCGCGCAACCGGTGTCTCCAGCGGATTCTTCGAAGAACTGGGAGGCACCGCGCAGCAAGGGCGCTTGCTCTCCGAACAGGATCATCAGCCCGGACAGAACCGCGTAGCGGTCATCAGCGATGCTCTCTGGCGCACTCGTTTTGCAACAGATTCCGGCGTGATTGGCCGAAAACTAATTCTGGACAAAGAGGTCTACACCATCGTTGGAGTCGCGGCCAAAGATTTTGCGTTTCCAGAAAGGTCCGAAATTTGGTTGCCGCTCTCATTGACGCCGGAAATCGAGCAAAATCAAAAGTTCTTCAGGTTCCAAGTCCTCGGCAGATTGCGGAAAGGAGAGAGGCTCGAAACTCTGCAAGCGGAACTCGCCACCATCGCGCAGCGGTTCGCGAAATTAGATCCGGCTCTCGGCAAGGGATACAAACTTTCCGCAGAGCCGCTCCTGGAGAGTCGCGTCCACGATGCGCGGCAAAGTTACCTCGTCCTTCTGGCCGCAGCCACGTTCGTCCTTCTGATCGCTTGCGCCAACCTGACGAGTCTCTTGATGGCGCGCGGCTGGGGCAGAAACCGCGAAATGGCCGTGCGCGCCGCGCTTGGCGCCTCGCCTGGAAGACTGCAGCGTCAAGGCCTGGTCGAAAGCTGCCTCTTGGCATTGCTCGGCGGCACCGTAGGAATTGCCCTGGCCGCAGGAATCGTGCAGGTTTTTCGTGCGATTGCGCCGAGCGGCACACCACGCCTCTCCGAAATAACTCCCGATTGGACTTTACTCTGGTTCGCGCTCGCGAGTTCTCTGGTTTCAGGAGTTGTCTTTGGTCTCGCGCCGGCGCGCCGTGCCGCGCGCATGGCGCCCAGCGACGCCCTGAAAGAAGGAACCGCGGGAAGCATCACCGGCACTTCGCGATTTGGCAATGCGCTAGTCGTTGTGGAAGTGGCCCTCGCTTTCATTCTTCTCATCGGCTCGACGCTCATGATGCAGACGCTCGCTCACTTGCTGCACCAGAATCCCGGCTTCCGCTCCGACCGTCTCCTCACCTTCGACTTGCCGCAGCCGCCGCAGTGGAACCGCGAGGATTCCGACGCTAATGCCGCCGGCCAGATCGTGCGTTTGAAAGACATGCTCACGCGCGTGCGCCGCTTGCCGGGAGTCGAAGACGTTGTCGCCTCCGATCACGGCATCTTGGACGGAATGATGTACGAGCATTCCGGCTTGCAACTGGAAGGCGCGCTTCCCGAACAATCCGCGGTAACGGAGAGCGTCATCGGCCGGTACATTTCGCCGACCTATTTCCGCATGCTGGGCATTTCTCTCGTGCGCGGCCGCGAGTTCGCAGAGCAAGACCAGCAAGGCGCGCAAAAAGTCGTCATGGTGAATGAAGCGATGGCCCGCAAATATTGGGGCACGCTGGACATCGTTGGAAAACGCATGAGCGTGTCCACGGACGGCAAGGGAACTCCGCAGTGGAACGAGATTGTCGGCGTCGTCGCCAATGCCCGCGACGTCGAGATTCAGGATGAGGCCATGCCGGAGTTTTATCTCGCTCTTTTCCAATGGGGCGTGGGATCGCATCACCTGATCGTCCGCACGCAAGCAAATCCCGATGCGCTGGCCGGAACGATTTCGCGGCAAATCTGGGCCGGCTATCCTGACCAACCAGTGCGCCACGTCATGGCTCTGACGGAGACGATTGCGGAATCCGTTGGCGATCAGCGCATGCACACCGTTCTGCTCGGCGTATTTGCCGGTGTGGGCTTGATGCTGGCACTGCTCGGAGTTTACGGCGTCGTTTCGTATTCTGTAGCGCGCCGCACTCAGGAAATCGGCGTCCGCATGGCCTTGGGCGCAGCGCGCGCCGACGTGTTGCGCATGGTCCTGCGGCAAGGATTGACTCTCGTTGCCTGCGGAGCCGTCATCGGCGCCGTCGCGGCGCTCGGAGCCGTTCGAGTGATTGCCAGCGAGCTCTACGGCGTGAAGTCCAGCGATCCCCGGACGTTCTCCGGAGGTGCCGCGCTCATTCTGATCGTCGGCTGCTTGGCTTGCTGGACCCCGGCACGCCGCGCCATGCGCGTCGACCCAATCGTCGCCCTCCGCTACGAATGAAGCCCTAAATCTGTCATTTCGACCGGAGGGACGGCGGTTTTTGCCGTCCCGGAGCGGAGAAATCTCTCTTCTACCTTAGTTTCTACTTCCCAATTCCGCTTCTACGGCTTCTTCTTCTTAAACAATTCCCCCAACGCATTAATCGCGTCCGCCGGATTTTGCGTTTGCTGCTGCAAATTGGTTTTAGCTCCGGGAGCCGTCCCACCGGCGCAGCCCAACTGCGACTGGAGCAAGCTTGCCGCGGTTCCGCCAATGTCAGGAACAAATTTCGGGTCGGCCGTCGTCCCGTGAATCTGAAAAGGAATCGTCGCTCCCTTGCATCCGCCCTTGCCTCCGCCGATGGCGCCCAGGAGGCCTCCGATTCCCGACGGCGGCGCGCCGCCTGACGACGTATAAGTCGCGGTATTCGCCAGCGTCGCCGCCATTTTGAAGTCCAGATTATTTTTCGCATCCAGCGTGCCTGCGCCAACCAGCGTGCCGAGCGCGGGAATCGCCGCCAGGAAATTCTGAGCTTCCAGCCCGGTAGGGGCCATATGCAAATTCGTGGTGATTTTTTCGATGTCCAGGTCCTGGCCGGTTTTCAAGCCGGTCAGCGCGGAAATCGTGGACATCCTCGATCCCAGGTCAAAGCCCGCGAGCTTCGCGTTATACAAACCGACCGTCCCGGTAGTGATCAGTTTGTTGGTCGGCCCGGTTATATTCAGATTTGTGTTGAGCGCGCCTGCGGCCAGCGAAGCGCCCTTCGGAAGGTGAATGCCCAGCGCGGGGAGAAACGCTTCCAGGTCGCGGGCAGGCATGTTCTCGCCTTCGACTTTGGCATCGACGATGGTTTCGTCTCCGGGCGACTGAAACGTGCCGGAGAGATGCGCCGCGGCGCTGCCGATATGGAGCGTCGACGGATTGAGCACGCCGGCGTTCTTGCGCAGATTGTATTTCGTGGCAAAATTCACGGTCACCGGAACTCCGGCCGGTGAACCGCCGGCGACAAAGAGCGCCTTGGACAACTTGGCATTGCCTTTGGTCTGCGCTTCGCCGCCTTGCGAGGACAGATTGGCATCCAGGTCCACAATGCCGCCAAGGCCCATGGAAGGATCGAGGAATCCCGTGGAAGCAAGATTCAATCCCGCCACGTTGAGCTTGGCGTTCAGCGGGGTGAGCGCCGTGTCCGCCTGATCCACCGGGCCGAACGTCCCGTCCAGCTTGAGTTTGCCGCCCGCGGGCAGATCGGCTGTGACCGTTACTGGAAACTTAGACGTCAGCGAAACGTCCGAAGCCGTGACGTTGACGTGGTCGTACGTGCTCCGCTTCTGCGAATTTGTCGAGCCGACGATGATGCTGCCGTCGTTCAGCGTGAGTTTCTTGATGGAAACTTCCGCCGCGCCTGCCGTAGGCGAAGGCTTTTCGGCCGGCGCCTTCTTGGCCTCAGCTTTCGCGGCGGCCCCGCCCAGCGAGGAATAGTTCCATTGTCCGGCGCTGTTGTGCAGCAAGGTCACTTTAGGACTGGCAATCGTCACGCCGGTAACATTCAGCGTCTTCGAGAGAATCAGCGGCATTATTTCCACGCCCACGTCCAGCGACTTGGCCGTCAGGAACGGAGCAGAGCTGAATTTCGGGTCGTCGCCAATGGAAAGGTTTTCCGCGGAAAGCGATCCGCTGATCAGCGACAAGCTGATGTTGCCCAATTGCACTTTGCGTCCCAGCGCCGCCGAAGCTTTCTCTTCAATGATTGGCCGGAACTGGTTCACGGGGATCAGGAACGGAGCAACGAGTACCACTACAACCAGCACACCCACCACAATCAGCACAATCTTCAATGTCTTATTCACGGCAGCCTCCCAGGGCTGGACACGCGGGCGATCCCCATGCGGAAACGCCAGCATAGCACGGTGACTATACATATGAGGCCGCGCATAGTCGGGAGACTCGTTCTGGAGATGGAGGTCACGAATATGTCTTCCTCGGGTCGGGGAATCTTCCGGCTTCGACAGCGCGGCGATAGCAGGCTGGGCCCCTAATGCCGGAGCCGTATGGAATGGGAGGAGAGAAACTGGAGCAAGAGGCTAGCGAAAGGCAGCCCCACCCTTGCAAACCCCGCAAGGATGCCGTGGGGTAAAGAAAGAGCGGGGCGCCCTGGAATCGACTAGAATGTGAGCAGCGGAGGCTCGCAATGGCCCACCGGTTTACTGTGATCTTCGAGAAAGAAGCGGAGGGGGGCTACCACGTTTTCTGTCCCACTTTGCCGGGATGCCACACGCAAAGCGAGACGGTCGAAGAAGGCGTCGAAAACATTCGCGAGGCCATCGAACTTTACATCGAAAGCCTTGTCGAAGACGGGCTGCCCATGCTGTGATCTTTTCGACGGGCGTTAGAAAGGGCGCTTGTACAGGGAAAACATGGCTGCATCGTCAAAATTGAGCGGGCCGCACATCGGCGCGATCGAGCCGATGATGGAACCCATCCCGGAGGGCTGGTTTGCGATGGGATGCGAAACCGGACGCGACGACGAAAAGCCCGTGCACCGCGTGTGGGTGGATGCGTTTGAGATGGCGATTTACCAGGCCACGAACGTGGAGTACGCGCGCTTTCTTGCAGCCACCAACGGCGCTCCGCCGCCGCATTGGAATGACGCGAATTTCAATGACCCGCAGATGCCCGTGGTAGCCGTGTCCTGGCACGAAGCGGCAAACTATTGCGAGTGGCTGAGTGGCATGACCGGCAAACGCTATCGCTTGCCGACCGAAGCGGAATGGGAACGCGCGGCGCGCGGCGGCGAAGAATGCTTTCTATACCCGTGGGGAGACGCGCCTCCGGAAACAGTTCCCGATTACGACAAACGATGGAAGCTCGGGCCGGAGCCGGTGGGGCTGTATAAGCCGAACGCTTACGGGCTGTACAACGTGGGCGACAACGTCCATGAATGGTGCTCCGACTGGTACGACGACGGGTACTACGCGCATTCGCCGGAACGAAATCCGCAGGGGCCAAAGAGCGGCACGCGCAAGGCTTCGCGGGGCGGCTCGTGGCGCCATCATATTAAGGTTACGCGCACGGCGGCGCGGTCCAGCATTCCGCCGGAGTTCCAATACGCGGATTATGGATTCCGCATCGCCCGGTCGTTGACCGCCTGAGAATGAAGAGGTGTTCCGCGAAGTGGAAAGAGGGAAATTTTGCGTTCATGTTAGGATGAAGGAATGCGCCACGGCTCATCGGCTTTGCGACTAATGGCATTGCTGGTGGGCGTCGCCGCAACGGCGGCGGCGCAGAAGCAGCCGAAGCCGCAAGGCCTTCCCGATGCGTCCGTCGCAAAACAGGAAAGCGCGCAGAAGCGCCAAAATCGTGTCCAAACAACCATCGAAGTTCTGGAACGGCGCTCTATTTTCTTTCCCGATATCGCCACCAGCGCCGGCCCGCTGAGCGTGAAACAGAAATTCGAACTTTTCTCGGATCAGAGCATCGCTCCTTCGCGTCTTCTCAGTTCCGCGGCGGGCGCGGGAATCGGGCAAGCGCAGAATTCGCTGGCCGCCTATGGCCAGGGAATGGCTGGATATGGAAAACGTTTCGGCACTTCGATGGCTACGGCGGCATCGACGAATTTTTTCGGAACGTTTGTAATTTCGTCCGCGTTGCACCGCGACCCGCGCTACTTCGTGACGCTGCACGGCGGGTTCGGGCATCGCGTGGGGTACGCGCTGAGCCGCATCGTGGTGGCGCGAACGGATGAAGGAAAGAATGCGGCCAATTGGGCAGGGATGCTGGGACCGCTGCTGGCGGAGAGCCTGGCGAACAGTTATTTGCCGGTGAAAGAACAAACAGCGGGGCGGACTTTTCAGAGGTATGGAATACGCATCGGACTGTACACCGCCAGCAACGCGCTGCGGGAATACTGGCCGACGATCTTTCGGAGCCTTCGCATCACCAAGATCGCTCCGGCGCCAAAATCGAATCCTGCGCCTACGACGCCGTGAGCGGCACGGCCGTAGCTTTTGACAGCGGGCGTTTTGCCAATGAACAAACTCGGGCGGAACGAAAATGGCCGGGAAGTATTACAATGGAAGAGCGGGGCTGTAGCTCAGATGGATAGAGCAGCAGTTTCCTAAACTGCTTGTCGGCGGTTCGAATCCGCCCAGCCCCACCATTTAGAAATAGAAATTGGAAGCTGGAAACTAGTAGGACTTCTGCATTGGCCTGATGCTGATGTCGGTGACTTCGGCGGTGCGCGGCGGGCGGAGCGAGTGAGTAACCATTTCCGCAATGTCTTCCGGCTGCATCAGCAGATCGGGCTGGTAGGCGCGGCCTTCCTTTTCGAAAAGTTTGGCGACGCGCGGAGTGGCGGTGCGGCCCGGGTAAACGCTAAGGACGCGGATGCCGTCAGAGTTCACTTCTTCGCGCAAACTGTCGGCGATGGAACGAAAGGCGTGCTGCGTGGCGGAAAACTGTCCGGTGGTGGCGGGGGAACGAAGCCCGGCGGAAGAATTGATGAAAACGATTTGCCCTTTGCTTTTGCGCAGCAGAGGCAGCATGGTCTGAATCATGAGGTAATGGCCGCGGACGTTCGAACGATACATCAAATCAAAATCAGCGAGCGAAGCTTTCGCAAGCGGTCCGTGGAAAATGGCGCCGCCGCAGAGCACTAGAATACTTACTCGGCCAAAATCTTTCTGACAGCGCTCGCCGAGGCCGCGGATGTCTTCGTCCTTGGTAAGATCCGCAGGACACGCGTGGCCGCTGGAGCCCAGCGCATGGATTTGCTTGGAAACATCTTCGAGGAGTTCGCGGCGGCGCCCGATCAAGCAAACCTCAGCGCCGTGCGCGGCAATCGAGAGAGCAATCGCTTTGCCGATGCCGCTGCTTGCGCCAGTCACCACAGCAATTTGATCTTTGAGAGTCTCCATGAGTTTTGTCGTGGCCTCCGCCCTCTTGCCGCCGAAACTGCAGTTGGGAGAATACCACTGGAGCTACTAAGCGCGGCGTTTCGAAGCGATCTTCACTCAGTCGACTGGTTTGACGTTTTCCATTAGAGCAAAGAAGCCTTCGGCGAGCGTGGGGTGAATGTACACCGCGCCTTTCAGCAAAGTGTACGGCTGCCTTGCGAGCATGAGAGTGCTGAGGATTTGCACGAGTTCGCCGCCTTCGGAAGCGAGGATGGAAGCGCCCAGGATGCAGTCGTTCGAAGCATCGATGACGATCTTCATGAGGCCGGCGGTTTCGCCGCGCTCGATGGCGCGCGCTACGGAGGTCATCTGGCATCGGCCGATTTTTAGTTTGAAACCTTTGGCGCGAGCTTCCTTCTCCGTCATGCCGACGGCGCCCAGTTGCGGATCGGTGAAAACGCAGGACGGGACGAGCCGATTTTCAATTGAGAGATTTTTCCCTTCCACCAAATTTCCGTAAACAATTTGGAAATCGTTGTAGGAAATGTGCGTGAAAGCCGGGCCGCCTTTGCAATCCCCGAGGGCCCAGACGCCGGGAACGTTGGTCTCAAGCCGGCAGTTCGCTTTGATGTAGCCGCTCTGGTCGGTTGCGATGCCGGCTTTGTCGAGACCGAGATCGTCGGTGTTTGGGCGGCGGCCGGTGGCGAGCAGGAGATGGGAGCCGGAGATGCTTGATGCGCCCGCAGGAGATTCGAATGACAGCGTAAGGGCGCCATTTTTGTTTTCGACGCGAGAGGTGCGCGTGTTGAGGAGGAATTGAATTCCTTCGGCTTCGAGGGCTCTCTGCAGCTCGGCGGCAGTCTCCGGATCTTCGCGCGAAATAATTTGTTTTCCGGTGTGAAGAACCGTGACGCGGCTACCGAAGCGACGAAACATTTGTCCAAATTCCAGGCCGATGTAGCCCCCGCCGAGAATGAGGAGATGCTCGGGAAGATCCGTCAGCTGCATTACAGTTTCGTTGGTGAGATACGGAACTGATTCGAGGCCGGGAATCGCGGGAATGCTCGGGCATCCGCCGGTGTTGATGAAAATTTTTTCGCTTTCGAGCAGTTCGCCGTCAAGCTGAAGTTGATGCGGGCCAACAAATCGGGCGTGGCCACGATGGAGGCGAAGGTTGGAGCGGTTGTCGACCTGTTTCTGCTGGCCACCGCGAAAACTGAGGACCACTTCGTCTTTTTGCGCGACAATTTTGAGCAGATCGACGCTGACATTCGACGCGTTGACACCCCAACGCACGGCGTTTCGCGCATAGTGAGCGACTTGCGCGCGGTGGACCATTGTTTTGGTGGGCGTGCAGCCGGTGTTGATGCAGGTGCCACCCAGATGCTTTTTCTCGACGAGCGCCACGGACCATCCTAAGTCGGCCATCCGATAAGCAAGAGGATTGCCGGCCTGGCCGGAGCCGATAATGATGGTGTCGTATTTCATGCGGATGGACCTCCGGAATGTAAACTCTTAGGCCCCGAATTTCATCGCGTTCGCCGCATGGTCGAGCCTTGTGCGCGCAGGCATCATGGCAGTGCATGCATTGATGAACAGGGGCGAGCATGCTCATCTGCTGGGCGATGTTCCGGCCCTAATTATCGTAGGCATCGCGCTGATCGCGTTGCGCCCATAGTTGACTAGAAGCTATTTCAAAACCCTTTTTTGACCAGCCTAAATTGTTGATTCTAAATGGGCTGAAAAGGGTTTTGAAACCAGCTCTAGTTATCCCTGCGCTGCATTGATGGTCTGCCAGATCCCAACCAGCCCTTCAGCGATGGGCCCTAAGACGTCCGTATCTCCAAAATACGCCATGTGCGAGAGCGGATTCCAGAATGCAAGTGGGCCCCCAACAAGGACCGGACAATCGGAAGTCACCGCCACACGGTAATCGGCGTTGAGTTCCTTCAGCGGATAGCCAATGACATCCGCTTTGCCATAGAAATTCACCCATTCGCCCGCAAGAGTCGGGTAGTGGCTGTGCAAGTTGGGTGATGGCACGTGTATGGGTTTACCGAAGTTTTCGTAGCGCAGGCTCCACAGCGCGACGGGACTGCCCATGGTATAGAACAGGGTCAATGTCTCCCCACAAGCGAGCGGGGCATCGCCCAGCTTTTGGCGCACACTTGGCGCAATCAATGGCTTCTCAGAAGAGTGCGTCTGCAGGTCATAGAAGAAATTGCAAGCAATGACTGTGCCGAGGCTGTGGGAGATGACACATAGAGGGGCACGGGGACCAGCCTGCTGCGCCAGACGCCGCAGAGAATCCGCGAACACAGCATGTACTCTGTCATAAGCATCGCGCCTGCCTTCGATGGGCTGATAGGCGATAGCGTCAGCAGCGAAATCCACCATGAACTCGCGCAACCCGGTCCAGCCCAAACTTCCTCCTTTGCGGAGGCGGCTCCATAGCTCATCCTCTTCGTTTTGCAGGACCGGAGCCCAATAGACTGGCTGGAAGAAGAAGCGCGGCGCTTCTTGAGGGTCCTCTCCGAGCTGCTGCCTCACACGCATGCGCAATTGTTGAATTATTGCTGAAGCAAAGTCTTCTTTCTGCCTGCCAATCCCATGGACGATGGCAACTGCGACGCTCTGGGGCATAATTTGCACCTTCCCGCCAAACGTACGACGGTGAGATTCTACTCGACACGATAGTGGCAATAGAGGAATTGTTGTGTGGTTGAGGAAAGTTTCCTGCGGCTCATTACAAGCATTTACTAAGTGGAAGTGAGCGCCAGACTCGCATCACGGGGAATTCAGGCCGGCGGGACAAAAAGAGAGGCGCTCGGCAACTCACAAGCGCCTCCCTTACTACGTCAACGTAAACCGTACCTCACTGGATCACCTCCTTCTCGGCAGGAACGCCGATGTCGACAAGAGTGTCGAGTGAGTCCGAGTATAGCGCGGGATCGGGGAGATGTCAGAACAAGCGTTTCCTTAATCTTTGGGTTTGGGCCCGCCAAAGCCGGGGTCGGGTTCCTAGGCCGCTTTCTGATTCTCGCGGCTGACTGGGACCGCGTTCATGACCGGCCGGTGGAAATCTGCAAGGCGCACCACGGCCAGTTCCCAGCAAT
>Ga0066681_10000098_pt1 | contig 20025 bp, 20 predicted proteins | sample GraSoiAngelo_130_FD_65629 | JGI IMG/M metagenome (GOLD analysis project Ga0066681, IMG submission 65629) | Grasslands soil microbial communities from the Angelo Coastal Reserve, California, USA - 14_0929_02_20cm | ecosystem: Environmental > Terrestrial > Soil > Grasslands | place: USA...
GCTATACGAAGGTCGCGCACCCGGATTTCCTCAAGACGGCCCTGCCGTGGGGCTGGGCGATGGTGGCGATCAACGCCCTCATCGCGTACTTCATGTTCGGACGCATGTTCGGCGGCTAGGCTCGGGGCGCGATGGGACGGCAGGCGCGGATCGGCATCGACGTCGGGGGCACCTTCACCAAGGCGGTGGTTCTCGACAACGACACTCACGAGATCATCGCGCAGGCCGTGGTGCCGACCACGCACACGGCGGCGGAGGGAGTGGCGGCGGGCGTCGTCGAGGCGTTCCGGCGCTCGCTCGAGAGCGCCGGCGTCGCTCCTTCCGATGTCGTCTTCATCGCTCACAGCACGACGCAAGCAACGAATGCCCTCCTCGAGGGCGACGTCGCGCCCGTCGGCGTGGTCGGCATGGGCCGCGGCGCGGTGGAGTCGCGGCTGGCGCGCAGCCAGACCGTGATCGGCAACATCGAGCTGAGCCCGGGGCGGCTCATCGCCTCGCGGCACGCCTTCCTGCGCAGCGACGACCTCGACGCCGAGGCCGTGCGCCAGGTGGTGGCGGCGCTGCGGGACGAGGGCGCGCGGGTCGTGGTGGCCAGCGACGCCTTCGGCGTGGACGACGCGCGCGCGGAGGAGCAGGTGATGGCGGCGGCCGCCGAGCTGGGGCTGCCGGCCACGGGCGGCCACGAGATCAGCAAGCTCTACGGCCTGACGATCCGCACGCGCACGGCCGTCATCAACGCCAGCATCCTGCCCAGGATGATGGAGACGGCCGACCTCACGCACGCCAGCGTGCGCGCGGCCGGCATCACCTCGCCGCTGATGATCATGCGCGGCGACGGCGGCGTCATGGACCTCGGGGAGGTGCAGAAGCGGCCCATCCTCACGCTGCTCTCGGGGCCGGCCGCCAGCGTCGCCGGCGCGCTCATGTACCTGCGCGTGTCGGACGGCATCTTCTTCGAGGTGGGCGGCACCAGCACCAACATCGGCGTGATCCGCGGCGGGCTGCCGACAGTGGCGTTCGCCGAAATCGGCGGCCACCGCACCTACATCAGCTCGCTGGACGTGCGCGTCCTCGGCATCGCCGGCGGCAGCATGGTGCGCGTGGCGGGCGACCGCATCGTGGACGTCGGGCCTCGCAGCGCGCACATCGCCGGCCTGCCGTACGCGGCCTTCCAGGCGCCGGAGACCATCGTCGATCCCGTGCTGGAGTTCGTGCAGCCGCGCCCCGGCGATCCGGGCGACTACGTGGCCGTGCGGCTGCGCGACGGACGGCGCGTGGCGGTGACCAACACCGATGCCGCCAACGTGCTGGGCGTCGTCAAGCCGGGTGATTACTCGTCCGGCAGCGTGGAGGCCGCGCGACGTGCGATGGCGCCGCTGGCCGCGCGGCTCGGCGTGACGGTAGAGGAGGCGGCGCGGCGCATCCTGGACACGGCCGTGGCGAAGATCACGCCCACCATCGAGCGGCTGGTGGAGGAATACGGCCTCGAGCGCGATCAGATCACGCTCGTGGGCGGCGGCGGCGGCGCCTCCGCCCTCATCCCGCACGCCGCCGCCACGCTGGGCCTGGACTACCGCATCGCCATCAACGCGGAGGTGATCTCGTCGATCGGCGTGGCCCTGGCCATGGTGCGCGACAGCGTCGAACGCGTCCTCCCGAACCCGAAACCCGAGGAGCTGCTCGCCATCCGCGCCGAGGCGCGCGAGGCCGTCATCCGCGGGGGCGCGCATCCCGGTACGGTGCAGGTGCACGTAGAGGTGAACGCGCAGACCCAGCGCGTGCGGGCGACGGCGTGGGGCGCCACGGAGATGCGCGCCCGAGACCTGCGCCAGGCGCTGGACGAGGAGGAGGCGCGCGAGGTCGCCGCGCGCTCGCTCCGTGTGGCGCCGGGCGTAGTGCGTCTGACGGCGCGCACCAGCCGCCACTACGTGTTCACGGCGGACGTTGTCGAACGGACGCTCTGGATGTTCCGCAGCACGCGCCATCCCGTACGCGTCGTCGACCGCGCCGGCTTCATCAAGGTGCAGCGCGCCGACGCGCTCGTGCGCGAGACGACGGCGGCGCGCGCCCTGGACGAGCTGAGCGCGCTCTGGGGCACGGCCACCACGTACGACGGCAACGGCGTCATCCCGCCCGACGTCTACCTCGTCCTGGGCGCCCAAGTCGTGGACCTCTCCGGCATGCTCAGCCTCACGCACGCCGTGCCCGTCGCCTCCAGCGAGCTGGCGGGCTATGGGACGGACGACGCGGTCGTGCTAGTCGCCGCGCGACGGACGCAGGCCCGGCTGTGACGGCGGCCGACGTCGCCGCGCTCGAGCAGACCCTGTCCGCGCCCGACGGCTGGCTCCCCGCGGCGCTGCGGCGGCTCGCGCAGGACCCCGTCGCCGGCCGGTTGCCGGAGGACGACCGTCCTGCGCTCGCGCGCGCGGCGCGGGCGGCGGGCGCCGCTATGGCGGGGCGGTGGCAGAGGCGTGAGCCGGCCGAGCAGACGCTCAGCGAGCTCGGTGTCGAGATCGTCGAGGATGAGGGCGAGGCGCGCTGGGGCCCGCTCGTCCACCACGCGCGCTACACGGCGCCGCCGGCGCGCGTGACGCTCTATCGGCGGCCCCTCGCGACGCTCGAGCGCGTGCTCGTCCACCTCGACGTGCGCGAGGTGATCCTCGCTCACGAGCTCTTCCATCACCTCGTCCAGGTGGGCGGCGCACCCGCCGCGGTGCGGCCGCGGGTGACGACACTCCGCCTCGGACGCTGGCATCGCGAGACGGTAGTGCGGGCCGCCGAGGAGATCGCCGCGGCCGGCTTCGCGGGCGCCTGGTACGGCGTGGACGAGGCGCCCGAGCTGCTCGACGCAGTCACGGTGAGGATAGCCGATGGATCAGACACTCACGCTGCAGCCCTACGTGGGGACCTGGCCGCCGGATGATCCGGACGCGGGCTTCCGGTGGATGGAACAGAAAGACGAAGTGGAGCATGTCGGCTCCGTTGTCGTAGTAAATGCCGGTAGTGTGCTGCGCCACTACGTGCGAACCTGTCTCTTCGAGCACCTCTCGGAGTGTGGTTTCCACGATGCGGTCGCCGTCTTCCGCGCCCCCGTCGGGCAACTCCCGGTTGGGCGGCCCATTAACTGTGCTTGACCAGCAGCACGCTGCCTTGCGTGGAGCACGCCGGCAGGCGGCGAACGCTCGTTCGAGCGGCTCCGGACGGGCGCGCCGTGTATCGAGGAGCAAGTACGCACGTGAGACGCTAACCTTCTGCCGAAACCTGCTGCCATTCCGCTGCAATATCGGTGGGTAATTGTAGGTTTTCTATGGCGTTCTGAGTTTCCCGTCGTTGTCTCCCCGCCTCCGACCTTTAGCTTGTTTACGGAACAAGGCAAACGAAAGCGCGCAGGCGGTCGGCGTCACGTACCTTTCAGAAACGCGCGCAACTGGCTCACGACCTCCGCCGTCGCCTCGATCAAGAGGCTGTGACGATACCGCGGCAGGATCACGAGATGTGAGCCCGCGATGCGCTTGTGAATCGCTCTCGCCATTTCCGGCGTCGACCCGCTGTCGTGCTCGCCGGTCATCACCAGCGTCGGACAGCTGATCTTGTGGAGATCGTCGATGACATCGGACTCGGCGAATACCCGATACGCCGCGGCATAGCCCACCGAGTCGTTGCCCAAGACCCGCTGGATCTGTCGCTCGATGATCTCCGGGTTCCGTGCCCGGAATTCCGGCGTGAACCATCGTTCGATCGCCGCATTGACGGTCATGGTCGCGCCGCCTTGTGCGAGCTCGTCGGCACGCTTCACCACCGCCGCTCGCTGCTCGGGCGTTCGACCCGCAACCGCGCTCACGATTCCGAGAGCGTGCACCCGCTTCGGATGTCGGACGGTGAACGCCGGCGCGATCATCGCGCCGAACGAGAAGCCGACGAGCGTTGTCCGGTCGACCGACTGCGCGTCAAGCAATGCGGCGAGATCGGCGACATAGTCGTCGAGGGCGTACGGCCCCGGCGGCTTGCCTGACTTCCCATGGCCGCGTAGGTCGTAACGGAGCAACGTGAACTCGTCGCGCAGGGCAGCAACGACGCTGTCCCAGGCCTGAAGGTGCGAGCCGACCCCGTGAAGCAGGGTGACGTGACGGCCGCGCCCCTCCACTTCGAAGTTGATCGCGACGCCATCGCGCGACCTGATCATCGCGTCGGGGCCGGGGTCGCAGTGAGGTGCGGCATCACCTGGCGTCCGAAGAGTTCCAGCGATCGCATCGCGACGTCGTGCGGCAAGCCGAAACTCGCGCCGTAACAGTAGTGATCGACGCCGAGCCGTTCGTAGTGTCGGATGCGTCCGACCACGTGATCTGGGGTGCCGAACATCAGGTTGTCACGTAAGGTCTCGGGGGTCAGCGCCGTAGCGGCGGCGGGTGTCGTCAGATCCATCGGGGTCGGGAAGCCGTTCACCACGCCCGCTGCGTTGTAGAAGAGGCCATTGAAGACGCGCACGTCGTCCAGGGCCGTTTCCGCCGGGAGCCGCCAGTCCTTCGCGTCCTCGTACACGCAGGTGCGGCGCAACACCATGAAGCGCGGACGGTGCGCCCCGGGACGGGCGGCGAGGGCTCTCGCAAGCTTGCCGGCCAGATTCTCGACCTCGCTGTCGGGCTTGCTCAGCGGCGTCGCCATGACGTCGAGCCCGTGCCGCACGGTCCAGTCGTACGTGTCCAGGTCGCGTGCTGCCACCCACAGCGGCGGGTGAGGTTGCTGCAGCGGCTTGGGCACCGACGTCGCCCGGGGGAACTTCCAGATCTTGCCGTCATGCGCGTAGTCGCCCTGCCACAGCTTCTGCACCGCTGGAATCAGCTCGCGGAGATGGTCGCCCCCGCGCTCTTGCGCCAGTCCCCCGGCCATCCGGTCGAACTCGTACTGATACGCACCGCGCCCGAAACCGACTTCCAGGCGACCGTTGGTGAGGATATCGGCGAGGGCGATCTCCCCGGCCGCGCGCAAGGGATTCCAATAGGGCGCAGTGATCACAGCGGTGCCGAGGCGTATCGTGCGCGCGTGCGCAGCCCAGTGCATGATGAGCACGAGCGGGTTCGGCGCGATCGTATACTCGACCGTGTGATGCTCGGCGGCCCACGCGACGTCGAAGCCGAGCCGCTCCGCCGCGACCACCATCTCGAGCGCCTCTGCGGCCACCCTCTCCATCGGCACGTCCGGGTGCCGGCGCGTCATGTTGACGGCGATCGAGAACCTCACGAGGCCCCCGCCCCTACTGAGCCTTGTTCCGCAGGTGACCAGCGACGCCGAGGTCCGGCTCCAGCGGTCGCGACGACGCGGGCACGGTCACGTGGAAACGCGTCGCGCGCGGCGCCGCCGGCACTCGGTCCGTCGTCACCGCTTCCACGCCTTCACGATTGCCTCGGCGCGCGAGGGAATCGCGAGCCGTCGAAGGAACGCCATCGCCTCCTCGTGATACTGCTTCTGCATCGGCCCCACCAGGTCTTCCGGCACGACGACGAAGAAGCCGAGATTGAGCGCGTGCCAGGCGGTGGGCAGGATCCCGACCTCGGTCGCGATCCCGGTGTGGATGATCGTGCGGATGCGATGCAGGCGCAGCAGGTACTCCAGGGTCGTGCCGATGAAGGCGTCGACGCGGAATTTGCTGATGACGATCTCGCCCGGCCGCGGCTTGAGCTCGTCGATCGTCTGGCATCCCCACGTGCCCTGGATCGACGAGCGCTGCCCCTCCCGCCGTACCGGATCGGACAGGATCGGATACAGGTCGCGGACGCGCGGATCCGTGAACGTCTGGAAGTTCGGCAGGTTCGTGTACTCCGTGTACATGACGCGGACGTTGTGGCTGCGCGCCTCGTCGAGGAACCGGGCGATAGGCGCGATGAGATGGGTCACGTCGATGCGCCGGCCGTCCTTCTCGAACACCCCGCCGGGCCCGGTGTTGTCGTTCTGGATGTCGTGCATGAGCACGACCGTGTGCTTCGGATCGACGATTTCCGGCAGCGTCTCCAGAATGTCCCGTCCTTCCCACTTGAGCATCGGTCAGTGTCCTCCCAGTCTTGGCGCCACGATTTCAGCGAATGCCTTCAGGACGGCCCCCACGGCACGGCCGGGGACCGCGTGCGGGCGCACGGTGATGCCGGTGATGCCGGGTCTGAGCGCGGACGCGAGGCGGTCGGCGACCGCTTCCGCGCGGCCCGCGAGCCCGGTCTTCTCCACGGCCTCGTCGGGCAGCACCTTCGTTGCCTCGTCGACGCGCCGCAGGTCCTTCGCAGCGGCGATGTCGCGAAACGCGTCGGGCAGGCGGAGGCCGATGAGCTCGAGGAACTCCCAGTGGGGGTACCCGGCGATCAAGCGCGCGGCGACGCGCCGGCGCATGACCTCGTGTGCCGCCGCCTCGTCGTCGTCGATGCACATCTCGGGGCGGAGGTGTACGTCGATCGCGGCGGGATCGCGACCGGCCTTTGCGGCGCCGGCGCGAACCTGCTCGAGGTAGTGGTCGACCGCCGCCGGCACCATGGTGTTGGCGATGAGCACGCCGTCGGCGATCTCGCCGGCGAGCCGCGTGACCTGCGGCCCGTGCGTCGCGAAGTAGATCGGGATCTGCGTGCGCACGGGGGTGAACGACAGGTGCCCGCCCGCCAGCGAGATGACCTTGCCGGTGGTCGTGACCGTCTCCCCGGCCAGGAGGCGGCGCACCAGGTCGACCGTCTCCCGGAGGGCCGCGACCGGCAGCCGCGGCGTGATGCCGAGCTCGCGGAACCCGGTACCGCCCCTGCCCAGCGCGAGCAGCGCGCGGCCGCCTGACAGCTCGTCGAATGTCGCGATGGTCGAGGCAGTCACCGCAGGATGTCGCGAGTACGGATCCGTCACGCCGGGACCGAGCAGGATCGATTTCGTGCCAGCGGCGATCGCGGCGAGCCCGAGATAGCACTCCCGGAACAGCCGCACGTCGGTGTAGAGCAGATGCCGGTAGCCGAGGTGTTCGGCGAGCCGGCCGAGATCGACCAGCTCGCCGACCGGGTACTCCGCGTTGAGGAGCGCGCCGAAGATCACCCTAGCTCGCTCCGAGCTGCGTCGCCGCAGCCTTTAGCATCTCGCTCGCCTCGGCCCGGATCGACGCGACGGCGGTCGAGCCGCCGGCGATCGCGAAGACGTTGACCGCGGGCTCGCCGGTCGATTTCAAGACATACTGGTAGCCGCGCGGCAGGAAGATCTGCTCCCCCTGCCGCGCGACCACCTCGCCGTGCTTGTCGCGTCCGTCGCTCCACGCGACCCGGATGCTTCCGGACACGACGTAGAAAGCCTCCTCCGCCTTGCCCTCCCATTTCATGTCCGCCATGTCGGCGGCGTGATGGCAGACACCCATCCGGAGCGTGTCCGAGTTGACGGTCTCCTGACAGACGTTGTACGTGGTGTTCATACCCTTCGAGAGCTCGACGGGCGGGATGACCTTCGCGGGAATCTTGGTGACGCCAGCCACGGCTGCCTCCCTACTTCTTCACGCGATCCGGCTGGAGCAGGCCGCCAATTGCCCAGTTCTCACGCTTCACTTCCTCGATGATGACGTGCACGCCCTCCGGCGAGTTACCGGTGACGCGCGCGACGACATCGGTGACGCCCTTGACGAGCTCGCGCTTCTGATCGATGGACCGTCCGTCGTACATCGCGATCGTGACCACAGGCATGGGGACTCCTCCTTCGAGTTGGGGTTGTGCGCTGCCTACATCGAGACGCTCGTGAACGCGAGGCGTGGATTCAGGGCGACGTTGAGCCCGTCGCCCACGGCGTTGAGCAAGACCACGAGGACGAAGATCGCCGCGCCGGGGAATGCAGGCACCCACCACGCTGTCGTCGCGCTCTCGAGCCCGTTCGTCAGCATCTGCCCTAGGCTCACGACGTTCGGATCTCCGACGCCCAGGAAGCTCAGGGACGCCTCAGTAAGGATGCCGTAGGAGCCAAGCAGGGCAATCATGGCGATGACCGGCGGCAGCGTGTTCGGAAGTAGCTCGCGAAAAATGATGCGGCGGTCCGGGCTGCCGAGCGCGCGCGCGCTCGGCACGAACGCCTCCTCGCGCAGCGCCAGCACCTCGGCGCGCGCGATCCGACAGATCTGCGGCCATGCCGTGAGCCCGAGGAGGACGACGACACGGCCGAGCCCGCCGCCGAAGATGAAGGCAACGAGCAGGACGAGGAAGAACGTCGGGATGATCAGGAGCCCATCGGCGACGCGCATGATCACGTGATCGATCCACCCGCCGTAGAAGCCGGCGAGGAGCCCGAGCACAATGCCGATCGTCGTCGCCGTCGCGGCCACCGCGGCCCCGACCAGCAGCGAGGTGTTCACGCCGTGGAGCAGGCGGCCGAGGATGTCGCGGCCGAGATAGTCGGTGCCCATCGGATGACTCCCCGACGGCGGCACCAGCACGTCCGCGGAGAGCGCCCCCGGATCGCGCGCGACGAGCGCCGCGGCGATCGGGACGATGATGGTGATGGCAGCCAGCGCTCCGAGCGCGACCACGGCCTGACGCTGGCGGCGGAAGACGCGCCAGAAGGGTTCCAGGCGGCGGCAGACGCGCGCAAGGAGCACGAGGCGTGCGCGCGGCGTCCGCCCGCGCTCAGGCATAGCGAATCCGCGGGTCGAGCACGCCGTAGAGGAGATCGATGACGAGGTTCGCGACGACGACGCTCGTGCCGATCACGATGAACACCCCCATGACGACGGGGTAGTCGTGCTGGAGGATCGCGTTGAAGGTCAGCCGTCCCATCCCAGGCCACGCGAACACGACTTCGGTCATCACCGCGCCCGCGAACATCGTTCCGAGGTGCAGACCGAGCATCGTGAGCACGGGACGCGAGGCGTTGCGCAAGGCATGGCCATACATCACCCGCCCTTCCGAGAGCCCCTTCATGCGCGCGGTGGTGAGATACGGCTTGCGAGACTCCTCGAGCATCGACGCCCGCGTGAGGCGCGAGAACGCGGCGAGGTACCACCAGGTGAGCACACTCGTGGGCAGCACCATATGCACCGCGACGTCGAGGAGATACGCCACGCCCTGATCGGCGCCGCCAAGGGTCATCATCCCTTGCGTCGGCAGCCAGCGCAGTGTGCTGGCGAAGAGGATGATGAGCACGATGCCGAGCCAGAACGGCGGTGTGGAGTATCCGACCATCGAGAACGTCCCGATCGCGTAGTCCCAAAGCGAGTTTGCGCGCCGGGCCGCGGAGACGCCCGACACCACGCCGATGACGGCGGCAAGGAGGATGCTTGGCACCATCAGCAGCAGGGTGTTCGGGGCGATGCGCAGGAGCATCCCACTCACCGGTTGACGATTGATCTGCGAATAGCCGAGGTCACCGCGCGCGACGTTCGCGACGTACGCGACGTACTGCTGCCACATCGGCTGATCCAAACCCCACTGGTGCCGGATGTTCGCGAGCGTCTCCGCGCTCACCGACTGCGCGCCGTAGAGATAGAGGACGGCGTCACCGGGCGCCAGCCGGATGATCACGAAGCAGAGCGTCACGACCACCAGAACGAGGGCCGTGCTTTGGATCAGCCGCCATCCCACGTACGCCCACACTCCTAGCTCCGGACCAGTCCCGCGTCAGCGGTTCAGCCACGCGGTTTCGACGGACTGCATGGTGCCCGTGAGGGACTCGGCGCTGCGCAGGCCTTCGACCGCGCGGTTCCAGAGGTCGACGCCGACCGCGTTGTAGAGCGGAATCGCCGGCGCCTCGTCGGCGACCATGCGCTGGACCTCGAGATACATCGCCTTGCGCTTGCTCTGGTTGCCCGTCGCCCGCGCCGCCTCGATGAGCTCGCCCGCGCGACTGTTGTTCCACTGCGCGTAGTTCGCGCCGCCGACCTTGATGTTCTTTGCGCTCAGGCTGTCGAGGATGATCGACGGGTCGACCTGGCGCGAGATGAAGATGCTCCACAGGCAACCGGCGGTGTCGCGGTCCTGACGAATGCGCGCAATGTACGTGCTCCACGTGTAGCTCTTGATCGACGACTCGATGCCGACCTGCGCGAGCATCGCCTTCAACGCCTCGGACAGCTTCACCCGGAATCCCTCGGTCGCGAGGATCGTCACCGCGAAGCGGCTGCCGCCCTTGCGCGGGGACCCGGCTTCGTCGAGGAGCTGGTTCGCGCGCGCGACGTTGTACTCGGACTTGATCGTCGGATCGTGCGCCCAGCGGAGCGCGGGCAGGTCGCCGATGATCGACTCCTGCGTCCGGCCGAATCCGTGCAGCAGTGCGCGGATGATGAGGTCCTTATTGATCGCGTACGCCACGGCTTGCCGTACCTTTACGTTGTTGAACGGTGGCTGTGCGCAGTTCATGAAGAGGTTCTGGTTGAAGTTTTGCGCGAACTCGCTGGTCACGATGTTCGCCGGCTTGGCCTGCACGAGGTGGCGCACCTGCGCGTACGGCAACCCGCCCGGCATGCCCTGCGAGAAGACCGCGTCGTACTCGCCGTTCTTGAACGCCTCGACGCCGGTCGCCGCGTCGGCCACGACTTTGAAGATCACGCGGTCCAGGTACGGCTGCCCCTTGCGGAAGTAGTTCCGGTTGGCATCGAACGACAGATAGTCCGAGCGCTGCCATTCCTTGAGAACGAACGGTCCGGTCCCAACCGGTTTGCCGAGGTACTCGCTTTTGCGAGGATCACCGCCAGCCCAGAGGTGCTTGGGCATGATGCCGAGCTGCGAGAGACCGGGCAGCAGGAGCACGTTGGGGCCGTTGAACCTGAACACGGCGGTGTACTTGTTTGGCGTCTCCACGGTTTTCAGATTCGGCACGTACGCGACGAGCGGCGACCCGACGGCGGGATCGATAATCGACTCGAAGGTGTACTTCACGTCCTCCGACGTGAGCTCCCTGCCATCGTGGAACATGACTCCGGGCTGGATCTGGAACGTGAACGTGTCGCTGTCCGGTGATACGGTCCAGCTGCGCGCGACGCCCGGAACGAGCTGGCCGTCGGCACCGTAGTCGGTGAGGCCGTTGTAGACCATCCGCATGATCTCGGGCCAGTTGGTCCCTTCGAGCACGGGATTGAATCCGACAGCCGGCTCGATCTGCACCGCCTTGAGCACGCCGCCGCGTTTTGGCTCGGCGGCGCGCGTCCCGCGGGTCGCAAGCGGTGAGACAAGGCCGCCGGCGACGCCGGCCATCGCCGCGCCGCGGACGAACGTTCGGCGTGTCATCGAGAATCGGGCGGGCGTCGCGGGCGGGTGCTGGCTCATGCGAGGTCCTCACTCCGGTCGTCGTGTCCGCGACCGGCGCACGTGGCTGATGCCGAGGAGGTGGGGATCATGGTCAAGCGCCGATTTTTACATTGACTTACTTTTGATAAGTAGGCCGAATTCTAGGGGCGGGTCGCGCCGGTGTCAAGGCGCGCGCGTTGGTCACAAGCGTGCATCGTGGAGCGCGCGTCCGCGGGCGCGACACTTGACACACTCCCGGCGCGGATGGCATCGTAAGCAGCCTCGCCGTCGGTGAAGGAGCGACTTGGATGCGAAGCCTCCGATTCTGCCTGCCATGCATTCTCGTGTGCGTCATCTTCGCCGCGACGGATGCGAACAATCCCCTCGCGCGAGCCGAGGCGGACCCGCTGCTCCAGCAACTCCGCGGATACAGTCTCACCTTTGCATCGTGGGGTGGCGCCCTTCAGGCGGTGCAACGTGAGGCGTTTCTCGACTCGTTCGGAAAGCAGTTCGACATCAAGTTCCTCAACGACCAACACCCGACACTGTGAGCGACCTCGGAACGCGGCTTCGGGCACATCGACGAGCGGCCGACATCACGCTCCGCCAAGTGGCGGAGAAGAGCGGCCTGACGGCCGCGTACCTCTCACAGGTCGAAACGGGACGGACGACGCCCTCGATCGCGTCCGCCAAACGGATTGCCGCGGCGTACGGACTCTCGCTCGTCGAGCTCCTCGCCGAGGACGACGACCGCGGGGACAGTATTGTCCAGCGCCGCCAGGAACGGCGCCTGCTGCTCTCGGGCCGGAGCGGCGTGGTCAAGGAGCTGCTGGTGCATCGGCAGGGCGGCAAGCTGCTCGAGCCGCTCTACGTCGTCATTCCCCCTAGGAAAGGATCGGATGGCCAGTACGACCATGCTGGTGAGGAATTCGGGTTCGTACTCTCCGGAACCCTGGAGCTCAGCGTCGAGGACAAGGTCTATCGGATCCGAAAGGGCGATTCCTTCTACCTCAAATCCACGCGGCGCCACGGTTTCCGGAATCCCAATCGGAGATCCAGGACGATCGTCCTGTGGGTCATCACTCCGCCCTCGTTCTGAGTCGCGGCATGGACCTCCTCTTCTTGCGCGCTACCGTGATCGACGGCACCGGCCGTCTCACCGAGGACGGCGGCCTGCTCGTTCGCGACGGACGCATCGCCGCGGTCGGCCGCTCAGCGGAGCTGGAGTCCCGCCGCCGCGGCGGCGGCGTGAGGGTCGTGGACCTCCACGGTCGGACGCTCATGCCCGGCCTGATCGATACCCATGTCCACTTCGCCGGCGGCGACTTCGTCCCGAACCGCGAAGGAGAGCCCGTGGCCCTGGCCGCGCTGCGCACTGCGGAGGCGGCCACGCGAACGCTGCGGGCCGGCATCACGACGGTTCGGGTGGCGGGCTCGCGCGACTTCCTGGACGTTGACGTGCGGAATGCCATCACCGCCGGCGTCCTCGCGGGGCCCTGCGTGCTGGCCTGCGGCCGCGGCATCACGACCACCGGCGGCCACTATCACGACTGGTGCGCCGTAGAAGCCGACGGCGTCGACCAGGTGCGCCAGGCCGTCCGCGCCCACCTCAAGCACGGCGTCGACGCCATCAAGATGATGCTCTCCCCCGGCATCGCCACGGCCGGCGCCGATCCCAGCGGCGAGCAGTTCACGCTGGACGAGGTGCGCGCGGCCGTCGAGGAGGCCCACAAGGCGGGCCGGCGTGTGTTGAGCCACGCCATCGGCCTCGGCGCGATCCGCCAGGGCATCGCCGCCGGAGTGGACTCCATCGACCACGGCTTCTATCTGGACGAAGAGCAGGCGGCGGCGATGAAGGCCAAGGGCATCTACCTGGTCCCGACCTTCGGCCCGGCCTACTACTACCTGCACAAGCGCCTGGCCGAGCCGTGGCGCATCGAGCGGGCCAAGGCGATCGAGGCCGTGCACACTCGCGCCTTTGCGATTGCGCTGGCCGCCGGCCTGCCGATCGCGATGGGCTCTGACTGCGGCGCGCAGTCGCGCATGCCGAACGGGGAGAACGCCCTGGAGCTGGAGCTGATGGTGCGCCACGGCATGAGGCCGATGGAGGCAATCGTGGCCGGCACCCGCGAGGCCGCACGGCTCACCGGCATCCTCGACGAGGTCGGCACGCTGGAGGCCGGCAAGATCGCCGACCTCATCGCGATCGACGGCAACCCGCTTGACGACATCGAGCGAGCCCGCACCGGCGTGCGGCTGGTCGTGCAGGCGGGCGTGGTGCGTCGGGACGACGACGGCCTAGCGACGGAACGCCGGTAGCACCTCGCGGCCGAACAAGCGCAGCGAGCGCATGGCCTCGCGGTGGGTCATGTTGCCGAAGTTCATGTTCATGAGGAGCAGGTCCACGCCGACGGATTCCAGCGCCTCGATCTGCCGGATGCAGCGCTCGGGGCTGCCGATCACCAGGCGCTCCCACGCCTCGTCCGGCGAGGGCTCGCGCCCGACGGGGTCGGAGGCGACCACGCCGCCGCGCACGCTCTCGCTGCCGAAATGCAGATGGTGCCACGTGCGATGCGTCTTCGTCACGTGCGGCAGCGCCTCACGGGCGCCGTCGTCGGTCTCCGCGACGTAGGCGATTCGCAGTACGCCCAGGTCGCTGTCGGCCTCGGTCTTGCCGACCTCCTTGAGCGTGCTGCGGTAGAGCTCGACCTTCTCGGCCACGCGGTCGAGCGGCTCGCGGAAGACGGTGCTGAGGATCCGGTGGCCGTGGCCGACCGCGTAGGTGAAGGACTCGGGGTTCAGCGCGGCGATCCAGATCGGCGGGTGCGGCCGCTGCAGCGGTCGCGGCAGCACCGTTGCGGCCGGAAACTGATAGAAGCGCCCGGCGTGGGCCACGTCGTTCTCCCGCCACGCCCGCAGCATGATCTCGAGCGATTCCTGCGTGCGCGCGCGTCCTTCCTCGAACGGGATGCCGTAGCGGGCGAACTCGTAAGGATAGGCGCCGCGGCCGACACCGATGTCGAGCCTGCCACCGGTGAGCACATCGGCCACGGCGATCTCTCCGGCCAGCCGCAGCGGGTGATAGAAGGGCAGCACCAGCACGCCGGTGCCGAAGCGCACGCGCCGCGTCTGACCGGCCGCTTTGATGGCGAACATCAGCGGCTGGGGGCACGCGCTGTAGCTGACGAAGTGGTGCTCAGCCAGCCACATCGTCTCCAGGCCCTGCTCCTCGGCGTAGGCGACCTCCTCGAGGAGGTCGTTGTACATCGCGTCGAAGCTGCGGCCGGGGCCCGACCACTCGAAGAGCAGGAATAGTCCGAATCGCATCCTAGGCCGCCAGGAACTTCTTCCACTGCTCGAGCAGCGGCGTCTCGTTCTCCATCCACCATTCCGGGTTCCGCAGCAGCACGGCCCGCATGTCGTAGTTCACGACCTCGCGCTTGGCCTTGGCGTCGAGCTGCGCCCAGGCTGTCCGGTTCGTCGGGCCATGCGGGTAGAGCACGGGCCGCTCAGCCTGCGGCTTGGCTTGCGAGGCGAAGCCGATGAACTTCATGGCGGCGTCCTTGCGCTTCGAGATCTTCGACACGGCGTAGAACGTCTGGTCGAGAATGGCCTGGTTCACCTCAACCGCCAGCGGCTTGCCCTCGCGGGCCAGCACCACGACGCGCGCGCCCCATCCGTAGCCGAGCTGCACTTCCTCGTCGGCGAAGAACTGCGCGAACTGCGCGCCGGACTGCCACCACGTCATCTGAGGCTTGATGTCCGCGAGCTTGGCGAACGCGAGCTTGGTATCGATGGGGTAGACCTTGGCCGGCGGCACGCCGGCCGCCATCACGGCCGCCTCGAAGTTGTCGCGGGGCGTCCAGCCTGGCCCCGTGCGGCGCCCGGGGAAGCGCTTGAGGTCCCACAGCTCGGCCCACGTCTTCGGGTGGCTGCCGGTAGGGAAGCGGCTGGTATTGTAAGCGATGTCGACGGCGTACACCTCGAAGGCGATGCCGTACGGGTGGACGGCCGGCGCGTACATATCGGCGGCCTTCACGACACCGGCGTCGATCTTTTCGTATAGGCCCTCGGCGGCTCCCCGCCACAGCCAAGCGCTGCCCGGCTGGATGATGTCCCACTCCGCATTGTTGCTCTGGACCTGCGCCTTGAGCATAGCAAGCTGGTTGGTAGCGCTCACCTGCTTGATCTGGATGCCGGTGGCCGCGGTGAACGGGTCGTAGACGGCCTTCTTGAGCGACTCCTCGTGGGCGCCACCCCAGCCGACGACGATGAGCTCCTCGGCGGCAGTCGCCCCACGCGGCCGGGTGAACGCCCCGGCCACGCCCAGCGCGGCGACGGTAGTCTTGAGGAAATTCCGCCTCGACACGGACGTGCCCATGGACGCCTCCTCCTGTGGGGGCTCAGGCCCCTCCGGTGATTCGCTCGGTGCGGCGGCGCAGCCAGGTCGAGGCCAGCAGCGCCAGCGTCGTCACGGCGATGAGCTGACTCGACACTGCTGCGACCACCGGGTTCAGCTCGTACCGGATACCGTCGAACATCAGCTTTGGCAGGGTCGGGTTCGAGCCCGATACGAACATCGCGACCACGATCTCGTCGAACGAGATCAGGAAGGCGAAGATCGCGCCGCTGGCGATGCCGGGCCACAGCAGCGGCAGCATCACCGTGATGAAGGTGCGCAGCGGGCCAGCTCCCAGGCTGCGCGCCGCGCGCTCCAACGAGCGGTCGAGCTTGTAGAGCACGGCGCTGACGTTCAGCACCACGAACGGAAGCGCCAGCACAGTGTGGGCCAGGACCAGGCCGGCGGCGCTGCCGATGAGCCGCCAGCGCGCGTAGACATTGTAGAGCCCGATCGAGAGCACGATAGTCGGCACCACGATCGGCGAGACGACGAGCGCACGCAGCCCGCTCCTGCCGGGGACGGCCAGGCGCACGAGCGCGATTGACGCCAGCGTGCCGAGGGTGGTGGCGAGCACGGTCACCATCACCGCGACCTGGAGGCTGCGCAGGGTGGCGTTCCACCAGGCCGCGCTCGACCAGTACGCCTCGTACCAGCGCAGCGAGAGCGTGCGCGGCGGGAACTCGAGGAAGCGTCCGCCGCTGAACGACATGGCGATCACCAGCACACTCGGCGCCGCCAGGAATGCCATCACCAGGCCGGTGACGACCCAGACGGGCAGCGCCGTGCGCGAGCCCATCAAGCCCACGCCCGATCGAGCCCGAGCAGGCGGTCGAAGCCGACTACGACAATGGCGGTCAGGAGCAGCAGCACCATGGCGGCGGCCGAGGCCAGACCCCAGTCCAGGAGGTCGACAACCTGGGTCTCGATCACCATCGCGAGCGTGATCACGCGCGAGCCGCCGAGCAGGGCGGGCGTGATGAAGAAGCCGAGCCCCTGGACGAAGACCAGCAGGGCAGCGGTGGCCACGCCGGGCAGGCTCAGCGGCAGCGTCAGCGAGTAGAAGCGGCGCCAGGGTCCGGCGCCCATGATCTGCGCCGCGCGCGGCAGCCGCGGATCGATGTTCCGCAGCGACGCGTACAGCGGCAGGATGGCGAACGGTAGAAGCACCTGGGTCATGCCGATGACGACACCGGTCTCGTTGTACATGAGCCGCAAGGGCTCGTCGATCACGCGGAGCCAGCGCAGGACGTTGTTCAGCACGCCGTTGGCCTGCAGCAGCACCATCCACGCATAGGTCCGGACCAGGATGCTCGTCCACAGCGGCAGCAGCACGAAGACCATCAGTACGCGAACCGCCGTCGGCCCGACGCGCGTCATGACGTAGGCGACGGGATAGGCGGCGACCAGGCAGACGAGCGTCACCAGCACGCTGATGCGCGTCGTCCGCAGCAATACGTCGACGTAGACGGAGCTCTCGGCCAGGCGGCGATAGGCGTCGAGCCCGGCGGCGCCACCGGGCCCACCGGTCAGGCTCAGCACGAACAGCCGGCCGAGCGGATAGAAATAGACGGCCAGGAGCAGCAGCAGCGCGGGGCCGACGAGCAGCCCGGCCTGGCGCCACATCGAGCGCGCGCTCATCCGAACACCCGCCAGTCCTGCGGCCGCGACGTGACCCACACCTCGTGGCCCGGAGCGAAGATGGTCTCCTGCCCGCGATACGGCCGGCTCACGCTGACGATGGTGCCGGCCCGAAGCTCGACGGTGTAGCGCACGAGTTCACCGCGGAAGACGGCCTCGCGCACGCGCCCGGGCCAGCAGTTGGCGCCAGCGGCCGCCTCGGTAACGATATCGAGACGCTCCGGGCGAATGGTGAGCCGCACGCGCTTGCCGGACGCCGTCGGCAGTATCGCACACGCGGAGACCTCAAGGCCATCGGTGACCGCGATGCGCGTCACGGCGCCCGCCGTCTCGTCAGCCACACCGTCGAGCGTGTTGACCTCACCGAGGAAGCCCGCCACGAAGTCCGTGGCGGGGTGCTCGTAGAGCTCCAACGGCGAGCCGATCTGCACGAGGTCGCCCGCGTTCATGATCGCCACGCGGTCGGACAGCGTCAGGGCCTCCTGCTGGTCGTGGGTGACGTACAGCGTGGTCACGCCGAGCGTGCGCTGCAGGCTCTTCAGCTCGCCCTGCATCTCCTCGCGGAGCTTCTTGTCGAGCGCGCCGAGCGGCTCGTCCATGAGGAGGAGCGATGGCCGATACACGAGGGCGCGCGCCACCGCCACCCGCTGTTGTTGTCCGCCCGAAAGCTGGCGTGGATAGCGCTCGGCGAAGCGCGACATGCGGACGGCGTCCAGCACCTGTGCGACGCGCTCGGCGACCTCGGTAGAGGGCAGGCGCCGCGTCCGCAGCGGGTAGGCCACGTTGCCAAAGACGCTCATGTGCGGAAAAAGGGCATAGCTCTGGAACACCATACCGATGTCGCGCTTCTCGGGCGGATGCCTGACAACCGAGGCGCCGCGGATCCGGATCTCGCCCGACGTCGGCGCCTCGAAACCGGCGATGAGCATGAGTGTCGTCGTTTTGCCGGAGCCGCTCGGGCCGAGTAGCGTGACGAACTCGCCCTCGAAGACGTCGAGCGAGAGGTTGTTGACGGCGATCGCTCGACCGTACTGCTTCGAGACCGCTCGCAACGTCACCAGGGGCTCGCGCATGGGTTGCGCCAACCTAGCGCGGATGCCGGACGGGCGCAACACCGCGAGCCCCTGCGCAGCCTTTGTCCTAGGCCGCCTACGTTACTGCCGGTATCGGCCTGTGGCGGGCGGAGACAGTTTCAACCAGGGCGCGACGTTAGCCGGCCAATTACATGCCTGCTCTCGCCTAACGGCGTGGAGAGACATCGACGCCACCTCACTGGCGCCCCACACCGCTCACTCAAATACGCGGATCGTCCGCGGCGTCAGCATCAAGTCGCGAAACCCGATTCGGTTCGACACCTTCAATCTCGCCTGGAGTGCTCCCCCGTTTCGACGCTGGCGGAACTCAGTCGCGAGCTCCCATCCAGGCGGGGTCGGTACCCGTGCGCTACCGGGCCGTTGACTCCACGACCGTGCGGAGGATAATTGCCCCGCCAATGCCACGCCGGCGGCCATCATCATTGCACTCCGGGAGCGCGCGGTGCTCGACCTGATCGTTCGGGGCGGGCGGGTCGTGACGCCGGGGGGCGTCGGTGTGTGGGACGTCGCAGTGCAGGGCGAGCAGATCGTCGCCGTCACCGAACCCGGAGTGTTGACGCGGGACGTCGGTCGTATCATCGACGCCACGGGGCACGTGGTCATCCCGGGTGGGATCGAGCCTCACGCGCACGCCTCGCTGCCGCTGCCCTACCCCGGCGTCCGGGACCAGGGTCTCCGGGCCGCTCCCCCGGACGTGATCTCGAAGGCCTGCGTGTTCGGCGGGACGACGACGGTCGTGGACTTCGCCAACTGGCGATCCGGCATTGCGCTGCCGCGGGCCATCGAGGAGAAGGATCGTCTCTACCACGGGCACTGCTACGCCGACTACACCTTCCACAGCGTGCTCGTCGGGATGGGGACGGAGGGCTCCACGCCCGAGCGGGCGCTTCCGCTCCCGCTCGAGGTCATCGACCAGGTGCCCGAGCTGATCCAGGGCGGGTTCACCACCGTGAAGGTGTGGACGACGAACGCGACCACGACGCGTCCTCGGCAGATGATGGACTTCGGTCACGTCGCCGCGGTGATGGAGCGCGTCACGGCGGCGGGCGGCGTGCTGGCGGTGCACGCCGAGGACGAGGACGTGGTGATGTACATGTACCGGCGGCTGCTCGCCGAGGGGCGCACCGGCATCGAGTTCCTTCACGAGGCGCACAATAACCTGTCCGAGGACCTGTCGTTCCGCCGCGTGATCCGTCTGGCGGAATGGACGAAGACGGCCGTCTACCTGATGCACGTGAGTGCGAAGGAAGGCGTGCAGGCCATCGCCGAAGGCCGGCGCCGGGGGCTGCCGATCTACGGTGAGACGCTCCACCACTACGCCACCTTCACCCACGAGGTCTACCGCGAGCCGGAGGGACCGCTCTACCACACCTATCCCTCGCTCAAGTTCCGGGAGGACGGCGACGCGTTGTGGCGCGGCCTCGGGGACGGCCCGCTCTCGACCGTCGCCACTGACGTGCTGTTCTGCTCGCGGCCGGTGAAGCTCTCCGGGCGCACCATCGAGGATACCGTCGGCGGCAATGCCGCGACCGAGGAGCGCGTGGGCATCACGTGGACGGAGGGGGTGGTCAAGCGGGGGATGTCGCTCGAGCGGTTCGTCGACGTCACCGCCGCGAACGCCGCGAAGATCCTCGGAATGTACCCTCGCAAGGGCGCGCTGGCGCCCGGCAGCGACGCCGAC
>Ga0066681_10000105_pt1 | contig 19790 bp, 10 predicted proteins | sample GraSoiAngelo_130_FD_65629 | JGI IMG/M metagenome (GOLD analysis project Ga0066681, IMG submission 65629) | Grasslands soil microbial communities from the Angelo Coastal Reserve, California, USA - 14_0929_02_20cm | ecosystem: Environmental > Terrestrial > Soil > Grasslands | place: USA...
CCCCTCCTCCGGGAAAACAGCGCCAAGGAGGGCCGAGAATTTCCTGACCCCCAAAGCGGCAGAGTATAAGGGCCACATCGAAGCAGCCATCTCTGAGAAAGGATTTGCGGGCCGTGCGAAAGTACAAGGAACGGGCAACACTCTGACTCTCGTCGGCAAGCTCCGTCCGTCCGAGCATGGCGAACTCTTGAAATTCTTGCGCAACGCGCCAGCAAGCGTGCACGTCATCGATCATATCGAGTACGACGATACTGTGGTGAGTGCCGCGGGCGGCTCCGACGGGGGCACTCATCCGGTTCCGTCGGCAGGCCGTGGAGCGATTCATGTGGTCACCGACGTCATCGGCGCGACGGCCATCCTCCACGGACCGGCCGGCCACGTTTTGAGCAAATGCGAAACGCCCTGCAGCTTCAACAACCTCAGGCCGGAGCGTTACAGCCTGGAAATTCAAAAAGACGGCTATCAACCCGTCCAGACAGCGCTGCAAATCAAGGGTGGCGAGGCGCAAGATCAGAAGATCAAGCTCGAATCGCTCGCCAAGGGCATTTTCATCAGCACCCAGCCGCCTGGAGCTGACGTGTTCATCAATGGGGCCAAGCAGTCAGGCCAAACTCCTGTCGTCCTCCCACTTGCACCGGGGCAGTACAACCTGGTGTTGCGGCTCCAAGGGTACGAGCCCTACTCTGGAAACATTCAAGTGAAGGATATCCAGACGCCACTGAATGTAGAGCTGACGGAAAGGTCGGCCGCCCGCGTAGCCTGGGCACAAGTGAGCAGCAATCCGCAGGGCGCGGAAATCATGGTGGACGGAAACTCCACCGGGCAGTTCACCCCCTCGCGCGTTCAAATACCTTCGGGGTTACACACGATTACGCTCAAGCTCGATGGGTACCAAGCCGCAAGGCGCACGGTCCAAGCGAGTGAAGGCGGCACCGTTCCAGTCAACCTAACCTTGCAGCAGAAGTAACCTCCCACCGCTTCTTTCGGACTCGGCAGACTTTCTACCACGAAGTTTGCCAAACCCCTACCGAAAGCGTAACAAATTGTTACATGGGCCAACCATTGGTTCTAGAACCATAATGCTTGTCCATTGAATCTAAAATACTTAGCCACTGTGTTTTCGGGAGGGACAGTTGCTTTGTGTATTGAGTAGGTTCTGTCTGGCTTCGTGTGTGGGCTGAATTGTCTTTCAGTCCCGGTGAACGAAATGAAGCCAGCTTGACGAGCACTCTTGGAGACTTCTTTGGCCTTACGGGCCACATTGCCAACCAGTGACGGTGAGCGCGGAGGCCGGTCCAAGCCGGCTGCCTCTCCCAAAGCTGCCAGTCACGGCGTCGTAACCACCATCTCGACGACCGCTTCCAGGAGTGCGGATCACAAATCCATGGAAGTTCATCGCGCGCTTCGAAACTTTCATCACCTCCTGCGGTCGGAACGCCTCTACGAAAAAAACCACCCTTGCCGCCTCGATAGTCTGGACAGCGCTTACGATTCTTTGCGGCAAATCACGGAGACTCTTGAGGGACTGGAGATTCGAATCGAGCGCGGCGGAATTGTGGTCCCGAAAATCGGCGACGGCCACCTGCCGGACGCGCGCGGAGAGATGCAGTTGCTGGCTGCGGACTTGCAACGCGTAGGCGTCTGCTCTTTGGTCTTTTTAAGGAAATTCCATGTAGGCGAACTGGACACTCTCGCGCGACTCATGAGGGAGTCATTGCTAAAATCGGAGGAGCCGGGAAGCGATGCCGGCAATGCGTGGTGGCCCGCCCGCCTCTTGGAGAACCGTGTGGAAGGAATTTCGGTCAATACCCAAACCGAGCGCAAAGTGGACACGGTCCTGGCGAGCCTCATTGGGGCCCTCGTCGCCTACGGTGGCCATTCCCAACGTGACACTGGTGATTCGCCGATCAAGGCCCCGGACTTTGATGATCTGATGGCGACGCTGCGCCTGCTGGCGCGGCTGACGCCGCCCCTTGAGGGCGCCCGTGGCCTCTCCGCAGAGGAGGCAGCACGCGCAATCCACGGGTCGATGGAAGAGGCAAGCCGCGAAAGCGTGCGGATGTTGCTCCATTCCGTCTGCCAATACGCCCCGCGAGATGGCGAACAGCCGCTTCCCTATCTGCTGCGGCTCTCCGAAAACATTATTCTGGAATTCCTTAGCGCGGAGTTTGCCAGCGGCTCACTGACTCCTCCCGCGGTCCGGCCGTCGTTCCACCGTTTGGCTGACGTGCTGGTGGAGTCCGGTGCCTACACCGGTCCGCATGCCTCGCAGCATCTTTCCTCGCTGGCGGTTACTTGGGCAACGGACACGCACCGCGCCCAATTAATTGACCGATTCTGGCTGGAGCTACCCGCCCGGGAAAAGTCGGCGGTCTTGCGCGGCCCGGACGTCTGGTGCGTTTCCGTGGCGGCCTTGCGGCAGACGCTCGGACAACTCGTCGATGCGGGAGCGGATGCTCCGCGGCGGGAAGCGCGGAATATCGTAGTGAATTACTTGCGCCGCCTGGAGTTTCCCGACGCTTCCGCAAGGCGTTCGGTCGCCGCTGGGCTCAATGAGCTTGTTCCCATTTTCGAGTCCCTGTGGCCCAACCAGCTGCCGGAGGAGTTCAGCCGCTGCGCGATGAAGGCTCTTCAGGCCGAAACTGCACCGGAAACCGCGGCACTGCTGGCAGCACTTGTGGAAGCCTTGGGACGCATTGCCGTAAATCGCGGCGACTATGCCGGATTCGAAGTGATCCTCACCGGGCTCGAACGGGCGCCGCGCGACAAAGAACACGATCACATGACCGCCCTCTGCACGCGCCTGGTTGCGCAAGACCGCTGGTTCCTGCTGGTGGACGCCTCGCTGGCCAATCGGCCGCTGGATCCTGTCCTTCCCCGTCTGCTCCAGCGCGATCCGGAACGTTTGCTGGACCGCATGACCCTGCTGCTGACCGAGCCGCGCGGGGCAGAAATGTTGCAAGCGATGGCCCGCCTCCTGCGCACCATCGGCGTTCCCGTCCTCAACTTGCTCGAGACGAGATTGTATGAAGCGCGCCGGCAGCGCGTGACCGCCGCGATCAAGCTTCTGGCTGCGGCCGATGCCGAGCGTCTGCTGCGCGGACTCGCGCGCGCCATCGGAAGCTGGGAATGGAACCTTCAGGACCTGGCGGTGAGCGAGCTTTCGCGGCCCTCGAGTTCCGCCTCGGCGCAAAGCGCCTCTTTCGTCTTCTCCGCGATTCTTGCTGACGCACATCCCCTGGTTGTGCCGATGATGATCGATCAAATCGGGTTGGCGCAGGAAATCACCGCTGTCCCGCAGCTCTTGGAGATTGCGGCGGGGGAGCACGAAGTTTTGCGCGACCAGTTTGTCCGCATCAAGGCCATCGAGGCGCTGGGCCGCATGCGCTCTTCGGACGCCGCCGAACTCCTTCGCACGCTCGTGGAAAAGCGCGAGGGCTTGGCCTATGCCGAGCCTGCGGGTTTACGAGCCGCGGCTGAGGACGCGCTTGCCCTGATCGAAAACCGCCCGTCGTTCAAACAGGCTGCGGCTGCGTTTGGCGCTCCGGCGCAATCCAGCTCCGGCTACCTCATTCCGCGCCGCTATGTGCGGGTGCCTCTGGAGTCTCCGCTGCGCGCACAGATTGAAGGAGCCCCGGCCGGCCTCGCCCGCGTAAAGACCATTAGCCTGGGCGGCGCATATCTTGAATCTCCGCGAAAACTCACCGTGGGCGATTCCATTCAGCTGGAAGTGCGCACCGGCCTTCGCAAGATCAATTTCACTGCAGTGGTCCGCAACATCGGCCAGGACGGCAACGGCATCGAATTCGTGCACATGCGCGACGAAGACCGCGAAAAACTCCGCAAGTTCGTTCAGCGCCATCTTCAGCTTTAGTTCTCCCCATCCTTAGCTCCCCGCAGCTCTCGTCTTGCTTGCCAGCAAGCCCCGGCGGCGTCATGCTGCACACCGCCCCGAGGAATTTAACTCCAAGGTAAGTCCAGGAAAGTTTTCAGTTGAAAGCGGGGCTGCATTGCAGTAAAAGCCCTATATTCAATTGTTTCAAGTGTAAAGCGGCGGGCCAGCCCGTCACCGCTAGGGGTAGCGGATTTTCAAGTGCCACAGGAGGAAGACTCATGAAACGCAGGCAAGATGTGTGTGCCTCGACCGCTTGGCGGTCTATTTTCGCGGGAGTTCTGCTGGCTTTGCTGGTACTTGGAGCAACCACGACCGTTTCGGCGCAGGTCAACACCGCGACACTTTCCGGTACGGTTCTCGACCCGCAAAATCTCGCCGTTAAGGGTGCCAAGGTCACACTGACCAACGCGGCCACAGGCGCACCGCGAACAGCGGTCACGGACGACGGCGGCCGTTACAACCTCGTGGGCATCCCCCCGGGCCTGTACAAGATGACGGTAGACGGGGGCGCCAATTTTTCGGTGTACGAGAATGCCAGAGTTGCGTTGACAGTCGGTGAAGCCGCGACGCTCGACGCGCAGCTACAACTGCGCGGCCAAGTGCAAGTTGTTACCGTATCCACGGAGACGGCTTCCATCGAGACAACCAAGACGGAGGTCTCCGACACTGTCGAGCAGCGCCGCATCGACAACTTGCCTATCAATGGCCGCAACTACATCAATTTTACGCTTACGAATTCGCAGACCACGCGCGACGTTTCGCCCACAATCGGTCCCGCGCCCAACAGCGGACTGAGCGTCGGCGGCGCGCGCGCCCGCGGAACCATGGTCAGCGTTGACGGCGCGGACGCCGTGGACAACTCCATCAACGGCATACGCTCCACGATTTCCCAGGAAGGCGTGCAGGAATTTCAACTCATCCTGAGCAACTACAACGCGGAATACGGGCGCGCCACGGGCGGCGTGGTCAACATTGTGACCAAGGGCGGAGGCAATGAATTTCACGGCGACGCTTTCGGCTATTTCCGTAACCAGGCCATTCAGGCGCGCAACGCGTTTTCTGGAGAAGTCAATCCGACCACCGGCGTCCTCGACTCCGTCAAACAGGCCTACACACGCACGCAGAGCGGATTGACTTTCGGTGGCCCCTTGAAGAAGAACAAGACCTTCGGTTTTTTCTCTTATGAGTACACGCAGCGCGAAGAAACAGGATTCTCCAGCATCGGTCAAGCACAAGGAGGCGGTGGCCCCTTCGGCCTGATAGCCTTTGACTGCGGCGGGTGCCAGTTGCAGGGTCTCTTAATGACACCGAGCCAGGCCACCGCTACGGGTGCTTTGCTCCAAGCGGCTCAGGCCGCGGCCGTCGGTGGAAACATTCCTCTCGCGCAGGCACTCCAGAAGGAAGCTGGAGGCTATGCCTTCCTGATGGGTTCCGCTTCCAACGTTGCGCTCAATAAAGTGGATTTTGGCGCCGTAGCTGCCGGTGCGACGGGAGGCGTCCTTAATCCCGGGCCTGGCCCGCAATTCCCGATTCCCGTCACTTGCCCTGCAGGACAACCGGTCAACAACGGGGCTACCTGCTCGGCCGCCGGCGTCTATGTGGCGCCCCTTCCAGCTTCATTCGTTGGCCTCAACTCCATCCGCGGCAATTATCCGGTGATGGAGAAGACCAGCTTGTGGTCCGCACGTATTGATCAGCGTTGGAACGATCATCATAGTTCCTTTGTGCGCGTGGGCGTTTCACCTTCCCTCGTCACCGGTCTGCCGTCGACTTCGCAAAATCAGGTTTTTGGTCAGAACTCTGGATCACGCGCCGGTTACAACCAGTCGCGCGACTTTAACGTCACTTTTCAACATGACACCATTGTCAGCGACAAAACCTTCAATCAATTTCGCAACCAGATCGCGCGCCGCGGTCTACATTTCGGCTTCTCGCAACTCCCGGGCGGCGATCAGATTGGCGTAAATATCCCGGGCTTCGCCTATTTCGGCCGGGAGCCTTACTCCCCCGTTGACCGCATCGAGCGCCGCTTTGAATTCACCGATATCGTGAGCCTCGTCCGCGGCAGCCACACCTTCAAATTCGGCGGTGATTACAACCTCATCCAACTGCGCTCCAAGAAAGCCCAAATTTTTCAACTTGATTTCGGCGGCGTCGTGAATTTCGGCGGGTTTTCGGCGGGTACGTTCCTGTTCGACTGCGTCGACCCCGCAACAGGTGCCAGCCACAAAGGCTCGTGCAGCTCTGGGGAAGTCGCCCTGCCGGGGACCACGGGACTGCAATCTTACGGTCTGGGCATACCGACCACGTATATCCAGGGAATCGGAAGTTCCAATAATCCCTTCGATAACACCCCGATGGGCTTCTTCGCGCAAGACAGCTGGCGAATCAATCGGCATCTCACAATAAATTACGGGGTGCGTTATGACGTCGAGATCAGCCCGCTGTTCAAACCCGCAACCTCGGTGAATGCCGCAGCGGAAAAGGCGCTGGGCGTTGTCGAAGGCATTCCTCGCGATTATAACAATGTGGCGCCGCGCTTCGGCCTGGCCTGGGATCCTGCGGGAAATGGCAAGACCGTCATTCGCGCAGGTTACGGCATGTTCTACGACCATCCTCTGCTGGCCACCGCGTTTGACTCCGCGACCGCCGACGGCGGCCGCTCTGTACAATTGTTATCCGCTGGAGGTACGCCCTCCGCTTGCGGACTGGTCACTACTGCATGCGGGAACAACCTGGATACGCCCGCAAACCTCAATGGCTCATCCATCTTTCAGGGCGTCTTGAATGCCTTGCCTAGTATGTTCTACAAGGCCGATCAGCAGCGTTTCGACCCACTCGCCTCAGGTTCGCTCTTTGCCAACCAGGCTTATCTGCAGGCGGGATTCCCGTTGCCGGTTCTGCCCTTCACACTTCCCCTCTCGAAAAACTTTGTCTACGCCTACGCACACCAGGCGAATCTTACGATCGAACGCGAAATCGCCGCTTCCTGGAAATTCAGTCTCGCTTATCAGTGGACGCGCGGCCTTCACTTGAACCGGCCGATAGACATCAACTCCACCGATCCGAAGCTTCTAGCCCAGAATGCCTTCAACGCAGCGGCAACGGGCCTTTCTGTGAGCAACCCCATCACCGTAGTCACCCCCAGTACCGTCAACACGCTCTGCGGAGGCGTTACTCGCGCCTTCAATGTTCCGGGAGGTGGGAGCATCGCGTTTGCCACACCCACAGGCACACCCCTCGCTCCCGGTGCCTTGGGATGGGGCTACACGGGGCAGAATTGCGGCGGCGCGCCGGTCGGCTTTGTGGGTACTCCAGCCTTTTTCAACTTCTTCCGGCCTTCAGGTCCTAACCCCTCGTTCGCAACGGGAGTCGGCCTGCTGGCTCCCCAATGCGCGGGAAGCCCCGACGCGTTTGGCTGTGGTTTCGCCGTCCAGCAAGCGCTGGCCCAAGCGGCCGGCTATCCCGTCGGCTTCGGCGTTCCCGTTCCGTGGAATAGCGTGGATGCACAGCGCTCCGACGGCAACTCGATTTACAACGCTTTGACTTTCAATCTCTCGAAGCGCTTCTCCAGGGGCTTCGAGCTGCTCTCCAGCTACACCTACTCTCATTCCATCGACGACTCAACTGACCTGCAGTCTCCGCTCGAGCCGCAAGACAGCCGCTTCCCAAGACTTGAGCGCGCCAATTCCGTCAACGATCAACGCCACCGCTGGGTGACCAGCGCCGTCTTCCAGTCCCTCGGCGCAAAGTCCGGCGATGGTTTCTTCAAAAAGTTCTTGGGTGACTTCACACTCTCTCCCATCATCGAGTTCTCTTCCGGCCGGCCCTTCAATGTCATCACCGGCGAGGACACGCGATTGGACCTTGGCGCGTCCCAGGCTCGTCCATCCATCGGAAGCGGCAGCGGCACCACTTCGGCATTTATCCCGGGCGTGGTCTTTGTTCCCGCCAACAACTGCCTGGACAACAGCGGGGCCACCTTCACGGTTCCATTCGTTGCGCCTCCCGCGGGTTGCAACGGGGACCTTGGCAGGAACCGCTTCGTTATGCCCAACTACTTCCAGTGGGACATGCGTCTCTCGAAGCGCATCCCCTTCGGTGAGCGTTTTAAGCTCGATCTCATCGCCGACTCGTTCAATCTCTTCAACCGCCTGAACGTCGCCGCTGTTAACCAGGTCTGCGACCCGCTCGCCGGCGCGACGTGCACCGCAGGCCAGCCGACTGCTTCCTACGATGCGCGGCAATTCCAGTTTGCGCTGAAGGTCAGCTGGTAAGAAAAGTCAAAAGTTAAAGTTGCACGTTGAATGTTGAAAATGCCCTGCCTAGCGGGGCCTTCTTAATTTCCAAGGCTTTTCAGGGCTCACTGTGCGTCTTTCCGAGCGGCCTTGCTCGTTTCCCTTCTCGACTTTCACCCTTCGACTTTCGACCTCTGCTAAAGTAGTACGACCGTTTCCCGCGATCGAATGGGAGAACGAATGAATATCCTTTTAGTGGGTGTAGTGGCGGTTGTCCTTTTCCTGGCTGTTTGGCTACTGGTGCAAGGCGCGCAAGGGCGCAAAAAAGAGCAAGAAGCGCGCGCGCGCACGGAACAGTTGCAGCGTGATCTGCAGACGCTGACCGGACAGACCCAGAATTTCAGCCAGCAGCTCGGGCAGCTCAGCCAGAGTGTGACCACGAGCCTCGAGGGCGTGACGGGCGCGCTGCAAAAAGGCATCACCGACTCCGCCACCATCGCGGCTCAGGCACAATCGGCGATGACCGGTGAACTCAAGAATTCCCGGGAAACGCTCGGCCAAATTCAGCAGCAACTCGGCGCCGTGCAACAGGCGGGGCAACAAATGTCGCAGACGGCGCAAACGCTTCAGAATATCCTCGGCGGAGCAAAATCGCGCGGCTCGCTCGGCGAAGTAGCGCTCGAGAGACTCCTGGAGGACGCGCTTCCAAAGGAGCGCTACCAGCGGCAATTCCGCTTCACCAGCGGCGAAGTGGCCGATGCGGTGGTCTTGCTGCGGGACAAACTGCTGCCCATCGATTCGAAATTCCCTCTCGACGCCTTTCGCCGCATGAATGAACACAGGACGACGGAACAGAAACCACCGCAAGCCTCTTCGCAAACAGACGAAGCCCGCCGGGCCTTTGCGGTCGCGGTGAAGGGCCACGCGGGCTCCATCGCCAAAAAATACATTCTGCCGAATGAAGGAACGCTTGGCATTGCCCTGATGTTCGTGCCCAGCGAAAATGTCTACTACGAACTCTTGATGACTGCGGATGCCAAGGGCCAACCGCTGGACGAATATTGCCGCAGCAAAAACGTGATTGCCGTATCCCCGAATACGCTGTACGCGCACTTGCAGGTGATCCTTATGGGTTTGCAGGGCATGCAGATTGAAGAAAATGCCAAGCGCCTGCAAGCCAGCCTCGCGGGGATGCAAAAGCACCTGGAGAACTTCACACAGATGTTTGGAAGGCTGGGCACGCACCTGAAAAACGCGCAGATCTGTTACAGCGAGAGTGAGAAGCGGCTCGACAAAGCTCAGGACACCTTGGAAGGCATGCTCGGCGGGGAACGATCTGAAGCCGCTCTCGAGGACCGCCAGGCGGTGCTTCCCCTCTCCGCCGAAGCCGCAGCGGCCAGCGCCAAGAAATCCGCCTGACCAAGCACTCCCGTCGCTGCTGTTCTCTTGGGTGCTATTTAGAACTCCGGTCCACTTGTTTTGCGAATGGGGGTGAGGGTTTTGCTGCCTCTATTCTTCTCCATTTTTGCGGCTGACTTTGCTCTTATCCAATCAGTGTTCCTTTAATCCTAGCCCTTCCAAACATACTTGCCGCAAGGACAATTAACGGTCTCCGTGGGATGTTTCTTCGCCAGCGGTTGCCGGCAGACGGGACAATTCTTGCGCCACATGATTGTTTCGCTCTTTCCCTAATGCGTCTCTACGGAAACGGACTCAGCCCAACTTGGCCCACCGAGTATTGTGTAGAATTCTTCCTGCGGGTCCGCTGTGGTTAGGAGCGCAAGTGCTTTGCCATAGGCGGCTATTGCTCCAGTGAGATGGTGAAACTCCGGAGCGTCCTTTACAGTCTTGCGATTTGCGCTTCCGCCGAGAGTTCGAGGATTCTTTCAATCACGCTGCTCGCAAAACTGGTGTCGATTTTCATCACCGAACAATGCTCCTTCCCACTATATATAAAGACACGGCGTCACAAGATTCCGTATAAGGGAAAGCCTTGAATTTGCTGGTGGATCATCACGGGGAAGGGCCGGGGCCAACCCTTAAAGGCGCGAGCCGCGGAATCCCCGGCGCTACCGCGGCCGGCCGAGCGTGGGCACCATGCGGATGGAGATGAGAAAAGTTCCGTACTTCTTCCCCATGACCTCGAACTGCGCGGCGTTGGTTTCCTCGCCGCCTGCGCTCAGACGCCGCACGGGACTGCCTCCTACTAGGTCCGCGATGTCCGGAGCGAGGTTGCGCGCTTCCAGGGAGATCTTTTCCTCCGTGCCGCGCACGCGCACGGTCAGCGTGCGATGCTCGCCGCGCTTCAGAGGCCCGGAATCCGCTTTCAGCTCGAGCGCGACGAACGTGGCGGAGAACTGTGGTGCGTCGCGTTTTGCGCAGGAGATGGCAACGGTGGCTGGCCCTGGACCCAGTTCCATCGGCGGAAGAACCACCAGCGAAACGGGCGAAGATGCCAATACCAGAGCGCCGTGGTCCGCGATCGTGATTTGGTTGGCGTCGGCGTCGCCGCAGAATCCTTTGCCAAAAACTTCAAAGCGATCCGTCAACGATGCGACTCGCGGGGCCGATGATATTTCCATCGCGGCAGTGGCGGCCTCTGCGGGCGCAAGTATGACCGTGGACACGCGTCCTGGTCGGCCTTCAATCGAACCATAAATTACCCCGGGATTCAGCGGCGCCACAAAAAGCGCCCGGCCCGTGGCGTCCGTCTTGAGGCGGTCCCCGTTGGAAAAAGTGACGGTGACTCCCGGCGTGAGCCTTCCATTCACGTCCAGCACAGCAAGCGTTGCCCGTTCACCGGAAACGATTCGCCGCGGCAGGAGCAAGATGCGCGCCGCGGTCGGAGAGGGAGGGGCGGGAGGCGTCTGCTGTACCGCCCAAGGCGGCGCGAAAACGCCGACGATCATGCAGGCGGCTAAGGATAATTGGCGGCGGGCAGGCATGCGTGGGATTGTAGTGGAGAAGCGCGTGGCTATGAAAGGCTTGTGCAACTGAGAAAACAATTCTTCGTGGATTACATTTCCGCGAGCACCGGCTCTTGCTCCGGCAAATACACCAGCACGGTTCTTCCCATGACCCCCGCAGGCAGCCGCCGTAAACGGTAGCGGAAGGGACGCGCTCCCCAACCATTGGAGCATTCTTCTAACCGGTAAAACGTATCCTGATAACGCACCGTCCGGGGAGGCGTCCAATCCGGCTTCCTCCGGCAGGCGCGCACTTCCAGGAATTCCTCCGCGCCTTCCTTGGTGACGCACAGTTCATCCGGAACGGCGGAAGTTTTCGAGACCCGAACTTTTTCTCGGATCGCTCCAACATAAGAAGCCAAATTCCCTTCTGTATAGCCACGCTCTTGCGCAGCGCTCGGGCCGCTTTGTCCCGTGATTTTCCGAAGAATCTTGTCCAGCAGGAAAAGCGGGAGAATCCCAAGATCGTTCTCCGCAAATGCCGCACCCACAAGCCTTACGCTGCCTTCCACGCCGATGAACGCAATCAGCCAGGTTATAGGGTGTGTTGCGAAGATGAATAAACTCATGATTCCAATGTCGTGGTCCGTCACGCCCGGGCCCATCTTCCCGGAAAGGGCCGCGTCCAATCCCTGAGAGACCCAGGTCGTCATTGAATACGAATACCAATACATCATGGCTACGAGCGCAAGCAGGGACTCGCCAAATCCGCTCAGGATGGAGGGCGTACGCCATTTCACGGACTTGAGAACCGGCAGCGACCGGCGCCACCTCTTGGGCAGTACCGCAAGGAATGGTCCGAGGAGAAAAGTGAACATGGCCGAGTAACCCTTTCAAAGAATACTAAAGAAAATGGCAGCTTCCTGACTTCGCGAGCCGGGGAGATTCGAATGAGTTACAAGCAGCCGTCGGGCAGTGCTACTTACCAGCGGGTAAGCCTCTTAAGTCACACAAAACAGGGCAATTTCCGGGTGTCCGAGTGTGGCGTAAATGCGAGTAATTAGTAGGGTTCAAAGCCTTTCGCAGCCCTTTGGGTGTGCTAGCGTGGGAACAGCCACAGAGGTACGGGTGTGAATTCAAGCAGGCGACCGGAGCAAGCGTGCAAATTGTGTGTGGCGGCGTGACCGACGTTGGTCGCGTGCGTTCGAACAACGAGGATTGCTTCCGCATCGTTACGCCGCTGAACCTCTACGTGCTCGCCGATGGAATGGGCGGCGAAGCGCACGGCGAAATCGCCAGCGCTTTGGCCGTGGAAACTGTGGTGAAGCATTGTCTGGATGCGGAGGCTAATCCTGCAGCTAAAGTGCTCGGGCAAGTGCAGCCCGGTTGGAGCGCAGAGACCAAGCGTCTTTCCACGGCGTTGCACTTGGCCAACAGGAATATTTGCAAATCCGCCGAAGAGCATCCGGAGCAGCGCGGCATGGGAGCGACTTTGACAGCGGCGTGGATTGACGGCTCAAAGCTCAGCATCGCGCACGTCGGCGATAGCCGCGCCTATCTGTTGCGCGGAGGTTCGCTGCTGCAGCTCACGCGCGACCACTCCCTGGTTGCGGAACAAGTGCGGCAAGGCGTGTTAACCGCAGCGGAAGCGGAAGAAAGCGATATGCAAAGCGTCTTGTTGCGTGCTCTTGGGGCGCAGCCGGAGATCGAAGTGGATGCCGAGGAGCACGTCCTCTTTCCGCGGGACGTCTTGCTGCTGTGCTCGGATGGATTGACGCGCGTGGTTACGGAGCCGGAGATTGCCGGCGTGCTTCAGGCAGAAACGGATCCTGTTCGCGGAGCGGAAGAACTGGTGGGCATCGCCAATGAGCGTGGCGGCCCGGACAACATCACCGTGGTGATTGCGCGGATGCTCAAGGATTCGATGGGATGGTTTTCGTGGTTGCGCCGTGGGGCGCGGAAGAACCAAAGCAACAATGGCAATGCTGGAGGGACGGGAAATGCCAAAGCTCAGCCTCATGTTTGATAACAAACTCGTAAGAGAGGTGCCGGTGGGAAGCCGCCCCGTGACTATTGGGCGCGCCCCGGACAACGATCTGTCCGTGGACAATCTAGCCGTCTCCAGCTACCACGCAAAGATTTACTTCGAGGCGGGGCGAATGGTCATTGAGGATCTCAACAGCCTTAACGGCACATTCGTCAACGATCTGCGCGTCGAGCGCGCCACTTTGCATGACGGAGACAAAGTTCACATCGGGAAGCACATCATCAAAGTGGATACCAGCGGCGATGCGCCCGTGCCGTGGCAGTCCGGGCGCAAGGCCGCGGCGCCGCGCATCAACGAAACGATGGTTCTGGACACCAAGGAGCGGCGTCAGATGCTGCAACAGGCCGCGGCCATGGGTGAATCCATGCAATTCGCCTCCACGCGCGTGAAAGTGGCAACGCTCATGGTGCTCGGTGGAAACACGGACCAGAAAGAATACATTCTGACCAACAGGCTCACGGTCATCGGCAAGTCGGCCATGGCCACTGTCCAGCTGAAGGGCTGGTTCAAACCGCAAATGGCGGCGCAGATCAACCACCGCGATGAGGGTTACTTCCTCGGCCCCGGCGACAAAGTTCCTTCGGTCAATGGCCGGCCCATTGGCGGCCCCACGCGGCTGAACGACGGCGACTTGATTGAAGTGTCCGGCGTGAAACTGAATTTTATTTTCCGCGAGTAGCGTTCGAACGCGATGGCAGCTCCGTCAGAAGGGTTCTGGCAAAGGCGGGGCTTGTTCAGCCTCTACGAACTGCTGCAATCGTGGTGGCGTCACCGCGTCTCGTTCCTTCTTACCCTGTGCATCACGCTCTTTGCCCTCAGCATCTACTACCTGGTTTTTCTTCAGGAAAAGAAGACTCCTCTCTCCGAGTTGGCGCAACGGCTGGAACTCGACACGCTGGATACACGTTTTCGTTACCGGCCCGCTGGATTCGCGCACCCGGACTCGCGCATCGCAATCGTGGATATCGACCAGAAGGCGCAGGAAGTTCTCGGGCGGTGGCCCTTCTCGCGGACTTATTTCGCGAAATTGCTGGATGCGCTTCATGAGGACGGCGCGGTGGTCGCCGCGTTTGACGTAACCTTCAGCAAGCCGGATCAAACCGCCGCCCCACTCCGCGCACTTGCCGCTTCGCTGCAAAACCGCCAGCAGAACAGTGAGAAAGTCGATCCCCGAGTCATCGCTGAAGTAAATCGTCTTGCCGCCGAATACGATGCCGACACCAAGTTTGCGGCGGCCATCCGGCGCTTCGGCCCCGTCATCCTTGGCAACTACTTCCTGTTCACGCCCGCGGACCTTCAGGGACTGTCCGATTCCACTCTGGATGCCTACGCGGACCAGATCGCGTTTTTCGCCTTTCCACCGGCGCACCCGATGCGCCCGGAGTCCGGGAAACAAGACAAGCTGAACTTGATGGGAGATTTTTTTGGAGCAAAATTGTTGCCGCGCGGCGCCGAAGCGAACCTGGACGCGTTGACGTCCGCATTGCAAGGCGACACCTCCTGGACCGGTTTTTTCAACGCCCCTCCCGACAATGATGGCGTGGTGCGCCGCGCCACACTCGTACTTCCCTACGGACGGTCGCAGAATCCCGAAGAGTGGGATCTCTATTCATCGCTAGACCTTGTGGCCGCTCGGGCCCTGATTGGCCACGAAGCCCAAGACACCAATTTGTTTTACGGGCCAGCGGGAATTTGGAAAATTTCTCTCGGCACCAAGGCGGCGATCTTTCCAGATGGCCGCGGCCAATTGCTCATCAACTACCAGGGACCGTGGGGAACTTTTCCCCATTACTCGATCGTAGATGTTCTTCAGAGAAGATTCGCGCCGGGAACATTCCAGGGGAAACTGGTTCTCATCGGCGCGACGGCAACGGGCATAGGTGACCTCCGCGCAACCCCCTTCGGCGGCACTAATTTCCCCGGCGTGGAAATCCATGCCAACGTCATCGACAACATCGTGAACGATCGTTTCTTGAAGAGGGGCGCAAAACAGGCGGCCATCGACGTACTATTGATCTTCGCTTTTGGAATTCCTTTGGGAATTTGGATGGCGCTTGTTTCGCCCCGCTGGATGTGGTTTGCTGCCTTCTTGTTCGTGCCTCTGGTTGCTGTGGACTATTGGGCTTTTCTGCATGGCTGGTGGCTCAATTTCGCCGTGCCTGCTGTGACGCTTGGCTCCAACGTGCTCCTCGTTTCTCTGTACCGCTCGCTCTTTGAAGAGAAAGAGAAGCGCCGCGTGCGCAGCGCCTTCGGTCAATACCTTAGCCCTGAAGTTGTGCGCCGCCTGCTCGTCAATCCGCGCCTCGTAGACCCAAAGAAAACTGAGATTACCGTCATGTTCAGCGACATCCGGGGCTTCACCACGATTTCCGAAAAGCTGGACGCCCAGGAGTTGGCCCTCTTCCTAAATCAATATCTTTCCGACATGACCAGCCTGGTTTTCGATCATCAGGGAACACTTGATAAGTACATCGGCGACGCTGTGATGGCCTTCTGGGGTGCGCCCTTCGAAGAGCCCGGCCATGCCGCAAAGGCTTGCAACACCGCGCTCAAAATGATGGACCGCGTCCGCGAGCTGCAAAAGAAGTGGGAAGCCGAGGGCAAACCGCATCTGGACATCGGCATCGGCCTGAACACGGGCATGGCCAGCGTGGGCAATATGGGCTCGGCGCTCCGTTATGGGTATACCGCTCTGGGCGACGCCGTGAATTTGTCCTCGCGCCTCGAAGGTCTCAACAAGGACTACGGCACGCACATAATTGTGAACGAATCTACGTATGAGGCGGCCAAGAACGATCGTTTCGTCTTTCGCGAACTCGATCTGATTCGCGTTAAAGGCAAGCTCCAGCCGGTCACCATCTGCGAACTCATCGGCCGCGTTCGCGAAAGCACGGTGTACGGTAGCCCAGAAGAAGTTCGCTCTCGCGTCCAACTTTTCCGGCAGGCTCGCGCGCTCTACTGCCAACGCCAATGGCCAGCAGCGCAGGAAGCATTTCAGCGGATTCTCGACAAATGGCACGATGATGGCCCCTCACGAACTTATTGGAAGCGGTGCCAGGAGTATCTCTTCGAAGAGCCGCCCGCGGCTTGGGACGGCGTGTTCACCATGACGCACAAATAGCCTGGCATCCGCTGGCAGCTTGCGCCCTTCGGCAAATTTCTAACTCATTCAGAAACTACGGAGTCGTTGGCTTCGCAGAGAGGAAGCGCAGGATTTCGCGCATTATGCGCTCACTTTGGTCCGTTTGGAACAGAAACTGAGCATGCGCCGAGCCATCGAGAACAATCAGTTCCTTGGGCTGGGGAGATTTCTGGTACTGTTTCCGAATCCAGGGGAGGCGCGGTCCATCCGCGTTGGCGTCATCGCGTGCCACGATGTATAGAGTCGCTGATTTGAGCTTGTCGGCTGGGCCATTCGGAGCTGCGCCGAGAAATACCAAGCGATCAATCTCGCCTGGCTGGGAAGCGATGGATGCATCGCCGGCGGCCCCTCCTCCCATGCTGCCGCCTACGATGGAGACGCTCTTCGCCCCATTCTTTCGGAGATAACGAACTGCTGCCAATACATCCAAGTGGAGCGGCGAGTCCATAGGCTCGGAGTCGCCCGGACCACGGGACTTTCCGTAGCCGCGGAAATCCAGCGCCAAGACTTGAAATCCCGCCGCCGCGAGCGTTTCAGCCTGCCTTGCCCAACTCATTTTATTGAAACGGCCCCCGTGGGCCAGCACGATACATCGGTGGCCCGTTCCATACACATCAGCGTAGACAAGTCCGCCATCCTCGGTTGGAAAGGAGATCGTTTTGGGGGCGGTCGCTATCTGCGAAAAGAGCAAGGCTGCAAGCGTGGCAACGAGCGTAAGCACCGGGTAACTGTACCATTTTCTTCGCCAAGCTCTCATTCGGAGCGATGCGGTGTTTTCCCAGATAGGAACGTCCGCATTCCGCCTGGATTTGTCGGCACCCAGAGCGAATCCACTGCCAAATTGGATGGAGCCGTGGATGTGCCCGGTGCCAGAATGGCGGCATCAAATGGGTTGATGCGAACCGGCGAGTCCCCATGCCTCTAAAGAATTTAGCTCCAAGGAGTTAGACCGCAGTCTGCTGGCCGTAGTAAATGACCCGGAAATGATTCTGGAAGTTTGTCAACTCTGGGGCTGAAGCATACATTTTTTTGATGGGCCCCATTAGCGAAAGCCACGTACCCAAAGGATTGCCGGGGGGAATCTAACTTGAAATCATACCTTGGACCGGCTGCGGAAATGGCCGCCCCGGCGTCGGTGAAGTCAGCACCTGGGGATAGAAGAGAGATATGTGGATTGTCCGATTAGCGCTGCGCAGGCCATACACGTTTGTGGTGATGGCGCTCGTCATTATTCTGCTGACGCCCGTGGTGCTTCAGCGCACGCCCACCGACATCTTCCCCGAAATCAACATCCCGGTGATAAGCCTGGTCTGGACTTACAACGGTCTTCAACCCCAGGAAATGGAACAACGCATTACCTCGAACGTCGAGCGTGGCGTCACCACGCTGGTGAACGACGTTGAGCACATTGAGTCACAATCGCTGAACGGCATCGCGGTCATCAAAGTTTTCTTTCAACCAGGAGCAAATATACAGACAGCGCTTGCGCAAACGGCCGCCATCTCGCAAACCTTCCTGCGATTCCTTCCGCCGGGAACGACGCCGCCGCTGGTGATCATCTATTCGGCCTCCACAGTGCCCGTGATTCAGATCGGACTCACCAGCGATACCATGAGCGAGCAGCAGCTCTTCGATTTCGGCAACTACTTCATCCGCACCGAGCTGGCTACCGTACCCGGAGCTGCCACCCCGTTTCCCTACGGCGGCAAACAGCGCGTTGTCAGTGTGGATATCGATTCGACCGCCCTGCAGTCCAAAGGGCTTTCCGCTGTTGACATCGTAAACGCGGTAAACGCGCAGAATCTGATTCTTCCCACGGGCACTGCCAAACTCGGTCCCCTTGAATACACCGTCGAAATGAATGGCAGCCCGCAGACCATTCAGGAACTGAACGACTTGCCCGTAAAAACCGTGAATGGGGCGACCATTTACATGAAAGACGTGGCGCACGTCCGCGATGGCTTCTCACCGCAGACCAACGTCGTTCTTGCCAACGGCCAGCGTGGCGTGCTCATGAGCATTTACAAGACTGGCGCTGCATCTACGATTGACATCGTTGACCGCGTAAAGCAGATGCTCGAGTACAACAAGGGGTCGTTTCCCAAAGATTTACGCGTGAACATGTTCTTTGATCAGTCGCTTTATGTCCGCGCATCCATCCAAGGCGTGTTGCGTGAAGCGCTGATCGCCGCCTGCCTCACTGCCATCATGATTTTGCTCTTCCTTGGCAACTGGAAGAGCACCTTGATCATTGCCGTCTCCATTCCCTTGTCCATTCTTGTGAGCATTCTTTGTCTCAGCGCTCTGGGCGAGACCATCAACATCATGACTCTGGGCGGCCTGGCTCTGGCCGTCGGCATCCTGGTGGATGACGCGACCGTGGAAATCGAAAACATCAATCGCAACCTGGCCATGGGCAAGGAAACGGTCCAGGCGATTCTCGACGGCGCGCAGCAGATTGCCGTGCCGGCTTTTGTCTCCACACTGTGCATTTGCATCGTATTCATTCCCATGTTTTTCCTTTCCGGTGTGGCCAAATTCTTGTTCGTGCCGCTTGCGGAGGCGGTGAGCTTCGCGATGCTGGCTTCGTACATGTGGTCGCGCACCATTGTTCCGACCCTGGCCATGTATCTGTTGAGCTCCGAGGATGACTATCACGCCGACGAGCACGCGGGGGAGAAGATGGGTTTCTTCCGCCGCTACCAGCAAGGCTTCGAGAGAAGATTTGAGCGATTCCGCGAAGGCTACAGGAACGCGCTGCACACGGCTCTGCACTTTCCGCGGCTTTTCACCGTTGCCTTCCTGGGATTCTGCGCCTTGTCTCTCCTGATTGCTCTCGTTCTCGGCCGCGATTTCTTTCCCAAAGTCGATGCCGGTCAGATCCGGCTGCACATGCGCGCCCGCACCGGCCTGCGCATCGAAGAGACCGCGCGGCTTGCCGACCAAGTCAATGGGGTCATCCGCGAAACCATCCCGAAAAAAGAAATCACCACAGTTCTGGACAATATCGGTGTGCCGTACAGCGGCATCAATTTGTCGTACAGCAACTCCGGGACCATCGGAACGTCCGACGCCGAAATACTCGTCCAATTAAAAGAGGAACGCGGCAAATCCACGGCATCGTACATCAATGATTTGCGGCAAAGGCTGCCGCAGATTTTCCCCGGCGTACAGTTTTTCTTCCAGCCGGCGGATATCGTCACGCAAATTCTGAATTTTGGCACACCCGCGCCCATCGACGTGGAAATCAGGGGCATGAACCAGCAAGCGAACTACCTTGTTGGGGAAAAACTGGCCAGCCAGGTTCGCCACATCCCCGGAGCCGTGGATGTGCACGTGCAACAAGCCTTCGACAACCCCGCGCTGTTTATGGAGATCGACCGCGCACGCGCTCAATCCGTGGGCATGCAGTCGCGCGATGTCGCGCAAAACGTTCTGGTTTCCCTGAGTTCCAGCTTTCAGACGTCGCCGGCGTTCTGGCTGGATCCGAAAAATGGGGTGGAATACTCCGTCGCGGTCCAGGAGCCACAATACCGTGTGGACTCTTACCAGGCACTGCAGA
>Ga0066681_10000119_pt1 | contig 19262 bp, 20 predicted proteins | sample GraSoiAngelo_130_FD_65629 | JGI IMG/M metagenome (GOLD analysis project Ga0066681, IMG submission 65629) | Grasslands soil microbial communities from the Angelo Coastal Reserve, California, USA - 14_0929_02_20cm | ecosystem: Environmental > Terrestrial > Soil > Grasslands | place: USA...
AGGAACATCGTCTCCACGTCGAAAATCACAAACAACATTGCCACAATGTAAAACCGCACGGAATATCGTCCGCGCGAATCGCTTTCTGGAGGAATTCCGCACTCATAGGGCTTGAGTTTCGCGCCGACGGAGGTGGAGGCCGGCCGGATGAATTTCGCCAGGATCAACGTTACGGCGGGAAATGCTACAACCAACGCCGCGTAAATCAAGACAGGAATGTACGCGCTCTGCATCACTCCCTCACACGGTGCATCGTACCACCGCTGTCAATCTTGGGACGGCTACTTTTCAAACAGCAGCTCTCCGGCGCGGCTGGTGGCCTTCACGACCGCCTTGATCAGCGTCACGCGGAGCTTGCCTTCTTCCAATTCCATGATTCCGTCGATAGTGCATCCCGCCGGCGTGGTTACTGCGTCTTTCAAAAGCGCGGGGTGATCGCCGGTTTCCAGAACCACGCTCGCCGCGCCCTTCATGGTCTGCGCCGCGAGCAGAGTGGCCACATCGCGCGGGAGACCGACTTTCACGCCGGCCTCTGCGAGCGATTCGAGAATGATGTAGGCAAACGCCGGGCCACTGGCGGAAAGCCCGGTCACGGCGTCCATATTTTTCTCGTCCACGGCCACCGTGCGCCCCACGGCGTTGAACATTGCACGCGCCATCTCCAGGTGCTCCGGTCCCGCATGGGCACCGCGGCAAAGGCCCGTCATGCCGCAATCGACAGCAGCAGGCGTATTAGGCATGGCACGCACGACGGGGACTTTTCCTGCAAGCCGCTGCTCGATGTAACTCGTCGGAACCGATGCGGCAACGGAGATAACCAGCGTCTTCTCATTCATCTCCGGCGCAATCTCTTTCAAGACCTCGCCCACCACTTGCGGCTTCACGCCGAGGAGCACGATGTCCGCGTCTTTCACCGCCTTGCGGTTTTCTGTCGTCACAGAGACGCCTAGTTCCTTCGCCAGGGCCAAGGCCTTCTCAGTGTGTTTTACTGTCGCCGTGACACGCTTCGGCGAGAAGAGTTCCTGTTTCAGGTAAGCCCGGAGAAGAATCCCGCCGAGTTTTCCCGTGCCCAGGACAGCCAGTTTTTTGTCCGATAGTTTGTGTGCGGTAGTGCTTGCCATGGTCCAAGTATTCTTGACTTGAATCAGTAATCGGTCAACCCAAGAATCTCAGATGCAGCCGCCTCAAACGGCTAGCCCCATGGAACAATTCGGTTGAGGTCCCAAAAAGCGCACCTTTGGAGACAGCACAAAACTCTTGACAACCTGCAAATCCTATAGTATTTAACACTCCTGTTATTTAACAGGAGTGTTTAGTGCCTTCGGTCTCTGACCATCTGAGCACAACGCTAGCCGCGCTTTCCGACCCGACTCGCCGTGCCATCCTCGCCCGCCTGGCTGCCGGCCAGGCCACGGTTACGGAACTGGCTGCGCCGTTCGACATGAGCATGCCCGCGGTTTCCCGGCACCTCAAGGTGCTGGAACACGCCGGCCTGATAACACGCGGGCGCGAAGCACAATGGCGGCCATGCCGTATTACCGCCGCGCCGCTCAAGGATGTCTCCGATTGGGTGGGGCGCTATCGGCGGTTCTGGACCGAGAGTCTCGACCGTCTCGACGAATATTTGCAGGACGTGCAGAAAAAGGAGAAAAAGCATGGCCACGGGAAACTTCGCGCCAAAAGAAGAGCATGAGTTGGTGGTTACGCGCGTCTTTGATGCGCCACGAGAGCTGGTGTTCAAGGCTTGGACGGACCCGAAGATCGTGGCACAGTGGTGGGGTCCGCACCGGTTTACCAACCCGGTTTGTGAGTTGGACCCGCGGCCCGGCGGCGCCATCCGCATTCACATGCACGGCCCCGACGGCACCGTCTATCCGATGACGGGCGTCTATCAGGAAGTCGTCGAGCCCGAACGGATCGTTTTCACCAGTGCGGCTCTGGATGCGTCTGGCAACGCCATGTTTGAAGTGCTGACCACCGTCACCTTCGCCGAAGAAGGCGGTAAGACGAAACAAATCTTGCGGACGCGCGTTATAAAGTCAACCGCCGAAGCCGCCCCGTATCTGGCAGGGATGGAAGCGGGCTGGACGCAAAGCCTGGACCGACTCACAGCCTACTTGGCGGCATACTCAAAGGAGTAACGACGATGAACGAGAGCCAAACGAAAGATTCCCCATCCCGCGAGGCCGTCCTGACCTTCGTGAACGACCTGAAATTCGCGGTCCGGTCGCTGGCGCGCAGCAAAGGGCTGGTAATCACCGTGGTGCTCACGCTGGCCCTCGGCATCGGCGCCAACGCGGCCATTTTCACGCTGGTGCGGGGCGTGCTTCTGCGGCCGCTCGTCAACCGTGACGAAGACCGGCTCGTTTTTGTCCAACAAAGCGCGCCTGGTATCAGCCCCGGGGCCGTCCCATTCTCCGTGCCGGAAATTCAGGACCTACGAGCAAGCGTCAAGACACTCAGCTCGTTTGGCGAGTTCTCCGTCGTAGGTTTCACCATGATCGGCCTCGGCGAGCCGCGGGAAGTTCGCGCCGGCGTCGTTGATGGCTCCTATTTTGACGTGGTGGGCCTCCATCCCGTCCTCGGCCGTCTCATCGGCCCGGAAGACGACGGTCCTAAAGCCGCCGGCGTCGCCGTCTTGACCTATCATTTCTGGGCGGGCACTCTCAAGAGCGATCCTTCCGTCATCGGTAAAGTCCTTCGCCTCGGCACCGGGTTCGGCGATAGATCTGCCACTATCATCGGCGTCCTCGAACCCTCCGTCCAATACCCTACAAATACCGAAATCATTGCGAACATTGTGACCAGTCCGCATCATCTCTCCGCGACCATGCAGAACGGGCGCGTCCATCGCATGACGGAACTCTTTGGCAAGCTCACTCCCGGTGCAACTCTCGAGTCGGCGCGCGCGGAACTCCGGACCGTGCATGGAGCGATGGTCAAAGCGCATCCAGCAGAGTATCCGGCGCGAGCGGATTTCCGGATCGAGGCTAGGCTGCTGCGCGACCAGATCACCTCCCGCGCGAAGACTGTCCTGCTGGTGCTGCTCGCAGCATCGGCGCTCATCTTCGTCATCGCTTGCTCGAACGTCGCCAACCTGATCCTCTCGCGGACCGTTCGGCGCGAGGGTGAGCTGTCGATCCGCGCGGCGCTCGGCGCAACCACTGGTGCGCTTCGGCGCGTCCTGCTGGCGGAAAGCCTCCTGCTCTGCGGTGTTGGCGCGACGCTTGGCGTACTGAGCGCTCGGCCTATGGTCGACATTATGGCGCGGTACGCCTCGCGGTTTTCCGTCCGCGCGCTCGACCTGACAGTGGACTCGAGTATGCTCTGGGTCGGGGCGGCGCTGGCGGTTATTGCTGCGGTGCTTTTGGCATTTGTCCCGCGTCTGCCGTCGGCTGACTCCTCGCAAGGAATCAGTCTCTCGAACGGCAGCGTGCGGATCACCGGCAGCACGAATCGCCGGCTTCGCATCTTCGCCGTGACGCAAATCGCTGCGTCCTTCGTGCTGCTGGCGGGCGCAAGCGCATTGGTCAAGACGTTGCTCTCGCTGCAAACGGCGCAGACCGGCCTCGACATACGCCATGTCCTGGCCATCAACGTTCCCGCTATGTCCTACGGAAAAACGCCGCAGCAAGTGGTCGATTTCTACAAGGACGCGATACGCCGCATTGAAGCGCTACCGGGTGTGAACAAGACGGCTTTCGGCATTGTCGTTCCCTGGCGCGACGCCGGCAGCTTTGGTCCTGGTCTCCAGTTCTCCGCGGACGGCCACGTTCATGCGCCCGGCGAAGAGGATCCTCGCGCGCAGTTGCGGACCATCTCGCCCGGATTCTTTGCCGCGCTTGGAGTTCCCATCATCGCGGGCCGCGATTTCAACGCTCTCGATGGCCAAAGCAAGGAACCCGTCGTTATCGTCAGTGAAACTCTCGCGCAGCGCATGTTCCCCAATCAGGATGCCGTTAACCGCCACGTCTACTGGACGGATCCAGTGATGAAATTCATTCCCGGGATTAGCATCGTGCCGCACCGCATCATCGGTGTCGCTGCCGATATTGACGACGAACACGTCGTTCCTGGGCCCATCATCACCATTTACAACCCTTTTGAAGAGGGTCCAATGTTTGGCGGCCGCCTCTTCATCCACACTAGCGCAAATCCTTATTCGCTGGTCACACCGGTCACTCGCATCATTCGCGATATGTCTGTGGAGCAGCCCGTGGAACGCGCCGCTACCCTTGAAGACGTTCGCGCCGAAGTTCTCACCCCGGATCGTCTCAACACAGTGGTGTTCGGTGTCTTTGCGGCCGTCGCGCTGGCAATTGCGCTAGTTGGCGTCGCCGGCGTATTGGCGTTCTCCGTCAGCGCGCGGACGCGCGAGTTCGGCGTCCGGCTGGCCATTGGAGCGCAGCCGCGCCAGCTCCTGGCGAGTGTCATTGCGGAAGGCGCCGTGATGGCGACAGGAGGTGTCATCGCAGGCGCCGCCTGTGGATACGTGCTGGTGCGTCTGGCGCGCAGTTCTTTCGAGGACGTGAAGATGCCGGGCAGCCTGCCCGTGATTGTGTCAGTGGTCGTGCTGCTGGCCGCTGCTGTAGTAGCGTCAGTGCTGCCTGCGGCGCGCGCTGCGCGCGTCGACGTGACGGAAGCGCTGCGATCGGAGTGACCTAAAGCGCTTCGGCGCTCGGGCCGTTTCGGCCCAACGTTGCCGTATTGCGGATGTGAATTTCTCCTTGTCCTTTCGCATTTCGCGGACAAGCGCCTGATTTGCTGTGTTTTCGTGCGCCGCAGCCCACAGCACCATTTCTGTAAGGACTGGCGCAAGATCAATCCCTTTCGGCGTGAGCCAGTAAATTACTTTCCGTCCGTCCGATGGGTTTCTCTGCGGGGTGATAATTCCGTGAGCGATCAGCTTCCGCAGACGGTCTGCCAAGATATTCGTCGCGATTCCCTCGTAGGAACCCAGGAACTCTTTATAGGTGCGGAATCCCCGCAGCATCATGTCGCGAATGATCAGCAGCGACCAGCGGTCACCGAGGATCTCCACCGAAGCGTTGAGCGGACAACCCGACCGCCGCTTGGGACTCGCCTTTTTCCTTGGCACATTTTCCACTGTAGCATATTTTAACTTGCATTCTGCAAGTAAGATTGGCATAGTTTCACTCGCACGAATTCGCTGTGACCGATTGAGATTGGCCTGGAGGAAACATTCGTGGCGTCGGGTGCTCAAGCGTTATCCGTCTCGAAAAAACAGCTCTGGGCCGGACGTATCATCAGTGCCCTGCCTGTGCTCTTGCTGCTCTTCAGCGGCGTTATGAAATTGCTGAAGCCGACGCCAGTCCTGCAGGGGTTCGCACACTATGGATATCCCGAAAGTCTGATTGTTGTCATCGGGATTCTCGAGATCGCCTGCACGCTCGTCTACGTCATTCCGCAAAGTTCGTATCTTGGCGCGATCCTCATGACCGCCTATCTCGGCGGCGCAACCGCAAGCAACGTGCGCGTGGGCGACCCATCCTACTTCGCTACGGTCATTCTCGGCGTGTTGGTCTGGGCAGGACTTTATTTGCGCGACGCTAGGTTGCGCGCACTCCTCCCTCTTCGAAGATAGCGCGAACGGAAGATTGCGCGGTCGCTTCTGAATAAACAATTTCGATTTGGCCAGATGCATATGCAATTCATAAAAAGGAGTGAGAGATGAGCGGAGTACGGGTACTGGTTGGAACGCGCAAGGGTGCATTTGTCCTTTCATCGGATGGTAAGCGCCAAAAGTGGGACGTCAGCGGTCCGCATTTTGCGGGCTGGGAGATGTATCACCTCAAGGGCTCGCCCGCCGACCCGAATCGCATCTATGCGTCGCAGACCAGCGGCTGGTTCGGGCAGATCATTCAGCGCTCGGATGATGGCGGCAAGACTTGGATACAGCCGGGGACGCCGCCGGGGGAGAAGGACGCCAAGCCGGGCCCGCCCAAAGGCGAGAGCAATAAGTTCGTCTACGACACGTCCGCGGAAACCGGCAAACCTCTCACCACCCACATGTGGTACGACGGCACGCAGCATCCCTGGGAATTCAAGCGTGTCTGGCATCTTGAACCATCGCCCACCGATCCGGACACCGTCTACGCGGGCGTGGAAGACGCTGGCATATTCCGCTCGACGGACGGCGGGAAGAATTGGAAGGAACTCGCTGGATTGCGCGGCCATGGCACCGGGCCGCGCTGGCAGCCCGGCGCCGGTGGCATGTGCCTCCACACCATCATTTTGGATCGCAAGGATCCAAAGCGTATCTATATCGCCATCTCAGCCGCGGGCGCATTTCGGACCGACGACGGCGGCAACACCTGGAAGCCCATCAACAAGGGCCTCCATTCCCAATACATCCCCGAGCCAACCGCCGAGGTCGGCCACTGCGTTCATCACGTCGCCATGCATCCCTCGCACCCGAACGTCCTCTTCATGCAGAAACACTGGGACGTTATGCGCAGCGACAATGCGGGTGACTTGTGGAAAGAGGTCAGTGGCAACCTGCCGACCGACTTCGGCTTCGTGATCGAGGTCCACGCCCACGAACCGGAAACCATTTACGTCGTGCCCATCAAGAGCGACGGAGAGCACTTCCCTCTCCAGGGCAAGCTGCGCGTGTACCGCAGCAAATCCGGCGGAAACGAATGGGAAGCGCTGACCAAGGGGTTGCCGCAAAAGGACTGCTACGTAAACGTATTGCGCGACGCCATGGCCGTCGACTCGCTCGATAAATGCGGCGTCTATTTCGGCACGACGGGCGGACAGCTATACGGCAGCGCCGACGCAGGCGACAGTTGGTCCCCCATCGTGGAACACCTTCCGGCTGTGCTTTCTGTCGAGGTTCAAACGCTGCCATGATTCGCGTCGTCCTACCGGGCCATCTGCGAGCGCTGGCGCGAGTCGGTCCGGAGATTCAGCTCCACGTCGAGGGCCCAGTTACACAGCGCTCGGTCCTCGATGCGCTCGAAGCGCAGTACCCGATGCTGCGCGGCACCATCCGTGATCACGTCACGCAGGAGCGTCGGCCTTTTCTGCGGTTCTTCGCTTGCTCCGAAGATTATTCTCTGGAGCCGCCGGATACACCGTTGCCGGATGCCGTCGCATCGGGTGCGGAGCCTCTTCTCATCATCGGCGCAATCGCTGGCGGATAACGGCCTGCGGGCAACATGCTCAGGCGCACTGGGTTGTGAGGTGTTTGACCGGAGGAGGCAATTTCGCATCAAAAATCTCTTTGAAGCGGCTAGGGTGGAAGAAGTCAAGGAACGGATGGCGCAACTGAGGCCGAATAGCGAGCGGCTGTGGGGCAAGATGAATGCGGCGCAAGCGGTGGCGCACTGCTCTGCGGGTTTGGAGTGGGCGTTAGAGGACAGGATTCCGCCATGGATGTTTCTGGGACGGATCATCGGACGGATGGTGAAGCCGATGGCGCTTGGGAACGACCAACCGATGCGCCGGAATTCGCCGAGGGTGAAGGATCTTGTAGCGCAGGATGAACGGGACCTGGGAACGGAACGGGAGAGGTTGCGCGGATTGATTGACCGGTTTGCTGCGGCGGGACCGAAGGGCTGCACCAAGCATCCGCATAGCTTTTTTGGGCCGCTAACAAGGGAGGAGTGGGCGACATTGATGTACAAGCATCTGGATCATCACCTGCGGCAGTTTGGGGTTTAGTGCGCTTGTTCTTGGATTACAGGAAGCGATTTCACAAATTTGTGGTATTACAGGGAGCATACGGAGGAAAAATTCATGCCCTCAGACGCGCAAACCGCCCCCGTCTCGAAGAAAGGGCTCTGGGCCGGACGTATCATGACCGGATTGGTTGTCACGTTCCTTACTTTCGACGCCATCTTAAAATTTGTAACGCCGGCTCCGGCCCCCGTAGTGGAGGCATTCGCTCACGTGGGTTGGCCCCTTAACCTCGCTCCAGTTCTCGGGATGATCTTGTTAGTGTCCACTGTCCTCTATGTCATTCCGAAGACCTCGATTCTTGGCGCGATCTTGCTGACTGGTTATCTTGGCGGCGCCGTTGCCACGCACTTACGCGCCGGCGATCCATTATTCAGCCATGTCTTGTTCCCGACGTATTTGGGCGTGCTGTTGTGGGGAGGTCTTTACTTTCGCGAGGACCGGCTGCGCGCTCTTATTCCCCTGCGAAGTCCGAAAGCGGCGTAGCGCGCGCTAGTCGTGCCGCGCTCCGTGCAGAACTTTGACCGCGTGCGGGAGCAGATGCGCTACAACTTCGAGGGATTCCACTGCACCCTTGAGACTTCCCGGCAAATTGACGATGAGCGTCTTGGTTCTGACTGCGGCAGTACCGCGCGATAAAACAGCCGTGGGCGTTTTCTCCAGTCCCTTGCGGCGCATTTCTTCGGAAAGTCCGGGCACGATACGGTCAGCTACCGCCTGAGTCGCTTCGGGCGTGTTGTCCCGCGGCCCGATCCCTGTTCCGCCCGTGGTCAAGAGAACGTCCACGCGGCCGGAATCCGCCACGGCGCGCATCTGCTCGCGGATGCTTGCGGGATCGTCGGAGACGTGCAGCATCGACGCAATTTCCCAACCCAGTCCACGGCAAAATGCAACAACCGCGGGGCCGGACAAATCCTCTCGCTCGCCTTTTGTCACGGAGTCGCTGATCGTTAGGACTGCAACGCGCATCGGGAAGGTTTCTTCGTGAGACTCACGGCGTCTCGACCGTATCGCGGTTGGCTTCGTCCATCAGCCGCATGGCTTCCATCAACAGGCCGGTCGTATTGCGCGTCGTGGTCGTCTTTGTCGAGGCATTCGCGGCGTTGAAATCGATCTCGAATTCTCCCGCCGTCCAAAGCACCACCTTATAAACCGCGTCATCGCCTTCGAGCTTGCCGATCTTCGCGTCGCGGCATTGCCCGCTCGCAAAATAAAGTTCGCCTTGCGCGCCGCCGCTCTGCACGATCAACCGGCACGATTTCTGACCCATCTCCAGCGATTGCATTAGGTCGATCATGCTCATCTCTTCGAGACGTCCTTGAATGACGCCTGGCCGCGAAGCTTTCTTCTGCAGCTTTTCGAGGTGCAGGCGATCGACCACTTTTTTCGTGATACGCACCAGGTCCTTAATCAAGAATGGCTTGGGGATAAAATCCTCGACGCCATCCACAAGCGGCCTCAGCCGCTCCTCGATATCCGGCCGGCTGGCCATGAACAGAAATGGAATGTGGCGTGTTGCCTCACGCGCGCGAAGTTTCTCGAAGAGTTGCCTGCCATCCAGGCCGGGCATCTTGTAATCGCAGAGAATCACGTCGGGAGGCGTATCCACAACCTTTAAGAGCGCGTCTGCCCCGTCTGTGGAAACCTCCACCGCGCAGAACGGGTCAAGCCCCTTTACGATCAGATCGCGCACCAGCGGATTATCGTCCGCAAGCAGCAATTTTATGCTTTTATGCCCAGCCGTGGTCATCGGGTGCGCCTTTTGGGCGCCATCTGCCGACGGAAATCCCCGCTCTTGCCGCCCGTCTTTTCGACGAGAACAATGTCCGTGATTTCCATCCCTTTATCGAGGGCTTTGCACATGTCGTAGACCGTGAGGGCCGCTGCGGTAACCGCTACCAGGGCTTCCATTTCCACGCCCGTCTGGGCGGCCGTGGTCACTGTGGATTGCACTTCCACGCCATTCTGGCACAGCCGCGCGGACACATCAATGTGCGTCAAGGGCAGTGGGTGACAAAGAGGTATCCACTCCGCGGTCCTCTTGGCCGCGGCAATTCCCGCAATCCGCGCCACTTCCAGCGGATTCCCTTTCGGGTTTTTCAGCCGCCGGACGGCGTTCACCACGCGCGGCTTCATCTTCACAAAACAACGTGCCGCAGCTGTTCGCGTCGTCACCGCCTTGTCGGACACGTCGACCATTCGCACTTCGCCCTTTTTTCCGTAATGCGACAGCTTCGCCATACACGATCGCCTAGACGACGTCCTTTCTCAGCAGCACGGAAACACTCTCGCCAGCCACGATCTTTTCCCGGTCCCCCGGCACCACCAGGAAACAGTTTGCCTTTGCCAGAGTAGCGATATCCCCCGAGCCTTGCCACTTCAACGCTTTCACCTCAGGCATCCTCTCGCGCCACTCCACTCGTGCTGGCAAGAAATGCGTCAGCCCAGGCCTCTCGTTCAACGGTTCCGCCAGTCGCGCTTCGACCAGTGGCAATGCCCGCGCCTCCGCGCCGCTTAACAGATCAATCGCGGGCGCCACAAACAATTCAAAAGTAACCATCGTCGAAACCGGATTGCCGGGCAGGCCAAACACCGGCTTTGCCTGGCACACTCCGAAGACCGCAGGCTTCCCCGGCCGAATCGCGACCGCATCGAAGAAGAATTCCGCGCCCATGGCTTTCAGCGCGTTTTCAACCAGGTCGTACTTCCCCATGGAGACCCCGCCGGACAGCACTAGCGCATCTTCTTTCAACCCGTGCTCGATTTTCTCTCCCAAGTCATCGATGCGGTCCGCCCCATTTCCCAGCACTACCGGCTCGCCACCCACAATACGAACCTGCGCGGCAAGAGAAACGCTGTTGCTGTTTCGAATCTGAAATGGGCCGGGCGTTTCGTCGATCAAAACTACTTCGTCACCCGTGGAAAGAATCGCCACGCGTGGCCGCTGCGCGCATTGCAATTGCACCGCCCCGACTTGCGCCGCAAGCGCCAGCTCCGCATACCCAAGCCTCATGCCGGGCTTCAACATCGCTTCCCCAGCCGCGGCCTCGCTTCCTCTCGGCACAATGTTCTGCCCCCGCTGCACCACTCGTTCGAATCGCACGAGGTCGCCCTCGCGGCTCGTGTGCTCAATCATCACCACGGCATCCGCGCTTGCCGGAACCGCCGCGCCCGTCATGATTTGCCAGCAAGTTCCTGCGGCCAGTGATTCCCTCACAGTGTCGCCCGCTTTGATTTCCCCCGCGCACTTAAGTTGTGCGCCGGGCGAAACTTCATTCGAACGAACCGCATATCCATCCCGCGTCGAGCGATCAAACGGCGGATACTCGCGGTCCGTCTTCACCTCTTGCGCCAGCACCAATCCCAGCGCATCCCACACACTCACACTGGCGACTGCGCGCGGTCCTTTTCTCTTCCCAACTTGTTCGATGACTTTCTTCCGTGCTTGCTCGTAGCTGAGCATTCTGGTTTTCTGATGAGCTAATTCGCGATAACTCGTGGTCTGCCTAACTCGACTCTGTGTCGTCCCCAAACTCAGTGGCTCTGTGCCTCTGTGGCCAATTTCTTCCTACAGCCAGCGCGACAGCAGCGTCCCCGCCGGCACAATCGTAGCGTCGCGTTCCGGCCCGGTCGAAATCATCCCAATCTCCACCTGCAGAAAATCGGAAATAAACTTAAGATAGTTGATCGCCGCTTTCGGGAGTTTCGCTCCATCCTTCACGCCGTACGTGGTTTCATTCCATCCAGCGAGCGTCTTGTATTCCGGCGTGACTTGCTCGTATTCTTCTGCAAGCGCCGGCATTTCTTTCAGCGACGTTCCCTTGTACTTGTATCCGACACACACCTGAATATCTTTCTGTGTATCAAAAACGTCCAGCTTGGTAATTACGAGCGAATCAATTCCATTGATCATTTTCGCGTAGCGTAGCACCTGCAAATCCAGCCAGCCGCAGCGCCGCGGTCGCCCCGTCACCGCGCCAAATTCTTTTCCGCGTTCGCGCACTTCTTTCGCGTCAAGGTCGGGCATTTCCGTCGGAAACGGTCCGCCGCCTACTCTCGTCGTGTACGCCTTGGAGATTCCCAGCACATGCTTGATTTTCGTCGGCGGCACGCCCACGCCCGTCGCCGCCCCTCCCGAAGTAGCGCTCGATGAGGTCACGAACGGATAGGTTCCGTGGTCGATATCCAGCATGGTTCCCTGCGCGCCTTCGAACAGCACGGACTTCCCTTCGTCCAGCGCGCGGTTCAACAATTCCGCCGTATCGCAAATGTATCCACGGATCTTTTCGCCCAGTTTCAGCGTTTCTTCCACTTCATGCGAAAAATCAATGTCTGCGCCGTAAGCGCCTTTCGCCAGACGGTTCTTCTCCGCCACCACGTGCGCTGCCTTCTTTCGAAACAACTCGGGCTCCAACAGGTCGCACATCCGCAGCCCACGCCGCGCCATCTTGTCTTCATAGGCCGGGCCAATTCCCCGAGAAGTCGTGCCAATCTTATTTGCGCCGCGCGCGCCTTCCGCCGCTTTATCCAGCTCCCGGTGATATGGAAAAATCAGGTGCGCGCGATTGCTGACATGCAGGCGGCTGTCCACGTTGACTCCCGCCTTGCACAGCGTTTCAATCTCCGCAACGAGTGCGGCCGGATCGACGACCACGCCGGTGCCAATCACCGCATGTTGTTTGGGGCGAAGAATTCCGCACGGGATCAGTTGCAGCACGTAGCGGTCTTTTCCGATGATGACGGTGTGCCCGGCATTGTGCCCGCCCGCTACTCGGGCAATGTAATCGAACGAGCCGGAAAGATAGTCGACGACTTTGCCTTTTCCCTCATCGCCCCACTGCGCGCCCACCACCACGACGGATTTCATTCTTTGCCTTTCTCTTCACACCCTTTGACTCGTCAGGGGCCTTGCCCATGGGTCGGGGCCGCACCCTTCCCTCTCCGTCACTTCCTGAGAGGAAAATTGCTGGCGGGAATTCGCGGGAAACAACAATTTAGAATCGTACGCTCGCCTCGCCTTCAACGCAAGCAGGCGTGCCCCGACTCCTATTTCGACAATTCTCGATATCGGAAGCAACTCACCAAGTGGTCGTTCACCATTCCCGTCGCTTGCATGAGTGCGTAGCAAATGGTCGATCCGACAAACCGGAATCCCCGTTTCTGTAAGTCTTTGCTAAGCGCGTCCGATTCCGCCGTTTTTGCAGGGAGGCGGCTGTGGCTTTTCCACGCGTTTTGTTTGGGCTGGCCGCCGACGAAGCGCCACGCATACGCATCAAATGTGCCAAATTCTTTCTGCACTTCCAGGAACGCCCGCGCATTCGTAATCGCGGAGTCGATTTTCAACCGGTTGCGGACGATTCCCGCGTCGCGGAGCAGTTCGCGGACTTTCTTCTTGTCGTAGCGTGCTACTTTCGCGGGGTCGAATCCGTCAAACACTTCGCGATACCGCGCGCGTTTCTTCAAAATCGTGTCCCAGCTCAACCCCGCCTGCGCGCCCTCCAAAATCAAGAACTCAAACCACTTCTTCTCGTCGTGAACAGGCACGCCCCATTCCTGATCATGATAGGGAATGTTCAGCTCATTCGCCGCCCAGGTACAACGCAGTTGCGCGATTGGTTTGCTTGTCGCCATATCCCTTATGTCAGCATTCTCATCCGCAGCCGAATCCAAACAAAAAAAGGCGCGCCGCACTCTTTCGCGCGACGCGCCTCAGTAACTTCGCTCTCAAATTATCCGATGTGCCGTTCCAGAGCCTTGGTGATCTGCTCTTTAGGCACCGCTCCCACGATCTGCTCGACGACTTGCCCATTCTTGAATAGCAGAAGCGTCGGGATTCCCTGCACACGATACCGGCCCGCCGAATTCATCGCTTCATCCACGTTCAATTTCATCACTTTCAGCTTGCCCGCGTAGTCGTGCGCAATCTCCGCCACCGTAGGCGCGAGCATGTGGCACGGGCGGCACCATTCTGCCCAGAAATCCACCATCACCGGCTGCGCATTGCTGGCCGTCAACACCTCAGCTTCAAAATTCTTGTCATCTGCTGTCTGAATTGTATTATCAGCCATGTTGTTTGTTCTCAGTGGCTTGCCCGCCGTCTGCGGGCCACCACCAATCTCTCCTCAATCGTTTTAATTAGATGTTCCAGCGCGTTTTTGGTTTCTTGCCGCCTGCCCTGACTTCTTTGGCGTTTGCTCCGCAGCTTGCGCCGTCTGTTCCGGCTCGCGCTCGGCTTGCGCCGAGCTTTGAGGGGCTTGCTCCGGTTCTTGCGTGGGCTGCTGCGTGGGTTGCCCCTTGCTCCGAGCCGCCTTTCCCGAACTTTTCACCGCCGCCGAAAATCCTCGTGCGACTCGCGCGGCCTCATACAGCTTCGCATACTCCGCCGCAGCCGTCTTCCAAGAAAAATCCTTCGCCATCCCATTCAACTGGATGCGCTTCCAGATTCTCTCATCCATGTAGTGATGCAGCGCCTGCCGAACGGCAAACAAGAGCGCCTCGCCGGTGTACTCCTTGAACTTGAACCCCGTCCCTGTCCCGTGCTCCACGTCGAACGGCTCGATGCTGTCGTCCAACCCGCCGGTGGCTCTCACGATCGGCACCGTACCATACTTCAAGCTGTACATCTGATTCAACCCCGACGGTTCGTAGCGCGAAGGCATCAGGAACATATCAGCGCCGGCTTCGACTTTATGTGCCAGCGTGTTGTCGTACGCAATCTTCACCCCGACGCGCCCCGGATACGCCGCGGCCAGTGCGCGGAACAACTCCTCATATTTGCGGTCGCCGCTTCCCAGCACCGCCAGCATTAAATCTTCGCGCATCAATTCATGCGCTTTCTCTGCGATCAAATCGAATCCCTTTTGATCCGCGAACCGCGACACAATTCCAATCACCGGCCGGCTCAAGTGCTCCGGTGGCAATCCAAACACTTCCAGCAGGTCCGCTTTGCACACCTGCTTCCCTCCCAAATCCTTTGCCGAGTAATTCGCCGCGATCAGCTTATCCGTCTCCGGATTCCACGCTGCATAATCCACGCCGTTCAAAATTCCCACCAGGCGATCCGCGCGGCTCTTTGCCACTCCGTCCAATCCATGCCCATATTCCCGCGTCTGAATTTCTTCCGCGTATTTCCTGCTCACCGTCGTCAAGTAATCCGAGAAAACCAATCCGCCCTTCAGCAGGTTCACGCTTCCGAAGAATTCAACTCCCGTCGGATGAAACAATGCTTGCGGCAATCCCACGCGCTCCAGCACGTCTCTCGTGAACTGCCCGTGATACCCCATGTTGTGAATCGAGAAAACGACGGGAATGTCTTTCACCAGCGGGTCGTCGCTGTAGGAAGTCCGCAACAGCACCGGCACCAGCGCCGATTGCCAGTCGTGGCAATGAAACACGTCCGTCGGCCAGATGTGTTTTGCAATTTCAATCGCCGCGCGGCAGAACTCCGAATACCGTTCTGGGTTGTCCGGATAATCCCCGGTGCTCCCGCCATACAATCCATCGCGGTCAAAGTACGCCGCATCTTCCACAAAAAAATACTGCACGCCGTTCAGCACCGTGCCGTCGGCGATCGCCGGAAAACGCAGCCGCGTTCCGCCCATCGGAATCGTCAAGCTCGGCATCACCACTGCCGTCACCTTCGTTCCTCGGTATCGCGGCAATACGACCGCGACTTCGTGGCCCTGCGCCACCAGCGCCTTCGGCAGCGCTTCCACCACGTCCGCCAGGCCGCCCGTCTTCGAAAACGGCAGCCCTTCCGATGCCACGAATAAAATTCTCACGGTTGTCTCATCAACTTGTTAAAAACTCTTGTTCAATGTCATTCCGAGCGAAGCGCGTTTTTTGCGCTCCGGTCGGTTTTGCGGAGCGAGGAATCTGCTGTTCGTAAGAACTCCAAAACCTTCCATCCGCGACCTCCCACGCATTTTACGCTATCGGAGCGCCGGAGGCGCGCCGGAAGTTAGCCCAACCCGTAAGGGCTGGGAAACCTAGCAAAAAGAATCCAGAGCGCTGGAGGCGCACTACCTCATTGCCGCGTCGAAACCTGTCCCGTTCCCGTCGGGATCTGGTCGCGACCTCCAACATCAATGGTCCCGAGGGTCGGAGCTTTAGCTCCGACATTAATAGCGCGCCGCATTTGGGCTTCAGCCCCTGAGGAAAGTTTTTCAACTCTCGCAAATGGTTATGAGAATCATTTCCACTTTTTCTCGGCTTCTTCGGCGCGCCTACCCGCGCCACATCCCGGCGTCGCCGGGACCTGTCCCTCGCGCGGTCCTTACTAACTGCATGCGGCGAAGCATGCTCATCCTGACCGAGCATCGCGAGCCGAAGAATCTCTCCTCGCTGCTTCCCTTCCGTTCCCAATCCCCTCCCGCCCGGTTCCTTTGTCGCTACCACATCGTCGGCATAAGTCCTTTAGCTGCAACACTTATGGATCTCCCCGCAAAGTATTGCAAACAAAAGACTTACTTAATGGCTAAGCCCTTTAGATGCAACACTTACAAAAACACGGGGGGACCCCTCTTGGCATCGACCCCTCTGCGTACTCTGCGTCTCCCCGTTTCGGTCTCCCTTCAGTTTCGACTTACAACTCAAAACTTACAACTTACAATCGCGAGCTCCTCGCGCGCCTCTTGCTACACTGTTCCACCCATGGCACGCCAACGCCTCGGCCAACACTTCCTCGCCGATCTTCACTGGCGCGAAGAAATCGCGCGCGCCATCCGTGTCTCGCCGCATTCTCTGGCGCCACTCGCTGGCGACGATCGAAATCAGCAATCCCCGCTTCCCCGGGACGACAAATACTGCTGGATCGAAATTGGTTCGGGGCACGGTGAAATGACCCAGCGTTTGCTCGCCACCGATTCTCCCGTCCACGCCATCGAACTCGATCCGGCGTTCCTGCCGGGCCTGCGCCACCTCGCAAAGCAGTTCCCCAACCTCAACGTCGTTCCCGGCGACGTTCTCAAAGCGAACATCGCCGCCATCGCTTCCGGACGCCGCGTCCGCGTCTACGGCAATCTCCCTTACTACATCACGTCGCCGATCCTTCATCACCTCTTTACGTTCGCTGACCTCATCGACGAAATTCACGTCGTCATTCAGACCGAAGTCGCTCTTCGCCTTGCCGCCCAGCCGGGCACGCGCGATTACGGCTATCTTTCCGTCGTCACGCAGTTCTACACGCGTCCCGAATTCGTCTTTGAAATTCCGCGCCACGCGTTCAATCCTCCGCCGGAAGTCACTTCCGCCCTCGTCACGCTCCGCCTGCCCGGTGAACGCGCAAAACTCTCTCTCTCCTCCGGCGTCCTGTCGGCCAAAGGAAAGCAGGCACACGCATCCCGTGATGCCGATTCCCGCTTCCTGGATTTTGTGAAATTGTGTTTCTCGCAGAAGCGCAAAACTCTCGTGAACGACCTGCGCTCTCTCGCTAAGCCCGATCGTACGCGCGAAGCCCTTGCCGCGCTAAAACTTCGCCCTGACGCTCGCGCCGAGCAACTCCCCGTCGCCCAGCTCGCCGCCCTTCATTCTCTTCTGTCGGCGCTCCCGGATTCTGCGCCATGAGAATCTCTCTTTGTCGCCGCCACCAGCCGGTCCGGATAGTCGCTCATGATCCCGTCGACTCCGGCGGCGATCAGCATTCGCATGTGCGCGGGATTGTTCACCGTCCAGCACACCACGTGCAAATCTTTTTTCTTGGCTTGCGCGATCAGCGCAGGCGTCACCAGGTCCCCGCGCACCACCAATTGCCGCGCGCCGATTTCGACGGCTTTGTCCAGCGGATTTTCGATTTGCCCGTCGTGAAGCAGCCCCGTCATCAGCGTGGGCTCGATTTTCCGCACGTTCAGCACGATGGCGGCATCAAACGCAATCACCACCACCCGCGGTATTTCCCCCGAATCGCGCAGCGCGCCAATCAGCGCGTGCTCTCCGCCCCATGCGCTGCCGGGTTTTATCTCCAGGTAAAACACAACGTCGTTTTTCTTCGAGAACTCCAAAATTTCTTCCAGCGTGGGGATGCGCTCTCCGGCAAACTCGCTCCCGAACCACGATCCGGCATCCAGCCGCCGCAAATCGGCCAGTGTCATGTCGTGAACCGCGCCCTGTCCGTTCGTGGTGCGATTCACCGTGGCGTCGTGAATGGCCACGAAGCGCGCATCCCGAGAAAGCTGCAAATCCGTTTCGATGAAAGTCGCTCCGAGCGCAACGGCTTCCCGGAACGCCGCCAGCGTGTTTTCCGGCGCATTCCCCGAGGCCCCGCGATGTGCAATCACCAGCACTATGCCACTCTCAGTGTCGCCATAAATTTACGTACAACACCGCCGCTCTCAAAAAGTTTCTCTCTTCGAAAGAACCCGATGCTTCCGCCGTCCTTGTCGGGAGTATGCTAACACCTCCCCTCGGCACGGGTGCAGGCAACCCAGGCCTCCTGCATCTTGAATCTAACTGGTTGAAAAAAGTCAGGACATTTGTCCAGGAGGAAATCATGAGAAAGGAACTCCGATCCCTGTTTGTAATACTGCTACTCGCCATTCCCATGCTGGCCTTGGCAAACTCCCCGACGGCTCAGCCGCAGGAAGAGAAGAAGCAGCGCAGTGAAGCAAACTATCGCGAAAAACTTGCAAAAGAAGTGCGGCACCAGCTCGTCATGCTGCCGTGGTACTCCGCTTTCGACAATCTTGCGTATCAGGTGGAAGGCGACAAGGTCATTCTCTCCGGCCAGGTCACCCGGCCGACGTTGAAATCCGACGCCGAAGCCGCCGTGAAGAGCATCGAGGCAGTCTCCTCGGTGGTGAACAACATCGAGGTTCTTCCGCTCTCGCCGATGGATGACCAGATCCGCCGTGCCGTGTACCGCGGGATTTATGGAGACCCCGGCCTCTCGCGTTACTCCATTCAAGCTGTGCCGTCCGTCCATATCATCGTGAAGAATGGCAACGTCACGCTGGAGGGCGTGGTGGATAACGAAGCGGATAAAAATCTTGCGTACCTGCGCGCCAGCGCGGTTCCCAATATTTTTTCCGTGAAGAACAATTTAGTCGTCGTCGGCAACGGCAAATAATTGTTCGGGTGCGCGGGGCCGCTTACTCGGGTAGCCAGCCCGCGACGACAAGCAATTTTTTGAGTGCGCGGGACCGCTTGCTACTTGGTAGCCGCTGGCAATGGCAAGTAGTTCGTGAGTACGGGGCCGCTTGCTACGCGGCTCCCGCGCTCCCGCTTCTCTGCAACTGCCGCGAAATACGTCGCGCCGTTTCCTTGAGCGCGTCGATAATTCGCGGCATGCCGTCTTCGTCCATTTGCGTCAGCGTGCCGCTGGCGCCGAGCGCCGCGGTTACATTTCCCATGGCGTCGAAAATGGGCGCGCCAAGGCACCGCGCACCCAAACTGTTTTCTTCGTCGTCCACGGCGTAACCTGATTGCTTCGCGTGTTCGAGATCGGCAAGAAGTTTTGTGATGGAGGTGATCGTTTTCGGCGTTCTTTTTTTCAGTCCTTGCTGCTTCACAATTGTCTCCACGTCGTCTTTCGGCAGCCAGGCCAGCAAACATTTTCCGACGCT
>Ga0066681_10000122_pt1 | contig 19143 bp, 16 predicted proteins | sample GraSoiAngelo_130_FD_65629 | JGI IMG/M metagenome (GOLD analysis project Ga0066681, IMG submission 65629) | Grasslands soil microbial communities from the Angelo Coastal Reserve, California, USA - 14_0929_02_20cm | ecosystem: Environmental > Terrestrial > Soil > Grasslands | place: USA...
TCCGTCACGCGGATCCGTCCGTGCAAGTCCCGTCCCATGGCCAGCGTCAGCTTGCTCGGAGAATTCATGAACTCCGGCGCTTCGATAATTTCCCGCAGTGCAATCGTCTGGCGCTTGTCGTTCGGGACTTCAATGCCAATCGTCGATTTGCCCGGGATACGCTCGATCAAAATGGATTCGGCTTGCAACGCGAGGCACAAATCCTCCGTCAGCCCGATAATCCGGCTGTACTTGATGCCCGCGTCCGGCTTGAATTCGAATGTCGTGACGACTGGCCCGGGATTGATTTGCGTCACGCGGCCCTGGATGTCAAATTCCAGGCACTTTGCTTCAATCGCGCGTGCCCGCTGTTTCAGCTCTTCTTCATCAAGTTTCTGGCCGCGCTCGCCTTCGCGGAGCAGGGAAGGGGACGGCAGCTTGTAATTCGGATTGCCCTTCGCGATTTTCGGCTCGCCTTTTTTGGCGGCAGATTTCTCCGTGTCGCGATTCAGCACGAAGATCGGCGTCTTGCGGGACGAGTCCTTTGTCTCCTTCTCGTCCTCCTCCTCTTCGCTTTCGTCGGCCAGGCGAATTGTTTTGGAAGCCTCATTCAGCAACTCGGCCTTTCCGATCAATTGGGGCGGAACGGGCTTCCTGCCCGAAAGGCGGGACTCCTCCACGCGACGACGCATGCGTTGTTGTTCTCGGTCTTCGCGCCACGCGTGCCACCGCGCCTGCGACTTCTGCAAAATCCCGAGCTTCTCCACTCTTCCGATCGGACCATTCGGGCCGCTCGCCCAGGCATGCGCGCCGGAAAAAGAAAACCGCGTGGTCATAAACAGCGCCGTGACCAGCAGCGCCACGGTCACCAGGTTCGCGCCCCACAGGTTGAAACCCGTGCGCAGCCCGCTGGAAATGAGCTCGCCCAACAATCCCCCGGGTGGCAGCGCGCCACGCACGTCCCAGACGTGCCACAGGGAAAGCAACGTCGGCAGCGAAACCAGCAGCAGCCCGAAGCCGACTACGGTGGCAAACTGGGAATCTAACGCCCGGCTCCGGAGCCAGCGCCATCCCAAAACCAGGATCGCTGCCGGCAACAAAAACGCAGCAAATCCAAAGATCTGGAAAAGCAGGTCCGCGCCGTACGCTCCGGCCGGGCCAATCCAATTTCGCGCCGGGCTGCCGTCGAAGGCTGCCGCACTTACGTTGAATGACGCGTCTTTCGGGGAATAGGACAGCAACGCCAGCGCGATTAGCACCGCCAGCGTGATACACAAAAATCCAATCAGTTCATTGAAACGCTTGTTTCCAGTCGGAGTTAGTAAGCGCAAGAAGAATCTCCTCAGCTTTGTGGGGAAGGCTGAGTGTCGCGGCGGGGCGCTGGCGCTATCGCACTCCCGCCTGGAGGAACTTCCAAACACACTGAATATAGCAAACTACCGCCCGCAAAAATCAAAAACTTTATATGCCCGTGTTTCCAAAGCGGCGAACCGGTTCCGCAACCAGCTCAAAAACCGACGGAACATAAAACGGAAATGGCATGTAGTCATGCCAGCCCACAAACAACGAGAAGATTACGTGAATAGCAGGGGCCATCAAAACGGCTAGCGGAACATACTGCAGGATCTCGCCACGCCTCATGCGCAAGACTGCCGGTGGCAACAAAAACGTCACAAGTGCAGGCACTCCGTAATATATCCACCACGGCGGACGAAAGAAAATATGGCCATATCGTGCAAAGAGCATTCCGAGCACAACCACTACGAACGCTGTTGAGGCCAGCGTTCTTACCTCGGGCCTACGGTTCCGGTTGCGCGTAACGAATATTAGGAGGGCAATGAACCCAGCTGCCGACACAACCATGAAGATCACGAATCGGCTCAGGTCGTTCATGGGAGACCTCGCAGTCTGCACCAAGTTCAGTCATCCGGGAAGGATCAGTGCAGTGTTCCCGTAGCCCACGCCAGCACCGCCGCGCCCACAACAATTCGGTACACCGCAAAGGGCGCGAAGCCATGCTTCCTCACCCACGCCAAGAACCACGCCACCGCCCCGTACGCCACGATGAACGACACCACGAATCCGATCGCCAGCACTACCCAGCCGTGCGGATCGATATGCGTCACTCCGATGGCGTTCTCGCCCTTGCCTCGCAAGGATTTCAGCAAGTCGTATCCCGTCGCCACCACCATCGTTGGAATCGAAAGGAAAAACGAAAACTCCAGTGCCGACGCCCGCGACATTCCGGCAATCTGTCCCGCGGCGATTGTCGACATAGACCTCGATGTGCCCGGGAATACGGCCGAAAGAATCTGGCAAGCACCTATCCAAATCGCCTGGCCCAAACTCATGTTCTCCATCTGCCACGTATGAATTCGGCTGCCGATCGCGGCGGGCCCTGCTTGCTCCCACTTCGCGTTCACCGCATCCACAATCCACATCACAATACCGCCAATCAACAGTGAACTCCCCATGATGTACAGGCTTTCGAGATGCTTGCCGATGATCTTGGTCAGCAAAAACGCCGGCAGCGCCGTCACAATAAAGGCTACACATACCAGCCCCAATGGATGCGTCAAAATCGTTTCGTCGCCGCGCTCCCCCTTCAGAAACGTGGACAAGAATTTCGCGATGCGCTCTCGAAAATACACCGGCAAGCAAAGAATCGCCCCCAGCTGAATCACGATCGTGTACATCTTCCAGTAGCCGTTCGCCAGGTCGATGTGAAACAACGCTTCGCAGATGCGCAAATGCGCCGTCGAGCTCACTGGCAAGAATTCCGTCAATCCCTCCACGATTCCAAGCAGCACGGACAGCAAGTAGTCGCTCAAACGTTTTCTCCTGGATGCTTTGCCGCTCTTCGAGTTCCCGGCAGGATTTTCCGCATTTCGTACGCGTCGATTCGCCGCAAGTAATATCGCTTCAGCGTCGCCTCGATACGATAGCCATGCCGCTGCCAGAACGCAACGCCCGCTTCATTATCGGTTGCCGTTTCCAGCAAAATCGTTCGAACGCCGCGCAGCGCCAGGTTTTTCTCGCTCTCCGCCAGCAGCGCGGAGCCGACTCCTTGCCGCCGGTGCGACTCCGCCACGTCCAGCGTGATCACGTGCGCCAGCGGCGGATTTTCCTCCGTCAAGATAAAGCCCACAATCTTCCCGGCGTCCTCCGCCACCATTCCGTCTGCCGACGGCAGCTTCAGAAAATATCGCAGCATGGTTTTGGAATAGGCGATTCCCGGAGGGAAGCACGACTGGTCCAGCCGCAGCAGCACAGCAAAGTCCCCTGGTTGATGGGCACGCAGCGTGACCGGCATGGCGCGATTGTAGGCTGAACTCTCCCTGCTGAACAGCGTGCCAGTCACGGCGCGGAGGGCGGCATCTTCATTCCCAGCGCCTTCACGGTCACCGCATCAGGAACAGACGGATGGCCCTCTTGTTTTGTCACGACTCCGAATCCGCCGCTGTAATCCCACATCGTCCATCCCATTCCATATTTTTCGAGCGTCGTTCGAACGTCGGAAATCCACGCCGCGCGATCCTGCGGATTCGCCGCCTTGCGGTAAACGCCAAACTCGTTGCAAGTCACCGGCACGTTCCAGCGTTTGGCCCAGGCCGTCACTTGCCCGATTTCGCCGTCGATCCGCGCCGCGTTCCACCGGTCCAGCCCATAGTGAATCGCCTGCAAACGATTCACCGCGTCCGGAATCAGCGCCGCAGCCGCTTGCACATTTTCCGGCGTCGAAGGATACGGCAGCTCCTTCAAATAATGAACGTAATTCGTGCTCCAGGTCGCTCCCTGATGCGTAAAAATGTGGGGATCATAAAAATGAAAGTTGTAAATGATGTTCGGATCGCGCAGCGGGTCGAAAAACAGCAGTTCGTTCTCCGAAGACCAGTACGCCCCCGCCACAATAATCGTATGCTGCGGTGCCCCTTCGCGAATCGCCACAGCCAGCTTCGCTTGCACGCCTTGCCAGCGATACCGATCGTGAAATTCCGGCTCGTTCAGAACTTCGAACGAAACAAGTTCAGGATTTGTCGAAGAATAGTGCCTAGCGAGCGCCCGCCAATAGTCCCCAAATTGCTCGACAAAACTATCCTCCGCCACCAACTTCTGCTTAAAGTCACTGTCGGGATGAATGTCAACAATCACTCCCAGGCCCTGATCGAGAATCATCTTCACCGCAACGTCGAGATATCCGAGGTAATCCGCTGGTATACGATCGGCCTGTCCGCGCCGAAACATCGGCTGCGGATTCACGCTCAGCCGCACGTGGTCGAATCCCATAGCCTTTATCAACGCTATGTCCTGCGACGTGGTCCATGCTTCAAAATGTTCCTTGGTATAGCCTTTCTGGTCGTAAACCTGCGCAAACCACTCGCTCAAATTAATTCCATGACGCAAATGCTGCGCGTGGCGCTGTGCCGCATCCGTCGGTGAATTGGATTGTGCCTGGACGGTTTCCGCGCCGAAGAGGAGCGCTGGCAGCGCCGCAACCATCGCAAAAAAGTGTAGGGGCACGATAAATCGTGCCCCTCTTGCTGTTCCGATTCGAATTGCTTGGCTCATAGTTTGACGGTGACGGTCTTTACCTCGGTGTAATTCGCCAACCCGTACTCGCCGAGTTCGCGCCCGATCCCCGACTGCTTGAATCCGCCAAACGGCGCTCCCGCGTCGAACACGTCGTAGCAATTCACCCACACCGTGCCCGCGCGAACGCTGTCCGCGATGGCATGCGCTTTGCTGATGTCCTTGGTCCATACCGCCGCCGCCAATCCATACAGCGACTTGTTTGCCCGCTCGACTACTTCGTTCAAGTCTTTGAACTTTAGGATAGACATGACCGGCCCGAAGATTTCCTCCTGCGCGATCTTCATGTTGTCCTGCACGTCGGCAAACACCGTGGGCTCGATGAAGTAGCCCTTGTCGCCCACGCGGTTGCCGCCCGCCACCAGTTTCGCCTTCTCCTTCTTGCCGGCGTCGATGTAGCTCATCACTTTGTTGAACTGATCCTGGTCCACCTGCGGTCCCTGTTCCGTTTTCTTATCGAACGGGCTGCCGACAGTGCGTTTTTTCGCGCGCGCCACGCTGCGATCCACGAATTCGTCGTATGCCTTTTCCTCGACGTACAACCGCGAACCCGCGCAGCAGCACTGCCCCTGGTTGAAGAACAGCGCAAAGTGCGCGCCCTCGATCGCTTCATCCATGTCCGCATCGGCGAACACGATATTCGGGCTTTTTCCGCCCAGCTCCAGCGTCACCCGCTTCAGGTTCGTCTCCGCCGCGTTTTTCATAATCAAGTGGCCCACTTCCGTTGACCCCGTGAACGCCACTTTGTCGACGTCCATGTGCCGCGCAATCGCTGCGCCGGCCGTTGGCCCGTATCCCGGCAGCAGGTTCACCACGCCTTCCGGGAACCCCGCTTCCAGTATCAATTCGCCCACGCGAAGCGCTGTCAGCGGCGTCTGCTCCGCGGGCTTCATCACCACCGTGCAACCCGTCGCCAGCGCCGGCCCCAACTTCCAAGCCTGCATCAGCAGCGGAAAATTCCAGGGAATAATTTGCCCCACCACGCCTACGGGTTCGTGCTTCGTGTAGCAAAAATAGTTGCCGCTTACGGGAATCGTCTTCCCATGGTTCTTGTCCGCCCAGCCCGCGTAGTAGCGGTAGCAGGCAATCGTCAACGGCAGGTCCGCCGCGCGCGCGACGTGCGCCGGCTTGCCGTTGTCCAGCGCCTCCAGTTGTGCCAGCTCATCGGCGCGTTTCTCGATGAGGTCCGCCAGCCTGTTCATCAAAACGCCGCGGTCGGCAGCGCTCATCTTCTTCCGCCATGCGCCTTTGTCAAACGCCCCGCGTGCCGCCGCTACCGCCTTGTCCACGTCCGGCGCGTCGGCTTCCGCCACTTGTGTAATCACTTCGCCAGTCGACGGGTTGATCGTCGGGAAGGTTTTCCCAGATACGCTATCCACCCATTTTCCGTTGATCAGTAATTTTGTCGGTCCAATCTTCACATTCGGTTGCATCGTTGCAGTTGCTGTAGCCATAGTTTCCTCCTCTTTTCAGCAATAGGTCGCGCCGTCATTCCGAGCGCAGCGAGAAGCCTCTCTTCGCCGTCGATGACAAAGGTGGGTGCAGGGCAATACCCCTCGAGCCCCGCATGACGCAAACGTGTTGCGAGACGGAAGCCTATACCTGTGAGAAGTGTGACGCAAGAAGGTAAGCCTGCGTAGCGCCGGGCTTCAGCCCGGCAGTTTCGCTGGCTTCGCCCATCTCACGCATACTAGGGTAAACACCTGATGTCAAATCAAGGTATCCACTATATTCCACACTCCCCAGCCTTAATGCACTATGCATCTACATTCGGGACAGCGGGTCCGCCTCCGAGTCCAGGGCCCCCACCCTAGTACCCCACATCCATTTGTCTTGGAGCGGAGGCGGCCCGGCCTTTTTCCTGCAATCTTCCGCCGCTCAGCGCAGCGGCATCCCGCAATTCTTCTAAAGATTGGTAGTCTGCTGCAGCGAGAAGGTTCTTCATTGACACGATTTGCGATCGGAAGAATACTTCGAGACTAGTAGCCGTCCTGCTTTGCCTACTGGAGCAAAATTGAGGCCCAAACAGTTGTCGCCGTCACGTCTGTTTCCGGCCGTCCTGGCTGCCGCTGCAATTTCCATGGGATCTGCGCGTACCACAGCGGACCGGATCATGCTGCCGATCGAAGTCTTGGGCGCAGCGGGCACGACGGTCAGCAGGACCATCACCCTTCAGGATGGACGAGCCGAGTCGGTGCGCTCGCTCTGGTTGCAGATCCATGGGCTGCGCTATGGGGATCAGGCCAGCGTCCAAATCAATGCGAGCGCCTGGTTACCACTCAACAACAGCACTGTCACCATCCCCGAGCCCGCCAGGAGTTTCGGCGGAATCGGTGGAGGCTTCTCCACGCTCGTGATGACTCTCTCCCTCCCGAACCGCACAGTCATCCCTGGCACTAATACTCTCCGCTTCCGGTTCAATCAAACCGACGGTATCGTCAGCGCCTATCGCGTCCTGGCATTCAACTTCCTCACCAGCGACGGAAGCAAGCTCCTCCCTCCAGACGATTTTGTGCAAGATGCGCCCGAAACCTGGGCTCCGCCCTTGCCGGATGCCGTCTCTATCCGCGCTGGGCACGAACTCTGGGAGACCGCCTCACTCGCGGCAAACAGCCTCCCCAATAGCCCCAGGATTCAAGCGCGCTGTGCGGACTGTCACGCCAGGGATGGGCGCGACCTGAAATACTTCAACTTCTCCAACGCCAGCATTGTTGACCGTTCGCGCTTCCATGGCTTGTCCACACTGCAGGGTGAAGAGATCGCCAGCTATATTCGCAACTTGCCGTTGCCGAGTCCGGGGCGCCCGTGGAACCCTCCTTACCAGCCCGGACCAGGGCTTGACGAGCAGCCTGTCTCGAACTGGGCGGCTGGTGCCGGACTCTCCTGGGTTCTTGACCGCGATATGGATGCGTTGCCATATCTGATCACCCCGCACGGCGCGCAGGTGAACGGTGTCGCCGCCAATTCTCCAGTAAATCTCTCCACCCTCCGCGAACTCGCGGGAAAGATCACTCCCGACCTCTTTCGCCCCGACGGCAACCTCAATCCTCGCGAGATTCCCATTGCCTTGCAGCTTCCCGATTGGAGCGGTTGGCTGCCGCGCGTGCATCCCAAGGACGCTTGGGGGCCGGACTTTGCGCAGAGCGAATTCGCAGCCCTGTACGATGGCGAAACGCTGCCAGAGGGCAAAAGCAAACGCACCGCGAAGCAGCCGCTGCGCGCCCTTCTGGCGGCCACCCAATCTTCCGATCGCAACGCTCGCCCCGTCCCTGGCGCCTTCGACGACTGGACTCAAGCTCGGCGTGCTTTCCTCAAACGCTTCATCAAGCCAAAGATGGAGTGGTCGCCGGTCCTGACCGACAAGGTGTACTCGACGCAGCTATGGCAGCTCTTGAAGACGTGGGAGATGGTGCAGGAGTTTGGACTGGAAGGACGCGGCCGCGAAATTTTCGGATCCCTTGCGGATTCCCGCACCTGGTGCAACACCATTCCGGCGGAGACCGCTCCATCGTCAGCGCTCATCCCGGATGGAGGGGCTGGAGTTGGCGGCAGCGCGCTGACCAACGAATATTTCATGGCCGCCTGGTATGAGCTGCAAATCGTCCTGAACAGCGGCAACCATCAACACCGCGATCGCGCTCCCGTGGATTGGGTTTATGTGATCGGCCGGTTCAACGACCTGCATGCCCAGACGCACCAGCCGGAGCCGGCGCGGCTCCTGGTGGCCGTAACCAAAGCGCTGCAGTCCACCGATCCTCGCTTAGGTCCCAATGACTACCGGCAAGGTTGGCGGCCGGAGCAGAACATCGATCCTCGCATCCTGGTTAGTCCCGTTTGGGAACCAATCTTCAAACCGCTTCCGGTCGAATTGCGTCGCGCGCTGACCGCTTCGCTGCTCTCTGCATGGATGGACAAGAACCTCCAATACCCGGTCGCGAAGTACTTGCCGATGGGCGGGTTGCCCGCGCGGCCCTATGCTCCTCCCCAGGGCTACGGTGAGATCAGTGGCGGAAGCGTTTGGGAAGCGGCACAACAGTTCCGTGATGCCGGCGTTCCCGCCGAACTTGCCAGGCGCTTGCAGCAATGGGGAATTGCGTACTCCGACCGGGCAGCACGCCTCCAGTACGCCGGTAACTCCGCATCCTCAAAGAAGTAGCCACGGGTTCGGATCGCTCCGCAGGTGTTGCTGCAAGAGAGCCTCAGGCCGAGCCGGCTGCTTTGCCTTTGCGGAATTTGGTGTCCGCAGCGAGGCCGAACGCTTCTAGCACGCCGGCTTGCACTTGCTTTGTAAGGGCGTTGATCTCGTCGACACCGATACTTTGGGGGCTAACCACATAGCGCAGCTGCTTCTCTCCCGCGGGAGTCTCAACAATCCGCAGAACGGCGTCCGCGACTTCCTGAGCGTTGCCGGCCGTGGAGGAAAGTGCCGCGTTGATCTTTGCGGGGATCTCCTTGACAGCGCCATACGTATTGGCGCGAGCCTCGTCGGCGCCCGCCAGGTTATTGCCGAAAATAGAAGTCTCATATTGGCCGGGTTCGACAATCACGGATTCAATTCCTTGCCCGGCAAGTTCGTAGTGGTAAGTCTCGGCCAACGCCTCAAGGGCAAATTTGCTGGCGCAATAGAAACCCACCGAAGGGAGAACCACGCGGCCGGCGACGCTGCTGATGTGCATGAGCACCCCGCTGCGTTGGCGCCGCATGTGCGGGAGCACGGCACGATTTACGCGCACCGGACCAAGAAAATTGGTGTCCATCAGGCGACGCGCCTGTTCGGTGGTGACTGCTTCCTCCAGCCCCGTAAGGTAGTAGCCGGCATTGTTGATGGCCACGTCGATGCGGCCGGCTTTGGCGATGGCGGCATCCACGGCCCGCTCCACCGAGGCGTCGTCGGTTACATCCAGTTCAAGGACGTGTATCGGCAGCGAATCCTTTTGCGCAAGCGCGCGGATTGCAGAGGCGTTCTTGGCGTTGCGGCCTCCTGGGTCACGCATCGTCGCGAAAACAGTGTGCCCTTTGCGAGCCAGCGTTTCGGTGAACAGCCTGCCGAATCCTGTGCTGGAGCCGGTGATAAAAACTACTTGCTTGGAACTCATGATCATCCCCCTTTTCTGGGCCTACAGTGAACCCGTTGATGCCCCAAGTAAAGCAGTTAGTTACAAAAATGAATTCAAGCGATTCCCGACGAGGGAAATGAAATGGCGGGTGACTCTCACCATGAAGTGGCTTGCGTAGCGCCGGGCTTCAGCCCGGCATTCCCCCTCTTTGTGGCACAGGCCATAGTGCTCCCCTCTCAAGGGCATGGCACTTCGTAGCCCAGGAGGGCCGGACATCTCTTGAATCGCTCAGACAGCCTCGATAGACTCGTGCGATAAGCCAGTTGTAGTCGCCATGTTCCATACGGTGCATTTTTCAAGGTATTGAATAATGGACATCTTAGTCGCATGCAGAAAGTGCGGTACGGAAAACACGGTAACCATTGCCAAGGGTGATAACGCTAGCGCTAGTCCCCGCTGCCTCAGGTGCGATGATGTTCTGATGAGCTATACGTCGGTGAGCGGGTACATCTACATCCTCTCCAATCCGGGGATGAAAGAGGTTCTAAAGATTGGACTTTCGACGCGCCCGGTTCAAGAGAGAATTGCGGAGTTAAGTTCGGCAACGGGCGTACCTACGCCCTTTGAGCTAGAAGCGTACTTTGTCAGTAACGACCCAGAAGCTGATGAACAAGAAATCCATTCCGCTCTTGCGGAATATAGGGTCAAGGGAAAGGAATTCTTCGATGTGCCGGTGTCCAAGGCGTTGCGCGTCGTAGAATCAATTTGCAAGAGACCGCCATTTTCGACCAAGGCTCAGAATTATCGCGGCTCGAGGACACAGAATTATCGAGGGTCGGGCTGGAAATCCGAGTACGACGACTAACTGGTGGAACGCTTACAAAATGCTCGCTACTATTCCGGATTTCCTAACAACCCATTCAAGAACTCACGCACAACGTGCGGCCGCACGATTCGTAGCACCCTGCCTTCACGATGGCAGTGGGTGCATATGCCCGCGAATCTGAAATTTGGTCTCCAGACTTGCAGCTTCTCGTCGCTCTCCCACCATGCGGCTGACCCGCTAACCCCGCGTGGATGATGGCTCATGGCTGGAATCTCGTAAGGAACTAGGCTGTGCCTCCCGGGCTCGAGGCCGTCGTACCTAAACTTGATGTCATCAGCGGACGGTGTGGCAAGCACTTTGCCGCTGAAGGCCGTCGGGAAAAGAGCGATACCAACGTCTTCGCGATCCGCGGCCACTCTTTTTTCAACGATGGCGTTGTGGTCGGATGGGAATCCGCAAAAGTGGAGCCACTCTCCTTCGGCCGGATCGACCGAGTCGTTCACAACGTCTGCATACTCCAGGTCCGGAAAAGCGTTGGGATCTACGGTCACAACGGCTAAATCTTCCCAGGCGCACCGGTGAATCTGCGCATTCGGATCGCAAAGCGGAAGAGCATCCACGGCGTCGGATCTTGTAACGTCACTAGGCGCTTTGAACCGAATGTTTTCGTTGGGGAATGTTAGAAACCTGAGGTCTTTTACCTCAGCTTTTTCGAATACGTGCGCGGCCGAGAGAATGAGACGACGATCACCCCACTTAATCGCACAGCCGGTACCGGGCTGTTCGCCATCGCCCCTCTTCCCGGTTAAGCGATTTGTGCCTTCAACCCGGATGCTGTTGACTATAGCAACGGTGTGGGCGACCAGATGGATAAGACAAGCGTTCGAGCTATGGTCCTCAATACCGGACCGCATTCATTTGTACTCGGATTACAACAACCCTTATAATGCCACTCTTTCTCTTCACCCCGCAACCAGTGACAGGATAAGCTGTCCAATGTAGATGAGCCACCTGTAGCTCACCCCTTCAGGGGTGAGGTTTCTTCTCGTTTCATCTTGACGGGTTAGGATTGATGGCAGTTTGTTTGGCCGGCTGGCTTACTGCACTCGGCCGCGTCACGTACACCGCCAGCAGCAGACTCGCTCCCAGAAGCAATGCCGCCAGATAGTACGGCGCTCCCGGCAAGTGAATTTCGTAGTGAGGCGAAATGGCAATCGCGAAAATTTGCGTGAACAGCACCGGCCCCGCCATCCCCGTGATGGCCCGCAATGAATTGATCGCCCCTTGCAATTTGCCTTGTGATGAAGGATCGACGTGCCGCGACATCAGCGACTGCATGGCCGGAGCCGCAATGCCCCACAGCGCAATGAAGGGAATTACAGCAAGGATCATCCATCCGCGGATGGCCACCGCGAACCCCGCGAACCCAATCGTCCCAAACACCAAGCCCGACAAAAGGCTGCGCCGTTCGCCAAATCGTTTCACAAACGGACCGACAAGCATCCCGGAAACCACCGCCGCGCAGACACCGACAACGGCAAGAGAAAGGCCAACGTCCCGGCGGCTCCATGCGTAGCGGTACTCGGTGTAAAGCGCCCACATCGAAGGAAGCGAGTTGTGCGCCAGATAGTAGAGCGTTGTTACCACGGCAAGCCCGCCCAGCTCTCGATTCGCGCTAAGAAGCCTCAGCGACCCCAAAGGATTTGCCATGTGCCAGGCGCTCTTGGCGCGGCGTTCCGGCGGCAGCGATTCCGGCAGCACGAAATATCCGTAGAGCGCATTGCCCAGGCTCAATGCCGCAGCCGCCCAGAACGGAAAACGCAGATTCATGTTGCCTAGCCAGCCGCCCACGGCCGGCCCAATCACAAACCCCAAACCGAACACCGCGCTAATCAGGCCGAACGGTTTCGCCCGCTCCTCGGGCTTGGTCACATCCGTGACATAAGCGAACGCCGTGGATATGTTGGAAGTCGTGATGCCGGAAATGATGCGGCCCACCAAAAGCCATCGCAGCGACGGCGCCACCGCCATGAAAACGTAGTCGATGCTCAATCCGAAGCAAGAAATCAGAATCACCGGGCGCCGGCCGAATCGGTCCGACCACGCGCCCAGAATCGGCGAAAAAATAAATTGCATGGTGGCCCATGCAAATCCGAAATAGCCGGTGACGCTGGAAGCGCGGGCAAAATCTCCGCCCTCGAATTGCCGGATGAGATCGGGCAGCACCGGCGCGATGATGCCAAACGCCACCATGTCAAACGCCACAACGATCAAGATAAACGTGAATGCCGCCCGGCCAACGCTCGGCGCGGGTGTAGTGGTCGGTTCAGGCATCAGCAGCCCAGCCTGCTAGACCTCGAGAATCACGGGAAGAATCAGCGGCCGTTTGGAAGTTTGTTTGTTGATGTAGCGCTTCAGGTCCACGCGGATTTTTTCCTTGATGACGCCCCAGTCCGATTTTTCCTCGGCGTTCGATTCCTCAACGGTCTTCATAATTACTACGCGCGCCCCGGCGATCAGCTCGTGGCCGTTGTCGCTCATCAATCCTCTCGTCACGATTTCCGGATGCGATTCCATTTTTCCGGTGTGCTTGTCGATCGCGATGATCGGCACCACGATGCCGTCCTCGGAAAGATGCTTGCGGTCGCGAATCACCACTTCTTCAATCTCTTCGAGCGAACCGGAATCCACGCAAACGCGCCCGGCCGTCACTGGATCGAGCCGGCGCGCCCCATCTTCCGTGAATTCGACCGGCCTGCCGTCTTCGAGCAACAAAATTTCCTGCGAAACGGATCCCAGTTGATGTGCCAGCGCGGCGTGCCGGAACAAATGCCGGTATTCGCCGTGTACCGGGATGAAATATTTTGGCTTCACCAGTTGCAGCAAAAGTTTCTGCTCTTCTTGGCTGCCGTGGCCGGAAACGTGAATCGTGCCCGCTGAATTGTCATAATAAACGAGCGCCCGCCGCCGGAACATGTGATCCAGCATCCGGAAAATGGATTTTTCGTTCCCCGGAATGATGCGCGCGGAAAGAATCACGCTGTCGTTTTCATCCACGGAAACAAACCGGTGATTGTCCACGGCGATTCGCGAAAGCGACGACATCGGCTCCGCCTGGCTGCCGCTCGCCAAAATGATGATGCGCTTCGGATCGAATCCGCGTATGTCTTGTGGCCGCACCACCATGCCATCCGGAATTTGCAGAATTTCCAGGGAGTGCGCGATCTCCACGTTGTCGACCATGCTGCGCCCGACGAACGCCACTTTGCGGCCCACGCGCGACCCAATGTCGATGACCTGCTGAATGCGATGGATGGACGACGCGAAGCACGACAAGATCACACGCCGCGGTGCCGAGCGGCACAATTCTTCAATTCTCGGAACGACAGCCCGCTCCGAGGGCGTAAACCCGGGCCGCTCCACGTTCGTCGAATCGCTAAACAGAGCCAGCACGCCCTCAGTCCCGTATTTTGCGAACGAGTGCAAATCAAACGGCGCACCACCCACGGGTGTCTGATCGATCTTAAAATCCCCAGTGTGAATCACCACGCCGAGCGGCGTGCGAATCGCCAGCGCCACGCAATCCACCGTGCTGTGCGTCACGGAAATGAATTCAATTTCAAACGGCCCCACTTCCACCAGCCGCCCAGGCAGCACCTCACGCAGCGTGCTCGACTCCAGCAAGCCCGCTTCATCCAGACGCTTTTTCACCAGCGCCAGCGTGAAGCGCGTCCCGTACACCGGTACATTCAAATCGCGCAGGATATACGGCAGCGCCCCGATGTGATCTTCATGGCCGTGCGTCAGCACGATCGCGCGGACGTGCCCGCGATTCTGTTTCAAATAAGTAATGTCGGGGATGACCAGGTCGACGCCCAGCAGTTCCGATTCCGGGAACATCATCCCTGCGTCGATGACGATGATCTCGTCGCCGAGCCGCAGTGCCATCATGTTCATTCCGAATTCGCCGAGGCCACCCAGGGGGATGGCGGTGAGGGATTGCGCGGTCTTGCTCAATGACGCGTCAGCTCCGGGACGCAAACGAGAATCGTATCATAGGAACTGATTCGTAACTGGTAACTCGTAACTGATGAAAAAAAGGACGAGCTCGCGCGTTCAATGATGATTGCCGCCGCCAGTGAAAAGATGTGCGATGGAAACAAGGATGACAGCTCCGAGAGTAGCAGCCGCAAGCGAATACCAAAAGCCTCCGCCAAAGATGCCCAGCTTGACGAAAACCCAGCCGCCAATAAAGGAGCCAATGATTCCGAGGACGATGTCCGCAATGCATCCGAACCCGCGGCCGCGCGCAATTTTTCCCGCGAGCCATCCTGCAACCAGGCCGAGGAGCAGCCACGAAACGAAACCGTGCGATTGGAACCAGATTCCGAAGCCCTGCTGAAAGAGCACGTGTGCGGCGAACATGAAGCCTCCAAAGCGAACACCGATTGTAGCTGAACTTCTCTGAATGTCAGTCCATCACCCGGGGCCGGCAGGAAGCTCGCGCAGTGAGGTGCTTCGACTCGCTGCACTCGCTCAGGACTCGTCCCGCAAAAACGTGCGGGACGTAAAACGCGCGCATCCGTCATCGGATGCCCGATTGCTGCTGCGTCATGCAATGAATTGTGCCGAGGCCGAGGACCAGGTCGCGGCAGGCGATGCCGACGACTTCGCGATCGGGGAATAGTTTCGCCAGAGTATTCAGGGCGACGCGATCATTGGGATCGTTGAACGTGGGCACGAGCACGATTTTGTTGGCGATGTAAAAATTCGCGTAGCTTGCGGGAAGCCGACAATTTTCGAAATAAACTGGTGCGGGCATCGGCAGCGTTTCCACGCGCAGCGCCCGCCCATCCTGATCTTTCATCGCTTTCAGCAACGCAAGATTTTCTTGCAGCGCGCCGTAATTTGCGTCTTTCGGATCATCCTCGACAATAGTGACAATCGTGGACGGATTTACGAAACGCGCAAGATCATCGACATGACCGTGGGTGTCGTCGCCGGCAATTCCATTTTTCAGCCAAAGAACATTTGTGACGCCGAAGTATTCACGAAACACTTCGGCGTAATCCTCTTTGGCGAATCCAGGATTTCGTTCCTGAACTTTGCTGAGCAAGCATTCTTCCGTGGTGAGGAGCGTTCCCCGACCGTTCACATCGATGCTGCCGCCTTCGAGGACCACGCGGCGGCTTTTGTGCTGCGCCTGCCAGACGCGGCGTTTTAATTTTTGGTTGGCTTTGGCGACAACGGCGGCGTCTTTTTTGTGATTCGGATATTTGGCCCAGCCGTTGAAAAGGAAATTGTTGTAGGCCACTTCGCCGGCTTCATTTCGAACGCAGATGGGGCCGGAATCTCGCATCCAACCGCGATCGGTCGGCACGCGGAAAAAATCCACGGCGCCGAGATTGGCGCCGGACTTTTTCAGCATGCTTCGAGCGCGCGCTTCGGCGGCGCGATCTTCGACGAGGAGATAGACGCGCTCGACTTGCGACAAATTGCGGACGATTTCTGCGAAGGCCCAGGGAATGGCGGCGAATTTTCCGGGCCAGTCGGTTACTTCGTGTGGCCAGCCGAGCCAGGTCGCTTCGTGGGGTTCCCATTCGGCGGGCATGCGAAAGCCGAGAGAGCGGGGAGTAGAGATAAGTTGATCTCTAGGCACTGGCTGGACCTCGATCGTGGAGAGGCAGACAGGCTGAAGCCTGTCCTACTAGTGGCATGCGAAAGCCGAGGGGACGCGGCGTTTTGATTGATGATTGAGACTTCATTGGGAAAAAGAATTTAACACAGAGGACAGAGAGAGCGCCCCGACCGAGTTGATGGTGTAAGCGCCGGACACAGAGGACGCAGAGAAAACAGGGAGGGAAGCAAGAACAAAAAGGGAAGAGAGAAAAAGTAGATCAGAAAAAAGATTGAGCGCGGAGAATAGGAACTGCACAGGGAAGAGCACGCTACTTTTCGCCGAGCCAGCGGCTGAGGATGGGTTGATAGGCATCGATGCGGCGGTCGCGCAGGAAAGGCCAGTTGCGGCGCGTGTCTTCGCTCTTGGCGGGGTCGCACTCGACAACGAGAATTTCTTCTTTATCGTTCGAAGCTTCGGCGACGATTTGCCCAAAAGGGTCGGCCACGAACGAATTGCCCCAGAATTCCAAGCCGGGATCACCATTTTGCGGCTTGCCTTCGAAACCCACGCGATTGACGACGGCAGCGTAAACGCCGTTGGCGATGGCGTGGCCACGCTGGATAGTTTTCCACGCGTCGAGCTGCGCGGCGCCGAATTGCGCTTTTTCGTGGGGATGCCAGCCAATGCTGGTGGGGTAAAAAATCACGTTCGCGCCGCCAAGAGCGGTGAGTCGCGAACCTTCGGGGTACCATTGGTCCCAGCAAATTTGCACGCCTAGGCGCGCGTAGTTTGTATCGAAATTCGGGAAGCCGAGATCGCCCGGCGTGAAATAAAACTTTTCGTAATAGAGCGGATCGTCGGGAATGTGCATTTTGCGGTATTTGCCGAGAAATGATCCGTCGGCGTCGAGTACGGCGCAAGAATTGTGATAGACGCCGGGAGCGCGGCGCTCGAAAAGTGAAACAACAAGAGCGACTTTTTTCTCTTTGGCGATTTGCGCGAGTTTTTCGGTGGTAGGGCCGGGGACCGGTTCCGAGAGATTGAAAAGCTCGGCGTCTTCCTTGCGGCAAAAATATTCGCCGTGAAAAAGCTCGTGCAGGGAAATGATTTGCGCGCCGCGCGCGGCGGCTTCGCGGATTTTCTCGATGGCCCGCGCCAGATTCTCATCCGCGTTCGCCGTGCATTTCATCTGCACGAGCCCGATGGTAAATTTATCCGCCATGAAATTTAGTCTAGCATGAGCTGGAAATAAAATATTTGCACGCGTTTTGTAGTATCTTTTGCGCGGCGTTTGTAATATCTATCAGCTGCAATCGCGTGCGGTCGTCCGCGAAGCAGCCTTTTATCCGTGATCCCGAATTTATTTTCGTCCAGGAGACCCGATGGCGAAGCAGCGAGAGAAAACTGTGACCGGGAGAGTGCTTCACGATCCAGTAAAAGACAAACTCCGGCCGATGTTTCCACTGGATTTGTCCAAATGCCGCACCGTCGACGAGCTGGTCCGCGCGATGGGGGACACCGCGTTCACGGGACGGCAGATCGGCGATGCCGCCGACGTTTTCGAGCAAATGGCCCGAGACAAGGATTGCTTCGTGGTGATGACGCTCTCGGGCGCTTTGACGGTCGGCAAGATGGGGCTCATTTTCTGCGACCTGATCGAATCAGGCGTGGTCAACGCGATTGTCTCGACGGGCGCACTGATGGCGCATGGACTGGTGGAAGCGACGGGTTACTCGCATTTCCGTTACAACCCCAATATGGGCGACAAGGAGCTTTTCCACGCCGGATACAATCGCGTGTACGACTCGCTCGAGCCGGAAACGAATCTCGATCACGTCGAAGAGGTGATGGACCACATTTTCACGGCCTGGGACGCGGAAGACACGGCGTGCAGCTGGAAAATTCACCGGCGTATCGGCGAGTACCTGCACAAGACGGCGCAAGGGCGAGGAATTCTGAAATCCGCTTTCGAGCACAATGTCCCTATTTTTGTTCCCGCCTTCAGCGACTCCGAGCTGGGAATTGATTTTGCGCTGCACAAAATCGCCCGGCAGAAGGATAAGCGCCCGCTGCTGCGCTTCGATCCGTTCCTGGATTTCGAAAAGTTTGCCGACACCATGCTGGCCACCAGGCGCATGGGGATTCTGACGATCGGCGGAGGAGTGCCTCGCAATTGGTCGCAGCAGTTCGGCGTATATGCGGAACTGCTGGCGCGGCGCGGATACAAAAAGCTGCCGCTGAAGCGCTACAACTATGGCGTGCGGATTTGCCCGGAGCCAGTCCATTGGGGCGGCCTGAGCGGCAGCACTTACACGGAAGCAGTTTCCTGGGGAAAGTTTGTGCCGCCGGAAGAAGGCGGGCGTTTCGCGGAAGTATTCGATGACGCCACGGTGGCGCTCCCTTTGATCGCCAGGGCCGTGCTGGAGCGCATCGGATACTTCAAACGAAAAAAATAAGATAGGTGCGCCGGTTGATCGTCAGGGTGATGCTGGAGAGGATTGGCTACTTTAAGAAAGACTAGCGAATGGTCCCCAGGCTCCAAACTAATTTGCAGAAGGAGAACCGAAAATGAAGCGAATCGTGCTGGCGGCTATCCTGGGCGGCTTGACTCTGTTTGTGTGGATGTATATGGCGCACGACTTACTCGGGCTCGGTGAAATGGGCGTGGGAGAGATTCCAAACGAAGCTGTTGTGCTGAGCGCGATGCGAGGAGCAATTCCTGAATCTGGGTTTCATATTTTTCCGGGCTTCGGATTGGGTCCAAAGCCAACCAGCGCGCAGCGAAACGCGGCAATGCCTGAATATATGAAGAAGTATGAACAATCTCCACACGGAGTGCTGGTCTACCACCCGCCGTCAGGCCCGTTTCACTTTGGCGCGGCGCTTGGCCGCGAATTTGCACTCAATGTTTTGCAGGCATTGCTTGCTGCGTGGCTTGTCTGGTGTGCCGCGAGCGGACGAAATTACAGCGCGCGAGTGGGTGTCGTGACCGTCGCCGGTGTTCTTGCCGCGATAAGCACCAACGTTGAAGATTGGATCTGGTATGACTTCCCGGGAAACTACATCGCCGG
>Ga0066681_10000134_pt1 | contig 18613 bp, 19 predicted proteins | sample GraSoiAngelo_130_FD_65629 | JGI IMG/M metagenome (GOLD analysis project Ga0066681, IMG submission 65629) | Grasslands soil microbial communities from the Angelo Coastal Reserve, California, USA - 14_0929_02_20cm | ecosystem: Environmental > Terrestrial > Soil > Grasslands | place: USA...
GCTCGACATCTCGGTGCCGAACGTCGCAGGCATGCACGTGTATCCCGGCGACCCCGTGCCCCGCGTCGACGCGGTCCGCCGCATCCAGGCCGGCGACGTCTGCAATCTCTCGCTCCTCACCATGGGATCGCACACGGGCACGCATGTGGACGCGCCCTACCACTTTCTCGCCGACGGACCACGTCTCGGCGACGTGCCGCTCGACCGGATGGTCGGCGAGGCGCTCGTGGCCGACCTTCGGGGGCGGCCCACGATCGACGCCGCGGCGCTGGCCGACGTCGACCTCCGGCCGGGCGACATCCTCCTCTGCCGGACGGACAACTCGCAGCGCTGGGAGGCCGCGGAATTCCAGCGCGACTTCGTCTATCTCACCGAGGACGCCGCGCGCCTGCTCGTCGCGCGCGGGGTACGCGCCGTCGGCATGGACTACCTCTCGATCGAACGCTTCGGCAGCGCGGATTTCCCGGTGCACCGCACCCTGCTCGGGGCCGGCGTCTTCGTGATCGAAGGCCTCGACCTGCGGCAAGCGTCGCCGGGCCGCTATACCCTCGTCTGCCTGCCGCTCAGCTTCCCGGATCTCGACGGCGCCCCGGCGCGCGCCATCCTGCTCTCCTGAGTTCCACGGTCGCAGCTCGCCCACCCCGACCTCGCTCGATCATGCACGCCCTGCGTATCATCGCCGACGATCTGACCGGCGCCTGCGACGTCGCCGCCGAGATGCTGCCCTGGCCGGCCGGCGTCGTGGTTCATCCGGCGGCGGGCGCCGCGGCACCCGGCGTGCTGAACGTCCGCAACACGCAGAGCCGGACGTTGCCGCCGGCGGAGGCGGCGAGGCGGGTCGGCGCGGCGCTCGCGGACCTCCGGTCGGGCTGGTCGGGCATCGTCCTCAAGAAGATCGACACGGGCCTGCGTGGCCCGATCGGCGCCGAGATCGACGCGGCCATGGACGTCCTCGGCGTCACCGACGCGTTCGTCCTGCCCGCCATTCCCGAGGTCGGCCGGACCACCGAGCAGGGCTGCCAGCTGATCGGCGGCGTGCCCGTCCATCGCACGGCGTTCGCGCGCGACCCGCAGAACCCGATCCGCGACGCGAGCGTCCCGGCGGCGGTCGGGGCGACGAGCCGCCGCCACGTGGCGGTGATCGGCCTCGGCGCGGTTCGCGGGCGTGACGACTTCGACGGCGCCGTCGACGCCGCGCGCGTGGCCGGCGCCACCGTCTTCGTGTGCGACGCCGAGACGGATGCCGACCTCGAGCGCGCGGTGCGCCGGCTGCTGTCGCGGCCGCGCCCGTTGCTTCTCGTCGGCTCGACCGGTCTCGCGCGCGCGCTTCGCCGCGTGCTCGGCACGGAGCACGGGGGGCGGCCGCGCGGGGGTCCGACCGCGGCAACGGGCAGCGGCGTGCTCGTCGTCGCCGGAAGCGCCCACCCCGCCACCCGGGCGCAGGTCGAGAGCGCGGCGGCGCGGCAGACGCTCGAGGCGCTCTTCGTCGACGGTCCCGGTGTCGCGGAGGCCGCGGGGCTGGCCGCGGGGAAGCTCCTCGAGAGTGGTCGGCCGGTCGCGCTGGTGGCGCCGGCGGCGCCGATACCGGACGGCAGCCCCGCCGTGCTGGCGGCGCTCCGGGCGGCCGCGCTCGCCGCGCTGGCGCGCACGCGCCCGGCCGGGCTCGCGCTGGTCGGCGGCGAGACCGCCTATCACGTGCTCGACGGCCTCGGGCACCCGACGCTCGCCGTCGAGTCGCGCCTCTGTCCCCTCGTCGTGCGGACGCGCCTCCTGAGCGGCCCGTACGCGGGGCTGCCGCTGGTGACGAAGGGCGGGTCCGCCGGCGCGCCGGATCTGCTCGGCGCCATCGTCCGGCAGCTCGGGCGGGGGGCTCGCTGATGGAGGTGGCGACGGGGCGGGTGGTCACCCTCGAGTATACCGTCCGCCTGGCGACCGGCGACACGATCGACTCGACGGGCGGATGCGGCCCGCTGTCGATCCTCTACGGCGCGGGACAGCTCTTCGGGCCGCTCGAGACGCGCCTCGCGGGGATGCGCGCCGGTGAGACGCGCGAGCTTCGCATCCCGGCGGACGAGGCCTGGGGCGAGCCGCTGCCGGGGCTCGTGCGCACCATGCCGCGCGATCGACTGCCTCCCGACCTCGAACTCGAGGTCGGACGGCAGTACGTGCTCAGGACCGACGAGGGCCGGGCGCTTCGCTTCCGGGTGCGTGCGCTCGGCCCCGAGACCGTCGAGGCCGACTTCAACGCGCCCGGCGCCGGCCAGGAGCTGCATGCGACCGTGACGGTGGTGGCGGTGCGAATGCCGACGCCCGAGGAGGAGCGGCGAGGCCGCGTGTAGCGGCGAGCGGCGCGAGCAGGCGGAAGCCGGTGCGGCCGGCGATCGCGAGCTGCTTCCCCCGGACGCCGATCTTGAGACCGCGCGCGACCGCCAGCGCGGCGGCCTCGTAGCGCGCGACGCCGGTCGCCGCGGCGAGGTAGCCGAGAGGCAGTGCATAGCGCGCGTCAGGCCATCGGCCGGGACTCGCGAGCAGCGTGTCCGCGTAGGTCACGAGCCAGCGCCGGATGTCGTCGTCGCCCGTGGCGGCGTGGACCGCGGCGAGCCCATCGGCGAGGATGCCCATCTTCCAATCCGCCGCCGCCGGCGACGGCCGATACTTGCGAAGGGCCGCGTCGGCGTACGTGCGCGCTGCCTCGAGATAGCGACGCTCGCCCGTCGCGTCGTACACGGCGACGAGCGCAATCATGGGCCAGCCGAGCTTGCGGGGGTTGTCCGCGCGCGCGGCGTGCAGCCGGAGCGCATCGGCGATGCCGCGCGCCGCCTCGAGCGCCCGCGTCTCTCCGGTCAGCCGGTAGTAGGTGAGGAGCCCCTCGGTCCAGGTGTGGCCGAGGTCCACGTTCGCGGGCTTGCCGAACGTGAAGTGCAGCGCGGTGTGCGGGTGGTTGAAGCCCACCCACTCGGGATGGTGGGGCGCGTGGTGGGCGACGTCGACGTCGCGGTAGTGCCGGGCGGCGGGCACGAGCGCCTCCCAGAAGAGCCGGCTGCCGGTGGCAGCCCAGCCCAGGCCGAGGACCTGGGACAGGTCGTACTCGAGGTTGCCCCAGGCATCGCAGCCGTCGGCGCGGTCGCGGTAGCCGGGGAAATTCCAGTCGCCCCAGTTGAGCGCGCCATAGAAGCCAAGGCGCGGGTTCTCCGTCGTGCGCGCCGTGCACGGCACCGGCGGACCGTCGTCCCAGCGCTCGGTCCGGGCGTTGGCCTCGTATCGGGCGACCGCCGTGGCGAGGTGCGCGAGGAAATCGCTTGCGCCCGGCGCCGCGGGGCTGAGCGCCTGGGGTAGCGCGCGGCTCGTGACGATCCAGCCGGCGGGCGGGAGCGCCGTCAGCGGCGCCTGGAGCGCGGCAGCGAGCGTGGCCGGAGGCGTCGCCCGGTCGAGCGGCTCGGCGGCGACCCAGAGCTCGTGCGTTTTCGCCGCGCCCGAGCCGAGGAGGACGGGGGCGTCACGGCCTGCGAACAGGTCGAGGCGGACGCGATCGGCGGCGACCTCGATCGCCTTCGGATACTCCTCCCAGAAGTAGCGCGCGACGATCGTCAGGATCGATTCGTCGCCGACCGCTCGCACCCACCCATCGCCATGCCGGCCGGCTCGCTCGCCGTCGAGCTCGGCGGGCTCGGCGTCGGCGTGGCGGAGCTCGTGCCGGTCGTTGCCGCGGATCTCGACGGTGCGGGCCTTGCCGTCGATCCCGAGCGACGCGCGGGCGAATGGACCGAGCGCCGCGAGTGCCAGCGATCGCACCGGCGCGAACTCCGCGTCGGCCATGTCGGTGATCGTGAGCTGCAGACGGACCCATGGCTCGCCCGCGAACACCGCGAGCCTGAGCTCGTAGTCGATGCCCTGCGGATACCGGCCCGTGACGAGGAGCTCGGTGCGGACCGGGCCGACGGTCTCGACCGCCACGCGCACGATGGCCGGCGTCGCAGGTGGCGCACCGTCGAGGAGTAGCGTCGGCGCGGCGATCGGCTGGACGGCGCCATCGTCATGCGCGAGCTCGGCGAGCGTCGGGCCGCTCACCGGGACCGTCACGCGGAGCGCGCCCGTGTCGAGCACGCGGCCCGCCGCCGTGTCCCTGTCGCGAATCCCGCCACCGGGCGTGTGTGGCGCCGTCCCGTCGTGCAGCATGTAGGTGACCTGCCGGTGGGACCCGACGTCGGCCAGGAAGTCGACGAGGAGCCAGCGCGTCGAGCCGTCGGGCCAGCGCTCGAGCGCGCGCGCCTGGGCGAGCGTCGCGTCGCCCGCCGGCGCCGCGACCCAGACGTCCGCCCCGCGCAGGCGGCCGCGGGGGAAGGGGACGCTCGCGGTGACGGGCCAGGAGCGCCGCGCGACCCCGGCCGTCTCCTCGATCGCCAGCGGCACGGCGAGGCCCGCGGCCGGGCTCGTGCTGGGGGCGGTGACGGTGAGGACGAGCAGCGCCGTCCCGACCGCTCGAGCCCTGTGCGTGTCCCGTCGGATGGACGGCAGGTCGTAACATCGGCCTCGCTCCCCGGCAAGCCGCACGGCGATGTCCTGGTCTTCGCTTGCGACTCGCTGTCCCTCTACGTACAGTCCCCAGGGTGAGCCAGGGAAAGACCTACGTCGTGACCGGCGGAGCCGGCTTCATCGGTTCCAACATTGCGGAGGCGCTCCGGCGGCGAGGGGACCGCGTCCGCGTCCTCGACAACTTCTCCACGGGGCGCCGGGAGAACCTCGCGGCGATCGGCGACGTCGAGCTGATCGAGGGCGACCTGCGCGACCCGCAGGCGGTGCGCCGCGCGGTGAGCGGCGCGGACGGCGTGTTTCACCAGGCCGCCCTCCGCTCGGTGCCGCGCTCGGTCGACGATCCGCTCAGCTCGAACGACGTCAACGTCTCCGGCACGCTCGTCCTGCTGATGGCCTGCCGCGAGGCGAAGGTCCGGCGCGTCGTCTACGCGTCGTCCTCGTCGGTGTACGGCGACGACCCGGCGCTGCCCAAGGTCGAGACGCTCGCCACGCGACCGATCTCGCCCTACGCCGTCTCGAAGCTCGCCGCGGAGCACTACTGCCAGACCTTCGCGCGGCTCTACGGCCTCGAGACCGTGAGCCTCCGGTACTTCAACGTCTTCGGGCCGCGGCAGAACCCCGAGTCGAAGTACTCGGCGGTGATCCCGCGCTTCCTCGAGCTCGCCCTCCAGGGCCGCGCCCTCGAGGTGCACGGCGATGGCGAGCAGTCGCGCGACTTCACGTACATCGACAACGTCGTGGGCGGGAATCTCCTCGCCATGGAAACGCCCGGCGTGTCGGGCGAGGTGTTCAACATCGCCTGTGGCACGCGCCACTCGCTCATCGCCATCGCCGACGCGATCGGCGACTTCCTCGGCCGCCGTCTCGTGCGGGAGCACGTGGCCTCGCGCGCCGGCGACGTCCGGCACACGCTCGCCGACATCAGCAAGGCGGAGCGGCTCCTCGGCTACCGGCCGAGCGTCGACTTCGCCGACGGCATGCGCCGGACGTGCGAGTACTTCGTGGCGCGCTTCGGCGCCGCTAGCGAAGCGGGGCGGCGAGCGGCAGCTCGACCGTAACGGCCGTTCCCTCGCCGGGCTCGCTGCGGGCCACGACCCGGCCGCCGAGCGCCTCGGCGAAGCAGCGGACGATGTAGAGGCCGAAACCCGTGGTGCGGTCGTCGCCCGGGTTGAACGGCTCGAACAGGCGCGGCAGCACCTGCGCGGCGATGCCCGCGCCCCGGTCGCGGACCGTGATGCGAACCCGCCCGCCGTCGGCCGCGAGCACGGCGTCGACGTCCACCCCGCGGTCGGCGCCGTGCTTGAGCGCGTTGTCGACGAGGTTCTGGACGATCTCCTTCACCTTCACGCGGTCGCTGCAGAGCGGGGGCAGGTCGCGCGCCGGCCGCCACGTGACGAGCCCGTCGAGCGTCGCCCGCGCGAAAGTGCCGGCCTCGAGCGCCGCGAGGACGTCGGGCAGCGCGAACGTCTCGATCCGGAGCGGGAGCTGGCCGGTCTCGAGCCGGGCGACGTCGAGCGTGGCGCCGAGGAGGTCGACGAGCTCGATCGCCTGCCGTCGCAGCGTGGCCGCCACCTGGCTTTGCTCGTCGGTCAGCGTGCCGAACGCCCCTTCGCCGAGCAGGCTCGTGTAGCCGACGAGCGCGTTCAGCGGCGCACGCAGATCGTGCGCCATGGCGCTGAGCGCGTCGCCCTTCAAGCGGGCGACGCGTGCCAGTCGTCCGGCCTGACGCGCGTGCGCGAACGCCACCCCGGCCAACGCGGCGAGGGCGCGCGCCAGGTTCACGTCCGCGTCGGGGAGGCCGCCGTCGGGCAGGATCACATGCAGCGCGCCGACGAGGGCGCTCGTATCCGGGCGCGACGCGCGGCTGCCGAACGGCAGGACCAGCGTGGCGCCGGTTCCGGCGGGTGCCGGCAGCACGAGCGGGTGACCGCGGACGAGCGCCTCGTCGGACGCCGGTAGCCCGTCGAAGCGCGCGCGGTAGGTGTCGTCGAGCCCGTGCATCGCGAGGAGCCGGTAGCGGCCGTCCTCGACGATCCCGACGGCCGCCCCGCCGACGCGGAGAAACACCGCGACCGCCTGCACGAGACGCTCCGCGAGGCCGTCGGCGTCCCCCGAGAACAGGCTCTGCTGCAGGTCGAGGAACTGCTCCAGGCGGACGACGTCGAGCGGCGGCGAATCGGTGCCGAGCGCCGCCGCCTCGAGAGTTTTCTGTTGCTTCACGGCGAGCGCTGGATGTAGACCTCGCTGCCTCCGGGGGTCAATGGGGAAAGACCCGCACACCGGAAGGGGAAAGGACAACGGCATGACCACCGACATCCGCCGGGACGCCGATCAGCTCATGCGCTACTACGGCGAGCTCATGCGCCGCCTCACGCAGAACGGCGTCCGCGATGTCGCGGAGCTGCTGACGCTGTACGAGCAGCTGCAGCGCGCCGTGTCGGCGCTCACCGCCCAGGAAATCTCGTGGGCCTGCGATCAGGTGCAGGGGCTGATCCGGCAGCTCGTCGGCATGGACACCAACATCCAGGCGCTTCGGCGCCTGAAGACGGCATTCTCGGAGCTTCCGGGGATCGCCGACACGAACGCGCGCCCGCCCGCCTGACGGCAGGCCGGGTCGTGCACCGCTGCAATGTCCGTGCGTCCGGGCCACGGCCCGGGGGTCGGGTGGCCACGTCGCACGGGGCATGCGGCTTGCTGCCGCGAGATGGACCCATGACGGCGCCCGGGCAGCGTCTCGCAACAGCTGCGCCTCGGGCCGAGGCGACGTGAGCGGCGCCCCCCGGGCGGTGCCGGCTTCCGCCGGGGTGAACGGGACGCTCGTGCTCGTGACCGGGCAGTTCCCGGAGCCCAACGAGACGTTCATCGTCCGCGAGGTCGGGGAGCTCGCGCGCCGCGGCTTCGACGTGACGGTCTTTGCGCTCGTTCCGCCGCCGGCGGTGATCCCCGACGCGGAAGCGCGGGCGCTCGTTCCGCTCGCGGTCTATCCGCCGGGTCGCGGGCGCGTCCTCGGCGATGCGTGGCGGACCGTTCGCCGCGCGCCCGGGCCGGCCCTGCGGGCGGTACGGCGCGGCCTCGCCGACGCGATCGCGGCTTTCCGGACGCCGCACATCGCACTCCGGCAGCTAGCCCTCCTGCCCCTCGGCCTCGCGTACGCCGGGCGGCTTCCGCCCACGGCGAGTCGCCTGCACGCGCACTTCGCGTCGCTGCCGACCGCCGTCGTCCGCGTGCTCGCTGCATTTCGTGGCACGTCGTACGGGTTCACGGCGCACGCCTACGACATCCACGCGCGCGCCCACCGCCGCCAGCTCCCGGCGCGCATCGCCGGCGCGGAGCGGGTGGTGACCTGCACGGCGTACAACCGGGACCTGCTCGCCTCGCTCGCGCGGAACCCGGCCGACGCCGAGAAGATCGTCCTCTGCCACCACGGTCTCGAGGTCGCGGCGTACACGCCGGGCCGGGCGCGCACGTACGACCTGATCGTCGGCGGGGCCAGCCTGCATCCGAAGAAGGGACTCGATCGGCTGGTGGCGGCGTGCGCCCGGCTGGCGGTGCGCGGCGTCGCGTTCCAGTGCGTCCTCGTCGGTGAGGGTCCCGAGCGCTCGCGGCTCGAGAAGCAGATCCGCACGCTCGGCCTCGAGGGGCGCGTCGACCTCGTCGGCCGGCTGCCGCATCGCGACGTCGTCGCCCTCCTCCGTCGCGCCGCCGTGCTGGCGCATCCGAGCGTGGTCGACCGGCGCGGGTCGATGGACGGCATCCCGAACACCATCCTCGAGGCCTTCGCAGTCGAGACCCCGGTGGTCGCGACGCGCCTCTCGGGGATTCCCGAGGTCGTGCTCGGCGACCAGACGGGCTTGCTCGTGGAGCCCGGCGACGTCGCCGGGCTCGCCGCCGCACTGACGCGCATCCTCCGCGACCCCGCGCTCGGCCGCCGGCTCGGCGCCGCCGGGCGCGCGCTGGTCCTCGAGCGCTTCGATCTCCGGCGGAACGTCGAGCAGCTGGCTGGCGTGCTGAGCGGCGGGTAGCCGATGGCCGCTCGCATCCTGTTCGCGCTTCCCGGGCTCCACGGCGGCGGCGCCGAGCGTGTCGTCGTGACCGTACTCCGCCACCTGGACCGCGCTCGCTTCGAGCCGCACCTCCTCGTGGCGGCGGCGGTCGGGCCGTACCTCGACGAGGTGCCCGCGGACGTGCCCGTGCACGCCGTCGGCGCCACCCGTCTCCGCCGCGCCCTTCCGGGGCTCGTCCGTGCGGTGTGGCGGCTCCGTCCCGCTGCGATCGCGTCGACGCAGGGCTACATGAACTTCGCGCTGCTGCTCGCCCGGCCGCTGCTGCCGCGCACGAGGCTCGTCGTGCGCGAGGTCATCGGCGAGCGGTACCTCGAGAACAGCCGTCACCGGGACCTCCTCTACCGCTGGTATCTCCGCCGCGTGCGGGTAGCCGACCGGATCGTCACCCAGTCCGACGGGGCGGCGCGCGAGATCGCGGCTCGCGTCGATGCGCGTCCGGGCCAGGTGGCGCGCATCTACAACCCCGTCGACGTGACGCGGGTCCTGAACGAGGCGCGGGCGGGCGAGCGGCCGTACGCGGGCGCCGGGCCGCACGTCGTTGCCGCCGGCCGGGTCGGGCCGCAGAAGGGCTTCGATCTCCTCCTCGAGGCCTTCGCCCGCGCACGGGTCGAGGGCGCGACCCTCACGATCCTCGGCGAGGGGCCGGACCGCGCGGCACTCGTCCGTCGCGCCGACGATCTCGGCATCGGGCCGGCGGTTCGCTTCGTCGGCTTTCAGTCGAACCCATATCGATACTTCGCCGCGGCCGACGTCTTCGCGCTCTCCTCGCGCTACGAGGGGCTGCCGAACGTCGTCCTCGAGGCGCTGGCGGCGGGCTGCCCCGTGGTCGCCTGCGCGTGCTCGGACGGCGTGCGCGAGCTGGTGCGCGACGGCGTGAACGGCCTCCTCGTCCCGCCCGAGGATCCCGGCGCGCTCGCCGCCGCGCTCGGCCGGCTCCTCCGCTCGCCGGAGGAGCGCGCCCGCCTCCGCGCCCAGATCGCCCCGACGTTGGCACCGTTCGCCGCACCCACGGTGGTGCGCGCGTGGGAAAGGATGTTCGACGATGTACTCGCCGCGTGACGCTCGCTCGGTCGGGGACGACGGGCCCGACCCGCTCGCCGTCCTCCGCTGCCCCCGCTGCGGCGGCGCTCTCGACCTCGCGGCGCACGCCGTCGCATGCGCCGCCTGCCCGGCGCTCTACCCGCGCGACGGCGTGATCCGCTTCGTCGATCGTGCCGCGTATGCCGAATCGTTCGGCCTCCAGTGGAAGGCGTTTCCGCAGGTGCAGCTCGACGGCGAGCAGCTCGCCGACTCGGAGCGGCGACTCCGCAGGGAGACCGGGCTCGAACCGGCGGATCTGCGCGGCCGGCTCGTGCTCGAGGCGGGCTGCGGCATGGGCCGCTTTCTGGACGTCGTCTCGCGCGACGGCGCGGCGCTCGCCGTGGGCGTGGACCTGTCCGCCGCCGTCGACGCCGCCGCCGAGAACCTCGGCGCACGGCCAAACGTGCTCATCCTCCAGGGCGACATCTTCCGGCTGCCGCTCGCGCCCGGGAGCTTCGACGTCGTGTACTCGATCGGCGTGCTGCACCATACGCCGTCGGCCGAGCAGGCCTTTCGGACGCTCGTGCCGCTCGTCAAGCCGGGCGGCACGATCGCGATCAGCGTCTACGCGGCGACCGTCAAGCCCGGCGTCGGCTGGGCGCTCAACATGTTCCGCCGACGCTTCCTCCGCGCGTTCACCCGCCGCCTGCCGAAGCGGGCGATCCTCTGGTGGGCCCGCTACGCCGTGCCCGTGTTCTGGGTGATCGACAAGGTCCCGGTGGTCCGCTACGTGCGCTACTTCTTCCCCGTGCTCCTCTACCGGGACTATCCGCTCTCGTGGTCGGTGCTCGACACGTTCGACACGTACGCGACCGAGCTCGAGTCGCGCCACCGGCCGAAGGAGGTCTTCCGCTGGTTCCGGGAGGCCGGGCTCGTCGACATCGACCTGCTCGACAGCGACGACGGCTGGGTGAGCGTGCGGGGGCGGGTCACCGGCGGCTGAGCCATGTGCGGGATCAGCGGGATATTCCACTTCGACCCCCGCGCGCGCGTCGACGAGTCGCTGCTGCACCGTCTGAACGCCGCGATCGCGCACCGGGGGCCGGACGACGACGGGTTCTACGTGAACGGGCCCGTGGGGCTCGGGAACCGGCGCCTCAGCATCATCGGACTCGGCGACGGACGCCAGCCGATTGCCAACGAGGACGGCACGGTCTGGACCGTCTACAACGGCGAGATCTACAACTACCCGGACCTGCGCGCGGAGCTCGAGCGCAAGGGCCACCGGTTCCGGACGTCGACGGACACGGAGGTCATCGTCCACGCGTACGAGGAGGACGGGGCCGACTTCGTCCACCGGCTGAACGGCATGTTCGCCATCGCGCTGTGGGACGACCGCCGGCGCCGTCTGCTCGTCTACCGCGACCGGCTCGGCGAGAAGCCGCTGTACTATACCGTCGCGCACGACCGGCTCGTCTTCTCATCGGAGCTGAAGGCGCTGATCCGGGACGCCACCACGAGCCGCGAACTCAGCCCCGAGGCGCTGTCCGCGTACCTGACGTTTCAATACAACCCGGCCCGGCAGACGATCTTTCGTGACGTCGTGCGGCTGCGACCCGGCACGATGCTCGAGGCGAGCGCGGCGGGCGTGGCGGAGCGGGTGTACTGGGAGGTCCCCGCGGAGCCCGGACCGGACTGGCCGGAAGAGCGCTGGGTGGACGCCCTGCGCGAGCTGCTCCGCGATTCCGTCCGCCGCCGTCTCCTGAGCGACGTCCCGCTCGGCGCCTTCCTGTCGGGCGGCATCGACTCGAGCAGCGTCGTGGCGCTGATGGCGCGCCTCACCGAGCGCCCGGTCCAGACCTTCGCCGTCGGCTTCCGCGTGCCCGGCGCGTACGACGAGAGCGCGCACGCCGAACGCGTCGCGCGCGAGCTCGGAGCCGAGCACCACACGCTCGTCGTCGACTCGATGGACGTCGAGCGGCTCCTGCCGCGGACCGTCTATCACCTCGACGAGCCGGTTGCCGACTACGCCGCGATCCCGACGTTCCTGCTGTCCGAGTTCGCGCGCCGGCACGTGAAGGTGGTGCTCACGGGGGAGGGGGCCGACGAGCTGTTCGCCGGCTACCCGCACTACCGCCTCGCGCACCTGCTTCGCCACTACGAGCGGCTGCCCGGCGCCGCGCGGCGCCTCCTCGGGAGCGTCGGCGGGCGGCTCGCTCCGGCGAAGATCGCACGGGCGCTCGAGGCGGGAGCGCTCGACGTCATGGGGAGCTATCACCGCATGAAGGCCATCTTCCGGCCGGAGGAGATCGACCGGCTGCTGGCGCCGGCGCTCCGCGCGACGCGCAACGGGCACGACGGCCTGGAGCTCTTCCGGACGCTCTTCTGCCGGGGAGAGCGGTTCGATCCGCTGAACCGGTATCTGCTCACCGACCTCTCGACCTGGCTCCCGGAAGACCTCCTGATGAAGGTCGACAAGATGAGCATGAGCGTCGGCCTCGAGGCGCGCGTCCCGTTCCTCGATCATCGCATCGTGGAGCTGGTGGCCGGCATGCCGTCGCATCTCAAGTGGGGCCGGGAGCCGAAGCATCTGCTGCGCCGCGCCGCCGCCGGCCTGGTGCCCGACGCGGTGCTGCACCGCCCGAAGCACGGCTTCACGCTGCCGCTCGACCGCTGGTTCCGTGCGGAGTGCCGGCCGCTCGCCGAGGAGCTGCTGCTGGGCGCGCGGGCGCGCGGCCGCGGGCTCTTCGACCCCGCGGCCGTCGCCGCTGTCTGGCAGGGCTATCTCGCCGGGCGCGACCGTGCCTTCATGCAGATGTGGGTGCTCCTCAACTTCGAGGTGTGGTCCCGGGTGTTTCTGGACGGCGAGGGTCCCGCCCCGGCGTGACCCGCCTGGGGCGTGCGCTCGACCGCGCGGTGCGCCTCCGCTGCCCGCGCTGCGGCCGGTCGCCCCTGTTCACCGGCTGGTTCACGATGCACGAGCGCTGCGCCGTCTGCGGGCTCGTCTACGAGCGCGAGCAAGGGTACTTCGTCGGTGCCATCTACGTGAACTACGCCGTCACGGTGGCCATCGCGGTCGGCGCTGTCCTGGTGCTCGACTGGACGATCGGGCTCACGTTGCGCGCGCAGCTCGCGCTCGGGATCGCGCTGGTCACGCTGGTTCCGCTCGTCTTCTTCCGCTATGCCCGGAGCCTGTGGCTCGCGGTCGACCATCTGGTGACGCAGCTCGAACGGCCGCCGAGACGGCGCCGCTGAGCGAGCTCGGGGGCGCAACGACCGAACCGCACGCCGGCCGCACGCCGGCCGTCGAGGTCGTCGACGTCCGCCGCCGCTTCGGCGCGCGCGAGGCGCTCGCCGGCGCGTCGTTCACGGTCGTCCAGGGCGAGCTGTTCGGCCTCCTCGGCCCGAACGGCGGCGGCAAGAGCACGCTCTTCCGCATCATCGCGACCCTGCTCCGCGCCGACGGCGGCACCGCCCGCATCCTCGGCCACGACGTCATGGCGGCGCCGGACGAGGTCCGCCGTCGGCTCGGCGTCGTGTTCCAGCACCCGAGCGTCGACGGCAAGCTCACCGTCGAGGAGAACCTGCGCCACCACGGACGGCTCTACGGCCTCCGCGGCGGACGGCTCGGCGAGCGGATCGACGGCTTGCTCTCGCGCCTCGGGCTCGCCGACCGTCGGCGGGAGCTGGTCGAGCGGCTCTCGGGCGGGCTCCGCCGGCGCGTCGAGCTCGCGAAAGGTCTGCTCCCGCGGCCCGCCGTCCTGCTCCTCGACGAGCCGAGCACGGGTCTCGACCCGGCGGCGCGACGCGACTTCCTGGCGGAGCTGCGCGCGCTGCGCGACGCCGACGGCGTCACGGTGCTGTTGACGACGCACCACATGGAGGAGGCCGAGCGCTGCGACCGTGTGGCGATCCTCGACCGCGGGCGCGTCGTCGCGCTCGGCGCCCCGGACGCGCTCAAGGCGGCGGTCGGGGGCGACGTCCTGGTGGTCGAGACGCCCACCGCCGAGGTGCTGCGCGACGGCGTGCGGGCCCGGTTCGGCGTCGCCGGCACGCTCGTCGACGGCACGCTCCGCCTCGAGCACCCCCGGGCCCACGAGCTGGTGCGCGAGCTGGTCGAGGCGTTTCCCGGCGCGGTGCGGACGATCACCTACGGCAAGCCGACGCTGGAGGACGTCTTCGTGCACGCCACCGGGCACCGCTTCGCCGCGGAGGCACCGGCATGATGGCAGCGGTGGCGACGCTCTGGGAGCGGGAAGTGATCCGCTTCGTTCGCCAGCGCAGCCGCCTGGTGGGGGCGCTCGTGCAGCCGGTCGTCTTCTGGTTGCTGCTCGGCGGAGGCCTGTCCGCGTCGTTCCGGCCGGCGGGCGCGGGCGGCGTCGGCTACCTGCAGTACTTCTACCCGGGCGTGCTCGCGCTCGTGCTGCTCTTCACGGCCATCTTCGCGACGATCTCCACCGTCGAGGACCGGCGAGCGGGCTTCCTGCAGGGGGTGCTCGCCGCTCCCGTCCCCCGCACGGCGATCGTACTCGGCCAGGCCCTCGGGGGCGCGACGCTCGCCGTGCTGCAGGGGCTGCTCTTCCTCGCGCTCGCACCCGTGGCGGGCGTGTCGCTCGACCCGGCCCGCATCGCCGCCGCGACCGGAGCGATGGCGCTTCTCGCGTTCGCGATGGTCAACCTGGGGCTCTTCATCGCCTGGCGCCTCGAGTCGACGCAGGGCTTCCACGCGATCATGAACCTGATCCTGATCCCGCTCTGGTTGCTCTCGGGCGCGTTCTTCCCGGCCGACGGCGCGCCGACCGTGCTCCGCTGGCTGATGCGCGCCGACCCGCTCACGTACGGGATGGCCGCGCTGCGCCGCTGTCTCTACCTGGGCGACACGGCGCCGGCGGTGGGGCTCCCCGGGCTCGGCGTGTCGCTCGCAGTCCTCGGCGGATTCGCGCTCGTCATGCTCGCGGGCACCGCCGCGCTCGCGCGTCGCACGACCGCATAGCCGGTGTGATAGAGCATCAGGGCGGCGAGCGGGATCACGAGGCTCCCCCGTCCCGCAGCGCCGTCGTGTCCCGCACGAGCCGCGCGACGTCCGCCTCGTCGCTGCCGTGATAGTAGCCACGGATGCGCAGCTCCCCGTCAACGAGCACGAACCGGTCGCTGTGTGTGATCGGCGCGGACGGGGGGCCGTCGTCGGCGAACGCTACGTGAAACCCGTCGCGCAGGAGGGCGGCAACCGCATCGCGTGGGCCGGTGACGAAGAGCCACCCGGGTCGCGCGCCCGCCCGCGTCGCGTACTCACGAAGGACCTCGGGCGTGTCCCGCGTCGGGTCGACGCTGAACGAGACCAGCCGCACGCCGTCGAGCTCGCGCTGGAGGCGCGCGAACCGGCCCGTCAGCGCGGGGCAGACGTCGGGGCAGTGCGTGAAGACGAAGTCCGCGATCCAGACGTGGCCGGCGAGATCCTGGGCGCGCAGCGCGTCGCCGCCGCGCTCCGTGAGGGCGAAGGATGGAACCGTGCCGAGGACGGGCAGGCTCTCGTGCCGGCAGCCTGCGGCAGATACCAGCAGGACAGCGGTGAGCAACGAGACGCGCCGACGCCGAACGCGCGCGTCCCGGGTTCGCGCCGCGCGCCGCCGCCGGGACGTCTCAGTGATGCGCTTCAGCCTCCGCGGCGGGCGGCGTGGCCTGGGTGAGCGCACGGGTGATGCCGCCGAGGTCCGGCAGCAGCGCGAAGATGAGGAGCACGCAGAGGATGGCCGGCGTCAGCGCGATGTAGGTCAGCGTCCGTCGCTCGACGGCGAGGTGCATGTAGAAGAGGGCCACGAGCGACGCCTTGGTGGCCGCGAGCAGAACGAGCATGCCGCCGATGGCCAGGTGCGGGATCGGCATGTAGATGACCGCCAGCTCGACGGCGGTGAGGACCGTGAGCCATGCAAACACCTGCAGGTAGCGGCGCTGCTCGTGCGCGAGCTGCTCGGCTGTGTGGGCCGTCATCGTTGCCCCCTACAGAAGATAGACGAACGTGAACACGAGGATCCAGATCAGGTCCACGAAGTGCCAGTAGAGCGCCGCGATCTCGACGCCGTTGTTCTCGCGTGCGGAATAGGCGCCGGCGGCGGCGCGCGCCAACACGGTGCTCAGGTACACGACGCCGGAGAACACGTGGCAGCCGTGAAAGCCGGTCAGGATGAAGAACGTCGCGCCGAAGTTGTTCCGCGCGATCGACTGGCCCTCGTGAAAGATGAGCTTGTTCCACTCGAAGGCCTGGAGGCCGAGGAACATCACGCCGCCCAGGACGGTGAGCATGAGGAACTTCCGGAGACCGCGTTGATCGCCTTGCCGGATCGCGGCCAGCGCCTCGACCATCGTGACGCTGCTGCAGATGAGCAGGAACGTCATCAGCGCCGTCAGCTGGATGCCGAGGATGCTCGACGGCCGCGGCCAGGTGGGGTCGCCGTAGCGGAGCGCCCCGTAGCCGGCGAGCAGGCCGCCGAACGACATGGCGTCGGCGCAGAGGAATACCCACATGCCGAGCTTTCCCCAGCTCTCGGGGGTGAGCGGGGATTCGGTCGGTTCCAGGACCTGCTCGTGTGCGACCGCTGCGTGACTCACGTGGGTTGACCTCCCGGCTCGGCGGCGGGCACCCTCGCGCGCCGCCAGGCGAGCTCGACGACGCTGGCGCGGCGGCCGGCTCGCCGATGGACGTAGAAGAGCCATCCGGCGACCGCCCCGAAGAGCGTGTAGGGCGCCGCCATGAGGAACAGGATGCTCCAGCTGAAGGCGCGCTGGACCGGGTCGTCGACGCCGAACGAGCTGCCGCACATCGCGCACGACTGCGCCAGGGCTCGCGTGGCAGCCCACACGACGACCAGCGCGAGCACGAGCCCTGTCCGCTTCGGGTCGATCATCAGTAGAGATAGACGAGCGGAAACAGCACCGCCCACAGTCCGCACACGAAATACCAGTAGATGGCGCACATCTCCAGCGCTGCGTGGCGCGCGCGCGTGTACACGCCCCGGCGTGCGAGGAGCGCGACGATCGAGAGCCACGTGACCGCGGCGAGGACGTGTAGCGCGTGGCAGCCGATCAGTACGTAGAACGAGGCACCGTAGGTCCCGCTGCCGAGCGTCAGCCCGTGGCGCACGAGGCGAGTCCACTCGGCGCCCTGGACCGCCAGGAACACGGCGCCGAGGACCGCCGTCAGCTCCACCTGCCGCGCGACGCTTCCCGACTCGCCCCGGCGGATGGCGCCGAGCGCGCGGGCGACGGGAACCGCGCTGGCCAGGAGCACCACCGTGTTGAGCGTCGTCAACCCGAGCGGCAGGCGCGGCAGGTCCGCCGGCGGCCAGGCGCGGGCCGACAGGCGGAAGACGAGGTACATGCCGATCAGTCCGGCGAAGAGCATCGATTCGCCGGTGATGAGGACGATCATCGCAAGCCGCGTGTTGCTGACGGGCGGGGCCTCCGCCGGGGGAGGCGGGACGACGCGGCGGCGCATGGCGACGGCTCCGGTCGTCATGCCTAGAAGGCGACCTTGTCGAGCGCCATCACGGCGAGGAGCACGGGAAGATACACCAGCGAGGCGAACATCAGGCGTCGCGCGTCGGCCGCCGAGCGGCCGCGAGCGAGCATGATGCCGCTCGCGAGGAACGCGAGCCCGAGCGCCAGCGCGACGACGAAGTAGGCCGCGCCTGCGAGCCGCAGCAGCGTCGGCAGGAGCGCAACCGGCAGCAGCGCGAGGCAATGCGCGACGACGTGCGTGCCCGTGCTCGGTCCGTCGCGATCGACCACCGGGAGCAGCCGGATGCCGGCGCGCGCGTAGTCGTCGCGGTACAGCCGGCCGATCGCGAGCGAGTGCGGGATCTGCCAGAAGAAGAGGATCGCGAAGAGGACCCAGGGCTCCGGCCCGAGCGTGCCGCGTGCCGCCGCCCAGCCGGCCACCGGCGGCAGCGCGCCGGGCACGGCGCCGACGAGCGAGCAGAGCGGGGTCACGCGCTTCAGCGGCGTGTAGAGGAGCAGGTACACGACGGCGATCGCCGCGGTGACCGCCGCGGGCAGCGGCCCGACGACGACCGTCAGGTGGACGACGCCGGCGACGAGCAACGCGCCGCCGAGCACGAGCGCCTCGGCCGGCTGGAGCCGCCCGTCGGGGAGCGGGCGGTGGCGCGTCCGGGCCATGCGGGCATCGAGGTCGCGCTCCATGAGCTGGTTGAGCGCGAGCGTGCCCGCGGCGGCGAGCGCCGTGCCGAGCAGCGTCTGGACGAGCAGCCCGAGCTGCGGGGTGCCCGTCGAGCCGAGGTAGTAACCGGCGGCGGTCGTCACGAGCACCATGAGGACGACGCGCGGTTTGCCGAGCTCCAGGTAGTCGGCGATGCGACGCGAGACGATGCCCACCGGCCGCGCGGCCGCAGCGGGCGTCATGCGGGCACCTCGCGCCGAAAGCCGATGGGAACGGGCTCGGCGCTCCGGCGGACGCCGAGCCGCACCGCGCGAAGCGTCAGCGCGAAACACGTGGCGAGGAGCGCGGCACCGAGAGCGACGTGGCTCGTCGTCGGGACCACGGCACGGCGTGTCCAGATGATCGAGGCACCGAGCGCGACCTGGACGACGACCAGCGCCGCCGCGACGAGCGCGGGACGGCGGAGCTCGGCCCGCGGCGACCGGGCCGCCCGCGCGACGGTGGTCGCGACCGAGAGTGCCACGATGACCGCGCCGATCCGGTGCGCGAAGTGCACGGTGACGAGCGGGGTGACGAGCGGCGGCAGCACACGCCCGAATGCGAGCGGAAAGTCCGGAATGGCGAGCCCGGCGCCCAGATGGCGCATGAGTGCACCGAGTACCAGCTGCGCGAACACGGCCGCCGTGGTGGCGCCGGCGAGGAGCGCGATCGGCCGCTCGTCGGGGCGGACCGCAGTGGGTGGCGACGTCCACCCCGGGCCGGTCACGATCGCCAGCGCGACGGTCAGGCAGAAGAACGTCTGCGCGAGGCAGGCGTGGGTGAC
>Ga0066681_10000153_pt1 | contig 17801 bp, 12 predicted proteins | sample GraSoiAngelo_130_FD_65629 | JGI IMG/M metagenome (GOLD analysis project Ga0066681, IMG submission 65629) | Grasslands soil microbial communities from the Angelo Coastal Reserve, California, USA - 14_0929_02_20cm | ecosystem: Environmental > Terrestrial > Soil > Grasslands | place: USA...
GGCGTTCGACATCGGACCAGGCGACGAAGTTATCACTGCTGCGAACAGCTTCATCGCTTCCGCACTGGCAATTTCCCACGTTGGCGCGACACCGATCCTCGTAGATGTAGACCCAAACACCTACACAGTGGACGTGTCTGCTATCGAGAGAGTCATTACTCCTCGAACCAAAGCGGTTCTTCCGGTGCACCTCTACGGCCGTCCCGCTGACATGGATCAAATTCGTCAACTTGCAAACAAGCATGGGCTGGTGATTATTGAAGATGCTTGCCAGGCGCACGGCACGCGGTATAAGGGGAAGCGGGCGGGCTCCTTAGGACATGCAGCAGCTTTCAGCTTCTATCCAGGCAAAAACTTGGGAGCTTACGGCGACGGCGGCGCCGTGGTCACAAATGACCTCGGGGTCGCAAGACGTTTGGAAATGCTGCGCAACTATGGGCAGAAGGAAAAATATCAGCACCTATTCCGCGGCTACAACCGACGGCTCGACACCTTGCAGGCTGCTGTGCTGCGCGTCAAACTGAAATACCTGGAAAAGTGGAACGCCGCGCGCCGCCGGAACGCGGCCCTTTATCACAGATTCTTGGATGGTTGCAATGTTGTACTTCCAAGGGAGGTGGGAGGCGCCGAATCCGTCTGGCATCTCTACGTGATTCGCGCCGAGCAACGCGACGCACTAAAGGAACACCTCATCGGCCGAGGTATCAACGCCGGGATTCACTATCCGATTCCGATCCATCTACAGCCGGCATATCGTGATTTGGGGCACAAGCGAGGAGATTTCCCGGTCACCGAATTGTACGCACGGCAAGTCCTGTCTTTGCCGATGTACGCAGAAATCACGCAAGATCAAATCGAATACATCGCTAAGACGGTGCACGATTTCATGTCCGCCGGGCAGGATGCCCAATCGGTGTCGGAGTCTCTTAACCAAGGCCCGGGCGCGAGTGCATGAGTCCGGCGAGATTGCGAGCACCCGGAGCAATTAGCGAAAGGAGGCAGACCTGGGAAAGGAGTTGCAGGCACGAGCAGTAAACGCAATTTCGGGTCCGAGCCAGACGGCGGGAGCGGCGACCTACCCACGTCTCCGCTCAGTCGGCGCGGACTCTCTGGTAGTCGCCATTTTGAGTCCTTTTCTTGCCGTGACCTCCAGGAGTCTTCAAAGGTTTCTCTTGGCGATTGTCATCCTGGATATCCCCATCCAATTCGGCACGTATCTCTTCTACCGGCCTCTAGATGCCGCGCGAGGGGCATTAAAAGGCCTGAGCGTCTCGGCGACAACGTTCGCCCTAGCGGCTCTATACACGTCCTGGGTCGTCCGGGCACTCGCAAGAAGAACGCCCAGGGACCGTTCCTCGCTTCAGATTAATCTGCCGCTTGTAGCGTATCTCGCCATCACAGCACTCTCAGTGCTCGTCGCCGGAGATCAGACCCTCTCGCTCTTCGAAGTGTACCTCTTGCTGGAAGCCTGCCTGATCTATTTCTATGTCGCCAACAATGTACGAACCCGGCAGGATGTCATGTTCGTTGTGTCGTTGCTTCTGGGCGGATGCTTGTTTGAGAGCCTGGTCATCACCGTAATGAAATTCACGGTGACAGCGTCGACGACATGGGATTATCCAATTCACATCATCGCCGAGGGTCTTGGCGACAGCGGACGTATGCGGATCGGTGGCACGATCGGAGTGCCCAACGTAGCAGGCGCTTACCTCAGTGTCATGCTTGCGTTTGCAGCCGGCATACTATTTGCGGATCTGGGCAAGACGTACAAATGGCTGGCATCGGCCGTGCTTGGGCTAGGCGGCGTCGCGCTAATTTTCACGTTCTCGCGTGGAGCGTGGATTGCCCTGGTCTTGGCGATGGTGGTGCTGTGCTTCGTACAGTGGCGCCAGCGTGGCATTTCTTTGAAGCGGCCCATCGCGATCCTCGCAGTCATTACATTGCTGTATCTGCCCCTTCACGGCGTCATTTCGGAACGTCTTTTCGGCAACGACCAAGGATCTGCGGAGGCCCGCATTCCTTTGAACAAGTTGGCGTTTAGAATGATTGCGGACAATCCGGTGTTGGGAGTGGGTGCAAACAATTTCACTTCAGCAATGGACCAATACGCGACTTCCGAATTTCGTCATGAATGGCTCTGGGCGGTTCACAACAAATATCTATTGATTTTGGCGGAGACCGGGATTGGTGGTTTGCTGGCTTACTTGGCATTTCTTCTGAGTACTTTGCGGAAAGGTTGGCGGTGCTGGAAGCTCGGGGATTCTGTTCTCTCACCTCTTGCGCTCGGCCTTGTTGCGGCCATTGCCGGTAATATGGTCCACCAGGGTGTTGACTTATTCCGGGATCGTCCCCTTCAACAATTGCTTTTGTTGGTTGCGGGCCTGCTATCCGCGATGTACAAGATTTGCGCTGTTGATCAGCGGCGGATTCCGCTCTCCACCACGGTCTGAAGTTTGTCCCTCACCCAGTGCGCGGTGGCCGTTGCACCAACTCACGTGCCGTCCCGCTTCCTGAAATTGTAAGCCAAGTTGACGGGGAGCAGCTTAGAGAGTCGGTTGCTCAGAAATCCCTATGTGTGGAATAGCAGGCATCATTGACCCAGCCATGTCGAGCGCGGAAATACGGCGCACGCTCCAGCGTATGGCAGACGCGATCTGGCATCGCGGTCCCGATGAGGACGGATACTTCGTACGCGACGGTGTCGGGCTGGCCATCAGACGTCTCAGCATTATTGATGTGGCTGGCGGCCATCAACCTGTGGGAAGCGAAGATGGCCAGGTCCAGGTTGTTCTGAACGGAGAGATCTACAACTATCTCGACCTGCGGTCGGAGCTGAGCCGACGCGGGCACATCTTCCGCACCTCCTCAGATACGGAAGTAATCGCGCACTTGTATGAGGAAAGGGGTACTGACTGCCTGACCGCGCTGCGGGGCATGTTTGGTGTAGCGGTGTGGGCGCAACGAACACAGCGTTTGCTCCTAGGGCGCGATCGCCTTGGCAAAAAACCGCTCTTCTATGCTCAACAGGGCGGTCGGCTGGTATTTGGCTCGGAGATCAAGGCCATTCTCGCAGCGGTTCCGGAGTTGGCTGAGCCTGATCCGGAAGCGGTCATCCCTTACTTTCGGCATGGTTTCGTTTCTGAACCAAGAACCATGTTCCGGGGCATTCGAAAACTACCAGCGGCGCACTGGCTCACCTATCAATACGGTGCGGTCACTACCGGCAAATACTGGCATCTGAACTTTCAGGAGAGCGACCGAGCGTCTCGGCCAGTAGGCGAAGTTGTGGAAGAGTTGGACGCGCTCCTGGCGGAGAGTGTGCGCATTCGCCTGATGAGCGAAGTGCCGCTCGGCGTGTTTCTAAGTGGAGGTCTGGATTCCAGCGCTGTCGTTGCGTACGCCCACAAAGCGGGATTGCGGCCGCTCAAGACGTTCACGATAGGTTTTGATCGGCCCGAATGGGACGAAACGCGCGACGCGCAAATCGTTGCCGACCATTTTAAGACGGACCATCATGTCTTACGGCTGAACGAAGCCGACTTGAAGGCGCATCTGCCGGAAACCGTGGTAAGCCTGGTGCGGCATTTTGATGAGCCCTTCGGAGACTCTTCGTCGCTACCTACCTATTACGTGTCCAAGCTGGCGCGACAGCATGTGACTGTGATTCTTAGCGGGGACGGTGGTGATGAACTCTTTCTGGGCTATACCAGCCACCAGGGCGTCCGATTTGCCAGCTATTATCAGCGCCTGCCGTCATGGCTAAACCGAAGAATTCTGCCTGGCCTTGCGCGAGCGGGGGGAGCCTGCTTGCCTGCTGGCAGAAAGTACGGCGCCTTGCGAGCGGCAAAAGTACTCGAGGATAGTCTGCTTCCGTTCGAACAGATGTATGTCAGCAAGGGCGCTCTCTGTAGCGAGGACATGCTGAAACAACTCTTCACTAAGGAGTTCTTGGCGCAAACCTCGCTGTTCTCAGCTCCACAATACTCGGAGGATGTCATTGCGGCCATGCACTCGGATCTTCCCGCGCTTAACAAGGCGAGTTACATCGATCTGCGCCACAGGCTGCTGGAAGACATGCTCGTAAAGGTGGACAGAATGAGCATGGCCCATTCCTTGGAGGTTCGCTCACCACTGCTTGATCACCGATTGGTGGAGTTTGCCGCGAGCCTGCCTCCTTCTCTGAAGTTGCGCGGCTGGCAAACGAAGGCCATATTTCGCGATACCGTCTGCCACTATCTTCCTGCAGCCACACTGCAAAAACGCAAACACGGATTCAGCGTGCCCTTACGTGAATGGCTGCGCGGGGGCTTGCATGAAATGATTTGCGATTCCCTGAGTGCAGCAAACGGTCACCTGGCACCTGGCGTGTTTAACCATGTGACCATCAGCCGGTTGATCGCCGAGCATCACAAGGGTGAGCGGGATCATTCCTCGGTTCTCTGGCTGCTATTGAACTACGCTACGTGGAACAAACTCTACAAGCACTCGAGAACACCGCAAGTGTGGCGACAGCCTGCTGGCGAGACGCGAGTCGCCGCGTCATTTGACTGAAATTCCACTGTCCAAAACATTTGTGTTGAAGGCTGAGGCCCGCTAGCCACAAGACGCTATATGAGAGTTCTGGTCGCCACATCGATTTATCCCACGAGCGAGAATCCCTCCAGAGGGACGTTCGTTCGCACGCAAGTTGAATATTTGAAGCGCGCTGGAGTGGAAGTTGAACTTTTCCACCTGAAGGGGCCCTCGCGAAAGTTAATGTATCCCAAAGCGGTGCTGGAATTGCGCCAGCGGCTGAGGGCCAGCCCGATTGACCTGATACACGCGCATTACAGCTATGTGGGTATTGTCGCCCGGACGCAGTGGAGAGTGCCCGTGGTCGTGAGTTATTGCGGCGACGACCTTCTGGGGACAGTGAACGTGCGAGGGAAGCCGACCCTGTTCAGCAGGCTGGCAGTCTTTGCGGGACGCCTCCTGAGCCATCAAGTGGATGGCGTCATTGTCAAGAGCCGAGAGATGGCAGACAGGCTCAAAAGAAAAAAAGACGTTTACGTCATCCCGCATGAAGTAGATTTCGAACTCTTTCGGCCCATGGACCGCGAACAAGCTCGAATCGCGCTGGGCTTGGATCTCCAAAAAAAATACCTGCTGTTCGCGGCCAGCCCAGACATACCGGTCAAGCGCTTTCCTTTGGCAAAGGAGGTCGCGGACCGCCTGCGAAGACAAAATCTTGAGATCGAATTGTTGGTCGTCCATAAGGAGCCGCAGGACCGCTTGCCTTTCTTCATGAATGCGTGCGACGCCCTCGTATTTACTTCCTATCAGGAAGGCTCGCCCAACGTTGTGAAGCAGGCCATGGCCTGCAATTTACCGATCGTCTCCACCGATGTCGGGGATGTCCGCGAAATCATCGGCCGCACCGACCGGTGTTACGTTTGTGAACCGGACGCGCAAGAGTTCACCGATCATCTCGTTGATATCTTGCGCCACCGACAGAGGACGCGAGGGCGCGAGCGGGTACAGCATCTGTCCGGACCAGCGGTAGCACAGCGAATCATTCAGGTTTACGAGCAAGTCTTGCGAAATCACGGCGGTCGGACCGCGCATCAAGCACGGACCGGTTTCCTTATGCCCGCAAGCAAACCCAACTGATAAGCCCGGAACCAAGCCATGTGCGGAATTTGCGGTATTTACGAATACAAAACCCAGCGGCCTGTGAACCAACAGATTCTGGACGACATGCTCCAGGTCTTGCACCACCGGGGCCCGGATGATGCCGGCTCGTTTCTGGACCGAGACCTTTCGATGGGAATGCGGCGGCTTAGCATCATCGATCTGAATGGAGGGAAGCAGCCAATCAGCAACGAAGACGGGACCGTCGTGACTGTCTTCAACGGCGAAATTTATAATTACCAGCTGCTGAGAGGACAGCTGGAAGCCCGGGGACATATTCTGGCAACTGCGAGCGATACCGAAGTAATCGTCCATCTTTATGAGGAATTCGGTGAGCAGTGCGTTCAGCACCTGCGCGGGATGTTTGGATTCGCCGTGTGGGATAAGCGCAAGCGGCAGCTCTTGCTGGCGCGTGACCGCCTCGGAATTAAACCTTTGTATTACACGCAAGCCGGCGGCAGGTTGATTTTTGGGTCCGAGATTAAGGCGATTCTCCAGCATCCCTCCGTTAAAGCAGCCCTAAACACCGAAGGGCTGAATAATTTCTTATCGCTGAAATATGTTCCAGCGCCACAAACGATGTTTGAGGACATCTATGCGCTCCCGCCTGGATGCATCCTCAAGTGCGACGCGAATGGCGTGGAAGTACGCCGATATTGGGACTTGTCTTTTGCCAATCATCATGATGGCAATATTCGGGAAGAAGAATACGCCGAACGACTGGAAGCCTTGATGCGCGAGTGCGTGAAGATGCACCTCATCAGTGACGTTCCATTCGGAGCGTTCCTGAGCGGAGGGCTCGATTCCAGCACTATCGTTGCGTTAATGAGTCAGTTCCTGAATGAGCCGGTGAAGACTTACTCGGTAGGATTTGAAGGCCAGGGGCAAGCGTTCAGCGAACTTCCTTATGCCCGTGTGGTCGCAAACAAATTTCGGACCGACCATCACGAGGTTTTCATCCGCCCCGCGCACCTCCTAGACCTCGCCGAAAAAGTTGTCTGGCATTTGGATCAGCCGCTCGCGGAACACGCGACACTGGCCAACTACATGGTCGCAGAGCTAGCCGCGCGCGACGTGAAGATGGTTCTTACGGGAGAGGGCGGTGACGAGCTCTTCGCGGGATACGCGCGATACAGCGGTGAACGGATCTCATCCTTTTTCCAGCGGATTCCCAAGGCCGCAAAATCATTCGTGCTGGCCGCAGGTTCGCGACTTCCTGGATTGCGCCGCCAAAAGCTGGCTCTTTACGCGCTAAGCCAGTCTGAGGAAGTCACTCGATTCGTAAATTGGTTCCCACTCTTCAATTCAGAGATGAAACAGGGGTTGCTCTCAAAGGACCTGAAGGCATCTTTGAGTGGCTACGATGCGGACTACGTGTTCGCGCAACACCTCGCGTCCACGAACGCTACCGTGTCCGTCAATCGTATGCTCTACGTGGACACAAAACTCTGGCTGCCCGATCTCTTGTTAGCAAGGGGAGACAAGATGAGCATGGCCGTGTCCCTGGAAGCTCGCGTACCATTGCTGGATCACAAGCTCGTGGAGTTCGCCGCTTCTCTGCCACAGAACCTGAAGTTGAAGGGCCTAGTTCGGAAGTACTTGTTAAAGAAAGTGAGCCAGCGTTGGCTTCCTCGAGAGATCATTCATCGAAAAAAGCAGGGCTTTCCGATGCCCTCCTCCCTATGGCTTCGCAATGAGGCGCGATCTTTTGTAAGGGACCTTCTCTCTCCTTCTGTGTTGAAGAGGCGAGGACTCTTCAATCCAGCCTTCGTTGAAAGTCTGATTCAGCAACACGAGAACGGTTTCGCCGATCACGGTTCGCTTCTATGGGGACTAATGAACGTGGAACTGTGGCAACGCGTCTTCATGGATTCCCGAGTGCAACCGCAGCGAAGGGCTGGAGCGTTGGCCGCGCAGGCGGTATGAGGATAGCCGCATCACCAAAAGTTGCGATGGAGCATCGCATGAACAGGCCCCCGAATAATCGAATTCTGATGTTGCTGGAAAACATGACCTTCCCTCAGGACCTGCGAGTCCGCCGGGAAGCAAATGCATTGTATGCGGCAGGCTATCGCGTAACGGTTATTTGTCCGGCCGATAAAAACCAGCCACATCGCGAAACAGTGAACGGAGTTCGCGTATATCGCTATCCGGCGCCACGGGCCGCCATAGGTTTCCTCGGATACATTTGGGAGTACGGCTGGTCCATGGTAGCCAGTTTTTTTCTATCGGCGAGGGTTTTTCTTACCGATGGCTTCGATGTTATCCATGCGCACAATCCACCGGATACGTTTGTCTTTATTGCGATGCTGTACAAGCTAGTCGGTAAGCGTTTTGTTTATGACCATCACGATCTGTCCGCAGAAATGTACCAGGCTAGGTTATCGGGGCGTGGGAACCGCGTTGTCTATCGCGTGCTGATATGGCTGGAGAAGCTGACTTGCCGTTTCGCTGATCACGTTATCGTCACCAATGAATCGTACAAAAGGTTCGCCGTGGAACGGGGACGTGTGCCGGAAACCCGTATAACCATCGTTCGCAATGGAATCGAGCTGAGCAGTCTCAATGGCAGCGAGCCTGACCGTGGTTTACGAGGGATGGGAAAGACGATCATCGGCTTTGTGGGCGTCATGGGCTTTCAGGACGGTGTCGACTGTCTGCTGCGGGTTCTTCAACACCTTGTCCATGATCTGCGCCGAACTGATTTTCATTGCGTACTCATCGGCGGCGGGGATGCCTGGGCAAGCCTGAAGGCGCAGGCACATCAGCTTGGCCTTGACGAACACGTGCAGTTCATGGGGTTCATCTTCGGCGAGGAACTTCGCCGCTATCTTTCCGCCGCGGACATCTGCGTGGATGCTTCGCCGTCAAATCCGTACACCAATCATTCCACTATGTTCAAGATTATGGAGTACATGTCGCTGGGAAAACCGATTGTTGCCTTTGATTTGACGGAGCATCGGTTCACCGCACAGGATGCGGCAGTCTACGTACCTGCAAATGACGAAAGCGCTTTTGCTAGAGCGATCGCACAGCTTATGGACGATCCGCAACGCCGGGCGGCTCTCGGAGAGGTTGGCCCTCGCAGGATAAAGACGCAATTGGCATGGGAATATTCGATTCCCAATCTTCTGCGTGCTTACCGGCTGGTTCTTCCTCGAACAGTGCACTCGGAGCTACAGGTTCCCCATGAGCCGGTGAGCACAGTTCAGTCGCAGGCTTCGCCATTGGCACAAGCGCCGAGCTACAAATCGGGGAACTGGGCGGACTGAGGCGAAACCCTTCCGAAGCCTGCTTTCTGCGTGTTGCCGTAACTCTCTACGGGATATGAATCTCAAATTTCCGGAGGAAAATGCACTTGAACGTCGTCCGCGTGGATCCCCGGACTGATCCATTGTGGTGCAGGCTGGTCCACGAAGCACCCAGTAGCGTTTTTCACTCTCCGAGCTGGATGAGCGTTCTTTCCGACACCTATGGATGGGAGCTGAACGCTTATCTGGCGCTCAATGACCGGGGCGAACCTCAGGCGGGCTTACCTTTTTGCAAGATTACAGACATGTTAGGAGAACGAATCGTTGTGCTTCCATTTTCGGATTACTGCGACCCGCTAGTAAGTGACGAGCAATCCTGGCGCCTCCTTATCGATCGTTTGCTGCCCGATTGCTGCCCCATCAACCTGCGTTGCTTGCACAACAGCCTGCCGCTTGGCGACGAACGCTTCACCCTCGCGAAGCAAGCCAAGTGGCACCGCCTAGACCTCCGTCCGGAACTCGAAACATTGTGGAATGCGATGCACGATTCCACACACCGCGCCATTCGTAAGTCGGAGCGGGCGGGGCTCACTGTTCGTGTCGCTGAGTCAGAGCAGGAACTGCGTTTCTTTTTTGAGATGCACTTGAAAGTGAGGAAGTATAAATACGGTCTTCTCGCGCAACCTTATAGTTTCTTTCAGAATATCTGGCGGCAATTCGTGGATGCGAATCACGGATTTCTGCTTCTGGCGATTCACGAGGATAAGATTGTGGCCGGTGATTTCTTCCTGGATTGGAAAGACACGCTCTACTACAAGTTCAATGCGTCCCTCCATGACGACCTTTCTTCTCGGCCGAACGATTTGCTGATCTGGGAAGGGATTCAACGCGGAAAGGAGCGGGGCTTTTCGTATCTGGATTTTGGCTTGAGCGACATCGACCAGGAAGGCTTGGTGCGTTACAAGCGTAAGTTCGGAACGGAGGAAAAGACCATTTCCTTTCTTCGGCACGCGCCCAACGGTTCGGCGACCCCGGGCGAGAAGGAATTGAGACAACTCCTGGGCACGCTGACGAATCGATTTACCGACCATCTGGTCCCCGATCACGTCACCGAGAAGGCTGGTGAAGACCTCTATCGGTTATTTACTTAAGCTGTCGGCGGGACTGGTAAGCACCTAGGTCAAAAGGTCCTCCACGGGGACGATTATTGCCATCGATGTCCGTATAGACGTATTTCCTTAAGTCCGTGATGATGTTTTTCGGCAATTTGGGCAGATCCGTGGGGTCAATGCCCCTGCCAATCGCAGGGCTGGACGACGACAAAGCCAAGCCGTTTCCTATCCGAGAGGGGTGCGGGACACTCGCATACTGGCCGGGAAGCTTAAGATCAAGTACGGGCGCATGGACAAAGAGGAGATCTGCTTCAATGAGTTGCGAAGGGTCTGAATAGACGAAATTGTTGGGGGCTCCGAAGTATAAGTCCGAGTAATAAAGGATGTCGCTGTTAGGATTCTTCTGCTCGTAGGGTGGCTGATCGCTCTTCCAAGTTACGGCTATGTTGTTAATAAATCTCCCGTTCTTGGAATTGTTTGTCGTAAGAGAGCCGGCGTTTTTGATTTCGGGGTCGAGATTGTTCTTGTAACAGGTGTTGTTCACGATCCAGAAGTTTGTGACAACATACGCGACGATACATCTTCCTCCGTTCCCGTAAACCACATTGTTGATGACTAGCGCGGGGGGTGTATCAGCAGAGTCGTAATCGTACGAACCGTTGCTGAGGTCCAAGATGATCCCGTTTCCATCAGTGTGATGGCTGGACCCGTCGTATTCTCCAGCGACGATGTTGTTGGAGATTATGTTGTGAAACCCGGAATAGGAGTCGAACCACCGCGTACTATTGAAGGAGATCCCGCTGGTCCAGCCATAATCGCCGGGTACCGCCGTAGTCAAAGGCATGTATCCGTTGTGATGAACGACGTTGTGATCGGCGGTGAGGTAGTCGCAGTTGATGGAGGCGATGCCGGAACCACCGGTATTGGAGATGGAGTTCGAGATGAAACGAAGGTGATGGGAACCGCGGCAGAAAAAGCCGTCGGCGGCGCTGCCTCTGCCATCTAGGTTGAGCCCGCGGAATTCGAGATAGGCAGGGTTAGAAGGGAAACTGCCACCGCCGAGATAGAACATAGCGGAAGCGTCCGCGGCGCCGTTCCAGATGATGTTGACGGGGCCATCGCCATAATTCTTGTAGACGATCCAGGAAGAAGCCGTGCCGCTGGAGCGTGGCTTGAAGGACGAGTTCAGAGAGTAATCGCCGCCGAGAAGACAGACGATCGATCCGGGCCTTGCGACGGCAGCGGCGCCGGAGAGTGACTTTGGCGAAGTGGTGCTTGTGCCGGAATTGGCGTCCTTTCCTGCTGGCGAAACAAAGAGCGTGCAGTTGGCAGTGGATGATCCAGGGTTCGCAACGATGCCCCCGGGGACATGCCTCAGAACATATGTCAGCAACAATAGGAAGGCGACGATGCCAAGCGAGATCAAAAGAAGAATCCCTCGACTTGGGCGGTTTTCAAGCAACCGATCACCACTTGTGGGATTTCTATCCATCGCCGGATTCGCGCCTTTTCTCCGAATTCACGGACTCATCCAGTACGAATTCTGCCAATCAGACGCTCACCCAACGATGCGGCGATACGTTGCAAAGGAAAGGTCACAACTTATGCTGCGAATAACCGGTAAGGCTTTGCCATCCGGTAAATGCTGCAATTCTACTGTAGAAGAGTCCTCAACTAGGGTCCTTCCGTGTCTTTGAACCTCCGCAAGACGGGCGGCAACGCCCTTTCGATCCTCACAAGCGATGCGATGAACCGGGCTACGAGCTTTGTCTTGTACGCGTTGGTCGCCCGACATCTTGGCGCGCACGAATTCGGCCAGCTTTCGTTGGCACTCACTCTGTTCTACGTCTTCCAGGTACTTGCCGTAGCCGGTCTCAAGACGCTCACCATCCGTCAGGTCACCATCGATCGGAGCCGGACAAGCCGGTATTTCACCACGGGCTGCGCTATTGTGACGCTCTCTTCCTTTTCTTCCTTGGCATTGTTGTTTGGTTTCGTTCGTTTAATGCATTATCCGGCCGACACGACTCTGGTCATCTTGCTTACCTGCATTGGGCTGCTTCCGTACGCAATTTCAGCGATCTGCGAAGGAATTTTTCAAGCCTGGGAGCGAATGTATCTCATTCCTTACGTGAATGTGCCTGTGAATGTCGCCAAGGTCAGCTGCGCATTTCTGCTTTTAACGAGGAAAAACGGATTATATGCGGTCGTCCTGATTCTATTGACCTCCCTCATCGTTGCAGCGCTAACGGAAGTCTGGATGCTCTTCCGAAAATTCCCCGTGCATATCGAGCCGGTTGACTATCAGTTTTGTCTGGCAACTTTTCGGTCTGCGGTCACGTTCCTTGGTATTGACGGCACAATCGCCGTTATGAGCAGCCTGAATGTCGTGCTCCTTTCCAAATTGGCGACAGAAACCGAAGTAGGTCTGTACAGTGCTGCGACACAGTTGATGGTGCCGCTATTGCTCGTTTACCAGAGCATTGGGCAAAGCGTGTTTCCACTCATGTGCCGAAAGGTCGAGCCAGGTTTCCAAAGTCTGAGGCGCATTTCAGCGCAAGTCATAGAAGTGCTGTTGATCCTGGCGCTCCCCGCTCTGGCTGGGCTGTTTTTCCTTGGGGATTGGGCTCTTTCCATCCTTTACAGGAATCCTGTATTTCAGCAGGCGTTCCCTGCATTGCGAATTGTAGCTTGGGTTCTGGTCTCGCAGGTGTTCACGAGTGTTCTAGGGCAGGCGCTTGTGGCCAGCCATCGTGAGAAAATTACATTGAGAATCGTCGCTGCAGATACACTTGTCAATTTGCTGGTCGGCTGGCCTTTGATCCGCCTCCTCGGTTTGCGTGGGGCCGCGATCGCGCTGCTAGTGACGAGATTGGTAGATTGCTGCCAGCACTATATCCCTGTTTCGCGGCTATTCCGCGGGATCCCGCTCGCGCAGATCATTTGGAAGCCTATTATTGCCGGCGTCTGCATGACGGCATATCTTCTTTTCTCCTCAACTCAAACTGGGATTCTGAGAGGTGTTTCTGCGACAGGGATCTACAGCGCTGCGTTGATTGTCTTGGCCATCTGGGCTTCTGGAGGTGTTCGCCGATTTAGAGACAAGTATCTTCTTCTCTTGACGGAGTAACTCCCCGTATAAAACTAGCGGGAGAGCGCCCCTGCTTGGAGTGCAAGTCAGGCGGAACTGGACTCTCCCAGATTTCCCGTCCACTTTCCTGTTCTTTCAGCTCAACCGTGCCCAGCCACCACTCCAGATCTGAAAGTGAGTTAAGGCATGTGTCACGCTCAAGAGCTTGCACCACTGATCCGCTCAGTACAAGAAGCAGAACACCACCAGCCCACGCCATTCGGCGAAATTGGTTTCTTGTTCAAAATTGTCTTGCTACTCATATTCATGAACGCATGCAGAGCTGCTTCGGCCTTTGCCAGTTGTGATGCGCCTGCAAATCCAATCGAGGCGGAGAATTGTCTGCCTGGCAATCCCGCCAGTCAGTGGTACGTCGCGGGAGCCGGTTCGACAAACATTCAAGGATTTGCCACCGATATCAGCGTCAACGCCGGTCAGACAGTGTTCTTCAAAATCAACACGAACGCTGCCGCTTACAGCATTAATGTCTACAGAATGGGCTATTACCAGGGCAACGGAGCACGTTTCGTCACCTCCGTCTCACCCTCCGTGTCGCTTCCGCAAAGTCAGCCCCCCTGCCTGACAGACAGCTCTACCGGCCTTACTGATTGCGGCAACTGGGCCATATCGGCCTCGTGGACCGTGCCCAGCACAGCTACCTCGGGGGTCTATTTTGCTCAGCTCGTTCGCCCGGATACCGGTGAGGCGAGTCCCATGCTATTTGTTGTGCGCGATGACTCCAGCCATTCCGACATCCTGGCGCAGACGTCGGACCCATCCTGGCACGCATACAACGACTTCGGAGGGCACAGTCTTTACACCGGGGAGGTTAGCCGCGCCTACAAAGTGAGCTACAACCGGCCGTTTAACGTGCCGAATATGTACGCTTGGTTTTTCAGTGCGGAGTATCCAATGATTCGCTGGCTGGAAGCGAACGGCTACGACATCAGTTATTTTACCGGCGTGGATACGGATCGTGACGGCGCCCTGATCACTCAACACAGAATTTTCATGTCCATTGGTCATGACGAATACTGGTCGGGGGGACAACGCGCCAATGTTGAAGCCGCACGGGCCGCCGGCGTGAATCTGGCGTTCTTTAGCGGCAACGAAAGCTTCTGGAAGACCCGCTGGGAATCAAGCATTGACGGCACAAATACGCCATACCGCACGCTAGTTTGCTATAAGGAGACATTAGCGAACAGAGTCATTGATCCCGCAGATCCGCCTATCTGGACCGGCATGTGGCGAGACCCGCGCTTCAGTCCACCAGCCGACGGAGGCCGCCCGGAAAACGCTTTGAGTGGCACAAGTTTCCTGGTTAACGAAGTTCGCAGAGACTCCATTACAGTGTCGCAGGCGGACGGCAGAATGCGCTTCTGGAGGAACACCAGCATCGCCTCGCTGGCGCCCGGGCAGGCTGCTACGCTGCCGGCGGGTGTTCTTGGGTTCGAGTGGGACGCGGATGTCGACAACGGATTCCGCCCGGCAGGCCTTGTGCCCCTCTCAACAACGACACTAAACGTGCCCGCTTGCCTCATCGGCTACAACAGCATTGGCGCCTGCACGGCGACCCATCGCCTGACTTTGTACCGCGCCGCGAGCGGAGCACTCGTGTTCGGGGCTGGCACGGTGCAGTGGTCTTGGGGGCTGGACAACCATCATGCGATTGACAATATCACGCCGACCGACCGTAGTATGCAACAGGCCACCGTAAACATTCTTGCCGACATGGGGGTTCAGCCTGCGACGCTGCAGAACGGCCTTTCCTCCGCGACACCTTCTACTGACACCACACCGCCCCAATCAACGATAACCTCGCCCGCCTCGGGCAGAGCGGCGGGCCCGGGCTCTACAGTGACCATCTCCGGAACGGCTGTCGACTCTGGGGGTGGCGTGGTGGGCGCAGTTGAGGTGTCTGTGGATGGGGGAAACACATGGCACCCTGCTGTGGGTCGCGAGAATTGGAGTTATACCTTCACTGTTGGCAATTCCTCAACTCTAAATGTCCAGAGTCGAGCGGTTGATGACAGCGGGAATCTGGAGGTTCCCAACGGCGGTATCACGCTCGCCGTGGGCCCCACCAACTGTCCCTGCACCATCTGGCCGAGCACCGCTGTTCCATCGCTTGTTGATGTTGGTCCTGATGCCCCAGTCGAGTTGGGAGTTTCCTTCAAGTCCGATTTCAACGGTTACATTACGGGCATTCGCTTTTATAAGAGCGCCGCCAATACGGGAACGCATGTGGGAAATCTTTGGGACAGCGCTGGTAATTTGCTGGCTACTGCGACTTTCACCGGGGAAACCGACTCTGGTTGGCAGGAGGTGGACTTTCCAAATCCTGTGCCAGTCAATGCCAACGCCTTGTACGTGGCCTCCTACCATGCCCCATCAGGGCACTACAGCGTGGACGGGGATTATTTCGCGAGTTCTGGCGTGGACAATGCGCCGTTGCACGCTCCACCGAATGGCAGCGGCACTCCCAACGGGCCTTATGGGTACAGCAGCGCCAGCGTCTTCCCAACCAGCACTTACAACTCCGCGAACTATTGGGTGGACGTGGTCTTCAACTACCAACCATGATTGAATTGTCGATCGTATTGATCACCAAGAATCAGGCTTGGAACATCCCGCGCCTGATCGAGTCCGTCCTCCAGGCAACGTCCTTGTTTCCTTCCAGGGAGATCGTTCTGGTGGATTCGAACTCTACGGACGAAACTGTTAAGTTCGCCGACCGCTATCCGATCAACGTTGTGCGTCTCCGGCCAGGACAGCGTCTTTCTCCTGCTGCTGGGCGGTACATTGGTTACAAGCGCACGCGAGGAGAGTTCGTCCTCTTTCTGGACGGCGACATGGAACTGCTCCAGGGTTGGCTCGGGCAAGCCGTTCAAGTGATGCGAGAAATGCCCAAGGGCGGAGTGATGCTGTCCAGAAAGGTTATCGAACTACCCCCGTCTGGTGCATCAGTGCTCCCTTCTCCAGCTCCGATCACCCACGGGGCCATTCCGAAAGAGGTCTCCCGCGTGTCCTTCGTCGTTGGTGGCGCGGCTTTGTATCGGCGCTCGGTACTTGAGCATGTCGGAACATTTAATCCGTTTCTCTATTCTGACGAAGAGCCCGAACTCTATCTGCGAATCCGTCATGCAGGGTATCAAGTCCTGCAACTCGATGCCCCCATTGTCCGCCACTACTCGCAGCCGCAAGAAACGCCATCAGCGTTGCTGGGCAGGCGCAAGCGAAATTTTCTTCTCGGTGTAGGTCAATGCATCCGCTACCACATGGGAACCAAGTTGCTCTGGCCGTATCTCAAGGAACGGGGCCTGTGGAGTCTTACGGCGGCGCTGTGGCTAGCTGCCGGTCTCGGCTCTCTCCTGTGGACTTTGATTGCTCAAGACTTCATTCCGTTGGGCTTATGGGCGCTTTTCTGCTGCTTGTTGCTTGGTATTGCCGCTGTCCGAAAGCGCAGCTTGAGACGTGGCCTCTACACTTTGTTCCACCGCGTGCTCATGGCCGAAGGATTATTAAGAGGGTTTCTGATGAAGCCGCTTCCGCCGGAAAGTTATCCCGAAGATGCCGAAATACTCCAGGAATGTGGGTTCGAAGAGAGCTTTCATCGAGTGTCAACTAAGAACGGCGTGGCCCAATCCAATGTCACTATCCGCGCCCGCATGGTTTGAGATCAGTTCCTCACGCCCCAAGGCCAAAATCCCTATCAGTTCGTTCGGAAATACTGTTGTACAGAAGCGTCTTGTGGATCAAATATGTATTCTTCGATTGCGCGATGCCCCTTGCAGTTGGGTTTTCCGCATCTCCACAAGCGAAGATTCTTCTTCTGGGGGTGAACCTCAGCCAGATACATAGGTAGTCCATCTTGAGGACAAGTCACCCGCAGCACTCCTGTTTGCTTGCTTTGTTGCTCGTCGCCCTCAACCGAAAAGTATCCGGTATTGTCTGCAAAAAAGATGAAGCAGTCAGAAAGTGGGCATGCGTAAGCGAGGGAGTGGGTCGTGAAGGTATGAGTGCTGTTTTCAAGTTGAACCGGCTTCATCGCGATGTAATGTTCGTAGCAAAGAGGGCGAAGGTCCTTTCCCATTTTCGCCATAGTCATTCCACCTCCTTGCATAAATTGCGTTGCCACCGCTCCGCACTCGGCTCCGTTGCCCTCAGGGGGTTGGCTTGCGACACGTCCGGGCTTATCGTCTTGGACTCAATGCGATAGCCCCTCCCTTCGTCCTTAGGCGGGAGCGGCTTTAGAAGAATGCCTCCTCCAGTTGTCTTGCTTTTATTCATCGACTTTACCTTCCCTTTCAAGAGCAGGTCTGGTGCCGCTGGTGCGGCCCTTGGCCTGTTTGTTTCTATCGCCCTACGGTTGCCTCCTGGAAGACTTTAGGGGCATTGCTAGGCGCCCAGACTGCGGGGCCTGGTGCTTTTGGGGACGGGCGGTGCCGGTCTTCACTTTGACCAGCTCCGCCCGCTTGGATTGAGGGATATACCGAACGCCCAGAGGCGTTTGGCCGGAGCCTAGTGTTGATAAGCTCCGAGGTCGACGCCGCCGCCTTGTGGGCGAGCTTTGCCGGTGATGTCGGTGTAGATGTACTTTTTGAGGTCGCTGACGATGTTGGCCGGGAGTCCGGATAG
>Ga0066681_10000179_pt1 | contig 17163 bp, 10 predicted proteins | sample GraSoiAngelo_130_FD_65629 | JGI IMG/M metagenome (GOLD analysis project Ga0066681, IMG submission 65629) | Grasslands soil microbial communities from the Angelo Coastal Reserve, California, USA - 14_0929_02_20cm | ecosystem: Environmental > Terrestrial > Soil > Grasslands | place: USA...
CCGGCCTCAGAGGCTTTGGCCGCCGCAACCAATTTGTTAGTTACACCACTCATTGCAGAAATAACTGCGACGACGTTGCTCTCGCGCAGCTCGGCTCGAATAATGTCGGCTACTCTGCCGATGCAGGCTGTATCAGCCACCGACGTCCCGCCAAATTTCAGCACGCGCAGTGGCTTTTTCCGGGGGTGCTCGCCGCGGCGGCGCTCCAGAACGCTGTGGTACTTATGCTTTTGGAGAATCCTAGCCGGCTTAAGATCGGAACAATCAAGATTGAACTGGGGACCCTGTGCACTCGAGGCAGGTGAACCCTGTTCGCCGCTATCCGCAATCCGCATATTTCCGTTTTCCATGTGTCTGAAGAGCTTAATCCTCTCCGCCCGGTCTCACTGCTCCCACGCGATCCGCGGGGGGTCTTCGGGTCGCACTAATACCACAAGACGTGCCCGGCAACAGGGAGACCTCGCAATCAGGTTGCCAAGAACTTCCATAGCAAATCGCTAGGGCTTTTTGCCGCAGATTTCCTATAACCTATTGATTGTGAACAAGTTAAGATTTTGCTCTCGGATAGGCAAGGCTCTGCGGAGGGGAGGGCCAAATAATCCCTGATCGAACCCTGAAAATGGTTTCCATCATTAACCCTCAAGTTTCCGAAGTTCCTGCTAAGCGTGACATCCTCCTGCGTGAGATGTAAGGCCTTTTTTTTCAATGCATTCCGAGCAGAAGGCCCCCGAGATTGCGCCTTTCCAACTACGGGCAGGCCACAACTCCCCGTACCAAGATTTCCTCAAGCGAACGTGCTTATAATACTCATTAGTACACTACACCAAGGAATTCGCGGAGACCAAAGCTCAATGGTTCCGTTGCGCGACGGTCACCGTCCCCGCTCCGGCCAGGGTCATCGGTTTTATCAAGTCAATCAGTGGGCTACTCAGCGGCTCCTGCTTGCTGCTGAACGCCACACTTTGCCTTGCTATAACAGCAGGTCGGCGAACGGAGCGAGTTCAGCCCAAACGCCTGAAAGAGCCCAGTTAACGTACGCTGTTAAAGAAATCTCAAACTGCGCTAGGCAGAGAATCTCAGGAATCACCACTTCCATGTCGTCCGTCGGCTGGCCGCGTAGGAGGATCCGTATCCAAGACTGAACTTATACTGACGGGCGAAAGCGGTCTTGAAGGACACAAGCGCTCAATAAGATCATGAGAACCTGGTCGTTCGCGACCGCTGATCCCTCATCCGTCGTGGATAGGCTGTCGAGGATGTTTACGACTTTCTTTTGATCGAAAAACGGCAATGAGGCAAGAGTGGGACCGCGAAGCGTATCCTGCATTAGCAAACTCAATCGTCCTTGCGGGTTAAGCGCTGCCGGCGGACTAAGAAACGCGTGTTTAGGCCGGCGATAGACGGTCTCCGTGATTACATCCCGAGCCGATTCCCTGAGAATGTATTTCTGCGTGGCCCCTCGGATCTTTTGCGTCACTGGCAAAGATCGAATCAGTTCGACCAAGTGATGGTCGAGGAATGGTACCCGACCTTCGATTGAGTGAGCCATCTCCATGCGATCGCCCAGGAGTGTGAGAAGGTAATTCGGTAACCTTGTCTTTGTCCAAAGGTAAAGGGACTGATTTAGCGGATGGCGCCCTGCCAGTTGTCCCTGAACGTCAATGTCGTTGAAAAAGCTGCGAAAACCCTCTTGTCCCTTAAACGCTTCAAGAAAGTCTTGGGCAAGCACCGCATGCATCTTGATCGATTGAGAGGAAGAGGTATCGATCCACCCGGGGACGAAGCCGAGAAGGCGCCCAATGCCTTCCAAAGAACGCCCGTAACCGTTCGCAGGCAGAGATGTGGAAAATCTAGGACCAACGTTCTGGGATTTGTACGGGAGAGAGCCAGCGTCTTCCGGTTCTTGACCTTTTCCATTGCATACGCGCATGTCGCGGCGGAAGTGTAAGTATCCGCCGAGCATTTCGTCAGAACCTTCACCGGTCAGAACCACCTTATACCCAGCTTGACGTACGGCACGGCTGAGTAGGAATTTTGCGACGCCGTGTGCATTGACACATAGCGTTTCAGCCTGCTGTATGGCATCAGCGAAATGATCTGCGATGTCATCCTGCCGGATCGGAATTGGGAAAAATTGGGCGCCTGCTTTAGCTGCCATCTCCTTGGCAACCTGACTTTCGTCATATTCTGGCCGATCAAAACTGAGCGTAAATGCGCGTATCGGGTCGGGATGATGCCTTGCGGCGAGCCCAAGAATGGCGCAGGAGTCGATCCCTCCGCTAAGGTAGCATCCCACCGGCACATCGGCGCGCAGACGAATCCGGACAGCCTCATCAAATGCATGACGAAATTCTTCAGCGTATTCGGAATCGGAACGTGTAGGCGCAGCTTCTTTTTCTTCTGGGTAGTCTAGGTCCCAATACTTTTGCAATTGAAAGCGCTTTTCGGTCGCCACCATGTAATGGCCGGGAGGGACTTGGAAAACTCCTTCGAAGAGCGTTCGTGACTGATGCCCGCCAAATTCTAGGGAATGGTAGACAGATTCGCCGTTCCAACGAGCAGGTACCCCCGCAGCAAAAAGTGCCTTTACCTCGGAAGCGAAATAGAGTCTGCCCTCATGTAGTGCGTAGAACAGAGGTTTGATTCCAAACCGGTCACGCACAGCAAAAACTGTCCGGTTTGTACTATCCCAAAGCACGATGGCAAACTCACCTCGTAGCCGGTGCACGCAGTGAGCGCCCAGGTCTTCATAAAGGTGGAGGGCTATTTCGCTATCCGACCGGGTTCGCAGCCGATGTCCTGCCTGTTCGAGTTCCCTTTGGATAGGCTCGTAGCCGTAGAACTCGCCGTTAACAATAATGCGAAGGCTTTCATCTTCGTTGGCAATTGGCTGGTCCCCGGTCGCAAGATCGATAATGCTGAGTCTTGCATGACCAAGGGCCACGCTGCGGTCTGCCGCGATCCAATGACGTTGACCGTCAGGACCACGATGATAAAGGCTCTTCGTGGCCTTCTCTACTACTCCGGGCGGGATCGGGGCGCTGGGAGAATACACAGCTACAATTCCGCACATCCTAATGCTCCTTCTTTAGGACCTACAATCAAAAAGAGAAACCTCGTTGGCCGCCCAGGAGGAGCAGCAAGCTCAACAAGCATCCGAGAATACAAAACCTCCACTAAGCAACGGCAGCCTCATTCTGCTGGAGCAATTGGGTGGCCATTGAGTTCCTGTAACTACCTTAAAAAACAATGCGTTACACAATTGAGGACCATGAGTACGGTAATCTATTCTCCTCCGAGGGCAATCTTGTACCCACAAAATGGCTCTATTTGAGTATTTTGAACTTCGCGATCCTTGCTCGGCCAGAGACGGAACAAGCATGGTCGCCAGAGCCTTTATGGAGTCAGCAGCGGTTTCTCAATCGTATAAACGATTCGATCACCGTCGAGCGAGGCATACGCGACCCGCGCACGCTGGCTATCGGGACCCTCGATACGCCAACGGTCACCGTCCTGCACAAGCCTCATCTCATTTCGAGCCCGCCACCAACGGTCCACTTCTCCCGGCAAGGTCGCCCAGATGGCATCCCGCTCGACGACCTGTCGCAGATGATCGAGAAGGGTTTCATAGACATCGCGACAGCGGAGATTAATCAAATAATCCGGATGCGTGATGAAACTCAAGAGGCCATTCTTTTGATGAACCAAGCTGATCTGTCGCTTCCATAAATTTATGGTGTACTCGTTCAGGATGTGAAAAACTGAGTAGTCTTGGCTGGTTGTGAGAGGAATTTCCAGAATTCTTCCAACAAAAAAGGGCATCACGGTGCAGCAGCCACCCCGTTGGGGCTCCAGATGCGCTACGCTCGGAACTGACATATCGTAGGAGAACTCAAATGCATCGTACCAATCCAGATTGTGGTACATTGCTCCGGAACGGAATCCGCGGGCGTTGTATTTTTTTGCGTATTCGTTGATGCGCCTCGCACTGCGCAAGAATTTCGCCTTTCCCTCAAAAAGACGGCCATCATGATTCAAATCATGGATGTTAAATTCAAACCCACGGGTCTTAATCTCGTCGACATAGCTATTGGGCACTTCGTAGCGCTCCTCTGGAATAACCTGAAAGGAGGATCGAAACCCATGCGAGAGGTCGATATTCATCAAAGAAGAGCAAAAATCTCGGCCTGCTGCCGTTTCCACATCGTGGGTCAGAATCAAGGCACTGAATGCTCCATCCGGCCAGAACCAGATGAAAGGAACCCGGTCACAGCCTTGAGCGATCATCGCCAGTCGCAGAAACGCTTCGTTGAGCGAGTCGACCGTGGAGTCGACCGGCCAATGAGGGAACTGCAGTGTTTTCCAATCCTTCAGGTAGACTCGCTGCAGATGCCGACGGACCGCAACCGGTAGAAACCTCCTTACCAAATAATAGAATTCGCGCGTCCAAGTACGACGAGTAAGGGGTTTCGGACCGCTATCCAGCTTTTCCAGGTAGCGTTCTCTTCGTAGGTTTTCGATTACATCTCCGATGTCAAATGGCAAACGAAGTTCTGCGCCCGTGGCACTGAAGGCTTCCGAGACATGGAGAGCCTCGGAATTCATCACCTCATTCGCGATGCCCTTTGCACATTCTCCATAGCAAACTATATCAGGGCCAAAGCGAAAGAAACCAGCTTCATTCTGGAAGCCCCCAGAAGGGTAGAGCACGCGAGGATTGAAAGGAGTCCTATAGTATTCTGCCAGGATATTTCGCATGGGTCTCTTCATCGTGAAAGCCAGACAGCAAACCTTGGAGCTTTTGTCGCCGTAAAGTGTTCAAAGATGGACGTGGCACTACGGCCATTTAAAATTAACTGATCTACCCTCTACTGCAGAAAACTCATCTCATCCAATGCGGCGAAGATAACCGTCCCTGCCACTGCCAACAACGGATCCGGCAAGAGGCCAAAAATGCGCCTAGCCCATTCGAAATTGGGACATTTGCTTAAGTCGACTATCTGGCAGGGACAAGCCCAATACGTCAATGGATCTGAGCCGCGGGTCCAACGATTCTTGAGAACAGTCGACTGACTTAGCTTTGAGAATCGCGTGCCAGAGAAGCAGGGAGACGGCGCCAAAGCTGTGAAACCTTTTATCGGAACACGCGTACTCAAAGTAACTTGTGCCCTTGAACTGCAAGATCATAAAAGCAGCAATAAGAACAACTTTAGTATACGCGATGTGCAAGTCCACGGCGTTTCCAACACATTCAATCACATTCTTGAACCACGTGTAAGGCTGAGGTAGCAGTTCGTGACGCGTCCAGGTCCAAATCAGCCCAAACGTCGACAACGCTATCGAGGGAACCTGTTGAATCTACGCACCTTACGAAAAGAAATAAGTTCAAACGAGCTGGTTTTAGCGTGGCTGAAGTCCATGAGCTACCTGGGAATAACTGGCACCATATGTCACAAGCGTTAGCGGCGCTGCTCCCCTAACCTCCAACCGGAACGAACCCTTCGGTTTTGACCCATTGTCTTGTCCGCTGAAAAATCGTTATCGGCGTTTTCTCGCAGATTCGGAACATTGCAGCGCGGAAAATCCGGTATCCTACGACCCTATACGAGGCACTAAAGCGGTTCTGGCGGTGCAACGGGGGTCGGCCATGAAGCAACCTTGGTTAGTCATGTGCTTTTGTTCAGCGATCGTCCTGATGCCCTTGTCTGTCTATCCACAGACATGGTCTGGAATCCTTGCCCCAAGTCGAGCGATTGACTGGTCAAAAGCGGGGGTAATTGGAGGAATTCCTACACATCGTTTACAATGCGTTACGTCCGCCTGTCGAACTGTAACCTCGGCTGGTGCCAGGTCAACAGCAGAACAGATTCAAGCAGCAATCTCGTCAGCCCCCCCAAACACATACGTTTTTCTGCCAGCAGGAAGGTACAAACTGACTGCGGGACTAACTTGGAATGCAAAAAATAATGTCACTTTGCGTGGCGCGGGAGCAAACCAGACGTCTCTCACATTCAGCGCTTATGCAGGCTGTCAAGGATTAGCTGCCCCAATCTGCTTTCAGAGCTCGGATACGAACTATTGGGGTTCGCCGTCGAACCTCGCAAACTGGGTCGCCAATTACAGCCCTGGGTCTACTTCAATCACGTTGGCTCATGTCACTCATCTTTCTGTCGGATGGCCGATCACTCTGGACCAAATGGATGACGCTTCCTCCGGCGATTCGGGGGACATTTTTGTATGTTATGCACCGAAACTAGTCTGCTCTTCCAACGGTGATAACGGCGGCGGTCCGCGGCCTGGAAGAAGTCAGCAACAGATTGTCACCGTCGTGAGCATCAGTGGGAAGGGCCCCTATACTGTCGGCATTTCTCCTGGTCTGTACATGCCCAACTGGGTAAAGAGCAAAAGTCCTCAAGCATGGTGGCCAAGCCAACCTGTCTTCGGAGATGGTGTTGAACATCTGAGCATAGACGCCACTGCTGCTAGTCCGCAAACGAACATTGGGATATTCAATTGCGTTGGCTGCTACGTGAATGGAATTACCAGCATTCATCCAAAACGCTCGCACATTCAGATATTTCAGAGCATTCATTGTACCGTACAGCATAGTTATTTTTATCTGACAGGTTCTTCTGCTTCGGTTAACTATGGCGTAGAGACGATACCCGCGTCGGACTCCCTGATCCAGAACAACATTTTCCAAGCGGTGCAAGCTCCCTATCCTTCCACCGGAACTTGCTCAGGATGCGTCTATGCATACAACTTTGATGTCAACGAATTATATGATAATAATGGGCGTTTTACGTGGCAAAATCATAGCGGCTACCCTCATGCGGTGGGTGACGAGCACATCCTGTACGAGGGAAACATAGGTGCAGGAATCTATAGCGATAACTTTCACGGAACGCACCAGTTTCAAACCATTTTTCGGAACGCTTACAACGGATTCCAACAAAACAACGGGACCATAACCCGTGGCGATGGTACCTCTCCCATGCGGATTAATGCCTTTTCTCGTTTTTACAACATCATCGGGAATGTCTTGGGTAGCCCAGCCCTTCCGCACCGGGATTATGAACTCAACGCCCGAAGTCTGGGCACCGTTCCCGCCGGCTCGGAAATTTACGCTATCGGTATCGGGAACGGAGTGCCCAGCGATTTCAACACGCCACGCACCCTCATGCGTTGGGGGAATTATGACGTCGTGACGGCGGCTGTAAGGTGGTGCGGAAGTGCGTCCGATCCAGCATGGACGACTGTGTGTGCTGGCAGATCGGAGGTTCCAAGCACAATCGTGAATTTTTCCAACCCTGTCCCCGCGAGTACCTCTCTCCCGGCGTCATTCTACCTCCTCTCAAAACCTTCTTGGTGGCCAAGTGACACACCGTGGCCGCCGATTGGGCCAGATGTCACCAATGGAAATGTGAGCATCTGTGTGAGAGGAGCGAACACGGGAGCCTATGTCACAAGCGGCACTCAATGCCCCGGTGGAACACTCTCTAGCATGGGTGGACACCTCAATGAAACTCCAGCGATGGCGTGCTACCTGGACAGGATGAGTGGTCCTCCAACTGGCACAGGAGCGGCGCTGAGCTTCAACGCTGACGACTGTTACGGACAAAAGCACGCACCGAATAAGCAACCCAACCCGGGACAAAACTGACCGTTACCCTTGACTGAGCTCCTGGCTTTGTTGAAACAAGCGTATTCTTTACCAAACGCAAGCGCGAGCGTTGGAAGGCTAAACAGATAAAATTCATGCTTGGTCCTTATTCCGCGTGCTTCAATCCGGATACCTGCACAGGTTCGTTGCTAGCCGTCGCAAGGCGCGGTGGCAATGTCTCAGTTGACTATGGCCGTCAGGTTTGTGGGCGGCTGGGGTTTACTTGAGACAGCCTGTCCGTAAAAACACGGCAGTTTTACAAAAATCCAAGGATCTACGTCCTGCCGGCACAAAAACACCATTGGCCTCACTTGTTAACGGCCCTTTCGTAGGCAGCAAGCAGGTTGGGGATAGAATGTTTCCAAGCAAGCTCCTTTTCGACTCGACGTCGACCGAATTCGCCCATCTTTTTTCTTTCCTCCGGCCTGTCGAGCAACCAAAGGATCTTGTCAGCTAAATCATTGACCAAACTTTCCGGGCGGCAGTACACGGAAGCCTCTTGAGCGCTGAATCTCCCCTCTTTTGAGTCGAATTGAACGATGGGCTTACCCAAGGCCATATATTCCATGATTTTGACCATCGTAGAAATATTGTTCATTTCGGTGGGCCTATCTGGATTCACACATACATCCGCTGTCGACAGAATCTCCAACAGTTCCTGCTGCGAAACCCATCCTGTGAAGTTGACTATCGCTTCAAGATTTTTTTTCCGCACCATGTCTCGCAGCGATGGCAGTTGGGGCCCAGGACCGACGCAAGTGAAATGGACGTCTTCTCGTTCTAATTGTTTGATCCGTAAAACTACATCGAGAAGAATGTCCAGGCCATCTTGGACATCCATGTTTCCGACATAGCCGACCAAGTAAGGTTTTCCGTGCTTCCGGGCGGGATTCGGGGCAACTGCTTTGAAACTCTCAGTAGGCCCGTTTCGGACAATGAACACATCCTCTGAAGCCAACCCCCCTCTTGAAACGGCCAAATCTCTATAACTTTCATTGGTGGCCATGACCACATCGCTCAAGCGGTAGGTCAACCTTTCAAACACAACTAGTGCCTTATGCAAGAGTCCTTTCTTGCCGTATTTCGATACGTATAATTCCGGGCTCGCATCATGGTGGTCAAAAATGTACTTGACTCCCAGGAGTTTGAAGGCCAGGGCAATCAGGAAAATATCGTCGGGGGGGTTACAGCCTTGCATAACATGGAATCCATGCCGGAGGTAGATCCAGCAGCTATATAAAAATTCCCAAAATAGCGCCCCGCAGTACTCCCGAAAATAGCCAATGCGTGTCCCTCGGTGTCTAAATTGAGGATGCCGGTAGACGCGAATTCCGTCGATCACTTGATGTCCTTGAGGGCCGTCTCCACCCTGTGGACATAACACGGTCACCTCGTACCCGTTAGCATGAAGCGTAAGGGCTTCGTTCCGCACGCGCGGGTCAGCGGGGTAATATGAATTCTCAACAATTATCAGGACTTTTGTTTTCACGACGGGGTCTAATTCTTCCCAAACAAGATTCTAGACTATAGTTCAAACAGGTGACGCCTGCTTACCATTTTAACGTAGCTGCGTGCTGAATCTAAGAACGCTTGGTGCCCTTACCAACAGATGCCATTATACCGGCTATTCTCGCTTCTATGCTCGGTAATCCGGACGAAGTCCACCACGCACTGATCATTGCTCAGGTGTTGGGGCACACTTTGAAAGTCAGGGTCATTGGTGCCAATCACAATCGTCTCTGCATGACTAAGAACCGCATCGATATTCTCGACCATCAGTTTGGAAATGTGTGGAATATGATTGAGGATGAAGTCCCGGTTGGCACCGACCAAGCTGGCCACATGAACGTTTTTGTCATAGATCCGAAGGTCGTAGCCTTTCCCGATAAGTCTTTCGATGATTTCGATCATGGGGCTCTCTCGAAGGTCATCCGTCCCCGCCTTAAAACTGAAACCGAGGACACCAATCCGTTTGTGTCCCTTTTCCATGATGAGCTCCAAGCCCTTCATCACTTGTAGTTCGTTGCTGGGTAGGATCGAGCACAAGATGGGCAGCTGCAAATCATGCAGCTTGGCTTTGTAAGCTAGCGCCCGAATATCCTTAGGCAGGCACGACCCACCAAAGGCAAAGCCCGGCAAAAGGTAGGCGGGAGAAATGTTCAGCTTCTTGTCTTGGCAGAAGATTTCCATGGCCCGATGTGAATCAATGGATAGAGATTTGCACAGATTGCCGATCTCATTCGCAAAGCCGATTTTGAGGGCGTGCCAGCAGTTATCGATATATTTGACCATCTCCGATGTTCTTAGATCGGTTCTGATGAGAGGGGCGTCAAGATCAGCGTAGAGCGTAGACAGCATGTCGCCACTGGCCCTGTCCAACTCACCAATCACGATTTTGGGAGGGAAATTGAAATCCCTCACGGCTGAACCTTCGCGGAGGAATTCGGGATTATTGCAAACGCCAAAGTCAAGGCCGGCCTTTTTTCCGGAGAATTCCTCAAGCACCGGGATCACCACCCCATGGATCGTTCCGGGCAAGACCGTGCTACGAATTACGATAGTATGGCGACTCGGTTTGTTCTTCAGCGCCGCGCCTATTTGTTCACAGACACGTCTAACATAAGTAACATCGAGGTTGCCATTGATCTGGCTCGGCGTACCGACGCAGACAAAAGACAGGTCTGTTTCACGAATCGCTTGGCGCTGGTCCTCCGTTGCTCGGAGCCGGCCTGCTTTAACAGTTGCTGCAATAATCTCTCCAATGTCAGCCTCGATCACGGGAGACTGCCCTGTGTTTATGAGCTGGACTTTTGTCCGAATGGGATCCACTCCAAAAATCTCATGACCAGCGTGCGCAAGGCAACCACAGGAAACCGTACCGACATAACCCAAACCAAAAATGCTAATTTTCAAGAGAGACTCCTCGCTGGGCGGCCTGCCTCTGCGTCCTGGTCTGTGGTGCAGAACTCCAAGGTTGATTCACGTATAGTCTATCGAACTGACTCAGCTTAACCTTCAAGACGGCAAACTCCCTTTCTACTTTGGCTTTACACTTTGTTTCTTGGTTGCAGTGAGATCACGCTTTTCCGTACGAAAGGTTTTTGAGCAAGGCTTCCTCGACGATCTCACAGATCAAATGACCTGTTAGGATATGACACTCTTGAATGCGTGGTGTTTCCTCCGAAGGTATGCAGATGGTGCAGTCTGCTACATTCTTCGATTTCCCTCCCGATTTCCCAGTAAGCGAAACGGTATAGATTGATTTGGATTTCGCCACGCCAAGGGCCTGGATCACATTGGGGGAGTTGCCGCTCGTAGAAATGCCTATGGCAACATCCCCTGCCTTTCCTAACGCCTCAATTTGACGGGCGAAGACGAGATCAAATCCATAATCATTCCCGATTGCCGTGAGAGATGAAAGGTTTACGCTCAAGGCCAAGGCGGGCAGGGCCCGCCTTTCCTTTAAGTAACGCCCAATGAACTCCGCCGCCAAGTGCTGCGCATCCGCAGCGCTTCCACCATTTCCAAATAAGATGACTTTTCCTCCAGAGCCCAATGACTCGATAACTCTCATTGCGACGCGAATCACCAATCTTTGATAATTGTCATCTAGAAGCAGCATATTCTTAACCGTGATAGCGCTCTGGAGCCGTTCGCGCACCATCGGTTGGAAGTCTGCGATGCCTTCTGATTGCAGCATCATTCCACAACCACCCCGCCCTCTCTTTGACAGGCAAACAGATCGCACTGCTAATGTCTCGCCGAATTCTGAGATCTAAGCCACTCTTCAAAAACAATTAGGCTGAATAGAATCTTGTGGTTGTCATTGTGCCCCGTCTGATGTTGGTTGAACATCGCTCGCACGGCTGACGGTTTCAGGTATTTGTAAATTTGAGAGTGCCCGTCCAACAGAATCTCTTCCATCTTTTGATGTTTTGCGGACCGGAACCAGTTATCCACAACATTCATAGCAAAGCCGCGTTTTTTCCTCCTCAGAATCTTTGCAGGGAGGAAACTTTGACACACTTTGCGATGCAGCCACTTTCTCGATCCATTTCGAACCTTGAAACTTGCCGGCAACCTCTCCGCGTATTCCACGATCTCTTTGTCCAAGTAAGGTACGCGGGCTTCAAGGCCATGCGCCATAGAGAGTTTATCGGCGTACATCAAGAGCTCGTCGGGAAGAGTTGACCGGAGCTCCAAGAATTGAAACCCTCCTAGCTCATCGGTTTCACTCAGCAAGGGGGCAAACTCGCTCCAGGAAGAGAGGATTTCGTCTCCGGTGCCAGGACCGATGAGACCGTCCTGAAACAATCCGTCAATCATGTCACTCGGAAGAAGCGACAGCACATGTTGGTACCTCTTTAGCCTATCAGGGATGGCCAGGGAGCGCACACCTCGTTTCAGGGTTTCATTCCGCGGCAGCGCGCTAATTGCCGACTCAATGGGAACGCGCATCCATTGCGGCAGACCTCCCCACAAATGGCCATAACGTATGCCAAGGTGACGATTATAACCACCAAAGAGCTCATCCGGGCCCTGGCCAATTAATGCAACCTTGACGTCTTTTCGGGCACGCTCGCAGACAAAATACATGGGCACAATCGAAGGCGTTGCGACCGGTTCCTCCATGCATGCGACAATCCGGGGAAGTGTTTCCTCAAATGTTTGCCGATTCAACAGCACGGCCGTATGTCGAGATGATAATCTAGATGCCGTGTCCGCTGCGTCAGCTAACTCATCCTCGGAAAAGCTCTCTCCATAGCCCACGGTGTAGGTAGGCCATGACTTCCCATAGAGATTCATAAGGGCAAGTAACAACGCGGAGTCGATGCCACCACTTAGGAGCAGTCCAACCGGCACATCGCTGAGCAGATGCCTCTTTACCGAACTCTTGTAAAGCTCGAGTAATTCTGCGCGGGCCTCGCTTTCAGACTTCAACGGAGAATTGGGAACTGGCTTAAACTGGTACCACAAACGCGAGTCGTGCTCGCCTTTCTCAAAAACTAGCATGCTTCCTGGAGCAAGTTTCTGGACACCCTCAAACACGGTTCGGGGCGAAGGCGTAAAGCGATACCGGAGAAACAGATTCAGTGAAACGGGATCTACCTCAGGTTTTTCGCATGTAGTGGCGATGACAGGCCGAATCTCGGAGCCAAAATACACTCGCCCTTTGTTGATCCTGAAGTAGATCGGCTTAATTCCAAAAGGATCCCGAGCAATCACCAGTCGTCTCCGGTGCGCGTCCCAAATTGCCAGGCCAAACATTCCATTGAGTCGATTCAGTACGTCATCTCCCCATTGTTTATACCCGAGGACGATCACCTCCGTGTCGCATCGCGTCCGGAATACATGCCCCAAAGCCTCCAGCTGGCTCTTGAGTTCTGGGAAATTGTAGATCTCACCATTAAAGATAACCCAGACAGACTCGTCCCGGTCTGACATCGGCTGATGACCACCTTCGAGATCAATGATCGAGAGCCGCCGGAAGCCAAAGCCTAGCGGCCCATCAATGTAGTAACCCTCGTCATCGGGACCTCGGTGGACCATCGTCCTGGTCATTTTCTCGAGGTCTTCCCGCTCAACAGGGGCTTCCGTGACAAAGTTGTATTGCCCGCAAATTCCGCACATAGTCTCGCCAAGTACCTTCCGAAAGCTAAACTCCCCAGTTCTTCCAGTTTCGATAAAGCAAGAAGCAAAGGCTTCTGAACAATTGTGCTGCGGCCCACCGGTGCATGGGAGTATTGTCCCAGCCGAAGAGCAGCCGGCGACTTCGGAAGGAACCATCTCGGCTTTGCCAATTTGTGATGATGTCGTTCAGAACTAAAGAAAGGTTCTCGTCCAACTTGGGGAAGCGGCCTCTCAACAGAATGCTTAGGTTGATGCACTCCGCGTAATCGTATAACTCTCGCCTGTAAACCGTCAGGCGGGGTCGGCGGGAGAACGGTTTTGGAAGCCCTTGCTCGTCAAACAGATTCTTGACGTAGTAGTCCACTCCTTGCTGAAGTGCCCTTGTGCACCCCTGATGTCCGGTAAGAGCCTCAATCTTGGCCAGAGCTTTCATCACGAAACACGTATGGAAATGATCTACAAAATCCCTCGTCCCGTCGGTTGTGTAATACCAGGATCCGTCTGCGTTTTGCGACTCAAGTACGAAATTCAGATTTCGCTCCGCTACGGCTAGACATTTGTCATCGGAGAAATCTACGGCAGCGCTTGTCAGCAGGAACGCTCGATATGCGTTCGCATTGACCACTCTCATCGAATTGCCCGGTGAAGGAGCGTAGGAGCAGGTCGAGGCGGTGGGGGACGTTTCGAGATCGTTGTAGTCCAAAAGGGCGTGCTGGGCGATCGACAACATGATCTCCCTCCACTTTTGATCGCCGTCTATTGCGTATACCTGCTTGAAGGCTTCGTACACATAGGGCACCGTGGTGATCAGTGGTGTAAATTCCCGGACCGTACCGCGCAGCGTCTCCCAATTAAATGGGTATCCCCAGCAATAATGGTCGTACCCTGGACACCTTGTTTCCTTGAGAACCTCAAGGAAGTGGACCGCCCGCTTGTAGTATTGCTCCTGTTCAAAAATGAGCGCGAGCAAGCCAAAGCCCATTGCATAATGCGCATCAGCGATTGGGAATCGCTGCGGTTTCCAGAACAGCCGCCTAGCCGAGGGCACAAAGGCCTCACAAAATACCATCGGGCAGACTGCCACTGTTCCTAACAAAGGCTTCTTGTAGTATAGCGCTTTGGCGGCCCGCCCCAGATCACTTGAGAAAAAGCTCTGGAAGTCGTGAGAAAGTTCTCCGTATTTATTCAGCCATTCAATAAACCGCAGAATAGTTGCTTGAACTTTCTCTAATTGCAGAGGGCTTGCCCCAACTGCCACTTCCGTCTCAACGGTTGATTTCGAATGTGAACTCATCACATCCCCCATTAAACTTCATCACGGCACCACCGCTTGGTATTAGCATTTGTTCCGCGGATGCTGCTTCTCCTGGCGTCGGTTAGGAACTCCAACTCCGTGACTTGCTTTTCCCGCAGATGAAATGAATCGTTCAGATCGGTTTATTTCGGAGGGCAGCCGGACGAGCGGACTGTTCAGTAGGCATCAGCTCGAAACTATCGATGCGTTTGAGAGTACAAACGAAAGCCAGGATTTTTTTCAGCTTTCGCATCTGCTCCTGGCGATGGAATTTCATGAGTTCGTCCGAGACAGGGCGCGCTTCGCCCTTTACAAAGGCAACCAAATAGCCTAGGAAGAGTGCCATACCACCTAATATGTATGGCTTCTTGATTAACCGGTAACAGCACCGGAAGAGCTCCCACAGCGGATGTCCTCCCATGTAGTAGTCTTTTTTGCCGTACGCGTAGGCTGAGCCCAGGATTCCGCGATCGGCCGTTCCCAAGACCCGATGATGCAAGAATGACTTCTCACGATACGATCTCGTCTTCCACCCGATCATGCGAGCTGTTGTAACCGCGATCCAGTCAATGCCACCGTTCTTGCTCGGAAAATAACCGCCAATTTCCTCGAAGCATTGGCGCCGGAACATCTGGCACTGCCCGGAAACGTAATTCTGACCTTCAAAACTGTCAATTGCCGAACTGTAACCATTTTCTGTGAAGATGGTCCCTGCAACTCCCAGTTCGGGGTCATCCCTGAACTTGTTCATCAGGAACTCAAAATGATCCTCATCCAAGGAAACATCTGCATCTAGGTTGCCGATTACTTCGTACATGACATCTTTAACCCCCTCTTTGCCCGCATTGAAGGCATGCACTTTCGCGGCGAAATTCCGACCTTTCCGCTTCGGCAAGCTAACCAGTTTTATCCAATCATGTTTCTCTACATACCGGCTGACGATGCTCGCAGTCGCATCGGTGGAACCGTCATTCACGATTACCCATTTGACAGGCAGAACTGTCTGCTTCACGACAGACTGAAGCGTCTTTTCAATTAGTTTCTCCTCGTTGCAAGCAGGAGTGATCAGGACGTATGGCACGGTACGTGTATTTTGTCCCATTGTTCACCTCAAAATTGTCTCCTGGGTCGCTGGTCTTATCGTTTCAGCAATTCCTCATACACACTGCGAGTTGTCTTGCCAACCTCGTCCCACGAATGTCGCGCGGCTACATAGTCACGAATTTCCTTTCGATTCCGTTCCAATTCTTTATACAAATCGCTCTCAAAATATGTTTCAAGCGCATTTGCCAGATCCGCCGAATCACCGGGCTTAAACACGTACCCAGTCTTTCCTTCGATGATGTCTTCGCGGAAAGAACCCACATCCGCTCCTATCACTGGCAATCCGTAGGTATAACCCACGAACAGCACTCCACTCTGAAAAATATCCTTGTAGGGCAGGACGAGGGCATCCGCTGCTTTAAGGTACAATTCTGTCTCTTCATCGCTGATAAATTCCAATTTCTGGATCACACGATCTCGATAACACGCTCTCTCGATGGTTTGTGCTATCTTTGCCATGTACTGCTCGTATCCCTTCATCGGTTCACCGGCGATAATCAGCCGATAATTCGGATGGCGAGCGTAGACCATTTGAAATGCTGCAAGTAAATATTCCAAGCCTTTGTACGGCACGATTCGGCCAAAAAAAAGCATGGTTCGTTCTTCACTTCCGATGCCCAATTTCTTCTTCGCCTCTCTCGGAGTCAGGTCGGTGTCCGGCAAGACGTTATAAATCCCGAAGGGAATCACTCTCACTGCGTCACTTTTTGCGCCGAATTCTTCGACTATTTCGCTCTTCATTTTTTCGGTATGTGCAAAAACGCAGTCAGCGAGGCGATACTGGCACCGCAAGGTCAGCCGATTCGGTAGCGAATCCTCCAAGTCCCTCTTGGCCGCATTCACATTGTGCGCTGTCAAAACGACCTTCTTACCAAGGAGTTTAAAGTAGGCCATCAAGAAGGTCCGGTCGAGGTGCTCGAACTTGTAATTCCAGAGGATATGAAGGATCTTAGGGCCATCGAAAGTCACATAGCGGATCAGTCGAACGTAGTATCCGAGGAGCTTGAATAGTTTCTTCCAAAATGTGGCCTCCGGTTGTTGTATTCCTCCTAGATTGAGAAAGGTCAAGCTCGGGGTCTTTTGGAACTCCGGGCTGTACACGCGATCGTTCCCGATAACGTCTACCCGCACGCCCCTTAAGGAAAGTGCCATTGCCAGTCCAAGAGCATAGGATTTGTCTTGGCATCCGGTGAGGAGCGCAACCTCAAGATCCGCTTGCGTCTCCAGGCTTGTTTCCCCGACCAGATCTGCGTTTCTTGCAAGAGTGAATGCAAAGTGCAAATTCCGCATTGTAAGTGTTAGTTAGCTTTAGCAGCGTACCACCAGCTATTGTACAACCCTCCGTAAGACGTTCATGGGCATGCGATATAAAAAAACGTCCGATAGATCACTAGCGAGCCATCCGTGCAGCATCTTCATTCTCAGAACATTTATACGAGCCATGACATCAGATACAAGCAGATACTGCAGA
>Ga0066681_10000186_pt1 | contig 17053 bp, 14 predicted proteins | sample GraSoiAngelo_130_FD_65629 | JGI IMG/M metagenome (GOLD analysis project Ga0066681, IMG submission 65629) | Grasslands soil microbial communities from the Angelo Coastal Reserve, California, USA - 14_0929_02_20cm | ecosystem: Environmental > Terrestrial > Soil > Grasslands | place: USA...
GCCGTGCTGGACGCGGGGAAGCTCTTGGAGGCCGTCTTCATCAGCCGGGCCTTCACTTGGTCCGGCGTCAGGTTCGGCTGCGCTTGCAGCAAAATCGCCACGCCACCGCTGGCGACTGCGGCAGCCATGCTCGTGCCGCTCAAAATGTAGTAAGGAGATCCACTATTGGAACCGTTTTTTTGGTAATAAGACGCTGGAACGTCGTTAGCCGGATGGGCGTATTGCAACGAACCCTTCGCATCAAGAACCGAGACGGTGCGATTGCCGGGAGCGACGATGTCGGGCTTCACTACGTGATCAAGCAGCGTCGGGCCTTTCGAGCTGTAACTCGCGATCAAGTCGTCGTTGCGAGTGGGTGTGCCCATCGTTTTCATGGCGCCAACGGTAATCACATAGGGGTCGTTGCCCGGCGAGGTGATCGTGGCATAGCCATCCGTACCCTGGGAATTGTCGCGCCCTGAATTTCCCGCAGCAACAACAACAACGATCCCCGCTTTCCAGGCCGCCTCGACGGCTTGGCAAAGCGGATCGAGTGTGTAGCTCTCAAACACCGGACGACCCAGAGACAAGTTCAGCACACGGATGTTGTAGGTACTTTTGAGTTGTACCGCCGCCTGGATGGCGGAAATCACGTTGCTGTCTGTGCCGACGCCGTTCTGATCGAGGGCACGGAGATTAACAAGATTCACATTGGGGGCAATCCCTTTGAATGTGTAGAAGTATTGCGAACCGGTGGAATTCGCTCCATTGCTCGCGATGATACCCGCGACGTGGGTACCGTGACCGTATTCATCGTACGTTTTAGACCCACCGTAAAACGCTTGGCTGTGCAAGATACGGGATGACGATTTGCCGGAAACTTGGAAGTCCTTACTACTGCTGACACCGCTATCGATCACCGCAACGCCAATGCCCGTTCCGTCCCAGCCTTGGGTCCACGCGATATTGGCATTTACAGCCGGCGCAGTGTTGTTGAGAAGTGAAGCGAGCGGGCGATCTCGTGAGATGTATAAAATGTTGGGGTTTCTGGAGAGATGTTCCAATCTGTTCGCCGGGATTGAGTACAGGCCAGCCTTAATCAAACCGAGCTCAGTCCTGAGGACTCCACCCGCCTCACGAATCGCTTCATCACCTTCATGCGGCTTATGAGAGTGTTTGAACTGAATGATTACGTCGATCTGTTTAGGATTGTGCTCGTTGAGGTCCTTCTCGCGCTGGGCGTTGGCCGCAGAGGGTACCCCTACCACCAGGAAGAGGCTCAATAGAAAGGCAACGCCCTGGCACGGTTTTATCTTTATCTTCATGGTCACTAAGATAGCCCTCCCCGGAGTTCTGAGATGTGTTAATGCATTTCGATCTCCTAACTGGATTATTGAAAGGATTCCTTTAGAATGAGGGCCTTAGAGGAAATTGGTCGCGGCGACGCTTGCGACAATTTGTCACCGACCGCGATTCGCCAACAAGGTTCGGCTAGGTAATCCCTTTGGATTTCGCAGGTTACCTGTTTTGCGGCGATAATCGACAAGATGTTCTATAAACAGGTTCCAACATTCGTTGGGTAAAACGCCGGGGAAAGGAAAAGCAGGATATGCGAGCCGCGGTGACTCTCCGAATTAAGCGCTGGCGAGAGAAAGAGATCGGCAGGCAGAACCCTTGAAAGTAGCCACCTCAGGTCCTCCTGTCTGCTCTTACTCTTTGTGTTTTCCCTGACAGAACAAGAAGCCGCTCTCCACGCTTTGACCAACGATGCGAGTCCAGACGACTCTGGCCATGCCTTTCACTGCGTCATGGCAGAAGGCAACTTCTTGACCGGAGCACAGCTCTTTCGAGGTGTGGGACGCGCGAAATCCCGACGCGCTCATGTCAATGAGAAAAGCACGAATAGGCGCAGAACGCAAATCTGACTTGAGAAACTTGAGGAAGATCACGCCCTGGACTTCACGGCGTGGATTTCGTCGACGTTCCTCCTTATGGTCCGGAGGACGCTCAACCAGCGGCGACTGCTTCAAGTGCATTAGCGACCTCATACTTTTTCAGCTTACGAGTCAGTGTTCGCCGAGAAATCCCGAGCACCATTGCGGCTTTCTCGTGGTGGCCGGAGGTCTGATCCAACGCCCGGAAAATCATCTGACGTTCCATCTCATCGAGACTTGTGACGACGGAGGCCGATTGCAGCGGGATTTTCTGCCTTCCCAGCGGTAAGTCCTCTGGCTGGATTTCATCCCCGGACCCCATGATCGCAGCTCGAATCACGACATTGCGGAGTTCCCGCACGTTGCCAGGCCACGGGAAATGACAAAGCTCTTGCAGTGCCGCCGGGGCGATACGCGCATTGTGCTTTTGCTCGCGCAAGAAAAACTCGGCAAGCACGGGAATGTCTTCCGTCCGGTCGCGCAGGGAGGGCACGTGAATGTGAACCTGGCTTAACCGATGGAAGAGGTCGCTGCGGAACTTTCCCGCTTCAATATCCTTCTCCAAGTCACGATTCGTGGCGGCCACGATGCGAACGTCCGGGGAGACCTTTTTTAGCCCACCGAGCCGGTAATAGGGGGCGCCATCCAAGACCCGCAGCAGTTTCACTTGCAAACGGGCGTCAAGGTCGCCAATCTCATCCAGGAAGAGTGTGCCGGGGTGAGCGAGTTCGAGCAGACCCTGCTTGGTCTGCATGGCACCGCTGAAGGCGCCTTTCTCATAACCGAATAGCTCACTTTCGACGAGATGCTCCGGGAGTGCCCCGCAGTTGAGGTCCACCCAGGGCGAATTGCAACGTAGGGATTGCTCGTGCAAAGCCCGAGCGACAAGTTCTTTGCCAACCCCGCTTTCGCCTGTGATGAGGACCGAGGCATCGGTTTGGGCGACGCGCTTGACCATCTCCATCACGCGCCGCATGGCTGCGCTGTGGATGACGGCTGGTAAGCCAAGAATCGATCCGGGACTACAACTCATACTCGTTGCTCCTAGAAATCCCGCTAAATGGTCCATGGAGCGTCGCCACTTTTCAAAGGATGCTCCGAGAAGGACAAATTGACTATGGTACTTCTGAGCTGAAAACATGGCCCGAAAGTACTCTCCGCCGTAGGAGTTAACTCTTTATTTGCGAACTATTTATAAGATAGGGAGGCGCCAAGGGATTCATGGAAGTGGTAGACAAATGAGCGGAGACACTTTGACCTCGGTCCGAGAAGGAAACGACAAGTTGTCACCGCTCGAGCCGGCGGCGCAGCTTCTAAACGTGTAGACAGAACGCGAAGTCGTGAACTTACAACAAGTTGCGGTTGGCCAACCTCCGAGGGTGTCATGGCAGCCCGGTTGCATCAACCCTATTCGCTGGTACACGATTAATGCTTCCGACTTCCACGAAAGCTCGGGTCTATATCGGGATTACTCTCCTAGGGGGACTTCTGTCCTTGTCTCTTGGGCTTTTTCAGGGTCAGTGGACCGAGCCCTCACGCTACGTTTGCTATCTTGCTCTGGCCCTTCTCGCCTCCGGAATGAAAGTGAGTCTCCCCGGCGTTCATGGGACCATGTCGGTCATCTTTCTGTTCATCCTGATCGGCGTCCGTGAACTGACTCTGGCACAAACCCTTTTGATGGGCGTTCTGGGCACGGTGATTCAGTGTTACTGGAAACCCAAGACTTGGCCGAAGCCGATCCAGGTTGCTTTCAACATCGCGAGCATGGCGAGTGCCGTCGCGGGCACATATTACTTGTCCCATTCGAGGGTGAGCCAGTTTGTTGCGGATAACCAACTGCTTATGCTGGTCGCCGCGGCATCAACATTCTTCGTCCTGAACACCGCTCCTGTAGCGTGCGTGATCTCGCTTACGGAGCAAAAGTCTCTGCGGAAGGTTTGGTCCGAGTGTTACTTTTGGTCGTTTCCCTACTATTTGCTGGGGGCCGCGATTGCGGCAATCGTAGAACTTATCGACAAGAAAGCTGGCTGGCAGTCTTCCATCCTGATTCTTCCGGTTGTCTATCTGATCTTCCGTTCCTACCGTCTTTACTTGGCCCGGCTGGAAGCGGAACGTTGTCACGCTGAGAACATGGCTGCTCTCCATCTTCGGACCATCGAAGCTCTGGCACTCGCCATCGAGGCCAAGGATCACAGCACGCATGAGCACCTCCAGCGCGTACAGGTTTATGCCATGTCTATTGGAAAGGAAATGGGCCTGTCGGAATCCGAGCTCGAAGCTCTTCGCGCCGCTGCGGTTCTTCACGACATCGGCAAGCTGGCCGTCCCTGAGCACATCATCTCCAAGCCCGGGCGGCTGACGCCCGAAGAATTCGAGCGCATGAAGATTCACCCGCTCGTTGGGGCGGAAATCCTTGAGCGCGTGCAATTTCCTTATCCGGTCGTTCCGATCGTGCGCGCCCACCACGAGCGGTGGGATGGGAATGGTTATCCATGCGGCCTGCGCGGGGAAGAAATTCCGACCGGAGCGCGAATCCTCGCAGTGGTTGACTGCCTGGACGGACTTGCCTCGGACCGCCAGTATCGCCCGGCCCTCCCGCTGGACAAAGCCATGGAGCATGTCATTGGGGAAGCCGGAAAGAGTTTCGACCCAAAAGTAGTGGAAGTTCTCCAGGGGCGCTACCGCGAACTCGAGCTTCTGGCGAACGTCAAGGCAGGTGAACAGGCGAGAGTGCCCAAAAACATTAAAGTGGATAGGGGAGCAGCTCCAGGAGCGGGATTTGAAAAGAGTGATAGCGGGCCGATCACTCCGGGGAGCAGCTCGATTGATTTCCTGACTTGCATTGCTGAGGCGCGGCATGAAGTGCAAGCGCTGTTCGAGCTCACTCGAGAGCTGGGCAACTCCCTGAGCCTGGATGAAACACTCTCGATGCTTGCATCTCGCTTGAAGCACTTAGTTCCTTACGATTCGATCGCAATCTACTCTCTCCGAAACATTCAGCTCGTCCCCGAACACGTCAGCGGAGACAACTTCCGTCTCCTTTCTTCACTTCGGATTCCGATTGGGGAAGGTGTCTCGGGATGGGTTGCCGCGAACCGGAAGCCGATCGTGAACGGAAATCTGGCAGCTGAGTCAGAGTATTTGAATGATCCTACGAACGACCATCCCCTGCGGTCGGTCTTGGCCGTTCCTTTAGAAGGCGTGGATGGCGTCGTGGGCGTTCTTGCTCTTTATCGGACGGAAGCGGATGCCTTTACCCGGGATCATCTCCGTATCCTGCTGGCAATCAGTTCGAAAATCGCGCTCTCGTTTGAAAATGCTTTGAAGTACCGGCAGTCCGAGCGAACGGCAACGACCGACTATCTGACGAGTCTGCCAAACGCTCGCTCCCTCTTTATCCATCTCGATAGCGAACTCGCGCGTTGCCGGCGTCACCGGATGTCTCTCGCGGTACTGGTCTGTGACCTGGACGGCTTCAAACAGATCAATGACCGGTTCGGCCACTTGCAAGGGAATCGGTTGCTGACCTCTTTTGCGGAAAAATTGAAGCAGACCTGCCGCGAATACGACTACGTGGCCCGCATGGGTGGTGACGAATTCGTTCTGATTCTCTCTGGTTTAAAGCCCGAAGCCCTGGCGGACAAAGTAAAGCACTTGCAACGGTTAGCCGCCGAGGCGGGCCGCGAGATATCCGGCACGGATATGCTCTCCGTGAGTGTAGGTCACGCTTATTATCCGGAAGAAGGTATGGATGCCGAACAGCTTCTTTCCGAAGCCGACCGGCGGATGTACGCGCAAAAGAGACCTCACCATAACCAGTTGCATACGAGCCCGGCGGTCCCCGTCGAGGTAAGTCCAGCTGGCACGATACACTAACTCCACAGCATTTGGATTGCTGCACAAATGTGGACCCGAGTTCTCATCCGGCGCATCTGCACTGTCTTGGTTACGGCTCTTCTTGGCGGAATCCTTGGGGCTACTTTGGTCCGCTTCGCGCCTGGATTTGGAGTGGAGGAGCGAGAACTTGACACCCGCTTGCGTGAAGACAGCGTTCAAGCTCTTCGCCGATCACACTCGAACGAACGGAATCTCCTCAAATTCTACGGTGCATATCTTGGGGGAGTTCTCCACGGAGATCTCGGTGTCTCCCACTCCTTCGCCCGTCCTATAGCCGGCCTTTTCGCGGAACGTTTGCCGGTCACTCTGCGGACTGTGGCTCTCGGCCTTGCAGGTGGATGGCTATTTGGTATTCTCCTTGCATTACCCGCGGCGACGATCTGGTGGTGGGGTTATGATCTGTCGGCGTGCACCCTGAGCGGCATCTTCTTGTGTCTTCCCTCGGCCGTGGTCGCGATTCTCTTTCTCTATCTTGGCGGGCCAGTGGGGCTCGCCGTTTGTGTGGTCGTGTTTCCGCGTGTGTTCCAGTACACGCGAAACCTGTTTCTTCACACTTTCGCTTTGCCGCACGTCTTGACTGCACGAGCGAAAGGCCTGTCGGGAACGAGGATTTTCCTTTGGCACATCGTACCTGTGGCAGCTCCGCAACTGCTCGCTTTGACCGGAGTGTCCGTAAGCATCGCCCTCGGGGCGGCGATTCCGATCGAAGTGATTTGTGATTCGCCTGGAATTGGTCAGCTCGCTTGGCAAGCCGCTCTGAGCCGCGATTTGCCTCTGCTAGTGAACGTGACATTGTTCGTGACTTTGGTGACGCTCATAGCAAACTCTGCGTCCGACCTGACTTCGACGGCGCTTGTGAAGCGAGAGCCATGAAAACGATCCGCAGAGTAGCGTCTGGCTTTTTGAGTATCATTTTTTTAGCGACTCTCTTTGCTGGAATCCTTGCCCCCGCTCCCTACGCAAAACAGTTTAGGGAGTCGCCGAATGCTTCGCCCTCTCGCTTACATCTCCTTGGTACCGACGAGCTCGGGCGAGATCTTTTTTCCAGGCTTCTCTACGGCAGTCGAGTATCGCTTCTGATGGCGCCGGCAGCGGCATTGCTGGCCACGATTATGGCAGCTTCGGTGGGAGGTGCGGCTGGTTATATAGGCGGCTGGATCGAGCGAATCGTAATGACCTGCACGGATCTGGCAATGTCTTTGCCATGGCTGTTTCTCCTGTTAACAGTGCGCGCCATTCTGCCACTGAACGTGCCTCCCCTTGGTTCCTTGCTTATTACATTCATGCTCCTCGGTCTGCTCGGCTGGGCAGCGTCTGCACGAGTGGTCTGCGCGGGGGCACGGAGTCTACGCAGTTCTGACTTCGTCTTGCAGGCAAGGGCCTGTGGTTCTACACCGTTGCGAGTCCTTCTGCGCCACGTGCTGCCAAACCTTCGCCCCATCCTCTTCGCACAGTTTCTGACTTCCGTTCCCGTTTTCATTCTGACGGAGGCAAACCTGGGCGTGCTGGGCCTCGGTGTCTCGGAACCCCTGCCTTCCTGGGGCAGCCTGCTGCGCGGGATCGAGAACTGGAGCACTGTCCAAGCGAATCCTTGGAGGCTCGCCCCGCTAGTCTTATTGCTGCTCGCGGTGAGCAGCTTTCAACTCATCTTGCCCCGGGAGGGCTTTGTGGAATGAGGCGCATCAACTTCGCTTTCCTTGCTATAGCCGTTTTGGGCGCGAGTCTCCCTGCGAGATCCCAGTCTGGCGGAGAGTTGCGCTTCGTCTTGCGCTCGGAACCAAAAACTTTCAACCCCATGCTGGTCGATGATGAATCCTCGGAGACGATCCGCTACCTCACCGGGGGCGTGTTGATTCGGCTCAACCGGAAAACGCAGGCGCTGGAGCCCGAATTAGCGGTGTCGTGGAAAGTATCCGAAGCCGGGAAAAAGATCAAGTTCCGCTTGCGCGACGGCCTGTCCTTCTCCGACGGGACTCCCTTCAACGCCGAAGATGTGGCCTTCACAATGCGGGCGTTGATGGATCCCAACCTTCACTCACCGACCGGCGATTCCTTCCGTTCGTCAGAGGGGTCCATCCATGTGGACGTCCTGGGCGCTCGCGACGTAAGCATCGAATTTCCAGCGTCTGTTGCAGCACTCGACCGGCTGTTTGATCAAGTGGCCATCGTTTCTTCGCACTCGCCGAAGAAAGAGGCGGCCGTTTTAGGGCCATTTATTGTCGGCGACTATAAATCCGGCTCATACGTTTTGCTGAAGCGGAATCCCTATTATTGGAAGAAGGACGCGCAGGGCCGAAGTCTTCCTTATCTGGATTCGATCCGACTGGACATCCAGCAGAATCGAGATCTCGAACTGTTGCGCTTCAGGCGCGGCGAAATTCAACTGATCAACAGTCTAGACGCTTCGTACTTTGAGAGTCTCGCCAAGGAAGCGCCCGCGGCCGTGCGGGACAGCGGTCCTTCGCTCGACTCTGAACAGATGTGGTTCAATCAGGTTCCGGCCGCGCCGGGCCCCGACTACAAGAAAAAATGGTTCGGTTCTGCGAACTTTCGTTTGGCGATTTCTGTGGCAGTTAGTCGAGAAGACCTCTGCCGGGTCGTGTTCAGTGGCCATGCCCGCCCTGCCGTAGGGCCGGTGTCTCCCGCGAACGTTTTCTGGTTCAACGCCTCTCTCCAGCCGCATCCGCACAGTCCGCAAGGAGCGCTGCGCCGGCTGCAACAAGATGGATTCCGTCTTGATGGCCGCGTGTTGCGCGATGCTGGTGGCCATCCCGTCGAGTTCTCACTGATTACAAATTCCGGAAACAAATCTCGCGAACAAATGGCTGCGATGATCCAGCAGGATCTGGAACAGATCGGCATTCGCCTCAACGTCGTCACATTGGACTTTCCTTCACTGATCGAGCGAATCTCCCACACCTTCGACTACGAGCTGTGCTTGCTCGGCCTCGTCAATGTGGACTTGGATCCCAACGCGCAGATGAGCGTTTGGCTGACGTCATCCAGCAATCATCAGTGGAACCCGGAGCAGAAAGCGCCAGCGACTCCCTGGGAAGCAGAAATTGACCGTCTGATGAAATCGCAAGCCTCCACGACGGACCAAAACCAGCGCAAGGTCTATTTTGATCAGGTCCAGAAGATCGTCTGGGAACAACAGCCCTTCATCTACCTGGTCAACAAGAATGCGCTCTCCGCTGTTTCCCCTTCCCTTAAGAACGCTGTTCCCGTGGTCATTCGACCGCAAACATATTGGAACGCGGAGGACCTGTATCTCGCTCCGGAGAGGCCAGGCGGCCACTAGTGACTCATTTGAATCCCTTGCTCTCTCTAAAACTCTCTGTGGATTACCCGAACAAGCCCGGAGTTCTCCGTGACCTGGCACTGGAAATCGATCGCGGGGAGATTATCGGCTTGGTAGGGCAGAGCGGGTGCGGAAAAAGCACTTTGGCACTGGCCATTCTGAGGCTGCTTCGAACGAAGGGGGCAGTCGCGACAGGTGATCTTCGTTTTGAAGGTCAGAATCTAATGTGGCTTTCGGAGCGCCAGATGCGTGAGTTGCGCGGCTCGCGGATCGGGCTCGTCTTGCAAAGCCCGCTTTCTGCCTTGAACCCCGCCTTGAGGATTGGCACCCAACTGAAGGAGGCATGGAGAGCACACTCCCACGGGCAGGACGACGATTGCACTCAGTCGATTTTTTCGGCGCTCCGTAGCGTGAGCTTGGAAGATGGAGAAACCTTGCTGCGCCGTTATCCCTCTCAGTTAAGCGTTGGCCAGGCCCAGCGCGTGCTGATAGCGATCGCGATCCTGCACCGGCCCGCTCTCTTGATTGCGGATGAGCCCACGAGCGCCCTTGACTCCATCACCCAATCAGAAATCATGCAATTATTCGGTCGGTTGAATCGAGAGTTGGGCACCGCGATCCTTTACATCTCCCACGACTTGCTCTCGGTCGCTTCGCTTTGTCACCGCGTCGTCATCCTTCACGAAGGTGGCATCGTCGAGTCAGGAAAAATCGCGCAAATCTTCACAAATCCGACCCACGCTTACACGCGCCAACTCATCGGAGCTCTTCCGCACCGCTTTAAACTCCCGGTCACCACAGAGCCGCTCGTACATTCATTATCGTCTCGGTCAATATAGAATAATTAAAATGACCTCTCTTTGTTGTGGAGGTTTTTTCGGGCCGCTGGCAGTTAAACGCCATGCTCGACGCCAAAACCTGTAGCTGCAGGCCCGTAAGTCGCTCACTGTGGAGTCAGATATTCACCTAGCGCGTGACATTTAGCCCTGGGGCTGTTGAGTCAGCTATTCCGCCGCGAGTTAGTTGTCGTACTGATGGCGTTCCCATGTATCCTGCTGAGGTCAAGCTCCAGAATCCAAGCTATCGCTCAAGGAGATGCCCGAGGTGTGGCCAGATTTTGACGAGCGAAGTTGAATCAACCCATCACGCTGAAGCTACTCGGGCCACCGGTTGGTCGGGACGAATTATGCTGCAAAGAGCAAGTATCCCTTCAAGACGCCTCAATCCCCGCATAAGTACAAATCCGCATCAACTGGTCTGGATCCACTGGCAATGCAACGGACGCGACGACCTTTCACGCGTTCGCGATCTCGGCGTCGCCGGCCTCTTCCTGGAAACCTTGCACGGGAGCACGCTGGGCTTGACAGTTAAACTTGATTTTCTCGTCCAAGAAGGTCAAATTCGCGCTGAAGGCACTGTCCGCCACATCGTCCCTGGCGACGGCATTGGCCTCAAGCTGACCGCGGTCACTGACCAGGATCGTCCACATCTAGCAGCCTTAATGAAGCGTCTGCGTACCGTCGCCCCTAACCGGACCGATCTTCACACTGTTCCCTAACTTCCACCGATAAGATCACAGAGGTCATCGATCATTTGATCCCACATTTCCTTTTTGAAGTCCGTGTATGTAGCAGTATGATCGAGCCCAATGCCGGTATTCAACTAAGGGGAATTTGTGGGTCTCTTCCGCCGACTCGCTGCTTACGTCGCCAGCAAGCACCCCGATTGGGTGCGGCCCGACGTTGGTGACCTGCTGGATTCGGCGCCGGATGGGATGGTGATCGTCAACGCCGACGGAAAGATCGTTGTCGTCAATGCGCAAACTGAAATCCTGTTCGGCTACAGCCGGCAGGAGTTAATCGGGCGGCCTGTCGAGATCCTCATCCCAGCACGCCTTGACCACATACACGTACGACATCGCGCATCGTTTCTGGCGGAGCCGCACGTTCGTCCGATGGGTGCCGGGCAGGAGCTTCTCGGCAAGCGTAAGAATGGGACGGAGTTTCCCGTTGAAATCAGTCTCAGCCCGTTGCGGACCCCCCAAGGACTTTTCGTCACCAGCGCCGTCCGCGACATCACTGAGCGCAAGCACGCCGAGGAGCAGATCAAGAAACTCAATGCGGAGCTCGGGGAAGCGCTGCGCCGGGCCGAACGCCTGGGAGCGACTGGCGAACTGGCGACAAATATGGCTCGCGAGATCGAAGACGTGCTGGACACGTTGGTAAGGTTGCTCTCGCAGCTTGAGCGACACCCCGCGGCCGCCCCCGACATAAGGGAATTGGTTGGCAAGACGCAGGAGGAAGTCAACCGCATTGCCCACATCACGGGCAACGCGCTCGCTCTGCAACGGCAACACGACACGTGGAAGAAAGGATGATTGCGCTGCGGCTACAACTGGCTAGCCGATGATCCAGGCTGAAATGCAGCGCCGACTTGGACTGCATTCCGATGCCCGCCTTGGAGACGCTGGGTATGTTCAGTTGAAATTCTTGCTGGCACAGTCAATTCCTCCTCGATCTTCACAGCGGGGAAGAGGACAACTTTGAACTGAAGGGACCGTGCGATGAGGCACGATTTTTCGGCCTTCTCAAGAAGGCGGATGGCCCGGTCAAGATCTTCTTCTTTCAGGACAGTGACGACCGGTCGCAGTTTGATTTCCGTAAAACGCCAGAAACCATCCTCGTTGTCGAGCATGCCTTCCGCGTCCAGGTTGAAAGAGGCAAATTCCAGGCGGGCCCTCTCCGCGATGCCGGAAAAAGTGCTAACAAAACAGCTTGCCACTGCGGCGACGAGGAAGTGCTCCGGCGTCCAGCGCCCCGGCTCCCCCAAGAACTCCGGTGGGGCGCTGAAGGATATACAAGGCAGGACCCCTTCCGCGTGGACGACGCCGTTGCGTCCGCCCGCGCCGAATGCGTTGACCCGATATTCATGGTGAACTTGCATTTCCTTCTCCTCTCATCTTCACTGCGGGAGCAGCATCCGATTCTGGCCCTCGTCAGGAATTCAACCCTAACAAGAGAGCCCATACGACGATGTGGCTTGAGTCACGCTCGAAAGTGATGGCGGTCACAGCCAGACGGCCTTCTCTCGCTGTATTCATGGGACGCAGGGAGGTGGCCCATGAAAGCAGTTCAAGCAAGAACGGGAATTGCACTGAAGAACATTTTGTTTGCAACGGACTTTTCAGCGGCATCAGACGCGGCTGCACCGATTGCGATCCAGATCGCGCGGCATTATGGCGCAAAGGTGTATGGAGTACATGTGAACAGATTCGACGACTACACGGCTGCTGCACCCAATGCCTGGGCAGCGATGGCTGAGGCAGCGGAGAAAGAGACCAAGGAAGATGCTGGACGCCTGAATGAACAGTTCCAAGGCATCGAACACGAAGCGGTGATCGGCGAAGGCAACATTTGGGAAGTGGTGTCCAACCTGATCAAAGAGAAGGAAATTGATCTGGTCGTGCTGGGGACCCGCGGGCGCACGGGACTTGGAAGGGCGCTACTCGGTTCGGTTGCCGAACAGATTCTCAGGCAAGCGCCGTGCCCGGTGCTGACGGTTAGCCCACACGTGAACCTTTGGTCCGACGAATACGCAAAGATGCGTGAAATCCTGTACACCACGGATCTGGTGGCGGACTTCCCAATAGCGGCTCCCTATGCCGTATCGCTGGCGCAGGAGAACCAGGCGCATCTGGTGTTGCTGCACGTGATCGAAGACGCTAAGGCAGGGGACCTGGTGGACAGCCCAGAGGTCGTGGATGTCAAGGAGCGAAAGCTGCAGCAATTGGTTTCCCAGCAAGCCGGATTGTGGTGCGACCCCACCTACATCGTCGAGCAAGGACCAGCGGCAGAGAAAATCCTTGACGTTGCGAAACGGCGGCACACTGATCTGATCGTGCTGGGAGCCCGGCCGGCAAAAGGGCTTGCAACGCATCTGAACATGGGCACAGTCCACAAGGTTGTGTCACAGGCGACGTGCCCGGTCCTGACGGTTCGTGGCTGAGCATGGCTGAACATCGACAGGCCCAGTGATGCCTCCATTCAACAGGTTGCCCGCAACGGGATTGGGGCTCGACAACTAAGGCCTTCTAACAATCATGAGCTCCAACCCAAGGGCCGGTCGACGAGAGAACTACCACCATATGCGGTGCTGTTCCGAGGCGGAGTCACCGTCCTCGTACCTTTCCGCGAATTCCAGAATAAGAAACGGTGTCTAAAAGGGAGTTAGCCATGGCTACGATTTTTCAGGAAAGAATTCAGCAAAAACAAATGACAGCAACTTCAACGATGAGGGCGCTCGTTTTTCGCGGCCCCAATCAGATCGGGATCGAGCACGTTCCGATCCCAAAGGCCGGACCGGGTGAAGCGGTCATTCGCGTCACGTTGACGACGATCTGCGGCACAGACCTACACATCCTCAGAGGGGAATATCCGGTGAAGACGGGGCTGATCATCGGCCACGAGCCGGTGGGGATCATCCACGAGCTCGGTGTAGGGCTAAGCGGATACAAGGTTGGCGATCGCGTGCTGGTGGGAGCGATTACGCCGTGCGGCCAGTGCAATTACTGCTTGAGCGGCGACTGGTCGCAATGTGGCGGACCCATCGGCGGATGGAAATTCGGAAACACGATCAACGGCGCGCAGGCGGAGTATCTCTTGGTGCCGAATGCGCAGGCGAATCTGGCCAAAATTCCTGACGATTTGCGCGATGAGCAGGTGATTTTGCTGGCGGACATCGCTTCAACGGGAATCTCGGCGGCCGAGAGCGCCGATTTGCAGATCGGCGATAGCGTTGCAATCTTTGCGCAAGGGCCAATCGGACTTTGCGCCACGGCTGGAGTCAAACTAAAAGGAGCGAGTCTGATCATCGCTGTGGAATCGGACGCGGTCCGCGCTCAAATGGCTAAGCGAATGGGTGCCGACGTCGTTCTCAATTTCAAGGAGATAGACGTGATTGCGGAGGTGAAGCGGCTTACGGATGGAAAAGGCGTAGACGTGGCGATTGAGGCGCTTGGGACCCAGGGCACGTTCGAGAATGCGCTGCGCGCGCTGCGCGCCGGAGGAACGCTGTCCAGCTTGGGTGTGTATTCCGGCAAACTTTCTGTGCCGCTAGAGCCATTTGCGGCTGGTCTTGGCGACCACAAGATCATCACGACGCTGTGCCCAGGCGGAAAGGAGCGCATGCGTCGGCTGATGGAGCTAGTCCGCCACGGACGTCTCGACCTAACTCTGCTTCTAACGCATACGTTCCCTCTGGACCGGATCACTGAAGCGTACAAGCTGTTTGGCGAGCGGCGAGAGGGTGTGATCAAGGTGGCGATCAAGCCGTAACGTGCTGCAAGGGAAATTCAGCTCGCGCGGGACTTCGCACTGGGAGGGGGCGAACCGGAATGCAAATTCTGAAAGCCGGCGTGCTCTATTTCGCGGTCGTTTTCGGAGCGGGTCTCGTGTTGGGACCCATTCGCATTCTGTGGGTCGTCTCGTTCCTCGGCGCGAGAATGGCGGAACTCTTGGAAGCTCCTATCATGCTCGTGATTACAATTGTGGCAGCGCGGTGGATCGTTGGTAGACTTGCTGTGCCTCCCACACCGTCGAGTCGGCTCGGTATGGGTGGCATCGCCCTTAGCTTGCTGCTAATCGCGGAATTTGCTCTTGTGCTCTGGCTTCGAGGAATCTCGATCGGAGAGTACCTTGCAGCCCGAGACCCTGTAGCGGGAACAGTCTACTATTTAATGCTTGGGGCCTTTGCCGTCATGCCGCTTCTAGTGGCGCGAAGATGACGTGGCTCGCAGGAATGTGGCTACACAGCATTTTGATTAGTTCTCGCTTGCCCGGCCACGAATACCTGCGGACTTGAGCCGCCAACAGTCTCGGGCGATAGCCCAATCTTCTTGGGCACGTACGATTAAGACGTGAACGGTTGAATCGGATAGGGAAACATCCTGGTCCACAGAAGACTGCGTATTCTTTGTGCGGTCCAGTTTCAGGCCAAGAAATCCGAAGTTGGCACAAGCTGCGGCTCGCACTTCCGGTGAATTTTCTCCGATCCCTGCGGTAAACACCAAAGCATCTATTCCTCCCAACACTGCCATCATCGCGCCGATACCAGCCTGAAGGCGATGCACGAAGATCTCAAAAGCCAGCTTGGCCCGCGGATGGCCGTCTTTCATCGCGGCCACGATCTGCCTCATGTCGCCCGAGACCCCAGAGATTCCCAGCAGGCCTGATTTCGTGTTTAGCAGGTCGTCGAGCTGCTGCCCTGTGAGCTGACCTTCTCGCATTAAATAAGTGAGGATTCCGGGGTCCACAGAGCCTGATCGCGTTCCCATCATCAGGCCTTCTAGTGGTGTGAATCCCATGGTTGTATCAATGCTTCGCTCCTCGCGAATCGCCGCCAGAGAGCAACCGTTCCCCAAATGGCAGGTCACGAGTTTCAGTGACCGCAAATCCTTTGCCATGAGCTGTGCGGTGCGCTCGGCGCAATACCGATGATTGATTCCGTGAAATCCGTAACGGCGAATCCCCTGTGCGAGCCATTCATAAGGACCGGGATATACAGCAGCTGGTTCCGGCAATCGGCTGTGAAAGCCGGTGTCGAACACAGCCACCTGGAGAACCTCGCCAATGCGTTTCTCGATGATCTCAATCCCGTCGAGCTCGGCGCGGTTATGGAGTGGGGCAAAGGCGGACATCCGCGCTATTGCAGATTTCACTTCCGGTGTGATGGCTGTTGCTTTGTCGAAGTCTTTGCCACCGTGCACGATACGATGACCTACTACGTCGATTTCGGAAGGCGCCGAAACGACGCGCACCTTTCCGCTCCATAACGTATCCAGCAGTTGGTCGATCGCATGAGAGCGCGACGCGACCTGGACTCGATCTTTCAGCTGCGCTCCCTGTGAATTCTGCGCCCGGGTGTCGGCGTGATTGCCGTCCCATTCAATCTTGCCTTCCCAGGCTGGTGCAGGCGGATGTTCCGGAAGGGTTTTTCCGATGTCGTAAAGGCAGCTTTTCTGGCTGCTGGAACCCGAATTGAGTACAAGGATTTTCATGGCCTAATAGGGCCACTTCCAATCCCGGACTTCCGGCAAGTCGTCTCCATGTTCGCGGATGAATTGTTTATGATCGACAAGCTTGTTGCGCAGGAACTGTTTGAAATGCGCGCCGACGCGTTGCAAGCGAGGGACGCGGTCGACCACATCGCCTGCGAGGTGAAATCGATCCAAATCGTTTAGGACCGTCATATCGAAGGGAGTCGTCGTTGTTCCTTCCTCTTTGTATCCGCGGACGTGGAGGTTGTCATGATTGGTACGCCGATAAGTCAGGCGGTGAATCAGCCACGGATAGCCGTGGTAGGCAAAGATGACCGGCTTGTCTATTGTAAAGATCGAGTCGAACTCACGGTCGGAAAGTCCGTGAGGATGTTCGGTTAAGGGCTGAATGGTCATCAAGTCAACCACATTGACGACGCGGATCTTGATGTCCGGAAAATGCTGGCGCAGAAGGTCGACGGCCGCGAGGGTCTCCAGTGTCGGGATATCTCCCGCACAGGCCATCACCACATCCGGCTCGCTTCCGTTGTCGGTGGAGGCCCACTGCCAGATTCCAATTCCATTCGTGCAATGTTCGATGGCAGATTCCATGTCGAGCCACTGCAGCGCCGGCTGCTTTCCAGCCACGATGACGTTGACGTAGTTTCGGCTGCGGAGGCAGTGATCAGCCACGGAAAGCAGCGTATTAGCATCCGGGGGCAGGTAAACGCGAACGATGTCAGCCTTCTTGTTCACGACGTGGTCAATGAAGCCAGGATCTTGGTGTGTGAAGCCGTTATGGTCTTGGCGCCAAACGTGAGAAGTTAAGAGGTAGTTCAAGGAAGCGATCGGCCGTCGCCACGGAATATTTCTCGTCACCTTGAGCCACTTGGCATGCTGATTGAACAT
>Ga0066681_10000189_pt1 | contig 16980 bp, 14 predicted proteins | sample GraSoiAngelo_130_FD_65629 | JGI IMG/M metagenome (GOLD analysis project Ga0066681, IMG submission 65629) | Grasslands soil microbial communities from the Angelo Coastal Reserve, California, USA - 14_0929_02_20cm | ecosystem: Environmental > Terrestrial > Soil > Grasslands | place: USA...
CTTGGCGTCGCGGCGGACGCGCCACCAGTGCTGGGCGGAGAAGACGTCGTAGCGCGAAGGGCGGATGGTGACGGCTACCGTCGGGGCGAGGGCGCGCTGGTAGATGAGGCGCGCACGGCGGCTGTGGGGGCGGGAGGTGACGATGACGAGGCGGTGCAGGCGGTGCGCGCAGGCCCAGCGGGCGACGGTGCGCGCCTCGTTCTCGGTGCTGCGCGTGCGGCGGCGGAGGCGGATGATCGCGTGCGGCGGGACGCCGAGCTGCTCGAGCGCGGCGAGCGTGAGCTCGTCGGACTCGGGGAGACGGACGCCGCGGGCCCGGAGCGCGGCGTCGCCGCGTAGCAGTCGCTCGCGCGTGACGACGACGCGCGGGGCGAGGCCGGAGCGGTAGAGGTCGCCCGCCTCGAGGACGCGCGTCGGGATCGAGCCCGCGAGCACGACGATCGCGTCAGCCGACGCGGGCAGCGGATCCGCGACGACCAGGAGGCGGCCGGCTAATGGCAGCGCGACCATGGCGAGCGCGACCGCGAGCACGAGGACAGCGACGAGGGGGCGGCGCATCTCAGTTCCCCTCATCGCACAGGGCATCTTGACTGCGGCGGCTCGACCGCGCTCTCGTGGCGCGCATGAAGCAGATACAGACGGTCACGGGGCCGATCGAGCCGAGCGAGCTGGGCACCACGCTCATGCACGAGCACCTCATGATCGGCTGGCCGGGCTGGGAAGCGGAAGCGCCCGCCGACCGTGCCGCCCGCCGCGAATATACGAAGCGGTGCGTCGACCGCATGCTCGAGCTGCGCGACCTCGGTCTCGCGACGTTCCTCGATCCGTGCCCCATCGACCTCGGGCGCGACGTGGAGCTGATGGCCGAGGTGGCGCAGGCGACGCGGGTTCGCATCGTCTGCGCCACCGGGCTCTACAAGGAGGACCAGGGCGCGCCCGCCTACTTCAAGTTCCGCGCGCAGTTCGGCGACGGCGTCAAGGAGATGACCGACGTCTTCATCCGCGAGCTGACCGAAGGGGTCGGCGAGACCGGCATCCGGGCCGGCGTCATCAAGGTGGCCACCAGCGCCCACAAGATCACGCCGTACGAGGAGATGGTGCTGCGCGCCGCAGCGCACGCCCACCGCGAGACCGGCGTGCCGATCACCACCCACACCGACGAGGGCACGATGGGGGTCGAGCAGCTCGACATCCTGACCGGCGAGGGCGTCGCGCCCCATGCGATCATCGTGGGCCACTCCGACGGCTCGAGCGACCTGCACTACCATCTGAGCATGCTCGACCGCGGCGCGTACCTCGGCTTCGACCGCTTCGGCCTCGAGTTGCTCCATCCCGACCGCGAGCGGCACGCGGCGCTGATGGGCCTCCTCGGGCTCGACTTCGAGCGGCAGATCGTCCTCTCGCACGACACCGTCTGGTGCTGGCGCGGCCGGCCGCCGATCCTCCCGCCGGAGATGATGCCCGACTGGCAGCCGACTCACGTCTTCCGCAAGGTCATTCCCCGCCTGCGCGCGGCCGGCGTCTCGCAGGAGAAGATCACGACGATGCTGGTCGAGAACCCGCGCCGCTACTTCGCGGAGTCCGGCGTCGTCCGCGCCTGAGCTGTGGTGGCAGGGGCCGCCCGCCGGTGATACGGGGGCGAGCCGTGGGACCGCGCAGTCGGGGGGCGGCGGCGGTGGCGATGATGCTGGTCGCGGTCGCGTGCGGCCGGCGGCTGCCTCCGGGCTGGGCGTACGTGACGCGCGTCACCCCGACCAGCGCGACGGTCGTGTGGACGGGCGTGACGGAGGCCCTCGAATGCCGCGGACCCGACGGCCGGCGCCTGCAGCTCTCCTCGACGGCAGGGCGGCGCGGCATTCGTATCGCCGCCGTCGCGGGCCTCCTGCCGGCGAGCACCTACGTCTGTCGGATCGACGCGGGCGCCCGGCCGCTGCGCGTCCGCTTCACGACGGCACCGACGGAATCCGCCGCGTTCACCTTCGCGGCCGTCGGTGACACCGGCGACGGCAGCGCCGCGGCCGCGTCGCTCGCGCGCCGCATCCTCGCGGGCAGGCCCGCCTTCCTCGTGCATCTCGGTGACATCGGGTATCCGGGCGGCACGGCCCACCAGTATGCGGCCGAGTTCTTCCGGCCCTACAGGCGGCTCCTCCGGCGGGTGCCGCTCATGCCGACGCCCGGGAACCACGACCTGCGCCCGCGGAGCGTCTACCGCGACCTGTTCTCCCCGGCGGCAGACGGCGAGAATTCGGCCGGGCCGCACTACTCGTTCGACTGGGGCGCGGCGCACCTGATCTCGGTGTCGTCGCCGGAGTTCGCGCGCGACGCGGCCCCCGGTGCCGAGTGGCTGGGCACGAATCTCGCGGCGGCGGCCCGGCCATGGCGCATCGTCTTCCTGCACGAGCCGCCGTACAGCGCTGGCACGAAGTTCACGGTCGCCGGGCTGCGGGGCGTCCTCGAGCCGATCCTGGAGCGCGGGCGGACGGACGTGGTCCTCACGGGGCACGTGCACAACTACGAGCGCTCGGTGCCCGCCTGCGCCTATGCCGCCGACGCACGGACGCTGCACGTCATCAGCGGAGGAGGTGGGGCAAACCTCGACCCGGCCGCGCGGCAGGCGAACTTCGCGCGCGTGATCTCGGCCACGCACTACGTACGCGTCCGCGTCGCGGCCGACCACCTCGACATCCGCGCCGTCGACGTGTCCGGCCACGTCCTCGACCACGCGCGACGGGAGCGGACGGGCGACGTCGCCTGCGTCTCGAGCGGCTGGCCGCCGGCGCGCGACCGGTGAAGCGCACCGTCGCCTGGCGGGCGGTCGCGCTTGTCGCGCTCACGATCGTCCTTGCGGCACGCGGGATCGACAGCGACGTCTACGAGGGGGGCGAGGCGCGCGAGGGCCTCGTCGCGCGCGAGATGGTGGAGACGGGCGACTGGATCCTGCCGCTGTGGAACGGCAGCGTCGTGCCGTCCAAGCCGCCGCTTTTCCACTGGCTCGTGGCGACCGGTACCCGGCTCACGGGCGAGCAGGTGACGGAGCGGACGCTGCGCGCCCCCTCGGTGGTCCTTGCGGCGGTCGTCGTGTTGATCGTCTTCCTCGCCGGCCTCGCCTGGGGCGGCCCCGAGGTGGCCACACTCAGCGCGCTCGTCCTGGCGACGACGCCGCAGTTTCTCACCGAGGCGGGCGACGGCCGGGTCGACATGACGCTCACCGCGGCGGTCACCGCCGCGCAGGTGGCGCTCGTGCAGGCGCTACACGACCGGCGTGGCGCGCGGCTGGCGCTCGCGGTATGCCTCGCGCTCGCGATGCTCGCGAAGGGACCCGTCGGCCCGGGTCTCGTCGGCCTCACGGCGCTCGCATTCGCCGCATGCGAGCGGCGGTTCCGGCCGGTGCTCGGTCTCGTGCGGCCGCTGCCCGTTCTCGTCTTCCTCGCGCTCGCCGGCGGCTGGTACGGCCTCGCCTACGCGCACCGGGGCATGGATTTCGTCGCCAAGCAGGTGCTGTCGGAGAACGGCGAGGCGTTGCTCGGCGCGACGCGGTTCCCCTACCGCTCGCCGCTCTACTACGTGGGGCCACTTGCGGTGGACGGACTGCCCTGGACGCTGCTCGTGCCGTGGGCAGCGGTCGCGGCATGGCGGGGCACGGAGCCGCGGCGCTACGCGCTCGTCTGGGCCACGACGGTGTGGTTGTTCTTCTCGCTCGCGCCCCTCAAGCGCGCGGCCTACCTGCTGCCCGCGCGGCCCGCCGTCGCGCTCGTCGTCGGCTGGTGGCTGGCCGATGTGGTCCGCGAGGAGACGCGCGCCGGCCGGCTGATCGGCGCGGCCCGGATCCTGTCCCTGGCGCTCGCCGTCGTGACGGCGCTGGTGGCCGTCGCCGCCATCGCCGTGACGCACGGCTTCGTCTCGGTGGCCGCGCTCCGCGACGCTGCGCTCCGCCACGAGATCGACGCCGACGCCTACGTGCGCGTCATTGCCGCCAGGCAAGTGGAGATCGTCGCCCTGGCGCTCGCCGCGACGCTGGCCGCGGTGGCCGCCGCGCGGGCGCTCGCCGGCGAACGCTGGCGGCGCGCGACGTTTGCTGTCGCAGGCTCCGTCGCCTGCGCCGGGCTCCTCGCGCTCGGCATCTTCGCACCGGCGCGCGCGGCGCAGAAGTCGATTCGCCCGTTCGCCCGTGCCGTGGCCGCGCGGCTGACGGCGACTGATGACCTGAGTCTCCTCACCGCCGACGAGGAGATCCCGTTCATCTTCTACGTCGGCCGTCAGGTGCCGCTCGCGGAGGGCCGACCGCAGGAGCAGCGGGCCGGTTACTACGTGCTCGACCAGCAGCGCTGGGCGGACTGGGGCCGTCTGGCGGACTGGGAGGAGGTGCTGCGCAGTCCGCACGTGTTCTCGCGGCATCGTCGTGATCTGGTGCTGGTGCGGCGACGGTGAAGGTGCATTCGCCTTCCTCACAACAACCCGACGAACCCATTCAGCAGCGCCGCTGCCCCGACGACCCCGACCGCCAGGCCGCCCCACCATAACGGCGGGCGGTCGAGGACCGCTGCCACGGTTTCGAGCACGATCGCGATCTGCAGGAGGCTCGTGGCGACGGCGAAACGGTGGTGCCGCGCGAAGTGTTCCGCCGCTTCGCGGTTGGCGTCGTCCCGCTGTTCCTCGTCGGTCCGCGCGCGGCTCTCCGACGCGCTGATGTCGGCGCGCTGGGCCTCGGTGTCGGGGACGCCGCCGGGGGCGAGCTCCTGCAGGTGGAGCTTGATCGACTTCGCCTGACGGTAGGCCCATTCGTCCGACGCGCGGCTCTGCCACAGGATCGCGTCGTTCTTTGCGAGGATGGCCTCGGCGGCTCCGTGCTCGGCTTCGAGCGCGGAGATCGAGGCGAGGACGGCGAGAAGCGCTGCCGCGACCGCGACGCGAGTGGCCAGGTCGCGGCGCCGCACCCGGTCGAACTCCTCGGGTGCGACGAGCTCCTGGGGCTCGAGCGTTTCCCGCCCCATGCCGCCGGCAGGGTAGCTGACTCGCCCGACGGTGCAAGTGCCCGCATGCGTGCGAATTCGTGTACTTTTTTTCCACTTTTTATCGCTAGCCCGGGGGCCCTCGGCATGCTACAGGGTCGCGCCGTTTGGAGCCGCTCCGCATTCGCGACGCCCTCCGGATCGTCGCCCTGCTCGTCGTGCTGGGCCATCCGCGGCTCGCCGGAGCCGCCGCGTCGAAGGCGTCGGACCTCTGCCCGGTCACCGCCGATCCGTGCGTCGTGACCGCGGACGTGACGGTCGATCCCGACACGGTGCTCGACTTCGGCGGCCGCGCCCTCGATCTGCGGCCCGGGTCGAGCCTCTCGTTCGCGTCGGGGACGCTGACCATCCGCGCCCGCAGCGTCCGCGTCGAACCTGCGGCCTCGATCCTCGGGTCGGCGCCGATCAGCTCCTTCCCGACGCTCTCGATCGTCACCACTGGCGACATCCGGGTCGAGGCGAGCGGCACCACGAAGGGGAAGATCGACGTCAGCGGCAGCGCGCAGGGCGGCATCATCACGCTGGCCGCCCTCGGCGCGATGCAGGTCGACGGAAACCTGCTCGCTAAGGGAACGCAGACGACGGCGTACGGCGGCGAGATCGATCTCCTCGGCCTCTGCGTCGGGGGACCGAGCGACGGCAGCCCGTGCGCGGAGGACGTGCCGGACTGCGGCGATTCCGTGAGCCACGGCATCTGCAGCGGCGGCGATCGCCTCATCCAGGGATTCATCAACGTCACCGCGCCGGACGTGGGCGGTGACGTGTCGGTGATCGCGCCGCAGGGATCGATCACGGCCGGCGGCAGCGGCATCAATTCCTCGGGCGGCGAGGACGGTGGCGGCACGATCGACCTCGAGGCGGGCGGCGACGCGACGATCAGCGGGCCGCTCAACGTGAACGGCGGCGGGCTCTCCGGCGACGCGGGGAGCGTCACCATCACGGCAAACGGCGCCGTCTCGGTCGGCGGCGCCGTCAGCGGCAACGCGGGAGGCAGCACGACGGAGGGTGGGGGCACGGGCGCCGACATCGAGATCACCGCGGTGACCGGTAGCCTGAGCGTGACCGCCGCAATCAGCGCGGATTCGGGGTTCCCCGACGGTAGCGCCGGCGAGATCGACCTGAGCGCCGGCACGGACCTCCTGCAGACCGCCCCGATCTCCGCCGCGGGGCGCGGCACGGACGCGACCGGCGGCGACGTCACCCCCGACGCCGGACGCAACCTGACCCTCACCGCGATCGACGTGAGCGGCGGAACGGGCGGCGCGGGCTCGATTTTCGGGAGCGCCGGCGCGCAGGCCCTTCTCCAGGGCCAGCTGAACGGCGACGGCGGCGGCGAGTTCCAGATCACCGCCGAGACGATCACGGTCACGAACCGGGTTCACGCCGACGTCTATGCCGATGGTCTCGGTGGCGCCGTGATCCTGCGCGCCTGTCAGGTCACGGTGAACGCGGGCGCCGTCGTGTCGTCGCTGGGTCTCACGGGCGAGAACCTGTTCCAGGCGAGCGGACCGATGACTATCGGCGGCACGCTGACGTCGGCCCTCAACCGGCTCGAGTATCTCGATCCCGCGCGGTTGCCGCAGATTGCCTTCGGCGCCGCGCTGACTCCCCCGCCCGTCATCGCGCAGAACGTGAACCTGCCCCCGTGCGGGACGCCGCCCGCCCAGTGCGGCAACGGGGTGGTCGAGGACGGCGAGGAGTGCGACGACGGGAACAACCACTCGTGCGACGGGTGCTCGCCCTCGTGCAAGGTCGAGACATGCGGTAACGCCGACATCGAGTGTGACGAGCAGTGCGACGACGGCGCGCGCAACGGCACGCCGGGTGACGGCTGCGACGCGTCCTGCCGGCTCGTCGGCACCGTCCGCTACGTTCCGGCGTCGCACATCGAATCATCGGACTGCTTTCTCGAGTGGGCAATCGAGAACCCGAACGGCCCGATCGTGAACGGGTTCCCTTCCGCCAACCAGACCTGCATCGACGGTGACCCGTCGTGCGACGCGGACGGGGCGAGCGACGGCACGTGCACGTTCCGCCTCGGCGCGTGCATCAACTTCGACGATCTGCGGCTCCCTACGTGCCATCCGCCGGCGATCAAGGTCGTTGCGCTCCTTCGTCCCGCACCGCTCTCCCCGGCTGACGCGACCGACGTCACGAACCTGGGCGAGCTCGTCCCGGCTCTCGAATCGCTCGGCATGACGCTCGTCGCCGGTACGAGGACCCTGCAGAGCGGTACGCCCGTCACCGCGCGCAGCGTCTGCACGGCGCTCCATCCCTTCGTGGTGCCGCATCTGCCGGGCCTGGTCGCGAGCCGTGTCGTGGACGCGACGGCGACCGACACCGAGGGCCATCGGATGGCCGGGAATCGGATGACCCTCAGGTGCAACCCGAACCCGGCGGTGTGCGGCAACGGCGTCCAGGAGCTCGGCGAGGAGTGCGACGACGGCAACACGACGCCGTGCGACGGCTGCTCGGCCACCTGCCGCCGCGAGTGTGGCAACGGCGTGACGGACTGCGGCGAGCAGTGCGACGACGGCGCGGCGAACGGCACGCCGGGCGCTCGCTGCACGAGCGACTGTCAGCTCCTGCCGCCCGCGCTGCGCATCCCGGGCGGCGGCTCCGCGTCGAGCGATTGCGGCCTCGAGTGGTCGCTCGAGATGGGGCCGCCGGCGCTCAGCCGGAACGCGCTGCCGCTGGCCAAGCAGACGTGCGTCGACGGCGACCCCGCGTGCGACTTCGACCCGACGCCGGGCACGTGCCGGTTCCACCTCTGGGCATGCCTCGGCGGCGACGACGCGCGGCTCGGGTGCGCCGCCGGGACTGTGTCGGGCGTGGACGTGCTGCGGCCGACGGCGCTCGAGCGGCCGCAGAACGTCGCGGCGCGGAGCGCCCTCCTCGCGGCCTTCGGCCGGTTCCAGGCGCCGATCGGTCCGGGCGAGCGGTGCACCGGCCGCATGGATGCCGACGTCCCGGCCGGCCGCACGAAGCTCCTCATTCGCACGATCGCGTACGGTCCGGGCGCCGCCAAGGACCGCGACGTCCTGCAGCTCCGCTGCGTCCCGCCGCCGACGCCCTGACGATCAGCGCGCGAGGATGACGGCGCACGCGTTGGCGCCGCGCCCGACCGTGTGCGCGAGGGCGGTGCGCGCGTGCGGCACCTGCCGCGAGCCGGCGGCGCCGCGCAGCTGCCAGGTGAGCTCGACGATCTGCGCGAGGGCCGACGCGCCGAGCGGCTCGCCACGGGCGAGCAGGCCGCCGCTGGCGTTGACGGGCTGCCGGGAACCGAGCTCGCCGCCGCCGTCGCGGACCCAGCGTCCGCCGCCGCCCGGCGGGCAGAGGCCGAGCTCCTCGACGGAGAGGATCTCGCGTCCCGAATCAGTGTCCTGCACCTCGACGACGTCGAGGTCGCGCGGTCCGACGCCGGCGTCGTCATAGGCGGCGCGCGCCGCCATCTCCGTCGGCGTCGGCACCCGCTCGTCGGTGAGGCCCGAGAGCGGCGTGTGCTCGCCGAGCACCGAGCCGGCGACGTGCGACCGCAGCACGGCGGCCGCCACCCGGATCGCGGGCGCCGCGGGTCGCGCCGACAGCACGACCGCCGCGGCCCCCTCGTTCGGCGCGCACAGCATGAGGAGCCGGAGCGGCTCGCACACCACGGGCGAGGCGAGCACCTCCTCGAGCGACACGGCCCGCCGGTACATGGCGTGGGGATTGGCGACGCCGTGGCGATGGTTCTTGACCGACACGCGCGCCAGGTCCTCGAGCGTCACGTCGCCGTCGAGCATGAGCCGCTGCGCACGCAGCGCGAAGTACGCCGGCGTCGCCGCGAGGCCGGCTTCCTCGCGCCAGGACTCGAAGAAGCTCGAGCGGATCATCCCGCGCGGCATCTTCTCGAGGCCGAAGACGAGGACGGCGTCGGCGCCTCCGCTGGCCACCGCGCCCGCGCCGAGCGCGAGCGCCGCGCCGCCGCTCGCGCAGCCCGCCTCGACGTTCACGATCGGTACGCCCGAGAGCCCGAGCGCGGTGAGCACCTTGTGCCCGGCCGCCACACCTCCGTACACGGTGCCGCAGAAGGCCGCCTGAAACCCGCCGCGGCCGAGGCCGGCATCGCGGAGCGCCGCGCGCACGGCCTCGACGCCGAGCGCCGTGAGGCCGAGATCAGGAAACCGGCCGAACGGATGGAGGCCGACGCCGGTGATGTAGACGGGCCTCATGCCGCGGCGGCCCGGAAGGCGTACGAGACGACCCGCTGGCCGGCGTCGTCGGTGAACAGCGGCTCGACGACCAGCTCGACCGGCAAGCCCGGTCGGAGACGCGTCGCGTCCGTCTCCGTGAGGCGGGCGACCACTGACAGGCCCCCGTCGAGCGCGACGATGCCGAGCGCGTACGGCACCGGACCGCGGTAGCCGGGCGGCGCGCGCAGAACCATCGTGTAGAGCTCGAGGCGGCCCGCGGGTCCGACGCGGATCTCGCGCGTGCCGTCGGCCGCGCAGTACGGGCAGACGGCGGCGGCCGGAAACTGTCGGCGGCCGCACGCGACGCATTCGGCGGCGATCAGCCGGGGCTCGCCGGCGTCGACGTCGAAGAGACCCGGCGCGATCGGTCGGCCGTCGGCCATGCGCGAGGGTCGGTCTATGGCATCGGGCGCGGTGGCGGCAAGGCCGGCTGGGTCCTTCAGCCCACCAGGCCGGCGGCGCGAGCGCCGCTGTCGAGTGGGGCGGAGAGGGCCCGCTCGATCGCGAGGTAGCCGCTGACCGGGACGTCGACGGATTTCAGGTAGTGGCGGCAGGTCGCGCAGACCTCGAGCCCGTAGGGCGGCTCGCCCGTGCGGCGGAAGGCGAGACGGTCGAGCCGCGATTCGCGGCAGAAGGCGCAGCCGCCGCGCGGTGCGCGCCAGGCCGCGTCGCAGCGCGCGCAGTAGAGGATCCGCGCGTTCCGACCAACGGTGGCGAAGTCGGGCTCGCCGTTGCAATACGGACACCGCCCCGAGGCGGAACACGGCGGCGCGTCGGGCGGTTCGAGCGAGAGGCTCAGGTGGCGAAGGAGCGGGCGCATGGCGACGCCGGCGATCCGCAGCGCAAGGGCGTCGCGACCGTCGCGGGCGGGGGCCGCCGCGGTCCAGCGGCGCACGAGCACCGCGACGTCGGGGGTGCGCGCGCGCAGCGCGCGGTAGCTCGACGGCGCGAGCAGCCCTTCTTCGGACAACAGGTCGACGACGGCGGCGAAGCGCATCCCGACGGCGTCGGCATGGACCGGCAGCTCGCCGAGCGCGATGCACGGCGGCTCGCGGCGGACGCGGACCGTCGCGAGTGCCACCACCTCCGCGGAGACCGGCTCGAGCCGCGCGAGCGCCGTGATCACGCGCAGGAGCGCCGACTCGGCCTCGCCGAGGCGCGACGCCAGGTCGGCCACCGCCGCCAGCGACGGTGCCTCCCGGCTGAGCACGAGGCCTGCGCGACCCATGCCCCATTGCCAAGGGCGTGCCATCATGCAGGGACGCGGATCCGCACCGGTGGCGTGTCGCCCCGCGCGACGCAACGTGACGACGTCGTTGCGCGTCGCGATGCCATGTGGCATTCGACCGCTCGTCTCCCCGATGAATCGACCCGCTTCTCCCGTGTCGCCGCACGAGGGCGAGCACCTGCGGGTGGGCGACGAGTACTACGTCCTCGCCTCATCGCTCGCGAGTCGCCGGCGCAAGCACGTCCTGTCGCATCAGGACACGTTCGCCGTCCTGGATCAGTCCGGCGACATCCCGTTCGCGCTCGAGGAGGAGGTGGGTCTCTTCTTCCGCGGGACCCGCCATCTCTCGCAGCTCGAGCTGCTGGCCGGCGGCCGTCCGCCGTTCTTCCTCTCGTCCGCCGTGACGGCGGACAACCTGCGGGCGGTCGCGAACCTCACCAACAACGACGTGCAGGAGGACGGCCGGTTCACCTCGCGCTCGACGCTCTCCATTCGCCGGACGACGCTCCTCTGCGGGCCGCAGCTGCTCCTCCGCCTGGTGCTCCATAGCTTCACGCTCGAGCCGCTGGCGATGCGCCTCGAGCTGCGTCTGTCCGCCGATTTCGCCGACGTCTTCCAGGTCCGCGGTCTGGCGCGCAGTCGCCGTGGTGTGTACGAACCCTCGTGCGTCGACGGCGGCGCCCTCTGCTTCGGGTACCGCGGCCTCGACGGCGTGCGCCGCCTCACGCGTTGCGAGATCAGCGGCGCCGACGTGCGCTGGGAAGGGCATCAGGCGTCACTCGACCTGGTCTTCGCGCCGGAAGAGGAGCGGGTGGTCGAAGTCGTCATCGCCTGTCTGAACGACGAGGCGCCGCCACCGCCGCGGCTGGGCTTCACCGGCGCCGAGGCGGTGCGCGAGCGGGAGCATCGTCTGTGGCAGGCCGAGCTCACCACCGTGCACTCGGCCGACGACGGCCTGAACGCGATCATCGCGCAGGCGCTCGCCGACATCTTCATGCTGACGGTGGCACCGGAGCCGGACACGCCACACGCGACCGACCGCTTCGTGTACGCGGGCATTCCCTGGTTCGCGACGATCTTCGGCCGCGATGCGCTGGTCACGGCGCGCGAGATGCTGAGCTTCGCGCCCGGCCTCGCCAGGAGCGTGCTGCGCACCCTTGCCTCACTTCAGGGCACGGAGGTCAATGCGGCGCGCGACGAGGAGCCCGGCAAGATCATCCACGAGGCACGCTACGGCGAGATGCCGGCGACGGGCGAGGTGCCCTTCGGCCGCTACTACGGCAGCCTCGATGCGACGCCGCTCTTCTGCATGCTGCTCGGAGCCTATGCACGCGTCACGAATGACCTCGAGCTGGTCCGCGACCTCTGGCCGAACGCGCGCGCGGCCGTCGACTGGATGGAGCGCTACGGGGACCGCGACGGTGACGGCTACCTCGAGTACGAGCGGCGGACGGAGCACGGCCTGGCGAACCAGGGCTGGAAAGACTCCGGGGACTCGATCTTCCACGCCGACAGCCGGCTCGCGGAGCCGCCGATCGCGCCGGTGGAGGTGCAGGGGTACCGGTACGCGGCGCTGGTCGCGATGGCGGAGCTCGCGGAGGCGCTCGAGATGGATGGCGCCGCCGACTGGCTCGCGGCGGCGGCGACCCTTCGCCAGCGCATCAACGACGACTTCTGGATCGAGCGCGAGGGGACGTATGCGCTGGCGCTCGACCACCACAAGCGGCCGTGCGAGGTGGTCGCGTCGAACGCGGGCCATCTCCTCTTCTGCGGCGTACCGTACGCCGGGCGCGCGCGTCTCCTCGGCTCGCGCCTGCTGCGGGCGGATCTCTTCTCGGGCTGGGGGATCCGGACGCTCGCCAGCGGGCAGCCGCGCTACAACCCGATGAGCTACCACAACGGCTCGATCTGGCCGCACGACAACGCGCTGATCGCCGCGGGCCTGCGTCGGTACGAGCGCGTCGACGGTGTGCTCGATGTCCTCACCGGGCTCGTCGAGGGCTCGCTCCACTTCGAAGACCGCCGGCTGCCCGAGCTGTTCTGCGGCTTCGGTCGCCGGCGCGAAAGCGCCCCGGTGCCGTATCCGGTCGCGTGTCGACCGCAGGCGTGGGCGGCGGCGAGCGTGTTTCTGCTGCTCGAAGCCTCGCTCGGCATGGAGCTCGATGCGCCGCGCCGCCGTGCCGTCTTTCGCCAGCCGCAGCTCCCGCCCTGGCTCCCGTGGCTCGAAATCCGCAACCTGCGAATCGGGGATGCCCGCGTGGATCTGAACGTGTTACGCGGGAAGTACGGCGGCTCGATCGAGATCGCGCGCAAGGAGGGAGACGTCGACATCGTCGAAACGCGATGATCATGCGGATTGCCATCATTTCCACCGCGGCCGCGGCCGTTCCGCCCGTCGGCTACGGCGGCACGGAGCGCGTGCTGCACTACCTGACCGAGGGACTGGTCCGGGCCGGACACGAGGTCACGCTGTTCGCCACCGGCGATTCACGGACGGCCGCGGACCTTCGCTGGCTCTACCGGGAATCGGTCTGGCCGATCGAGGCGATGGCGGAGCTGAACCACGTCGCCTGGAGCTGTGCCGAGATCGCCGCCGACGCCTTCGACGTCGTCCACGCGAACCAGGCGGCCGCGCTGGCGCTGTCGCGGTTCGTTCGGGCGCCGCTCGTGTACACGCTGCATCACGATCGCGTCGACGAGCTGTCGCGCTTCTACGGCTGCCACCCCGACGTCCAGTACGTCGCGATCAGCGAGCGGCAGCGGGAGCTCGAGGACCCCTTGCCCCACATCGACGTCGTGCACCACGGCATCGACCCCGCGGAGTTCCCGTTCGTCGCGGAGCCGGGTGACTACGTGGCGTTCATCAGCCGTTTTGCGCCGACGAAAGCGCCACATCTCGCGATCGACGCCGCCCAGCGCGCCGGGGTGGCGATCCGGCTCGCCGGTCTGCCGCACGCCGGTGAGGGCGAGGCGTATCACGAGCGCGAGGTCGTGCCGCGTCTCGGGCTGCCGGGCGTGGCGTGGGTCGGGGAGTGCGACGTCGCCGCCAAGAACGAGCACGTCGGCCGCGCCCGCGCGATGCTCTTTCCGATCTGCTGGGAGGAGCCGTTCGGCCTCGTCATGGTCGAGTCCATGCTCTACGGCACGCCCGTCATCGCCTTTCAGCGCGGGGCCGCGCCCGAGGTCGTCGACGAAGGAATCACCGGCTTCCTGGTGCGCGACGTCGACGAGATGGCCGCGGCGATCCCGCGCGCGGCGGCGCTCGACCGGCGACGGTGCCGTGCCCGCGCGTGCGAGCGGTTCGCAGCCACGCGCATGGTGCGCGGCTACGTGCGTGTCTACGAAGCCGCCATCGACCGCCGGCGCGCAGCCTCGCGCGTCGCGATCCACATCGAGCCTGCTTCCGGGGGCGGCGCACGCGCTCCCCGTCGGCGACACGGCGCGCTGGTGCAGACCTCGACAGCGCCGTCGGCCGAGCGACACCTCGCGCGCGAGCGCACCGCGTGCGGGCATCCGCACACCACCGACGAAGCGTGACGCTACGCCGCGCGGCATGGGAGCGTGCCACGCGCGGTCGGGGGAGGGGGTCTCGGGTCGGTGTGCTAACTGGTTGGCTCCAGCGTCGGCGCCACTCGCGGTGTGCCGAGCGCGTGCCAGTTGCTGAAGAAGCCCGCGTCCTTGCGCCTGAGCTTGAACGAGCTCCCGAGCAGCGCGTCGGGGCTGAAGACCCGCATCCCCCGGCCCCACGCGCGGATGAAGCCCTTCGGGTACTCGTAGAACGCCGCCTCGGCGAAGCGCACCGGGAGGGGCTTGCCGCGGAGATCGAACGTCGGAAGATCCCCGACCGCCTCGCACGGGCCGCACGCGATCTGCGCCCACACCCAGTCGTAGCTGGTCGCCACCTGCGCGCTCGCGATCTTGTAGCCGGGCTTCTGCAGCTCGACCCGGTAGCTGTTGTCGCGCCGGAGGTGCAGGGTGGCCGGGGTGGTCACCGTGTACTTCTTCGTCGGGTCGAGGAAATTCGGTCCGCGCTCCGACATCAACGGCGAGACCGTCGCGGTCGCGCCGGGAGGCTCGGAGTCGATGCGGACGTCCTCGTAGGGCCCGTGCACCAGCGTGGCGCAGCCGGCGGCGAGCAGGGCCAGGACGATCTCGAGTCGGGGCACTATCGTCATCGCACACCTCCCATGAGGAACGCGCGGCGGGCCGTCGGCGGCAGCGAGCTCACCTCTTGCCGAGCACGGCCTCCTTGAACGTCTTGGCGACCGTGAAGCCGACCTTCTTGCGGGCGGGGATCTTGATGGGCTCACCGGTCTGGGGGTTCCGACCGAGGCGCGCCTTCATCTTTCGCAGCCGGAAGATGCCGAGTCCGGGGATCTTGAGGGACTCGCCCTTCTTCACGGTCTTCACGACGTTGTCAGTCAATGCGCTCAAGAGATCGTCGGCCTGCTTGCGGCTCACCCCTCCGGCTTCAGCGAGCTTCGCCACCAGCTCCGCCTTCGTCATCGCGGTACCTCCGTCGGGGTCGAGTGGTGTGGAGAGCCGGGAACGGCGGGACCTTACGCAGACGCCTCGGCAGATGTCAAGGAAGTCCGCATCTACCAAGGACTAGCGAGCCATCACACGCGTCGCGTGACGACGTTCACCGCCGCGATGCGCGTCGCCGCCGATGATCGACGGCCGCAGTCGATGCGCGTGCGCGTCGTGATGCACACGGCGCCGCGCGGTGGGGCGCGGCGAGCGAGTCGTGCAGCGTCGCAGTCACGGCGCCACTCTCCCACGAATCGTGCGGATTCGCCAGGTCCATCGTGCGCCGGAGCCGGGTTTGCAGCGCGGTATTCCTGGAGAATCGGGTACTTCCGTGGCACCCGAATTGCACGCCGCCATCATGCCTCCCGAGGGAATCGTGCCTACGGTTGCGACCGGAGCTCACAGCGTCCGCGACATGCTCGACCGCATCCTCGCATCGTACGAGGAGATCGACCGGCGCTTTGCCGCAGCAGGCGGCGTCGGAAGTCTGCTGAATCTCTACGAGCAGGTGCGCCGCGAGCTCGAGCGGGTCTCGTTCGACGAGCTCGACCGGATGACGCTCGAGATCAAGTCCGTCATCGAGGCCCTGCTGAAGATGGACTACGAGCTGCGCAAGGTCCACAACCTGAAGCTGGCGTTCGAGACTCGTCCCGCGGGCTCCGCCGTGAAATGAAACAGGCAGCAATGCCAGGGTGCGGGCTTTGTGCTTGCAACTCTGCAGAGTCGAAACTTACAATGCCGTTTCGCCGGACGAACGTTGCGGGAGGCGCATGGCGCGAGGGGTCGTAGTCATCCCTCGGGTCGGCGCCGCGAAGCGGCGTGCCCGGCGGAACGGACACGGCCTGATGGCAACCAGCAAACACCTCGATCCCGAGCCGCGGCAGGACGTCGCCGGCGACGGCGGGAACGGCCCGCGCGCGCGTGGCACACGAACCGGAGCGGCCCTGGTGCCGATCCAGGAGAAGGTGCTGGCCGAGATCGGCCACGAGCTCGGGAACTTTTTCCACAAGCTCTACTACTGGTCCGATTTCCTCCAGGAGTCGCCCGGACGGACGTCGGCCGACGCGACCGCGGTGCAGATGCTCGAGCGCACCATCCGTAACCTCGAGGAGTTCCTCAAGGTTTCGTTCGAGTACTTCCACCCGACGCAGCTCGCGTGCATGCGGATGGGCACCGCGGAGCTGGTCGACGCGGTACTCGTGCAGCTGCGCACGCAGCTGAACGGCACACCGGTCACGGTCGCCGACGGCGGCGACTGGCGAGACGGCGGCGTCATGGTCGACCCGAGCCGTTTCTCGCAGGCCCTCGGCGTCGCCGTGCGCCATCTCGTCGACCGGCTGGGTGCGGAGAGCGCGCTCGCGATCGCCTTCCGCCGTGCGTTGCGGGACGGCCATCCCGGTCTCGAGGTCGACTTCCAGCTGAGCCGTCCGAGCGAAGCGCCCGCGCTCCTGCAGACCGGAGCGGCAGGCATGGCCTGGGCCGTGGCGGAGAAGATCTTCATGCTCCACGGCGGCGAGTTGCTCGAATCCACGATCGGCCCCGACGACAAGAGCGTGACGCTCTTCCTGCCGTTGGATCCGTCATGACGCGAGGTCTTCCGATGGAAACGCGCATCCTCATCGTCGACGACGACCCTTTCATCTGTCGCCAGCTCGAGGAGCTGTACACCTCGCAGCAGTACGCCGTGTCGACGGCGCCCAACGCCACCGAGGCGCTCAAGCTGCTCGGCGAGCACGAGTTCTCGCTCGCCGTCGTGGATCTCAAGATCCCGGGCACGGACGGCATCGGTCTCACCCGCGAGATCCGCGACCGCTGGCCCGACCTCGACGTGATCATGATCACCGGCTACGCGAGCATCAAAGGCGCCGTCGAGGCGATCAAGCAGGGCGCCAGCGACTACATCACCAAGCCCTTCCAGAAGGAGGAGATCCTCCTCGCCACCGAGAAGGTGCTCGAGAAGCGCCGGCTCCTCGACGAGATC
>Ga0066681_10000208_pt1 | contig 16528 bp, 15 predicted proteins | sample GraSoiAngelo_130_FD_65629 | JGI IMG/M metagenome (GOLD analysis project Ga0066681, IMG submission 65629) | Grasslands soil microbial communities from the Angelo Coastal Reserve, California, USA - 14_0929_02_20cm | ecosystem: Environmental > Terrestrial > Soil > Grasslands | place: USA...
AATGCATTACCCAAAGCATCGCCGAACATTCCGTTCGTTACGGACGGAGCAGGCTTCATGCCGTAAGTGTAGAGGACACCGTTTTCGTCGAGATCTTCACCTGGTTTTTCGGCTCGTCCGTCGGGGCAGCCGTTGACGGCGTCGTTGGAATTCACAAAGTCATTGAACCCGTATTCACCGGTTTCATTTCCCGATGGAGATACCGGTGGCCATGCGCTCCCCAACCCGCCGGCCGGGAGATAATTTCCGCGGCGATCGGAGAAGTACACGACGTAGTCGTAAGGCTGATTCTGGGGGTCAAAGGAGCCAGGGCCATTCTTCCCGATCTGCCCGGTGAGCCAGCGCGCCAAATTCTTGGCGTCAAGCTCTACGTAGTGGATTACGCCGCCGAGTGTGACCGCGCCAGTGGGAGGTGCGACATCACGGGCAAGCCCTTCTCGGGTGTCGAAGAGCACATTCGGCCAATAATCGTTGGAATTCGTAGGGATGGCCGGAAGCTTAGAGAAGTCCACTCCGCAGGCACCGTTTGTGAGCACATTAGAAGGGTTGTCGCGAACGCGTTCCAAACGAATGACTGCGTCGGGATTGGGATCGGCACACGTGGAGGGGGCAACCTGGGCGCCGGTAAGAGGCGGCTGATTGGGAAATTGAGTGGCCGGTGTAATGACAAGGCCTGGATTCAGGTTGCGCCCAGCGATGCCAAGCTTCAGGATTTCCTGAGTCACATCCTGCCATCTGCCACAGGGAGGGTTGTACCCAATTTGGATTTCAATCTTGATGAAGCCGGTGATGATAGGATCCCACTTCGGCACCCAGTAACCGTTGCTCGTATTGTAACCCGCGTTTGGCACAGTGCCCGTCGCCCCACCTATCCTGGCTTTTCCAGCTGCCGAGGTGGCAATCGGCGCAGGGACTGGGTTGGGGTTGGAGGTTGTATACCAATTGGCGAGACTGCCGGGGCTGCTAGAAGGATACGAAGCAGGCATCGACGCATCCCATGCCAGTGTGCTTAGATCCACGGCCGGAGTTGCTGCGTCAACGCAAGGCAACAACATGATGTCCTGCAGCTTGTCGGAAAGAAGAATCTTAATGCTGGCTTGCGAAAAATAACGCTCACCCAGAAGAACTGAATCGTCGGCCTGTAATGGGCGGCGGACGATATCGACGGGCTGTCCGGGGACCAGACTGTTCTTGGTCAGCAACTCGATTGGCAGACTGAGCTTTTTCGCGCCGGTCAGGCCGTTAATGAGATTGGAGTTGTAACTGGTTTTGGAAATGGACGGCCAGGTACCGTTTTCGTTTCCCGGGGCTGCGTACGGCACAGACGGCACGGAGGGCGGCATACCATTGACGCTGCCCTCGCCGATTCCCAAGCCGCGGTAGGAGCTTGTACCAGGCGACATGGTCATGTTTACCGTCCCTGTCCAGCCGCCGATGGCAAGCGGGAGTCCGTTCATGATGTTGGTGCGAACCACCTCGCCGTAGGCGGTGACTTTGTCTGACAGAGTGAGGGTGTTGCCGCTGCCTTCGGCGAGGAATAGGTTACGATTGGAGTGAATCCGGCCGCCGAAATTGAAATCCGGACCGGCATGGAAACCACAGTCCTTGTCACAGAAGACACCGAACTCAAAAGCTGGAATGCCTACAGTCTGCGTAGTGCGCCGAAGCATGACCTCCGCACCGGAAGAGGTGCGCGCAGTGACCGTTAGAGTATAGGGAGTCATCAGGCCGGTCATACCTGAATACGGGCCGGACTTGACCTGCGCATCCGTGGCCAAAGGCTTGCCGAAAGAATCCGTGGGGTAGGTGAGGGTGTAACCCGAGGTCCCGTCGGCCGCCTTAAACGTTATGTCCCCAAGATTGGGAGGGGGATTCGCGATGATGTTGTTCAGTTCGGCAGCCGTCGGAGAGTAAGTATTGTCGAACAGGGTGCCAAGGTCCGCTGTCATTTTTTCCAGGCCAGCTTCCGCACCATAGAACGCCCGGGTTTCCTGCTTCGCTCCGCTAGTAAGCTGCTGGCCCGTAGTAATCAATACGAAGAACCCCACCAGCAAGCTAGAGAGCAGCACCAGCAGAAGGAGTGTGGTGACCAATGCCATTCCGGACTCACATTTAGTTAGTCTATTGTTCGTTTTCATGTGTCGTACTCCGCTATTGATACTTATTGAAGTAGGACAAGCTGCGAAAGCTGACCTGCGTCGACATGTTGTCCCTAAGGTATTTGGCGGTCCTGGTCTCGGGCCGATTGGACCGCGCGCCCATGAAAATATTCACAGAGCGAATGTTGCTTTCGCTCAGGCCGGCCGGGACCGTGGATTGCTTTGCGTAGAACTTAGGCGGCGTGTTGCCATCCACAAAGTTGTAGCGAACGGTCAAGGCTTCCAGAACATCCCCAACGGGCTGAGGAGGGTTAAAGTTCATCTGCCGCATGAGACGTGGACGCTTTGGATCTGCAACGTTGTCCAGGTAGTAGGTAATCATGAAGATGCGTGTGGCGGTGATGGGTGGCCAGGTTCCAGGAGGACTCTGCAACTGGAGGATCGTGCCTTGAGGAGCGCCAGTTTGGTTGAAGCCAAATTTGTCGATGGCAGTGTTCCTCGCAAAGTTGAGCAGTTGTCCATTGACAGTTGTTATGGTTTGAATCGCGGTCGTGCCCGCGGGATTTGTGAACAGGATGAGGTCTCCCGGCTGAATTGGTACCCTGGCCTTCGATAGATCGTTGCAAGCGGGGTCAAAGGTGACCGAATCGCCCGTAGGACTGATCGCGCCATTGCAGGCGGGCGTGGTCCCCACGGCTTTGCGGATAATGGGAGCAGAATCCATGGACTCCCCGGCGTTCGCCGTGTTGTCCTCATAGAGAAGCGTCAGAATATCGGTGGGCGAGCCGGGGTTGACGGAAGAGAGAGAGTCGGAGACTGGAACCGCGGGCCCAAGGCCCGTGCCCAAACTGACAGCGGGAAGGATTGTGCCCGAAAAAGTGAGCGACGTCAGATTAGGGCGGTTGACGGTGACGCCTGGCCCGGAAGGAATGCTGATGCCTGAAGGTGGTATGCCTGTTCCCGCAAACACCAAATCCCTTGAGATTAGGTCCATGGCCGCGCGGAGGTTGTCGTTCAGATCCGCAGTGAGCGTCACCGCTTCGTTGCTCCGCAGAGCATCACTAAATGCGGCGACTGCTGCAGCAATAAGCAGGAGGCTTATAGCTGTTGCTATCAGGAACTCAACCATGGTGAAACCAATTTGCTTCTTCAAAATCGGCTCCTTCATCCGGCTTAGGCCCAGGGCGAAATGTAACTGATGAATGTCTGGGTCTTCTGCCCCCCTACGGCCATGTAGCGCAAGATCACCGTAATCTGCCGCAAATTCGGAACTGTATTACCGGTGTTATCAACAACCGTGGTGATTTGGATCTCCCTCGTCATGCCCGACAAAGGGATGGTAACGTCATCGCTGGTACCTAGGATTCCGTCAGGTCCAGCCCCGATGATCACAACATCCGGATGTGCGGTATCGTCATTGAGGGTTCCCACCAGACCGTCGTTACCCGGGGCGTACAACGGTTGAGGACCGTCCTTAAAAATTCCGCCCTGGGAGATGTTTTGAATCTGATCCCAGGACTTTTCCTGGGAGTTCCGCGCGGTAAAAATGGCCTCGATCGCCTGTTCCGCTTTTTTCTTGGCAATGTAGTCGTACTGTGTCGTAGCTGAAACTTTGAGTCCTTGAGCCATTACGTCAATCATGGACAGGACCCCAATCGTCAGTACGAGCATGGCGACGAGAGTCTCGAGTAATGTAAACCCCGCCGAATGTTTCCGAAGAAGCGCATGATTGCGAGGTTTCATGGTCGACCCTTTCACTCCTGCCACGCGGAGCCGTCCCAGCGATACGGACGCACACGCCCAGTCGCCCCGAGAATAGTCACCGCCCGCGCGGACACCTGATTTCCGGGAATACAGGTGAAGATGGTTCCGTTAACAGGTACACCCACGGCAGCCCCAAAACTTCCATCACTCAGGAATTCGGCGACCACTACGACGGCGCCCGGATTGCCGGCGTTCACAAAATTTACCGGCTGAATGTTTCCAAAACCCATTGGTGTATCGGGGACACCAGGCATTAGACAGAACTGAGCTCCGATCAGCGGAACCGTTGATAACGCCGCTGGCGGTCCGCCGTTGGGCGGCACCTGCTGCAATTGCATCGTGCCTGTTGCCGCGGATATGTTGACGATCACGGCGCGGCGGTCGGCAATCGCTGTGTTTCGAGCGACCCGCATTTGTTGAATCACTTGATTCATGGCCGAGTTCGATTTGAAAGTCGGCAAGACGTTCGTGGCTTGTATAAACACAAATCCGGAGACAACGCCGATGCAAGCAAGAAGAATGAGGAGCTCTACAAGCGAGTACCCGCTTTGGTTCTGATCATCCATCTTTTTGTGCGAGGGAGCATTCATTACTACTCCTTAGCTAAAACTCTCCGGAGGTTCCTGCGCATCTCGTGACGTGCTATTTCGTCATCGCGGTGACAAAATTTGCTATGCCACGCCCCCTGGTAGCCGTGCAGCTAGACGTTTACTCGTGCAAGCGCATGCCCGCCGCGCCATGTTTGTTAAGCCCTTCTTTAGCAATGACGTACAGAACAATCTATGCACGGTACCGGCGGTCCCGAACGGTGTCTGTAACAAATGGTTACAAACTGCATCCGGGTTGCTGGCCTCCTGCTGTCAAGTTATAGAGAGAATGACACTTACAGTAAACTGGCCTCATGCACGGGATTGGTGCAGTGGCCGGAAGTTTGATCGTCCAGACCATTTGGCATTTTCGTTGTTAAAGTAACTGAGTCCCTAAGAAGAACGCGCTTACACAGCAACGGGAGGAGCGGAGGGAAAGAAAAGCTAGAAAGCCGAGAGGAAGAAAGGCGAAGAGCGATTCAAGGCGAAGGAGATAGCGACCTATGGTCGCCGCAACAGGGAGCAGCGGGGCGGGGAGTTAGCGGGAGGGGGCGGTGATGGGGACGCCGAGTTCCTTTAGTTTGGCGCGGGCGAGGCGATCTTCGTCGCTGCCGGGGAAGCGTTTGATGACTTCGCGGAGTTCGCGGACGCCGCCGTTCTTTTGGCCGAGCTCGAGGAGGGCCATGCCTTTGCGGAGACGCGCGGGGCCGAGCTTGAAACTCTTGGGATAGTTGGAGAGGACTTTGTCGTAGGCGGCGACGGCGTCAACATACTGCTTCTGCTTGTAAAAGATTTCGCCGAGGTAGAACTGAGCGTTGGAGGCGAGATCGGTTTCGGAGTAGTACTTGAGGTAGTCCTCAAATTCGGAGCGGGCGAGATCGTATTTGCCGCTGGTGATGTCGCGGAGGCCGTTGGAGTAAAGCGTGTCGGCGGAAGGCGCGCCAGCGGGAATGCCGCCGGAACCGGAACCTCCAGAATAAGCGGTGGGCTTTGTTGTACCGGTTGTGCCGGTCGAGGAAGTGGGAGTGGCGAGGCCCGCAGCCGGAGCCGACGTGGCGCCACTGGAGATCTTGGCATCGAGACTCTGCACGGAGTTCTGGAGGTCAACGAGCTGCTGGTTGAGCTTGCCGAGGCGGGACTTAATTTCTTCGAGGTTGTCCGAAAGACCCTGGACCTGCGTGGACATCGTGTCCAGACGTGCGCCGGCATTGGCCTGAACGTCTTGGACGGACTTCTGGAGCGAGCTCATGGTGGAGCCGAGCTTGCCAACAGTGTCATTGGATTGGCTGATGAGCGTCTTCATGACAGTGTTGTCTTGAGTGACCTGCGTGGAGAGATCCTTTTGGCCCTGGAGAAGGGAAGTGACGTCGCGCTGAAGCTCGATGAGTTCGCGGGCGACGGCTTCCGCAGGGCGTGGGCCGACCAGGCTTCCGGCGAGAGCGCCGGCCAAAACGGCGGCGCTAAAAATAGCAATGTGACGAATACGCATGAACATCCTCCTAAGGGCTACTAAGGGACTCCGCAGGGCTGCAAACGAATGAAGGCTGCTGGGCAGCCAACAAAAAATCCTACAGGCCAGGGGAACAACTCCCACTCTAATAAGAGAGCCGCGAGGTGGCAAGGGTTTGCCTGGCCTCGCGGCTGAATTCGTTACCAAACGGTCATGGCGGCGGACAGGGTGAAGCGGCTCAGTTAGCTTTGACGAAGTGGCCGCGGCGGTTCTGCTGCCAGCAGGCTTCGTTGCTCTCCCTGCAGAAAGGCTTCTCCTTGCCGAAGCTGACAGTGCTCAAGCGGTCAGCAGAAACGCCCAGAGAAACGAGATACTGTTTGACGGCGTTGGCTCGGCGGTCGCCGAGACCGAGGTTATACTCGGTGGAACCACGCTCGTCGCAATGGCCTTCGACGGTGACCTTGATGGACGGGTGCGCTTTCAGGTAATCAGCGGTTTTCGAGAGCGCCGTACGAGCGTCGGGGCGAATGTCTGCTTTGTCGTAGTCGAAATAGGCGTCGCGCACTTCCTGGTTAAAATCGGGCTCGGGCTCCACTTTCTGAGGCGGTGGAGGAGGCGCATTGACTGTGACAGTAGCCGTGGCGCTGGTGGAGCCGCCAGGGCCGGACGCGGTGATCGTGTAGGTCGCGGTGTCGGAGGGCGTGACCTTGGCTGTGCCCTGAGCCGGCACGGCGCCAACTCCTGGATCGATGGAGAGTTGCGTAGCGTCCGTGGAATTCCAGCTCAAAGTGGACGATTCACCTGCATTGACGGAAGACGGGCTAGCCTGCAAGGTTACCGTGGGACGCGCGGGCGCTGGTGCGGGCGGCGGCGGCGTTGGCGGCGGCGCGACGGTTTTCTTGCCGCAACCAACGGTAAGGGCAGCGGCGGCGAGCGCGACGAGGAAACCGGCGCGGTAGAGCGAGCGTGAAACCGAGTACATGCTTATCCTCCTGGACTATAAGATCCCGTGAATGTCCCACCAGGGCCAACATGGTACCACCAGCGGGCTGGGTCCGGGTAATATCTCGTATCACGATATATTATACATGGCGCAAAAATGCCTGCCCGGGACTACGCGAAAAAGTAAACCTTGATTGTCAACAGAGCCCCAAAGAAAAGCACCGTGCATTGGTGAGATGCATGAACCGGCCGGTCTGGTTCCAAAAAGTTTTTCACTTTGGCGACCAATTGGGCGACTCGTTGTGGCCGCTGGTTGTTAGCTGGCGCGCTTGAGACCCATCAGCGAGCATAGTCCAGATCTGCCGTGTGCCGCCGCGAGTGGATTCAAAGACAAGGTGGCGGCCGTCTGGAGCCCAACTGGGACGTTCATTGCGGCCCTGGTCCCGCGTCAACTCTACAAGCTGGCGGGTAGCGGCGTCCATGATGTACAGGTCGTAGTTATCATTGGGACGACGCCAACTGAAAGCCAGCAATTGGCCACTGGGGTGCCAGGCGGGGTCGATGACGTAACCCTTGTCCGGAAGGTCCAGTTTGGCTGTGCTGGTGCCGTCGGAATTCATCAGGTAGAGCTGAGGCGTACCACCTCGATCGCTGACGAACGCGATGGTTTGGCCGGTTTTCGGATTCCAGCTCGGGGACATGTTTGCGCCGTTGGATATGGTCAGGCGTTTTGGGCGGCCACCGTTGATGTCCGAGACGTAGATCTCGGGGTTGCCTTGCATCGAAGAAGAAAAAATAATCTGCGTGCCGTCGGGAGACCATGCGGGCGTGATATTGGTACCGCGAAAACGCGGAAAGGAAACGAGTTTGCCGGTGTCTATCGAATACATGCAAATCTGTGCGCTGGTGAGGCCCATGGACGGAGCAAAACAAGTGAAAGCGATGCGCGATGCGTCGGGTGACCATCGAGGCGTGAGGGCAATGGACTTCAGGTTGGTCAACTGACGCTGGTTGGAGCCGTCATAATCCATGACCCAGATTTCCTTGGAGCCACCGCGCGAGCTAACAAAGGCGATTTGCGTTCCAGCGACGCCTGGGAGACCCCCAGAGAGCTTGGCGATGATTTCGTCGGCAAACTGGTGTGCAAATTTTCGGACTTGGAGATCGGTGGGAGCGCCGCGATAGACTTTTCCAACGACTGCCGGCGAAGAAGGATTGCGGACGTCATAGAGCCAGGCTTCGATGGCAACTTCGGCGGTGGACTCGGTGAGATTGCCGAAGCCAAGGAAATTGGCGTTCGTGGGGGGATCCATCCAAATGGCTGGTTTCAGTTCGGCGGGCACGGTAGGGGGTTGCGTGGGATAAAAACTGGGGCTTGCAAGTTCAAAGATGCCACTGTATTCGAGATCGTCGCGAACGACCTGGGTAAAAAGGGTGGCGTGGGACTTGGCGGCATCAGAACGGGCTGCGAAATCCGCGATGGCTATGCGGGGCTTCGCTTCACCGAGCCCAGTGGCAATTCTGATGCGGTCCTGGGCCGCAGCAGAGTGTGCTACGAGCAGGACAGCCGCGGCGAAGAACGGCCGCCACCTACAGTTCCCAAGATTCAGCACATGCACCCCCAGAGATTTCAAACACGTAGTTCCAGAACAGACAACCTAGCTACTGCATCAACGAAAGATCGAAATCAAAGGTCACGTCCACGTAGGACCCCATGTAGTCGTTGGGGAGCGCGCGGAATGAGTCAATGCTCTGCAGGGCCCTCAGAGCCGAATTGTCCATGGATGAGTTGCCGCCGCTTTGGGACATGCGAATATTAGAAATGGCGCCATTCGTGCTGATTCTGAATGTCACCACTGCATGGGCGCGGCGGGCCGCCCGTACGGCCGGATCAATGGTGGTCTGATCCCAGGCTTGGCGAACCCTGTTACGGACCGCATCCACATACCAAGGATAACGAGCGCCAAAGTCTCCGCCTCCTTGACCCATGGTGGCGACACCCGAGGACGCTCCGGGAGTCTGCGTATACCCTGTCGGAAGATCAGGATTGCCACCTTTGCCGTAGGGAACATCGTTGTCGTGAACAGGTGTCTTATTTTCGAGAGTTCTGGACTTAGGTGAAGGAGGAAGCGGCTTTTCCTTCTCGAATTTTCGGATTTTTTCAGCATCGGTTTTCGGCTCGGGAGGTTTGGGAGGCTCTTCTTTGTGAAGGCCCTTGGTCGGATCGACCGCCTTGCTCTCGGTGACCATGGATTCCTTGGGCATGGGAATGCCGGCGGAAGTAACCAGGTTGACTTTCGTTCCGCCAAGTTTGCCCCCGACTCCGCCCCACGTGTCGCCCCGACGCTCGAGAAAGGAAGCGCCAACCACCGCCACGGTTAACAGGGCATGAAACACGACCGAGTAGAAGAGGTAACTTTTGAGATTGAAATCGTTCGCATTGGCGACGGCGCTGGTCATTTCTATCTCGTCCGTGCACGCTCGGTGAGGGGTTCCGTAACGATGCTGATGTTATTGATGCCGGATTGGCGCAAGGCATCGATGACGGACGCAAACGCTCCGAAGGGCACGCTTTCATCACACCTCAAGAAGACGCTGCGCTGAGTACTTTTCAATTGCGCATGAATCCTGGCCCCAAGTTCGTGAATACTGACGGGGTCATTGCCCAGATAGACGCGCTGCGACTTGTCGAGGGTGACGACGAGACGATCCTGGCTGATATCTTTCACCGTGCGCGTCTTGGGGACGTCGACTTCGATTCCCGATTGCAGGATGGGGGCGGTAATCATAAAGATGATGAGCAGCACCAGCACCACGTCCACAAACGGGACCATATTGATTTCGGAGAGCGAGGTCTGCGTCGATTTGGAGAGTTGCGGCATGTTCCCAGTTTACCAAGGCAGCCGGTTGGGGCGGCCGCGAAAATCTAATTCATGGCTTTTTCAATCAGCGAGGTCACTTCCAAAGCAAAGGTGTCGAGCCGCTGAGCGAGATCACGGATATTTTGCAAAAAATGGTTATAGAAAATGACCGCGGGAATCGCGGCGAACAGGCCCGCCGCGGTGGTCACGAGCGCTTCGGCGATACCGGGCGCGACGGCACGAAGGCTGGCGGCACCGGCGCTGCCGAGGCCGGAGAAGGCGTCAATGATGCCCCAGACGGTCCCGAAAAGTCCAATGAACGGCGACACCGCGCCCGTGGTGGCGAGCCAGGACATTCCCTTTTCGACGCGGCGCACTTCTTCGGCGGAAGCAAGGTGCATGCTGACGGTTACCGCCTGCAAACTCTTGAGCCTTGGCGGGTGCGGGTTGGTGGAAACACCGCCGACCTGGCTTTGCAACTCGCGATAGCCTGCCGCATAGACGTTGGCGAACGGCGAAGGCACCATGACAAGCGCTTGCGGGTTCGCGACGCTGCGCGTGGCCCGGAAAATGCGCAGGAACTCGTCGCTTTTTCCCCGGATGCGGCCGAACATCCCCAGCTTCTGCAGGATCATGGCCCAGGAAACGACGGAAAAGAAAAGCAGAAGCAGGAGAACGATGCGCGCAACCAAGCCGGTTTGCTTGAGAATGTCAAGGAGATCGGTGACAAAAATCGCAGTGAACAGAAAAATGACGTACCCCTCAGTGGAAACGAAATTTTTTCTGGGCGTTCAAAACGTAGCATACGCATCCAGAGCACGCAACAAATAGGATGCAACTGTTTCTGAATCTGCTGCTTATCGGGCAAGGGATAGCTTACTTACCCAGGACTTCGAGAGCGGCGCGGAAACCCGCGGCGAGCTCCTCCGCAGGACCGCGACCCCAGTAGTGGAGAAAAATCACCGTGGGCTGAGTGCTGAGCATGTGGTGGTGAATGGCGACGATGTTGAGCTTGTGAGAGCGAAGGGCTTTGAGTACGGGTGCAACTTCGGACTCGCGCATGGCGATGTCACCGGCGATTTGCGCGTCGGCTTCGTTGCCTGCTAAGGCAGCCCAGGAGTTCAGGCCCATGCGCGCATTGATCGTTGCGCCATGCTCTTTGAGGTTGAGGTCGTCGCGTCCGAGAGTGAACTTATAAACAGAACCGAGGGACTCTCCCTGTTGGCCAACGATCTTGTCCAGGGCGACAAGATTAAAGGCTGGCCCGGCAGGAGCGGCGGCGGGAGCGGACGATGACGCCGTCGCGGGAGGCTTTGGAATGAGGTCCAGGGCGGGCTTGATGGAGTGCGCCAAATTCATGGTCTCGCCGTGCCCGTGAACATGCATGTAGAAGAGGCGAGGCTCTTCGAAGAAGAAATGGTTGTGGAGCGCGGTGACTTCGATGCCGTGTTCAAGCAGGGCGGACATGACCGGATTGACTTCGTCTTGCGTCAGGACGAGATCGCCCATGAGGACTTCGCCGCCACCCCCGCCTTTGGTCATTGCCACCCAGCCGCCGAAGCCGAAAGGCGTCGGGGTGGATTGCCCGGCGATGGTCACCTTGAGGTCATTTCGAGGGACGTTGACTTTCAACACTTTGGCTTTGAAATCGCCGCTGCGGCCGAGGAACGTGAGAACTTCTTGATAATCTTTCGGGACGTCCTGGGCCGCAACGGGGGCCGAGCTCAACAGCAATGCAAACGAGAACGTAGCAAAAATAGCGCAGACCAGTTTCATTGATGCTCCTCCAAATCCACTTTACTGCGAGACGGCGAAATTCGAAAGCAAAGCGCCGCCCGACAGAATAAAGCAGGTATGTTAAACTGCGAATTGGGCATGGGCAAACCGTTCGACATCGAATTGGAAAGACTGACAGGGCAGACGTCTTATTCCGAGGTATTTCCCGGTGTGGCCGTGGTCGCAGGGCAGCGGGGAACATTCTTCCTCGAGACGTTTGGCTGCCAGATGAACGACCACGATTCCGAAAAGGTCGCGGGCCTGCTGCTCTCGCGCGGCTACCAACAGGTGGAGACGCCGGAGGCAGCTTCGCTAATCCTATACAACACATGCAGCATTCGCGAGAAAGCGGCGCAGAAAGTTTTTTCGCGGCTCGGTGAATTCAGGGAAAAGCAGAGCGAAGGCAAGGTCATCGGAGTGCTGGGTTGCGTGGCGCAACAGGAAGGCGAAGAGATATTCAAGCGCGCACCGTGGGTGAGTTTGGTTTGCGGTTCGGCAAGTTACCGCAAGCTGCCGGAGATGCTCGCGAAACTGGAAGCGGGGAATCAGCGCGTCACCGGGCTGGATACGGACACCGACGAGACTTTTGAGACGGAGATGACGCGACGGGACAATCCCTGGCGAGCCTACCTGACAATTATCGAGGGCTGCGATAAGGCGTGCTCATACTGCGTAGTGCCTTTCACGCGCGGTCCGGAGCGCAGCCGCGCGAGCGATTCCATTCTCAGGGAAGTGAAGCAAGTTGCTGACCTCGGCTATTCGGAGGTTCAGCTTCTCGGACAAACGGTGAATTCGTACGCCGATCCGACACCGCGCAAGATGCGTTTTTCAGAATTGCTCCTGGCCGTGGCGGATGTGCAGGGAATTCGGCGCGTGCGGTTCACCACGTCACACCCAAGTGATTTCACGCCTGACATTGTGGAAGCCATCGAGCAGCAGCCGAAGATCTGCGACCACGTTCATTTGCCGGTACAGTCCGGTTCGACGAGTGTGCTGCGCGCAATGCAGCGGACGTATTCGCGCGAAGAATATTTGGAAAAGATCGCCCTGATACGCGGGGCGAGCAAGCCGATCACCATCACCACGGACATTATTGTGGGATTTCCGGGCGAGACAGAATCCGAGTTCGCGGAGACCCTCAGTTTATTGGAGGAAGTGCAGTACGACAGCATGTTTTCGTTCAAGTACTCGCCCAGGCCGAATACCCCTTCGCTTTCGATGAGTGATTCGATTTCGGAAGAGGAAAAAGGCCGGAGGCTTGCGATTCTGCAAGACCGCCAGCGTGAAATTCAAGCTGCCAAGCACGCTCGCCTGGCAGGAGAGTGTTTCGAAGTTCTCGTCAGTGGAAAATCGCGGCGCGAGAATCAGTGGACGGGGTATAGCACTTCGCACCGAATGATAAATTTCGCTTCACAAGAGAGAGAGCTTCTGGGAACCTACGTGCAGGTGCGAGTTACGGGAGCGACGCCGAACGGTTTGGCGGGAGAGCACGTCACCTAGCGGAGGGAGGCATCGATGGAAGTGGAGATGAAAATCCGCGGCCTGATGATGGATCCCGTCACGAACATGCCCATCGTGGTGCTGAAGGACGTGCAGGGGCAGGCGATCCTGCCAATCTGGGTAGGCGTTTACGAAGCGAACGCCATCGCGCTGGAAATCGAGAAAGTGCAAACTCCCCGGCCGATGACTCATGACCTATTAAAGAATGTTCTGCTAGGACTTGAAGTGCGCGTGCAGAAAATCGTCGTGAATGATCTGAAGGACGATACGTTTTACGCGCTGATCTGGGTCGAGCGCGAAGGGCAAATGATGACGATCGACTCGCGGCCAAGCGACGCGCTGGCTCTGGCGCTGCGTATGGACTGCCCCATCTTCGTGGATGAAGCCGTCCTCAAAAACTCCAAAATATCGAGCGCATTCTCCGAGCGCAACACCAGCGAGCAACTCCGCACGTGGCTCGATGGACTTTCCGACGAGGACCTCGGCCGCTACAAGATGTAAGAGCCAACCGCGCGATCTTCCATCCTGAAGTGATGTTCCCGCCAGCTTGAGTTAGCCAGCGTGTACTAAGCGACGGACTGTGCGCCGCCAGGCGAAAAGCAAGACGATACCGATCAAAATGAGCGCCAGGCTCAGGCCGGCCCACAGGCCGAAAGCGCCCCATCCGCGCTGAAAGCACAGCCAGGCGCCCAGCGGAAGACCAATAATCCAATAGGCAATGAAGTGGCAGAACATTGGCGTGCGCGTGTCGCCCGCTCCGCGGAGAGCGCCGGTGGCGACGGTCTGGATGCCGTCGAAAAGTTGGAAAGCCGCGCCGGCAGCCAGCAGGGTCACCGTATTCTTGATCACAACAAGGTCCGGAGTGTAGACGCGCGCGATTGCTTGTGGAAATAGCAACAGAACGATGCCCGCAAGAGTCATGAAACCTGCGCCGAAGAAAATGGCGCTACCGCCCGCGGAGGCGGCGCCGGAAGGATCCCTCCGGCCAATCGCCTGGCCGACACGCACGGCAGCTGCCGAGGAGATGCCGAGCGGCACCATGTAGGTGAATGAGACAGTGTTCAGAGCGATCTGGTGGCCCGCCAGAGAAACAGCTCCGAGACGACCAATGAGCGCCGTGACCAGTGCGAAGACGCCGATTTCCAGCGTGATCTGCATCGCTGCGGGAAAGCCGAGTGCTATGAGCCGCCGAATGCGCGCCAGTTCTGGCTGAATCGGAGTGCGAAGCAATTCGGTGCGATGCTTCTGGTCGTACCAGAGCAAGTAGCCAACGAGGATGGCCGCTAGATAGATGCGGGCGAAGGCCGTGGACCAACCGGAACCGACGGCACCCATCGCACGCGCGCCAAGCTTTCCATAGATCAGAAGCCAGTTGCCAAGGGCGTTGATGATGTTCGCGGTCACCAGCGCAAAGGAGATGGGGCGAACGATGTTCATGCCCTGCATGCAACGCCGTACCGCGAAATAGAGCAAAAGTGGCAGCGTGCCCCAGGCCATGGCTCCCGAGTAGGGCACGGCCACGGAAATGATGTCCGGTGAGATGCGCGCGAAACGAAGCAGCGGATCGAAGAACCAGACCGGCGCCATAAGGAAAGGAGTGAGAGCGAGGCTGAGATAAATGCCGTGCAGAAGCGAACGATGGCAATCTTCGCGTTGGCCTGCTCCAAAGGCTTGCGACACAAGCGTGTCCAGACCGATGAGAAGTCCACCGCCGAAGAAAGCCAGCACATGAACGAGAATGCCTCCCAGGCTGACGGCAGCGATGGCCGTGGCGCTGTTGGGAAGCCTGCCAACCATCATGGTGTCGACGATGGCCATGCTCATCCAGCCGAGTTCGGCGAGAACGAGAGGAATCGCGAGCTGCAGGGTGGGGCGGAATTCGGCGCGAAGTGTCTGGAGTCCGATCATGAGCTAGAGACAGGAGAAACGAGTGTAAGCGGGGCGGCGAAAAGGAGCAACGGATGCCGACGGAACGAAATTGAGGGAAGCGACGAAAGAAGATCCCCCTCCGACAGGAGTGACTGCTTGAACGTACTGGATACGAAGTTCCATTGACCGGGTGGAGGGAGCCTCGTAGGGTGGAGATACTGTTGAGTTTGAAGACCTCAGCAGAAGTAAGTTTGACCGTGAACGAATTGCGTGCCCCAGGCGAGAGCTGTCCTCGAACCCGGGTACTGAGGAGTAGATGATGGCGCTCTCAGAACAAGCGACCTTTAACCCCCAGTTCAGGCAAATCCGCGGGAGCGGACGGCTCAATTCACGCGTGGCCGTGGCGGTCGAATGGACCGATGGAAGCCGGAATCTGCGCGCGGAGGGTTACACGGTCGACATTGGAGCGAAGGGCTGCCTCGCCGTGGTGCCGCAGAGTTTCGATGTGGGACAGAAGCTGCGCCTCGTGAATCTCACCAATCAGATTTCTTGCGAAGCCGTATTGGTGTGGCGAGGCCATGAAGGCCGGACGGGGTGGGAACTCGGCCTGGAGTTACAGGAGCCTTTAGCGGATTTTTGGGGCTTGGATTTCTAGCGTTTACCGGAAAGCGATCAACCTCCAGCCGGAACTCCTTTTGCGTTTTCCACCGAAATCCTGGTGGTCCGACCACTTTTCCCTTGCCAATGATCCGGTTGCGAACGTAGAGTTAGCCTAGGCCTTGGGGGTTTTCTGGAGCCGGCACCCATATATAGGAACCCTGTTGCCGGATCGCTGCGGCTCGATTTTCGATGCGCGGGCGGAGGCGAAGATAGATGACTGCCATCATCACGGTTGCGAATCAAAAAGGCGGCGTCGGGAAGACCACGACGGCGATCAATTTGTCCGCGGCACTGGCGCATCGCGGCAAGCGCACGCTGCTGATTGATCTCGATCCACAGGCGAATTCGACAATCGCGTTTTACGATACCGGGGAAATTGCGACGAGCATGTTCGACGTGCTGAGCGACAGCCGCACGACTCTGACTGCGGTGATCAAACCGACTAAAGATCCGCTGCTGTTTCTCGGGCCTGGGCGGTTGTCACTTGCAAAACTGGAACAGGTGCTGGCGGGACAATTTGATGCCCCCTTCAAATTGAAGGACGCGATGACGCCGGTGCTGAAAGATTATGACTACGTTATTCTTGATACTCCGCCGTCGCTGGGAATCCTGACCGTAAATGCGCTGGTGGCTTCGACCCATTTGCTCGTGCCTATCCAGGCAGCGTACTTTGCGATCGAGGGGACGGACGATTTACTCGAGACCTATGAACGAATCCGCGCGCGCCCCAATCCGGGGCTGAAGGTTTTGGGAGTGGTGATTACGCTTTTTGACAGGCGGACGAATATTTCCAAGGATACGCACGGGCAAATTCGATCGGTGTTCGGCGAAGTGTTGTTCAAGACAAAAATCACCAAGAATGTGCGGCTGGAAGAGAGCCCTGCGTATAAAGAAACGATCTTGACGTTTGCGCCGAAATCACCCGGCGCGGTCGAGTACAAGAAATTGGCAGGGGAGGTAATCCAACGTGTCGAAGAGAATCGGGCTACCCATCACGCTGAAGATGCGGCATGACGCGCA
>Ga0066681_10000216_pt1 | contig 16312 bp, 15 predicted proteins | sample GraSoiAngelo_130_FD_65629 | JGI IMG/M metagenome (GOLD analysis project Ga0066681, IMG submission 65629) | Grasslands soil microbial communities from the Angelo Coastal Reserve, California, USA - 14_0929_02_20cm | ecosystem: Environmental > Terrestrial > Soil > Grasslands | place: USA...
GTGGAGCTCGCGTCCACGTATCTCGAGCGGAAGTACGGCGCGCGGCTGCCGAGCTGGCGGCCCGTGGAGTCGCGCTACCCGCTCGCGCTGATCTCGCCCGCGTCCGACCGCCGCATCACGTCCACGTTCGGCGGCCTCCACGTGGCCGACGGCCCGCCGCCGCTCGAGATGCATCCCGACGACGCGCACGCCCGCGGTCTCCAGGACGGGACGCGCGTCCGAATCTGGAACGACCTCGGCGAGATCCGCCTGCCGCTCCGCATCAGCGACGCGCTGCCCCGCGGCGTCGTCTGCACGCTCAAGGGGGCCTGGCTCGCCACGAGCGACAACGGCCAGACCGTGTCCGCGCTCTGCCCCGCGCACCACGCGGACATTTCCGAAGGCGCGTGCTTCAACGACGCGCGCGTGGAGGTCGCGGCGGTCTGACGCCCGTGGAGACCCCATGACGCCGCCCGTCGATCCCAACGACGTCCTGATGACCGGTGAAAACTCGTTCATCCGGCTGAGCCACGACGCCGGCAAGACTCAGTCGGACCGCTTCAGCCACTGGCGCGTGCTCTGGTGCCCCGCCGGGACGGGCCACGTGCTCTTCGCCCAGAGCGAGCTGACCAGCGGCCAGGTGCGGCTCTACAGCGACAACCCCGCCGTGACGCGCTGGCTCCAGCGCACGATCGAGGCGCTACTCTTCCCGGCGTTCGCCGACGCCGATCTGCCGGTGATCGCCGCCGAGTTCGGCCGCGCGGGCGACCCGCGCTCGACGGTCGTGGAGACGGTCGTCTCGGCGATCGATCGGCTGCGCCTCACGTGGTACGACTGCGTCGAGCCCTTCGTTCTCACCATGCCGCCCGGCTTCAACGGCCGGCCGATCGGCGTCTTCAGCACGTTTTTCCCCGCGCGTGCGGCGCAGGTCGAGTTGAACGGGCGCGTCGCCGCCGGCCGCCCGTGGCCCGAGATGCGCGGCGACCGCCAGGGCTCGAGCGCGTGCCTGGCGTGGTCGGAGACGTGGGTGAAGCCGCGAGCGTAGCGTCGGCTACTTGTCCGCCGTCCGGATCGCCGCCGGACCGCCCTTCACGGCGACGCGTAATCCGGTGTCGCTCAGCGAGCCGCCGCTCAGGCGGAACACCTGCAATTCCTTCTCGACCATATTGCCGACGAGGATGAGGCTGCCGTCGGCGGAGAATGCCACACCCTGCGACCAATGGCCGATCGGCGCCTGAGCCAGGTGCCGGAGCGCTTTGCCGCTCACGCGGAAGAGCACGAGCCGGCCCGCGTCAGCGTGGAACGGCGACTCCCTGGGCTTGTTGCTGCCGTTCATCACCACCACCGCGAGGACGGAGCCGTCGGGCGAGAACTTGATGCCCTCGGGCGTCTGGCCGACCGTCACGGTGTCCACGACGCGCGGGGGATCGAGCGTCATGTCGATCACGCTCACCGTGTCGGCGTCGCCGTCGCCGCGGCCGATGTTCGCCACCGCCGCGATGTCCCCCCGGGCCGCGACGTCGATCCCGTTGGGGCGGAGGCCCGCCGAGATCTCCCGCTTCGTGGGCTCCACCTTCGTCCCGGCGATGGACAGCACGGAGATGCGGTCGTCGCCGCCGCGCGTGACGAGCGCGGTCTTGCCGTCGGGCGAGATCGCGACGTGGCTGACCCCGGACTTCTCGTCGGCGATCGTCACCGTGCCCGCGGCCGTCACGGTCTTGCCCTGGATCGTGTAGACCGACACGGTCCCCTCGGCGCGGTTTGCCACGAGGGCGAGCGTCCCCGAGCGGTTGATGGAGAGCCCGGCCGGTCCCTTGCCGGTCTCGAGCGTGGCGATGACCCGAGGCGGCGCGGTCGTGAGATCGACCACCGACAGCCGGCTGTCGGGCGCCTGCTTGGTGGGGTCGTTCGGATCGACCCTCATCGCGGCGGTCACGAGCGCGAGTGATTCGTCGGGGGTGATCGCGACGCTGAGCGGCGGCCCGACGACGCTCCCCGGCGCCTCGACCTCGCCCAGGACCTTCGGCGGCCACGCCTTGAGATCGATGATCGTCACGGTGTCGGGCGGCGGGTTGGGCACGACCTTCACGACGCCGTTGACGAGGACGACTTTGTTGTCGTTGGCGGACACGGCGATCTGCGCGTGAACCGCGGGGACGGCCACGACGGCCCCGAGCAGGGCGACGGGGATGAGGAATCGCAGCGGGCTCATAGCGCCTCCTCCGGGGTCTGAATCGGCGGCGCCTAGAAGATCAGGTTCCACCACCGAACGCAAGGTACACTGCACCGCATGACGCTCGACCATCCCTGGACCGAGCCACCCCGGCCGGGTACGGCGATCGACGTCGCGCCGGGAATCAAGTGGCTCCGAATGCCGCTGCCGTTCCAGCTCGACCACATCAACCTCTGGCTCCTCGACGACGGCCCGGGATGGACGGCCGTGGACACCGGCGTCGGCCTCGAGGACACGCGCGCCCTGTGGGAGCGCGTCTTCGCCGGAACATTCGGCGGCCGGCCGCTCACGCGCGTCGTCGTCACCCACTTCCATCCCGACCACATGGGCAACGCGGGGTGGCTCGCCGAGCGCTGGCGCGCTCGGCTCTGGTGCACGCAGGCCGAGTGGCTCTACGCGCAATGGGCGTGGCTCGCCCGCGACGCGACGGGCGTCGAGCGGCGGCTCGCACACTACCGCCGCCACGGGTGCGGGGAGGAAGCGCTCGCGGCGCTCGGCCGGCGGATCAATCCCTATCCGGAGCTCGTGCCGACGGTGGCGCCCGAGTTTCACCGGGTCCTCGATGGCGACGCACTCGTCATCGGCGGCCGGCGGTGGGAGGTCGTGACCGTGTACGGTCACGCGCCGGAGCACGCGTGTCTCGACGGCCGCGAGGCCCGGGTGCTGATCTCGGGGGACCAGGTCCTGCCGAAGATCACGACCAACGTGAGCGTGTGGCCGGAACAGCCGACGGCCAACCCGCTCCGGCTCTACCTCGACTCGTTCGATCGCTTCCGGCCGTTGCCCGCGGACACGCTCGTGCTGCCCTCGCACGGCCTGCCCTTCCGCGGCCTCCACGCGCGCCTGGCCCAGCTCCGCGACCACCACGAGGCGCGGCTGGCCGAGGCGATCGACGCGCTCGTCGAGCCGCGGAGCGCCGCCCAGCTCGTCCCCGTCCTGTTCCGCCGCGAGCTCGACACCCATCAGCTCGGCTTCGCGCTCGGCGAGACGCTCGCGCACCTGCGCTTCCTCGAGGAGGAGGGCCGCGCCGTACGCCTGGTCGGCGACGACGGCGTCCACCGCTTCGTCAAGGCCTGACTGGGACGGGTCTCGTCGGCCCGCCGGTCACCCTGACCCGCAACCGGGACTCGCGACAGCACACGAACTCGAGGCCGGGGAAGCTCTCCTCTGCGCCCCGCACTCACTCGAGCGCGGGGAGCCCCCAGAAAACCGGCTCGGGCGTGAGCCGGACGCCGAACCGCTCGAGGACCCGCGCCCGGAGCTTCGTGGCGAACGCGACGACGTCACGCGCGCGCGCGCCCTCGTGCGCGACGACGGCGAGCGTGTGGCGGGTGGAGAGGCCGACGAGGCCGTCACCCTCACCGCGGCTGAACCCGGCGCGCTCGATGAGCCAGGCCGCGGAGAGCTTCACGCGGCCGTCGGGCTCCCGCCAGCGCGGCATCCCGGGATCGCGCGCCAGGGCTTCGACGCGCGCGCACTCGGCGGCGCTGACGATCGGGTTCATGAAGAACGATCCGCAGCTCCGGCGGTTCGGGTCGTGCGGGTCGAGCACCATGGACTTCCCGCGGCGAATGGCGAGGACGCTCGCGCGCACGTCCGCGAGCGAGGGCGAGGCGACGTTGCGAGCTTCCAGGTGCCGCTCGACGTCGGCGTAGCGCACGGTGGGCGCGCCGGCGGGCCGGAGGCGGTACGTGACGGTCAGCACGACCCAGCGCCCGGGTTCGACGCTCCTGAAGCGGCTGTCACGGTAGGCGAAGCCGCACTCCCGCGCATCGAGGGTGAGGATGCGGCCGCTCCCCGTGTCGAGCACGCGCACGGTCGTGACGGTGTCGCTCACCTCCTGACCGTAGGCCCCGACGTTCTGGATCGGGGTCGCGCCGACGAGGCCGGGGATGCCGCTCAGACACTCGATGCCCGCCCAGCCACGCTCGACGGTCGCGCGCACGAGGTCGTCCCACACCTCGCCGGCCGCCGCCGTCAGCTCCACCGCGCCGTCTGCTTCCCGCGAGGCGATCCCGCGCAAGGCGATTCTCGCGACGAGCGCGTCGACCCCCTCGTCGGCGACGACGAGATTCGAGCCGCCGCCGAGGACGCGAAGCGGGAGCCCGCGATGCTGCGCCCACGCCAGCGCGTCGAGGAGCCCGGCCTCGTCGCCGACCTCGACGAAGTAGCGCGCCGGCCCGCCGACGCCCAGCGTGCAGTAGGGCGCGAGCGCGACGTTTTCAGCCGGCGTGAGCGGAGCCAGGGCGCGACTCCAGGCGGTGCGCCAGATACCGGTTCGAAATCGCGAGCGCGACGACGGGGACTACGGCCGCCCACGTGGAGTGGCCCCGGAACACGAGCGACATGCCGAGGGCCAGGACGGTGAGGGCGTAGAGCCACAGTGAGGCCACGCGGACCGCGCGACGGTCGGCGTGCGCGGCGCCAACGTATCCCGCCGGGCTCCAGAGCGTCGTCGCGGCGCCGATGAGCAGCATCGAGGCGAAGAGCCCCGACTCCTTGAGGATCCCGTAGAGCTCCAGGATCCGCCACTGCCGCGCCACCGTCGCCAGGCCGCCGACGAGGAGGTAGAGGTTGGCGGCGAGGATGAGCCGGTTCGTCGGCGACTTTCGAGGCAGCGTGATCGCGAGTTGAAGGACCGCCGCCACCGCGCCGAGCACGAAGGCCGTTTGCCAGCGTTCGGGCCCTGGCGCACCGCCCTCCCAGAACGCGTAGGTCGTGAAGAGCGAGAGCGGCAGGAACTGGATCAGGAGAGGCGCCGGGCCGCGCACCCTCACGGCTGGAGCCGCGTCGCGTGCCAGGCGGAGCCGCGGAACCCGTCCGACGCGCGCGTGAGCGTCCGCGTCCAGAGCGCGCGGTCGTGAGCCCGCGCGGGCTGTCCCACCCACAGCTCGACGCGCTCGGCCCAGACGCGGTAGCCGCCCCAGCGCGACGGGCGGGGGAGGTCGACCCCCGAGCGCCTCGCCGTCTCCTCGATCTGCTCGAGCAGCGCCGCGCGGGAGGCCAGGGGACGGCTCTGCGCGCTCGCGATGGCGGCCAGGCGCGCGTCGGCGGGGCGCGTGGCCCAGTACGCGTCGGAGTCGGCGTCGGGGGCGAGCGTGACCGGGCCGTCGATCCGGATCTGGCGCTCGAAGACGTCCCAGTGGAAGACGAGCGAGGCGTACGGGTGCGCCGCGAGCGCGCGTCCCTTGGCGCTCTCCCGGTCGGTGTAGAAGACGAGCCAGCCGTCTCGCGCGTCGAAGCCGCGGCAGATCACCATGCGGGCCGACGGCCGCCCGTCGGGGTCCACCGTCGCCAGCGCCATGGCCGTCGGGTTCCGCGTCGACGCCGTCGCCTCGGCGAGCCAGGCGGCGACGAGTGGCAAGGGGTCCGCGGGTAGGGGTTCGGGGAGCGGAGGCTTCACGGGCTCGGGCGAAGGCGGTCGACGAGCGCGCGGAGGTGCTGGACCTCGTTCGCCTGGAGGTCGAAGAACCAGAGCGCCGTGCCGTTCATGTCGGCACGGATCACGAGCGCGACTGCGTCGAGGGGCGTCGCGCTGCCCGGGGGCGTGAACGTGAGCTTCACGGCGCCGCCGGGCTTCAGGCGTGCCCGCGTTATTACCTTCATGCCCGTCGCGCTGAGCTCGATGCAGGTGCTGTCCCAGGGCACGCCCTTGTCCGTCACGACCCGCACCGCGAGCTCGACGGCCGCGCGGGGCGCGATCCGCCGGTCGAGGCCGCGCGCGTACGCGAGCGCGGCGCCAAGGCGGTCGAGCGTGACGGGCTTGCGGATGAAATCGAGGGCGCCGCGCTTGAGGCATTCGCGCGCCTGCGCCTCGGTGACCACGCCCGACACGGCGATGACGGGCACCTGCGACTCGCGGACGGCGGGGAGGTCGAGAAAGTCGAGACCGCTCATGCCGGGCAGCCGAACGTCGAGCAGGATCACGTCGGGGCGCTCCGTCGCGAGCTTCTCGAGCGCCTCCTCCGCGGTCGCGGCGGTGATGGCCTCGTGGCCGAGGCCGGCGACGAACTCGCGGTAGACGTCGCGGACGGTCCGCTCGTCCTCGACGATCAGCACGCGCAGGCCGCGTTGGCGGGTTTCCTTCGTCGTCATGTCGATGCGGCCCCCTTCGTGTGCGGAGTTCCGCTCGCGGTTGAGTGTAGCGCGTTTGCCCTCCGCTACACCAAGGGCCAGGGATAGCGGACCCCGCTCGCGTCGGTCGGAAAGCGACCCTCTTGCACGAGGGCGTGCGCCCGCGCGAGGAGCGCTCGGCACTCGGCGGGAGCCAGGAGCGCGGCGAGCGCGTCGGGAAGCGGCGCGGCCGCGAAGCGCCGGAGGTCGTCCCTGAGCCCTTCGGGGATCGGCTCGCCGCCGAAGTCCCAGATGACCGTGCGGAGCTTCGGCTCGACGTGGAAGCAGAGGCCGTTGTCCACGGCGAAGATCGCGCCGTCGGGGGCGAGGAGACAGTGGCCGGCCTTCCGGTCGGCGTTGTTGGCGACGACGTCGAATACGCAGATCCGCTTGAGGCGCGCGTGGTGCGCGGGGTTCTCGCGGAGGGTGAAGTAGTGCTGCTCGAAGTCGGCCGGGACGAAGAGCTGGAGCGAGCCCTCGCCGTACGGCCCCTCGCGCCGCACCGTCGGCGGCACGAGCCCCCAGCCGAGCGCCTCCGACAGCTGATACGCCGCCAGCTCGCGCGCGAAGAGGCCCGGCGGAAAGTCCCAGAGTGGCCGCTCGCCGCGCCCCGGCTTGTAGACGGCGAGCCCGGCGGCGCCGTCGAGCTCGAGTTCGGCGAGGAACGTCGCGTTCGAGCTGGCGGGCATCCGACCGCGCAGCGTGATCCGGCCGCGCGTGAGCAGGGTGTCAGTGAACGTTGTGGCCATTCGTCCGCGGGCACACGTGGCCGCCCGGATCCTTGGGCTGAGTGCAGAACGGGCAGACGGGCCGGCCCGCCTTGATGAGCGCGCGCGCGCGCTCGACGAACGCCGCCGCCTGGACGCGGCTGATCTGGAAGCGCGCCGTCGCCGGCTCCTCCCCCTCGGGCTCCTCCCGGAGCTGCTCGTTGGCGACGATCACGACGCGGTCCTTCCGCTCGTCGTATCCCACGCCGATCGCGCCGACGGCCCACGCCGGCTCGACCGGTTCGAGGAGCGCGGCCTCGGGCACGGCTGCGCCCGCTCCACCGCCGAGCTGGGTCAGCAAGCCCGAGAGGTAGTCGGCGAGCGCGCCGACGTGCTCCTTCTCGCACTTGAGCGTGGCCACCCGGCTGGCCTCACGGGACTGGAGATAGAAGACGCGCTGGCCCTGCGAGCCGACGGCGCCCGCCGTGAAGTGGTCGGGCGCTTCGAAGTCGAACGATGGGCTCGTCACGAGACGAGTCCCGCGAGGTCGCCGTCCATCGAGTTGAGCGTGAGCACCAGGGGGCCCTCGGACCGATACACGATCGCGGTGATCGAGGCCGGCGCGATCGCGATTCGCTGGAAGAGGTCGAGGTGCGCGCCGATGGCATGGGCGACCACCGCCTTGATCGGATCGGCGTGCGACACCACGACGACGACGGAGGCGGGATGGCGCTCGACGACCCGCGCGAGTGCCCCCACGATCCGTGTCTGCATCTCGACGAACGACTCGCCGCCGGGAAAGCGGAAGCCGCTCGGATGGCGTTGCACGGCCCGCCACTCGGGCTTCCGGCTGAGCCGCTTCAGCGACCGGCCCGTCCAGGCGCCGACGTCGAGTTCGGTGAGCTCCCGCTCGATGCGGACGGAAGCGCCGCGCACCCGCGCGATCGCGGCCGCGGTCTCGCGCGCGCGCTCGAGTGGCGAGGCGTAGACCGCCGCGATCTTCGGGAGCAGCGCGAGCCGCGCCGCCACCCCGTCGGCCTGGCGGCGCCCGTCGTCGGAAAGGTGGACACCGGGCGCCCGGCCCTGGAGCACGGCGCCCGTCCTCCGCGTGAGCGCGTGGCGGACGAGGAAGACCAGCGTCGGCGCCTTCATCCCGCTCCGTTCAGCGGGTCACGGCGCGAACGTGGTCGGCGAGGACCTGTGCGACGCACGCGGTCACCCGCACGCCCGTGGGCAGATGCAGGAACTCGTTCGGCCCGTGGGCGTTGGAGCCGGGGCCCATCGCGCCCGTGATCAGGAACTGGGCCCGGGGGAACCGCTCGCCCAGCATGCTCATGAACGGGATCGAGCCGCCGAGGCCGTGGAACGCGGCCGGCTTGCCGAAGTACGTCGTCGACGCGCGATCCACAGACGCGAGGAGCCACGGGCTCGTCGCCGGCGCGTCCCAGCCGTTGCCGCCCTCGCCGTAGGTCTGGAGCGTCACCCGGGCGCCGTACGGCGGCTCGGCCTCGAGGATCTCCTTGAGCCGGTGCACGGCACGCCGCGCGTCGCACGTCGGCGGGATCCGGAGCGAGAGCTTCAAGGACGTCGTCGGACGCAGCACGTTCCCGCCGTCGGCCGGCAGCGGGAGCCCCGCGGCTCCGGTGATCGCGAGGGCGGGTCGCCAGGTGTTGTTCAGGATCAGCTCGAGGGGGTCCACGCTCACGGGCCGCATGCCGGGGGCGAAGGGGAAGCGGGCGAAGACCTCGTCGCCCAGCACGGTCGCGACCTCGCGCGCCTGGGCGACCCGCTCGCGGGGGATCTCGACGTGGAAGTCGCGCGGGATGATCTCGCCCGTGCGCTCGTCCTCGAGGCGCGACAGGAGCTCCCGCGCGATGCGGAAGCTCGAGGGCACGATGCCGCTCGCCGACCCGGAGTGCACGCCCTCGGTCAGCACCTCGACGGTCAGCACCCCGCTCACGACGCCGCGGAGCGAGGTCGTCCCCCAGAGCTGCTCGTAGTTGCCGCAGCCGGAGTCGAGGCACACGACGAGGCTCGGGGTTCCCAGGCGGTCGGCGAGCGCGTCCACGTAGAAGGGCAGATCGAAGCTCCCGCTCTCCTCGCACGCCTCGATCAGCACCAGCGACCGCGCGTGGTCCACGCGCTGCGCCTGGAGCGCCTCGATCGCCGTCAGCGCGGCGAAGGCGGCGTACCCGTCGTCGCCCACCCCGCGCCCGTAGAGCTTGTCGCCGCGGCGCACGGGCGTCCACGGCCCGAGCCCCTCGGCCCAGCCGATCATCTCGGGCTGCTTGTCGCAGTGGCCGTAGAGGAGCACCGTGTCGTCGCTCGCCCCGGGCGCCTCCATGAGGATCACGGGCGTGCGCCCCGCGAGACGCACGACCTCAACGCGCAGGCCTTCGATGGACCGTGACCGGGCCCACGCCTCGATCAGCGCCACGGCGCGCTCGAGGTGGCCGTGCGCCGCCCACTCGCGATCGAACATCGGCGACTTCGCGGGGATCCGGACGTACTCCGTGAGTGCGGGGACGATCGCCGCATCCCACGTGCGCTCGACAAACTCGCGGAGTTTGTTGGGCTCGATGGTCATGATGCCGGATGGTAGCATCGTTACAAAGGAGGACGCCATGCGAGTGCCCGACACCCACTACGTCAACGGCAACCCGCTCGTTCCGCCGTTCCCCGCGGGCCTGGAGCTCGCGATGTTCGCCATGGGCTGCTTCTGGGGTGCCGAGCGGACGTTCTGGAAGACGCCCGGCGTCTTCTCGACGGCGGTCGGCTACGCGGCCGGCGTGACGCCCGACCCCGACTACGGCGCGGTCTGCACCGGCCTCACCGGCCACGCCGAGGTCGTCCGTGTGGTCTTCGACCCCGCGCGCGTGAGCTACGCGACCCTCTTGAACGTCTTCTGGGAGAGCCACGACCCGACGCAGGGCATGCGCCAGGGCAACGACGTCGGCACCCAGTACCGCTCGGGGATCTACGTCTTCACGCCCGAGCAGCGGAGGCTCGCCGAGGCCTCACGCGACGCGTACCAGCGGGCGCTTGCGACGGCGGGCTACGGCCGGATCACCACCGAGATCCTCGAGGCGCCCGAGTTTTACTACGCGGAGGAGTACCACCAGCAGTACCTCGCGAAGAACCCCGGCGGCTATTGCGGGATCGGCGGTACGGGCGTCGCGTGCCCGACCGGCGCTGACTCGGAGGGAGGCGAAGCCCGCGCTCGAACGGCGGTGACGCCGACGCGCTAGCGCCGATCCGCCGGCGCAACCAGGCGCGAGCGGCCCCAGGCCCGCTGCGCCGTCGGAGAGGGGTGAAGCTCCCCTCCGAGGATTACGCGCCGGCGCGCCGCTGCATCGCCAGCCAGATGCGCTCGGGGCGCAGCGGCATGTCGACGTGACGCACGCCGAACCGCCGGAGGGCGTCCACGACGGCATTGACGATCGCCGGCGTCGAGCCGATCGTCGCCGCCTCGCCGATGCCTTTGGCGCCCATCGGATTGTGGGGCGTGGGCGTGACGGTGGCGTCGGTCGTGAACGCGGGCAGGTCGTCGGCGTGGGGCACGGCGTAGTCCATGAGCGTGCCCGTCACGAGCTGGCCGTCGTCGCTGTAGACGAGCTCCTCGAGGAGCGCCTGGGCGATCCCCTGGGCGAGCCCGCCATGCACCTGACCCGTGACGATGAGCGGGCTGATGCGCACCCCGCAGTCGTCCACCGACACGAAGTCGCGGATCTGTACCCGTCCGGTCTCGCCGTCCAGCTCGATCACTGCCACGTGCGCGCCGAAGGGATAGACGAGCTGGGGCGGGCGGAAGAACTCCGTCGCCTCGAGCCCGGCCTCGATGTCGGGCGAGAGATCGCCCGAATAGGCGCGGGCCGCGATCTCGGCGAAGCCGAGCGCGCGGTCGGGCACGCCCTTCACCTGGTAACGGCCCTCGACGTAGGCGACGTCCACGGGCGCCGCCTCGAGCATGTGGGCGGCGATGCGCCGCGCCTTGTCCTGCACCCGGAGCGCCGCCTGGAGGATGGCAGACCCGCCGACGGCGAGGCTCCGGCTCCCGCCCGTGCCGTTGCCCATCGGCGTGTTGAGGGTGTCGCCGTGGCGGACGACGATCTTGTCGAAGTCCACCCCGAGATGATCGGCGATGATCTGGGCGAACGTCGTCTCGTGCCCCTGACCATGGGCCGAGGTGCCCGTGATCGCCGTGACCGTTCCGCCCGGCTCGGCGCGTACGACGGCGCTCTCGAACGGGCCGAAACCGCACATCTCCACGTAGCAGGACATGCCCACGCCGAGCAGGCGGCGGTCGGCGCGCGCGATGCGCTCGCGCTGCTCGCGGCGGAGGTCGGCATACCGGGCGAGCCCGAGCGCTTTCGTGAGCGCGCGGTCGTACTCGCCGCTGTCGTACTTCTGGCCGGTGGGCGCCGCGTAGGGGAAGGCGCTCGGCGGGATGAAGTTCTTGCGCCGCACCTCCTCGGGCGGCTTCCCCAGCTCCAGCGCGATGATGTCGATGAGGCGCTCGAGGTAGTACGCGGCCTCGGGGCGCCCGGCGCCACGATAGGCGGCGACCGTCGTGGTGTTGGTGAAGACGCAGGTGGACTGCAGATCGATGTTCGCGATCTTGTAGACCCCGATCCCCATCATGAGCGTGAGGTCGGGGATGAAGGTGAAGACGGCGTAGGCGCCGATGTTGGCCGTCACGCGCATGCGAAGCGCGGTGATCGTGCCGTCGTCCTCCACCGCGGCTTCGAGGTCGGCGGCCTGGGCGCGCCCGTGGGTCGTCGCCATCATGTGCTCGAGGCGCGTCTCGACCCACCGGAGCGGCATCCGGTACAGGCGCGCGAGCGTGGCGAGCGTCGCGTCCTCGGGGTAGAGGCCGAACTTCACGCCGAAGCCACCGCCCACTTCGGGCGCGATCACGCGGACCTGATTCTGCGGGAGCCCGAGCGCCTTCGCGAGGTCGTTCCTGAGGCTGTGGGGCGCTTGGGTCGTGGCCCACACGACGATGCCTCCCGTGGTCGGATCGGGCGCCGCCACCGTGGCGCGCGGCTCGAGCGGGACGCCGCAGAGCCGCTGGCTCACCATGCGCTGCTTGACGACGCGCTTGGCGCGCGTGAAGGCCGCGTCGGCATCCCCCGCCTTGATCGTGTTCCGGTGCTCGACGTTCCCGGGCGCGTCGTCGTGGAGCACCGGTGCGCCGGGCGCCATCGCCGCGAACGCGTCGGTCACGGCCGGCACGGGCTCCCAGTGCACGACGACCTCGGCGGCGGCGTCCACCGCGGCGGCCTCCGACGTCGCGATGACGGCTGCGACGGCCTCACCCACGTGGCGCACCCGGTCCGCCGAGAGCGCCAGGTGCTTGCGCCCGATGTTGTCGCCGCCGGCGCCGCTGCCCTCGGCGCTCGCGCTGTCGAGCGGCAGCGGCGCGCAGCGCCCGCGGAGCTCCGCCCCGGTGACGACCGTCAACACGCCGGGGCGGCTCGCCGCCGTGGAGGCGTCGATCTTCCGGACGCGCGCGTGAGCGTGGGGGCTTCGCACGAACGCCACGTGGTGCATGCCTGGCAGCATGACGTCGGTCACGTAGGCGGAGCGGCCCGTGATGAGCCGGGGGTCTTCTTTGCGCTTCACTTCGGCGCCCATCAGTCGTGGGGTGGTCATGCCTAGACCTCTCGTTGTGGAAGGGAACTCAACGCGCTTCTGTGCCATACACTCGCAGACGTCCAGGGCGAGCGGCGACATCACCTCGCGGCGCTGCCGCGTGATTCTATCACCCCCCTGCGTGGGGCCGAAGCATCGCAAACAGCCGCGCGCTCGTCACCGGCACCTCGCGGACCACCACGCCGCGATCGGCCACCGCGTCTTCCACGGCGTTCGCGATCGCGGCGGCGCCGGGGATGGCGCCGCTCTCGCCCACGCCCTTGACGCCGAGCGGGTTGATCACCGACGGGTGCTCCTCGAGGGCGACCGGGAGCGGCGGGAGCTGGTCGGCCTTCGGAATCGCGTAATCCATGAGGCTCGCCGTCAGGAGCTGGCCGTGCTCGTCGTAGACGACCTCTTCCACGAGGCCGGCGCCGATCGCCTGCGCCGCGCCGCCCTGCAGCTGGCCCTCGACGATCGTCGGATTGATCGCGCGGCCCGGGTCGTGGACGATCGCGTAGGCGAGCAGGCGGATCGCGCACGTCTCCACATCCACCTCGACCGCCGCGGCGTGCGTGCCGAACGCCCACGTGACGGTCTCGGGATGGAAGTAGGTGCAGGCGCCCAGGCCGGGCTCGCCCAGCGCCCTGAGCGCCTTGGACTTGATCGCGGCGTGGGCCAGCCGGCCGAGACTCACGGTGCGGTCCGGCATCCCCGCGACGAACGCGCGGCTCGCCTCGAGCCTCACGTCCTCCCGCGCGCACTCGAGCAGCTCGGCGGCGACCCGCGCCGCCCGGTCGCGTACCTCGCGCGCGGTGCGCGCGACCGCGGGCCCCGCGTTGGCGATGACGCGGCTGCCGCCGGTCCCCATGCCGAACGGGAAGAGGGTCGTGTCACCGGCGCGCACGACCACGTCGTCGAACGCGGCGCCGAGCTCGGAGGCGGCGATCTGGGCGAGCGTGGTCGCGTGCCCCTGACCCTGCGCCGCGACGCCGACGAGGACGTACACCGTACCGCTCGGGTCCACGCGCACCGTCGCGCCCTCGTAGGGGCCGAGCCCGGTGCCTTGCGCGTAGCACGCCAGGCCCACGCCGATGCGGCGTGACGTGCCGGCCTGGGCCTTCTGGCGCGCTCGCCACTCGGCGTAGCCGAGGAGGGCCAGCGCCCGCTCGAAGGCGCGCGGGAAGTCGCCTGGATCGTAGGCGATCGGGACGCCGTCCTTGTACGTGAGGCCCGAGCGATACGGCATCTCGGCGGGGCGGACCAGATTGCGCCGACGGATCTCGGCGGGATCGAGGCCGAGGCGGCGCGCGCCGAGATCCATGAGCCGCTCCATTACGAGCACCGCTTCGGGGCGGCCGGCCGCGCGATACGCCGCGTTGAGCGCCTTGTTGGTGACGACGCTCGTGCCGGCGTTGCGGTAGTGCGCGACGCGGTAGGGCCCGGGCAGGTGATTGACCGTGTTCGCCGTGAGCCCGTCGCCCTGGGCCGGGTAGGCGCCCACGTCGGCGAAGAACCGATCGTCGATCGCGACGATCGTGCCGTCGCGGGCGAAGCCGATGCGAGCCTGGTGGCTCTGCTCGCGGTCGTGGCCGAGGCTCGCAAAGTCCTCGCGTCGCGTCTCGATCCACTTCACGGGCCGCCCGAGCCGCAGCGCCGCCGCGGCGACCAGGATCTCCTCGGGATAGACGGACCCCTTCGGGCCGAAGGCGCCGCCGACGTCGGGGACGACCACGCGCACGGCCTCGGCGGGCAGCTCCAGCGCGGCGGCGACGATGTCCCGGACGCTGTAGGGGTTCTGGCACGACGACCAGACGACCAGCGTGCCCGTGTCGGCGTCGCGGTCGGCGAGGACGCCGCGCGGCTCGATCGGCACCGCGGCGAGCCGTGGATGCCTGAACGTCTCGTCGATCACGACGTCCGCGGTCGCGAGCGCCCGCTCCGCGTCGCCGATGGCGCCGCTGACGGCGAGGGCGGTGTTGTCGGGCCAGCCGTCGTGCACGCGCGTCGGGGAGGCGAGCGCCGCCTCGACGGTCGCGAGGGCCGGGAGCGGCACGTAGTCCACCTGCACCAGCTCGAGCGCATCGGCCGCGCGATACGGGCTCTCCGCGACCACGACGGCGACCGGCTCGCCGACGTAGCGCACGCGGTCGTGGGCGAGGATCGGCTGGCTCCAGGGGCGTCCCTTGCGGACGGCGCCGTAGGCGCTCGGCATCGGCCGGGCCGCCTCGGGCAGGTCGGCCGCGCTCCAGGCCGCGACCACGCCGGGGAGCGCGCGCGCCTCGGCGAGCCTGATCTTGGCGATCCGGGCGTGCGCGTTCACGCTGCGCACGACGGCCAGGTGCAGCAGTCCTTCGCGCGTGAGGTCGTCGACGAAGCGACCGCCGCCCACGAGCAGGCGGCGATCCTCCTTACGGCGGGGCGAGGCGCCGATCATCTCGCCCGGCAATCTACCACGCTTGCCGAGAGCCGCACTCGGCTAGGCCGAGAGCCGGCTTTGCCGCTTACCGAATGGCGAGTCTGTGACCGCGCAAGCCCCGTCCGGCCCTGCGGAAGCGCGCGGTCCCGTGGCTCGGCCGGCGCTCAAAAGGAAAAGAGGACGCCGAACTCGGGCGCAAATTCCGGGGCCTTCGGCGTGACGCCGAATCCGCTGTTCAGCTTGAGCGTGATGTTCGGTCGAAGCTTCCACTGTAGCTCGACGACCGCCTCAACCTCGTCTTGCGTGCCGTCCAGCGCCAGGACCACGCGCCACCGGTCGTTGAGCCTTTTCACGTACTCGATCCCCCAGTCGCCCCAGTCGACCTTTTTGTCCGCCTCCGAGTACGCACCGGCGACTTTGAGCATGAGGGTGCCCCAGGAGAAGCCCTTGGTGACGTTGGCGCCGAGAGCGAGCTCCCAGTCCCGGTTCCCGATCAACTTCTTGCTTTTCTGCAAAGGGAAGACGGCTTCGAAGAACGTGATGAGCTCCGGCCTCACCTCGGTTTCCTCGAACCAGCGATAGCGGATCTGGCCTTCGGTATCACCCACACCGGTTTCGCGGAAAGTCTGGGGCATCCCGGTCGGATCGCTGCGCGACTTGGACTGGGTGGCGTTCGTGTACAGGGCGGATTCGAACTCGACGGCAAGGCTATCGGTGATGCCGTAGGCGAGGAAGATCAGAAACTCGTGCTCCTCGTGCTTTGCCTTGAAATCTTGATCCAGCCCGAAGCCGAGGTCTTTGGGCTTGTACTCGGCGTCGCGGTTCCGCGCGTACTCGTAGAAGAGGTAGACGAGGAGCTCTTGCTTCCGGACGTAGGTTCCGAAGATCGACGTGTGGATGCCGTCGCCGCGGTCCGCGAGGTACGGACGAGACGTGTAGTCCTCGTTCTGGGCGCGAGCCTGCGCGACCGCGGTGCCGGCTTCACCGGGGGTCGAGTCTCGCCTGGACAGGAGCAGCTTGTCGTCCAGCGTCAGCCCCGCCCATTTCTCCATCCGCTCGCCCCAGGCGCGCGCGAGCGGATTCCCTGGCGCCTCCTCCTGCGCCGAGGCGGTATTTGCGAGGAGGATCACGGCGAGCGGGCCAAGCGCGTGGCGGATCTTCATACGAGCCCCCCTTTTCCGGAACGCTATTGCTTACGTGAGGTGAGCGCCTCGCTTCGGCGAGGTC
>Ga0066681_10000222_pt1 | contig 16132 bp, 19 predicted proteins | sample GraSoiAngelo_130_FD_65629 | JGI IMG/M metagenome (GOLD analysis project Ga0066681, IMG submission 65629) | Grasslands soil microbial communities from the Angelo Coastal Reserve, California, USA - 14_0929_02_20cm | ecosystem: Environmental > Terrestrial > Soil > Grasslands | place: USA...
GACTCTATCATCGAAGCGACATAGGCTCAGAACAACTTCTCGCAAAGAGACGCGACTCAGCGGAGCGAGTCCGTCGACTCTACAAGTACAGGGAAGAACACGGGACTCTTGGAAGAAGAATGGAATGGGTTCCAAAACTCGGCAGAATCGACCCTTCACAACTATTGCTGAAAGAGATGCACGGACCCGAAAAGGCCTGACTAAATGGTCCCGATCGGCGTCTTGGCGTCGGGACGCGGTTCAAACCTTGAAGCCGTGCTAGACGCGGTCGACAATCACTACCTCACCAAATGCGAGGTCAAGATCGTGATCAGCAACCGACCCAACGCTCCCGCTCTCGAGATAGCAAGGAAGCACCATGTTGAAACAGTCACGCTAGACGACAAAGGTGTCCCTAAGAAAAACTGGGACTATGACCAGAAGACTGTTGCCGCTCTCCAGTCGTGCGGGGTGGCGCCGAAAACCGGGCTCATTGTACTGGCAGGTTATCTCCGGATCCTCAGTGAACAGTTCGTTGATCTCTATCCTCGCAGAATCATAAACGTACACCCTGCGTTGCTTCCGTCCTTTCCCGGTTTGGAAGCGCAGAAGCAGGCCCTCGACCATGGGGTCAAAGTTACCGGCTGCACCGTACACTTCGTCGACAGGGAGGTCGACCACGGTCCCATAATTCTCCAGACACCAGTTGCGATCCGCGACGATGACACCGTGGAGACTCTTTCTAGCCGGATTCTGAGAGAAGAGCACCGGATTCTCCCCGAGGCACTCCGACTCCTTACAGAGGATCAGTTGAAGGTGGATGGGAGGAGGGTTCTCTTCAAGAATTGACAGCAATACTAATGGATGGAAAACTGGTGGCTGGAGAGGTCAAGAAACAGGTCGCTCAACAAGTCCAACAATTGGAAAAACATGGCACTAAACCTCTCCTCGCCACGGTTCAGGTCGGTGATGACCCTGCCAGCGCTTCCTATCTCAAAGCCAAGCACAAAGCGGCTGACGAGGTTGGAATAAGATCCGAGAGCCACCATCTTCCCGCTGATACTTCCCAGGACAAACTCGAGGCTTTGCTAGGCCAGCTCAATACCAACCCTAAGGTCAACGGAATACTCGTCCAGTTGCCACTGCCCCCAGGTTTCAACGAGGAAAAGGTAATCGAACGAATAATACCCTACAAGGACGTTGACGGACTACACCCCATCAACGCTGGAAAACTGGCTTCGGGCTATGAGGCGCTTGTTCCATGCACGCCGAAAGGCGTCATCAAACTCCTCAACTACTACAAGATTCAAGTCGCCGGATCAAGGGCTGTAATCATTAACCGAAGTAATCTTGTGGGTAGACCCCTTGCCAATCTTCTCCTCAACAGAGACGCGACCGTTACCGTCTGCCACTCCAAGACACCTAACCTTTCAGGGATGACACGGACCGCAGATATTCTAGTCAGCGCAGTTGGGAAAGAAATCTTCCAGGTTCACGCGGATCATGTGAAACCCAACTCGGCTGTCGTCGACGTCGGACTAGCAAGGGTCAACGGAAGACTCCGGGGAGATGTCGAATTTGACAAGGTCAACAGAGTAGCCGGCTATATCACCCCAGTCCCGGGAGGCGTTGGACCGATGACGGTGGCATGTTTGCTAGAAAACACGATACTGGCCTCAAGTATCCAGATTGGCTTGAAAATTTGACCGAAGCAAGGACTGCGGTCGAGAAAGAGCAATTCCGACGATACATTTTGCGACTTAGAGATCGACAGTCTATTCAAGACATTGAACAGAAGAGCATGGAGATCATGGATCAGGTTCTGCATCTTCACGAGTACGTCCGCGCGAGAGGTATTGCCTGCTATGTCAACAAGGACAGTGAAGTCGCTACTCGCCCGCTGATTCGAAAGGCCCTCGATAGCAAAAAGCGGGTTCTAGTCCCGGTTGTGAAGAAAGGAGACATTGACCTCTTCTTCTCCGAGATCAAAGACCTCGGGAAGGAGCTCGGGCCTGGAAGCTTCAACATTCCCGAGCCCAAGCCTGAGTTTCTACGGCCACAGAGTCTCGATGCAGTTGACGCCATGTTTGTTCCCGGGATAGTTTGGGATAAGGAAGGTTACCGGCTCGGTTGGGGCAGAGGATACTTTGACCGCGTCCTCAAGACGCTCCCAGAACATGTTCGTTCGATCGGTCTCTCCTTCAATCTACAGCTTGTCAATCGTGTTCCTCGGGATCAATTTGATTTACCAGTGAGCACGGTGGTGACAGAATCTCGTGTTGTGCGGTGTCACACTTGACTAGAAGCGTCAGCATACTCATGGGCTCCGAGAGCGACCGAGAGATCGCTAAGAAGGCCGAGACCGTATTTGAGAAGCTCGGCATTCCCTTCGAGACGAAGGTTCTCTCAAGTCACCGCAACCACAAAGAACTCGACAAGTACGTCGAAGCCTCAAAGTCTGATGTTTTCATTGCCATAGCAGGTCTCAGCGCAGCCCTGCCTGGTTTCGTAGCATCCTTGACCAACAAGCCGGTAATCGGAGTCCCTGTCTCAGGCAAGCTCAACCTCGACTCAATCCTCTCGATAGTCCAGCTTCCATCAGGCGTCCCAGTCGGAACCGTTGGCCTGGATAATGGAACTAACGCGGCGCTATTGGCCGCTGAGATTCTGGCGCTCTCCGACACAGAACTCGCAAAGTCTCTCCAACAATATCGTAGTGGACGTGCCTAGATGCAGGAACACGTTACCGAGCCCGAGAATGCATTGTCGGCCACGCCCTTCAAGCGTGGCAAGGTGAAGGACATCTACGAGCTCGATAGCGAGCAGCTATTGTTCGTTTTCACCGACCGAGTGTCTGCCTATGACATTGTCCTTCCCTCAACCATTCCTCGGAAGGGCGAGGTGCTCTGCAAGCTGGCGGCCTATTGGTTCAACTATCTAAAAGTCCCACATCATATGATCCGAGTGGAGAACGCGAACCGGATGGTTGTCCGGAAGCTGAAGATGATTCCAGTCGAGTGCGTTGTCCGAGGTTATCTCTACGGCAGTCTCTACGAGAGGCTTGTCAAGAGAGAGGTCAATCTACCCGTGAAGCCAATCAACGCTACCAAACTTCCCGAACCCTACTTTGATCCAACGACCAAGTCTGACGTGAAAGACGAGCCTGTCACCGTCAATCAGATTGTCGATGAGGGCTGGCTGGACACGGAAGAGATCACCGCGCTCAAAGATAATAGCGTCAGCATCTACAAGAAAATGTCAGAGCGGGCAGACAAAGCCGGCTTCATTCTCGCAGATCTCAAACTAGAGTTTGGGTTAGATGATGAAAGCAACATTGTTCTAGCGGACTCGATCGGGCCTGACGAGTTTCGGCTCTGGCCGAAAGAGAACTATTCTCCAGGCAAGAATCAAGAGAGTTATGATAAGCAGTTGATCCGTGACTGGCTTTCCAAGGTTGGTTTCAAGAAGACCCTTGATGAGACGCGAAAAGGTGGACAGCCAACCCCGAGACCGCCTGACCTTCCTAAGGATCTGATTGATGAGACGAGTAAGCGGTATGTTATCGCTTACGAGCGCTTGACGGGACTGAAGCTATAGGCTTGCCTCAGCCCCGCATGACCTACGCCAGGGCGGGAGTTGACGTTTCTCAAGTCAGGAAATCCCACGAGGCCCTTGCACGACTGCTGGAATCTACGTTCAAGACCCGTAAAGGGAAAGTTGGGCATCCTGTTTTTCCAATCGGCCATTACGCAGGTCTTGTTGGCCTCAACGATGGTCGGGTCCTGAGCCTCCATACCGATAGCGTTGGGACCAAGATCATCGTTGCTCAGGTGATGCGGAAGTACGATACCATCGGGATAGATTGCGTGGCGATGTGCGCGAATGATCTAATCTGCACAGGCGCGGAACCCATCAGCTTCCTCGACTACCTCGCCATGGCCAGACACGATCGCAATATTGTCGAAGAGATCGCGGTGGGACTAGTTGAGGGTGCAAAGCAAGCCGGAATGGCAATCATCGGCGGCGAGACAGCCATCGTACCAGCCCTTCTATCCCACGACCCAGGGCTAGACCTCATAGGGATGGCGGCCGGAATCGGAAGAGAGGAAGACCTCATCCTTGGAGACGAGGTTCGAAAGGGGGATGCCCTAGTCGGAATTGCCAGCTCAGGAATTCACTCAAACGGTCTGACTCTCGCTAGGAAAATCCTCCTAGGACAGTACAAGCTCAAAGAGAATGTGCCGGAGCTTGGCCGAAGCATCGGTGAGGAACTGCTTGAACCAACTCGAATCTATGTCAAGCCGGTTCTAGAGGCGATAAGAAAACTGGAGGTTCACGGGTTGGCCCACATAACTGGAGGAGGGTTTGCAAAACTCGACAGGGTCGTCGGACAAGCAAGACTAGGAGCAGATATCGACCGATTACCTTCTACGCCCGGGATATTCCGGATAATTCAGAAGAAAGGAAGAATTTCCGATCGGGAGATGTATCGGACTTTCAACATGGGAGTAGGCTTCGTCCTAATCTGTCCTCAAACAACAGAGGACGCTATGATCCGACTATTCACGAGACACGGTCACAATGCGTTCCGCTTGGGAAGGATAGAGAAAGAGAGAGGAATTCGAGTTAACGACAAAATCGTAAACTGACTGTATGCATAATTGAGATGATTCAAAGGATTCTATTGAAACAGGGAAAAGAAAGGTTCTGGATCTTCTCAGTGTGGAATAAGCCCGAAGAAAAGAGGGCGAGGTTCGGTTTGTTGTCTGTTCACTACAATTGGTTGGTGGCGTGCTGTTGTAGGTCGCGCATCATCTGTTCGAATTGTTCTTTGGTGATTTCTCCCTTGGCGTATCGTTCGCGGATGATGTAGTAGGACTCGTCTTGGTATCGCCAGTATCTTCCTCGGTAGCCCCATCCCCATCTCCACGGGAAGACTAGCCATCTTACGATCCAGAAGAAGGCGAAGATTCCGAAGATGAAGAATAATGGGAAGGGGAAGAAGAAGTACGGGTAGTACGTGCCGGCTACTGGTCCTGGTCGGGTCGCGTAGAAGAACGCTGAGACGGCAACTGATGCTACGATCACTGCGACGAGGGCGAATATCCCCCAGGCGAAGAAGTATCTGGGACGATTCCATTCGTTTTGATTCATACATTTCGCCTCCTTTGCCAATGCTTCGATATCGGTATAACGATATCGGATATCCGATATAAGTATTCTCTCTATTCCACAAAGATTACTAGCAAACCGGGAATCGCAAAGGTCGAAAATTAAGAATTCTTTTCTCGACCCCCCGGGGTGGTCGATTTTCCCGTGCCTCTTCCTTCCTAGAAATGTCTGAAAGACCTCTCTCCCGTGAACACCATTGTGATTCCGCGTTCGTCGCATGTCCTGATGATCGCTTGGTCTTCAACCGACCCGCCCGGCTGGACAATCGCTGACACATTCTCCTTCGCCAGTGCCTCTACATTGTCCAGCTTTGGAAGAAATCCGTCGGAGGCCATCACGCTTCCATCCAAGCTACGGTCCAGCTTGTGTGCCTTGTCGATAGAGTTCTCGATTGCCCCGATCCTGTCCTGCTGGCCTGTCCCGATCGCTAGCGATGTCCCGTTTTTCCAGAAGACCACCGCGTTGGACCGCACCTCGCAAGCCACCCACCACGCATTCAGCAGGTCTAGGTACTCCTGGTCTGACGGCCTTTTCTTGGTAGGCACCGGGAGCCCTTTCACATCATCCATAGACAATAAGCTAGTTCGATATGGATCCTCAATGATCAAGGAACCATCATCCAACACCACAACATCGGGTGGCATAGTCGTGTCCGCCCTGCGTTGAGCTGGAACTTCTCCAACTCGGATATCCTTCTTGGACTCGAAAACCCCTAGTGCTTCAGAACCATATCCGGGCGCATAGACTACTTCGACGAAGGTCTTCATGATCTCTTCTGCGGTCTTCCGGTCCACAGGACTGTTGAATACTACGACGCTTCCAAATGCGGCCCGGTTGTCCGCGTCCCTGGCGCGCGCGTACACTTGGCTGAGACTTTCCTTTCCTTGAGATACGGATACTCCCGACGGGTTGAGATGTTTCATCACCGCCACGGCTGGTTCTCTGAAATAGCCCACAATCCGTAACCCATGACTACCATCTTCGATATTCGTAGCCGAAGGTCCATCCTTCCCCCACTTTACCCAATCGACCTTTCCAATCCCGCCCTTCGATTGCTTCGGTCTATACAATGCTGCCTTCTGGTGCGGGTTCGTTCCATACCGAAGACCCCGCATCCGGCCTTCCACCCTCCACTGGACCTTCGAATACTCAAACATCTTATCCCCGATCATAAGCTTCAGCGATAATGGCAGATCCTCGTCCCGGGCTGTCCGGTAGATCCGGCGGATCTCCTGCCCGCTCATCCCTTCACCTTGCTCAGGTACCTCTCAATTGCCCCATCATACTCTGCCGTTAGTGCGAAAGCCTCACGAGCAAGCTTATGCCTCAGCTCATCCTTAATTCCTCCGCGTTTGTCCAGCTCGCGTATCAGGACATCATACTGGGCGGGTCTGGTCAACGGTACGACTCGATCGTTCAGGAAGGCGCCCTTCGCTGCGGCACGGATCAATGTGACGCCTCCGATGTCGATATTGTCCACTGCTCTCCGCAGGTTCGCCGGGTCGTTCTTGACGACCTCTCGAAACGGATACAAGTTCACTACGACAAAGTCCACAGGCTCAATCGTGTTTTCTTGCAGATACTTCGCCTGTACCGGATCTTTCCAGTCGCCTAGAATTCCCGCGTAGATTTTGGGATGCAGAGTTTTCACCAGTCCTCCCGGCATCTCCGGAAACCCGGTGTACGTTGAGACATCTACGACTTCGTGTCTGAGCTTTCGGATCGCTTGGGCTGTCCCGCCGGAGCTGATCACCTTGATCTTGTGTCTTGCAAATGCTCCGACGATGTGTTCCAGCCTGGACTTGTCGTAGACTGAGATCAGAGCATTGCCAGTCAAAGGATTTTTCGCGCAGAACCTTTCTGAATCGGGCGTATTATTTAATCTGGTTTCGCGGATGACGCGATGGCGGTCTAGGGCCAGCCGAGTCCTGCTTTTTCCACAGGTAGGATTTTTCTCGCGAGTTTTCCTGCTAGGGTGTGCTGGTAGAAAATTGCTAGTGTTAGGAGGCCGGTCAAGCCCAAGATCCCTGCTCCTGCCCAGAAGTATGGAAGAGCTGTGGCTACGTGGAATATTTTCGCCACCACGTTCATCTGAGTGAAGACCTGGTTCTGGGACGTTATTGTCAAGAATACTGTTCCTCCGTTGGCCGCGGTGATAGGGGTGCTTGGAATGTCGAATGTTCCTGCGGGAAAAGTGCTTGTGAAGATTACCAGGTTCGTTTCAACGAGCGTCAGTGTCACAGTAGCCGTGTTTCCGGTCGTTATGTGTGCCGACGCGTAATAGCCAGAAAGCGCGTATCCAATTACCGTTTGTAGGGCACTGGCAGAATAGTTGGCCGGTGTCGAATAGGTCGCGACATTTTGTTCTGCAGGGGCAGGGAAAGACAAGAGTACTAGGCCAGCAATTAGCAAGCTGCAAAGAACGGCGAGAGTGTACCGTTGACGCTGGCTGAACTTGGGCATGCCGGCTCAAGATGATTATTCGATCTAAGCCAGAACTAAGCCCGCCGTACCCTACCCCAATTCCCACCAGTAACGGTTAGATGCACGTTATGCTTGTTCGAGAGCCCTCGTAATTTCCATTCGCGAAGCACGAAGTGCAGGATAGAGAGACCCAGCTACCACTGCCAAGATTGACAATCCAAAGGCCTGCAGCATCGCATTGTATGGGATGACAAATGGTAGGTAGAACCCGGCAAGGGTTGTGCTGTTAGTCGCTCCCTCCAATAGGAGTAGACCTCCTGGAACTGCGAGTAGGAAGCCAAATAGTCCCAGTAGAATTCCTTCGCTGAGAAAGAGCTCCGCTATCTGTTTCCTGCTCATTCCTTGTGATCGCAAGAGCCCGATCTCACGCTTTCTATCAGTTACGTTCATGATCATTGTGGCGCCTATTCCGAGGGTGGCGATGAGGAGGGCGAAGTAGAGAACCAAGAGGATGATCGTGAATATTCTGTTGATCGTATCTCGGACCAAGGAGAGGAGTTGTCCGAGGGTCAACGAGTTCTCTGCAAAATCATATTTCGGATACGAGGCGGCAATGTCGCGAGCGATAGTAGACGCTGCTGGCTTGTACTGCGGCTTGAGGTTGATCAGGAAGAGAGGGGCACTGTTGTTGCCGCCGAAGAAATCTTTCTGTGACTTGAAGGAGACAACTATCGAGTCGCTGGCAAAGCTGTTTCCAAACTGGATGTACTGTAGGACAGGCCCGGTGAATATTCCCGCTACATGAAACGGCAAGGTTCCATTAAACGTCGTTACGTCCACGCTTTCACCCGCTGAGACAGCGAGTCTCGATGCCAGAGAATCCGGCAGGAGGACTGTCTGAGAATTGTTCGCTAGCTCGGCGTAGACTTGCTGTTGGGGAGGCGAGTTCACGAACTGGTAGCTTATGATCTGGGGGAATGTTGTCGGGTCAACGGCTAGTACTCCTACTGATGTGCTGTTGCCGTTGGGTCCGAGGGCTTTGGGATTGAATGGTAGGAGGCTGGGTCCGAGGGGAGTTGCTAGAGAGACTTGTGCTATGTTGGTGAGATTGTTGGTGAAGCTGATTGGTAGGGACTGGTTTGCGATCAGGATTATGTCCGCCCCAAGCGCTTCCTGAATTCCTTGGTAGGGCGGTTTGGACCCCGCCTTGGATTCCCCCTAGCATGATTACGAAGCTGAGTGTGATGGTGATCATTCCGAACGAGATTGCGTTTCTGAGCAGCCTTCGTCTCCCGTTTCTCGATGCGATGTATCCTACGACCCTCGAGAATGGCAGGAGCGGTCCAGTGAGTATTCGTCCCGATCGTCCGAATAGTACTGCGCCAAGAATGACTAGCCCCATCGGGATTAGTGCAACGTCGAGGTATGACACGTGGAACGGCGTTAGTCTGGCAGCCTCTAGCGAGCCGACCGTGAGAATGCCCAAGCTGACAAGGACGATGATCGAATCTGGGATCCTATTGCGAGAGTTTCGGGCGGAGGGCCGAATCGCTTGAATAATATTGATTCGGCTTGCGGAAGCGGCCGGGTAGAGCGATCCTGCGAAAACCGATGCAAACCCTGCTCCAAGCCCCATTAGAGTTATGGTTGGGGTAAGCTGGACTAGTGGGAGAGATGGGATTTGCAGAATGTTCTCAGCAACTGCCGTGAAGCCCCGCGAAAGAATTAATCCGGTAAAGACACCGGCGATTGTGCCAATCGTACCAATGAGTAATCCTTCTGCTAGGAAGATCATGAAGATCTGTGACCGGCTGGTCCCAACAGCCCTCATCACCCCAATCTCATACGTGCGTTCGTTTACTGTCATGAACAAGGTGTTGAAGACGATGAAAGCGCAAACAACGAGTGCGACAGCCACCATCACGTTCAGGCCAAGCTCGAACCCGGCGGTTTGTCCCGCTATTCTCTGAACTGCTTCCGCCTTTGGAGCGTTTACGTTGAAAAGCGGTGAGCCCAAGCGGCTTTGAATCTCATCCCGGACCTGCGGCGCCCTAGTCGGATCCTTGAGAGTTGCGTAAATGTGGGAGATCATTCCCTGAAAGTTTAGTTCCGATTGTAGCTGGGTAAGGTTGAGGTAGATCGAAGCGCCGATGTTACGTAGAGGATGGTTGATTCCTACTACTGATAAAGGGATGGTTACGTTGGTTCTTGTGACGACGTTTGGGGTGACAACGTTGAGGGTCGAGCCGATTCCCAATCCGAACTTCTGGGCCAGCCCATCATCCACTGTCGCCTGGTCGGGGAATAGGGTCTTTGCCCCGGTAATGTTGAAGCTGGAATAATCGAAATCCGTCCTATTGATCCCTACAAGAGAAAAGAATGTCCTGCTATCGGTGGTGCCAAACCAGACAAGTCTTCCAGCTGTCTGTTGAACTCCAGAGGTGTTATCGACAATGTGCAGATAACGGCTCTCGAAAACAGGCGGGAGTCCGCCGTAACTTACTACAATATCAGTGCGGCCCCAGAACTTATTGATGTAATTAGTAAACTCGCCAGTTGCGCTTGCGGTTGCCAGGTTTATGCCTACGAGCAGAGCGACTCCTAAGACAACTGCTAGAATTGTCAGCGCGGTTCTTGCGCGCCTTTTTGGGAGGTTGCGGTAGGCTATCTTTGCCGAGAGCAATGTTCAGCCTCAGCCTTCGCTAGTTGGGCTGTGAGAGCGATCTCGCGGGCTCGGGTGGAACTGGCTCGATCGCTCTCAGCCTGAACGCTTCTCTGGGTCGCTGTTGCGTTCCTTTCGATATGATGCCGTCCCTCATTTCAAACAGTTTCTCCGCTCGATCTGCGACTACTGGGTCGTGTGTAACGACAAGAACAGAAGCATTTTCTTTTTTCGCTGATTCGTACATTATCTGGACTACTTCTGAGCCTGTTTTCGTATCAAGGTCTCCCGTCGGTTCGTCGGCGAGTATGATTTTCGGGTGGTTTGCGAGGGCCCTGGCTATGGCAACACGTTGTTGCTCTCCCCCGCTCAATTCGTCCGGCAGATGGGTTAGGCGTTCTTTGAGACCTACGCGCTCAAGCATTAGGCTGGCCCGCTCTTTGGCGGGCTTCGGTTTCATTCCTGCAGTCAACAACGGCAGCTCCACGTTCTCTAGGGCCGTCAGGACGGGGATGAGGTTGTGGAATTGGAAGACGAAACCGATCTTGTGGCGTCTAAGCTTCGTCAGCTGACCATCCTTCATACCAGTAATTTCCTCTCCGTCAATTGTTACCGTTCCAGCTGATGGTTTATCTAGTGTTCCGATAATGTTGAGGAGCGTTGTTTTTCCGGACCCGGAAGGACCTGTTACGACTACGAACTCTGCTTGGTAGAGTGTGAAGTTGACCCCGCGAAGCGCTTGCACGTTGATGTTGCCGAGGCGGTAAGTCTTCTCCAGGTTCGCAACTTGGACTATAGCAGTGGTCTCCAACGAGAGTCAATCTACGAGAGGTTACGGCTGAGGCCCGAATATCTTCCTTTCGAGAGTGCTCCCAAAGCGCTTAAGCTCTGAACCAGTAATCGGCAAACTATGGCTGCTAAGATTGTGATTCTCGACATAGAGACGACATCTCTTGAGGGGGATGCTGGAGTACTCGTTGGTGCCGGGCTCATGTCGGACGCGGGACGGGGCGAGTACTTGGAAGCGAGGAGGACGAGTGAGGAGAAGGCGTTGTTGTCGAAACTGTCAAAACGTTTGGAGAGCTTTGATATCCTAGTGACCTGGAATGGCAGGAGCTTCGACATACCATTTCTCACAACCCGCCTCATGAAACATGGACTTGATCCACGATCCATCCTTCGCAAGTCACACATTGATCTCGCGGACGTCGTCAAGAGCCGATTGAGACTCACCTTCAACTATCTCGACCACGTTTGTGATTTCTTCCAGATTGATCGGAAGAAGGGTCCAATGGGTCTTGATGTTCCACACCTTTACGTTCTAGCGGTTGAGGGAGATAGGAAAGCTCTGTCATCGATACGGGAGCATTGTCTGGACGATTTGGGGGCGACGAGACAGGTCTTCTTGAAGCTTAAGCCGCTTTTGGAGCCGCAGTTAGAGTAGCCCGAGGGGCAGTCTGAGACCAAAGAACGTTGCGAGGATCGCGAGTATCGCGAGGTATATGCCGAAGAGTCCGAGCGTGATGAGGAGATTTCTCGGCCAGCGCTTGCTCCAGGAGATTCCGAAAGGAATGCCGACTGTGAAGCCTATGACATGCGCGATGTAGGCGATGTTAGGGTCGTAGCTCAGACCTGGAATCAGGGTCGGATCGTAAACAAGAGCAATGTTGTAGAGGAAGTAGAACATAGCGACCAGGCCCTGCGGGGCCATAAAGAGGAACGAGAATTTCAAAGGATTCATCAGCATCACGCAGGCTGCCAAAGTGAAGATGGCTGCTGAAGCTCCGAGCATGCCTGTATCCGGCGCGTAGAGTCCGAGGGCTGGAGGAACGAGGAATGCTGTGAATCCCCCAATGAAAAAGACCGCTAGATGATAGTCTCTACCAATCATTTTTTCCAGAGTATTTCCAAACACGAACAGGAAGAGCATGTTTCCGAAGAGATGGGTGGGGCTAGCGTGGAGGAAGAGCGCGGTAAAGAGAGTCCAGACTCTTCCGGCCAACAGGTTGTTCCAGCTGAACACAAAATTTGTATCGATGAAGTCGGGGTCCTGTTGCCAAGCCCAGAGGCTCAGGCCTACGCATCCAAGTATGAGTAGATAGTTGACCCTCAACCTGAGACCCCCTCGAAGCGTCCAGCCGCAAGTGGCCTATTTCAGAAGTTCCTAACCAACCTTCAAGGACTCTTCGTCATTCAGCTTCGTTTTGTAAGGGCCGTTTGCGCCAAACCCTTTTACCGCCAATATACTCACGTCTCGCGTTCATCCTTTGGGGTCCAGAGCCCAGGCCTACGTCAACCTGACCAAGCCGAAGATAGTATTCCTTCTGGACTTCACCGCTCTAATGGCTTTCCTGGTGGCTACACGAGGCATCAATCTGCTCAATCTGGCAGCGGTCTTGGTGGCCGGCACCCTGGCGTCTGGGGGTGCTGGTGCATTGAACTGCTATCTCGATCGTGACATTGACCAGAGTATGGGGCGCACAAGTCAGCGGCCGATTCCGAAAGGAGAGGTAACGCCCTTCAACGCGCTAATCTTTGGACTGTTGCTGGTGGGAGCCGGAGTCGGAATTTCCCTCTGGCTTCTGTCTCTCTGGGCTAGCCTATTCATCTTCCTCGGTGCCGCAATCTATGTTGGCTTCTACACCAAGTGGTTGAAGCGCCGGACAACTCTCAACATCGTTCTCGGCGGTTCAGCGGGAAGCTGCGCGCCACTAGCGGGTTGGGCCGCTGCCACTGGAAACATCGGTGCGATTGCACCGTGGTTGATGGCTTTGCTCGTCTTTGTCTGGACACCAAGCCACTTCTGGAGCCTGGCCCTTCGAGCCTCAAAGGACTACGCGAAAGCCGGCATTCCCATGCTTCCCATCGTCGTAGGGGACAAGAAGGCCGCGCAATACATTGCCCTCAACACTTTCCTCCTAGTCCCGTCATCTCTCATCTTCGTCCCTCTGGGAACATTTGGAATAATCTATCTCACGATCGCAGGGTTGCTTGGTCTTGGAATAATCATTGTCGACTTGAAGCTGGCTTTCAACCCGACGAAGGCTCAGGCGTGGACCGCTTTCAAATTCTCAAGCCCGTACCTAGCCATCGTATTCCTCGCAATGGTCCTAGACTACTGGATTCCTCTACACTAGAGAACCATTCAGGACCCTCGAATTTGCTTCAAGAGATTCTGAATCATTATTCTCCCATGCGGATGGTCATCGTTTGACCTCTCAGGGTGAAATTGGACGCCGTATATCGACCTCGATCGGTGCACTATGGCCTCGACTTTGGATGTTGTCGATTGCGCGAGGTGTTGAAACTCGTCGGGAACCTTGGTCAATTCCTGACGGTGTGATTCCGCTACCACAAATTCGGAGGGCAATCCGTCGAACAACGGATGTTTCCGGACGACGCTCACCTTTTCGTATCCACGGAGCATTTGACCCATGTCTCGCGTTATGGCCCCAAACGCTGACCCGATGATCTGATGTCCGTAGCATATGCCCAGAATTGGAAACTTGGCCTTTCTGACTAAGTCCATTTCGGGTTGGAATAGTTCGCGGGTTCTAGGTTTTGAGAGTAGGGCACTGGACCCTGTGAGAATGACCAGATCCGGTCCAGAACCTACAACCCTATCGTAAAGGTCCGGTTGCTTGTAGTCTATTTTCTCTACCGATTGTCCGATGGAATTTTCTATGTTCTGGACTGCGCTGTCAGTTTGGCTCGGTTCTTTGTAGTTGTTTACGACAACTATTTTCAATGTTTAGAGGACGGCCAGGAGTTTGTCGATTTCTTCCTCGGTGTTGTAGTAGTGTGGTGAGGCTCTTAGTGCTTTGACTCTGCTTGCGACTGTGATGTTGAGCTTCTTCAACTTCTCATACGTTGCTCCGGGATCGGGGTCTTCGAAGACCACTATTCCGCTTCGCCGGTCTGGCTGTAACGGTGTGAGTATTTTGCGTCCTTTCTTTTTCAATCCCTCGATCAGGTGCTCTGTGACCTTCAGGACTCGGTGGGACCTATCTGTCTGATCATGCTTCAATGCGAATTCGAGGGCTGCTTTGGCGCCAACAATCGATATTACTCCCCAGCTTCCACCCTCAAACATTGTCGCGTCTGGCGCGGGTATCGTCTCTTCTATGTTGAACGGTTTTCCGAACAGATCTTGTTGGCTTGTGAGTCTTCTTGCGACTGAGTCTTGGACTCCATGCCAGCCGATATAGTTCGGGTCAAGTTCCTTCAGTCTATCGCGTTTGGTGTAGACGAAAGCTGCCCCGTGGGGTCCTTGCATCCACTTGTACATTCCACATACTAGCGCGTCAACTCCGTCTTGCCGAGCATCTATTGGAAAGACGCCTAGAGCGTGGAACGAGTCAGCGATGACAAACGCACCATGTTCGTGCGCGATCTTTGTGATCTCTCGAATTTTCTCTCGACAGCCGTTAGTCCACGAAACATAGTCAACAGAGACGATCGAGGTGTCGTCGTCGATCGCTTTCTCCCATTGTTCTAGCGGGATTGTGCCGTTATTATCGCGGTGAAGTAGGCGGACGTCCTTTGCTCGTCCGTGTTTTTTCTGGAGGTGCCAGAGGTAGATGTTTGTCGGAAAGTTAAGTTCACTGATAACGATGTTGCCTCTCGGTTTGTAGTTGATGCTGCTAGCGAGGCTGATGAGCGCGCTGGTGACGTTTGGGACGGACGCTATCTCGTCGAGGGGGACTCCACCTATCATCTTTCCAAATTGCCGGCGTGATTCAATGATTAGAGGAAGCCATTCCTCCCAGTTCTCGCCGTACTCTCGCCAGTCAGCCATGAACTCGTTGATCGCGTTGAGCACCGGTATGGACGGCGGACCCGTTCCCGCGTTGTCGAAATAGGCTCGCCGGGAGGTGACAGGTATCTGTTTCCTTACAAGGTCGATATTCAAAGAGACACCGAGATTTGTCGAAGTTCATTTGGCCGGGCTGAGTATAAAGGAAGTGCTAGCTGGTGTGGAAGCTCTGGACTCCCATTTCGGCTATGCAATTCCTGCACCAGAACTGGTTCCTTTCTGGGCTGTACTGGGCATGACTGTCTGTTACTATGTTTCCGCAGTGTCCGCAGCGTACGATGAAGACTTTCCGCATTTTGTGATGGGGGAGGTCTTTCTTGTGCTGTTCTACATCGATATCCCTGGGTTCTAGGACCATATTGCAGTTCTCACAGTAGTAGATTGTTTCGAGAATTGCCTTGTCGCGTTCGTCTACCCAGTTCTCAGCCATGGAAGTGATAGTGCTCCTTTATGGGAAAGAGCTTCGATCGTGCTTGTTTTCGCCATTCTAATCTAGACGCGCCTTCCTTGTTTATATAGAATCCACGAAAGGAAAGTCATGTCTAGGGCAAAATCGCTCACATCTCGGCTATTTTTCGAGTGTTTTTTACTCGGAGAGTTATGCTCCATCTTTCCTCGCGAAGCAAGGTTCACTATACCCTGTCGCAGACGTATGGAGAAGGAGAGGTAGAGAGTTTGGGTCTTCCAGAGAAGATTAAGCAGATTGAAGAGGAGATGAAGAAGACCCAGATCAACAAGAAGACTGAACACCACATCGGCCTTCTCAAAGCAAAGCTTGCCCGGTTGCACGAGGAGCTGGAAGCCTCTACTTCGAAGGGAGGAGGTCCGGCTTTCGAGATTCGCAAGGGTGGCGACGCGACAGTCGTTCTCATCGGCCTCCCCAGTGTTGGTAAGTCGACTATTCTGAATCGGTTGACAAATGCGAAATCGAAAGTTGCGGCATACGCCTTCACAACCCTCACGGTTGTTCCGGGGATTCTGCGTCTCAACGGAGCGGACATTCAGATCCTCGACCTTCCAGGAATCATCAGCGGTGCATCTTCGGGACGAGGGAGGGGAAGGAGAGTTCTCTCGGTCGC
>Ga0066681_10000228_pt1 | contig 16070 bp, 13 predicted proteins | sample GraSoiAngelo_130_FD_65629 | JGI IMG/M metagenome (GOLD analysis project Ga0066681, IMG submission 65629) | Grasslands soil microbial communities from the Angelo Coastal Reserve, California, USA - 14_0929_02_20cm | ecosystem: Environmental > Terrestrial > Soil > Grasslands | place: USA...
ACATTCGTGTTCGCCGGATACGCGCAGGGACAAAGCCCAGATTCGACGTCTCAGGGAAATCAGCAAGCTCCACCAAAACAGGCTGAGAGCTTGCAAGGACGTCTTCCGATTCCGGAGCCCTCTGACATGGGAGTTCCCGGCGCGCAAAGTCAGGACGCAACTGCGGCTATGTTGACAAGTCCGAATGGTCAATCCGAACAACAACCGGCACACACACCAGACCCTGTGTGGTTCTATGGCGCATTCATTGATGCGGCTTATCTCTTGGACTTCAATCATCCCGCGAATGATCTCTTCAGGAGCCGCGGCACGGCATACAAAGTCGATTACCCGCTCGTGAACATGGCTGCCGCCCATATTCGTAAGCCACCCTCGGAGTCGTCGCGTTGGGGTATGGAACTGACCGCTCAAGGCGGGCAGGATTCTCGAGTGTTTGAATTCTCCGCAACCGCGCCGAATCTTTCGGGCTTCCAGGGGCTTCGGCATCTCGGACCCACCGACGTTTCCTACCTGGCCCCCGTCGGCAAGGGGCTGACCATTCAAGGCGGAATATTTTCCAGCTTCATCGGTTACGACTCGCTGTACGCGAAAGACAATTTCAACTACACGCGGCCCTGGGGAGCAGATCTCACTCCCTATCTGATGATGGGAGTGAATGCCAGCTATCCATTCACGGGCAAGTTCACCGGAACGTTCTTCGTGGCGAACGGCTACTGGCACCTTGCGGACGCAAATCATGTGCCGAGTTGGGGTGGGCAGATAGCCTACAAGGCGACAAGCTACACGACTCTGAAAGAAACGGTTCTCGTAGGTCCGCAGCAATCCGATACCGGGTTTGAATTTTGGCGCTTCCTTTGGGACAGCATTTTGGAGTGGAAGACCGAGCGCCTGACGACGGCATTCGAATACCACGTGGGAACGGAAAAGGTCGCCGCCACGGGCCAACCATGTGCGCTATGGATGAGCGCGCAGTTGCCAGTGCATTACGTAATCAGCAAGCGGTGGAGCGCGACGGTCCGGCCTGAAGTGTACTGGGACCGCGATGGCCGGCTAACGGGTTTCCGGCAAACGGTCAAAGCAAACACGACAACCTTGGAGTACCGCGCGCCGTACCGCGACTTTGCTGCGACATTTCGGCTGGAGCATCGCATCGACGACTCGCGCGGTCCCCAAGGCGGCTTCTTCCGCGGCGCAGAAATCGCTCCGGGAATGGTTGGTCTCACGCCGACACAAAACCTTTTAGTCTTGGGCCTGATTATCACTTTCGACTCGCACCTTTAGCGCGAGAACCATGGAGGCATCATGTTGGACATCATTTTTCTGGCGGCGACGGCACTGTTTGCCGGAGTAGCCATCCTCTACGTGCGTGGCTGCCAACGGCTGGATAGGAGCAAGCCATGACTCTAGGGAACGCGGTGTTGCTGTTCATTTGTGTCCTGCTCTGTGGGTATTTGCTTTACGCCCTACTGAAGGCGGAGGAGTTCTAACCTTGACGGCTAACGGCTGGTTTCAAATCGGTTTCTATCTTCTGGTGATCTTTTTACTGACCAAACCAGTTGGAATCTTCATGACCCGTGTGTTCAACCGGAAGAAGACATTTCTCGATCCCGTTCTGCGGCCGATCGAAAGGATCATATATCGGCTGACTGGCGTCGACGAAAACCATGAGATGCGTTGGACGGAATACGCCATTGCCATGCTTCTGTTTAGCGGCGTCTCGATGGCGCTTCTGTATCTGCTTGAGCGCACGCAGAAATGGTTGCCATTCAACCCGCAGAAATTTCCAAACGTGGAGCCTGGCCTGGCGTTTGGCACGGCTGCATCTTTTACCACGAATACGAACTGGCAGGCCTATAGCGGCGAATCCACAATGAGCTATCTCACGCAGATGGCGGGTCTGGCTTACCACAACTTCGCCTCCGCGGCGGTCGGTATCGTGTTGGCGATCGTGGTGATTCGCGGCATCGCGCGAAAGGAAACGGACCACCTCGGAAACTTCTGGGTGGACACCACGCGCTGCCTGCTGTGGGTGCTGCTGCCGGTTTGCCTCGTAGGTTCGCTGGTGTTCGTGTCTCAAGGTGTCGTGCAGAACCTGAAGCCCTACACCACTGTGCAGTTGATCGAACCCCAGTCCGTTCAGGTGACCGGCGCAGACGGCAAAACCACGACGCAGACCGTGACGCAGCAGGTTATTGCGCAGGGCCCCGTGGCCTCACAGGAAGTCATCAAGGAATTCGGCACGAATGGCGGCGGATTTTTTGGCGCCAATAGCGCCCATCCTTTCGAGAATCCCACACCCCTTTCGAACTTCTTCCAGCTCGTCTTGATTTTCGCGATTCCCTCCGGCCTCACGTACACCCTGGGACGCATGACCGGCTCACAGCGGCATGGTTGGGCGGTATGGGCGGCCATGACATTTTTGTTTCTCATCGGAGTTGCGACGGCGTACTGGGCTGAAGCACGCGGAAATCCAATGCTGACCGGCGTGGATCAGAATCCAAGCGCCATGCATCCCGGCGGCAACATGGAAGGAAAAGAAGTACGCTTTGGCATTGCGAACTCCGCCCTCTTCGCAACCGTAACCACCGACGCCAGTTGCGGCGCGGTGAACAGCCAGCACGATTCGTTTACGCCGCTTGGCGGCATGGTCCCGCTGATTAACATCATGCTGGGCGAAGTTGTCTTCGGCGGAGTGGGAGCCGGCCTCTACGGCATCGTGGTATTCGTCATCCTCGCAGTGTTCATCGCCGGCCTGATGGTTGGTCGAACTCCGGAGTATCTCGGCAAGAAGATTGAATCGTATGACGTCAAAATGGCCATGCTGGCGATTCTCATTCTGACATTCACCATCCTCGTCTTTTCGGCCGTCGCCATCGTTAAACCTTTTGGCACTTCGAGCATCTCGAACCCCGGGCCGCACGGTTTGTCTCAAGTGCTTTACGCCTACGTTTCTTCGACAGGCAACAACGGCTCGGCGTTCGGCGGCCTGGGCGTGAATACCATGTGGTACAACACGAGCACAGCCGTGGCCCAGTTGCTTGGTCGGTTCTTCATGATCATTCCAGTGCTCGCCATTGCCGGAAGCCTCGCAAAGAAAAAGACCGTTCCGGAATCGGCGGGAACATTCCCCGTGGATGGCGGCTTGTTCGCAAGCTTGCTCGTATCCACCATTCTGATCGTGGGCGCGCTTACCTTCTTTCCGGCCCTCAGCCTTGGGCCGATTCTCGAACACCTGCTCATGTCCGCAGGGAAGGCTTTCTGAGGCTCCCATGGATCCTGTCGCTCAAGTTAGAAAACAGTCCCTCGCTGACACAAAGATTCTCTCTCGCGCAGTGACCGACTCATTTCTCAAGCTGGCGCCCCGCACGATGGTGAAGAACCCGGTGATGTTTGTGGTTGAGGTCGGTGCGGTATTAACGACGGTTCAGCTGGTGTGGAATGCCTTTCATCACGCAGGCCAGATCAGTTTCGGCCTGCAAATCACACTTTTCCTGTGGTTCACGGTTCTTTTCGCGAACTTCGCGGAAGCCATGGCCGAAGGACGTGGCAAGGCACAAGCAGACACCCTGCGCAAGGCTCGGGCTGAGACGGAAGCCCACCTTCTCACGTGCGATAACAAGATCAAGACGGTGCCCAGCTCAAAATTGCGTGCAGGGGACATCGTCGTGGTCGCGGCAGGGGAATTCATTCCGGGTGATGGTGAAGTGATCGAAGGTGTGGCCTCTGTGGATGAATCGGCAATCACGGGCGAGTCTGCGCCAGTCATTCGGGAGTCGGGCGGAGATCGTTCGGCAGTCACCGGGGGAACCCGCGTGCTCTCCGACGAAATCAAAGTTCGCATCACTTCCAATCCCGGTGAAACCTTCCTGGACCGCATGATCAAGCTTGTTGAGGGAGCCTCGCGTCAAAAAACTCCAAACGAAATTGCCCTCAACATTTTGTTGGCCGGGCTAACCATTATCTTCCTGCTGGCAGTAGTGACGCTTCAGCCGTTCGCCATCTATTCCGGCGCGCCCCAAAGCATTTTCGTCCTCGTCTCACTTCTTGTTTGCCTGATTCCCACAACCATTGGGGGGCTTTTGTCTGCTGTCGGCATTGCCGGCATGGACCGCATGATTCAGCGAAACGTCATCGCCATGTCGGGGCGCGCTGTCGAAGCCTCGGGCGACGTAGATGTGCTGTTGCTGGACAAGACCGGAACGATCACCCTGGGAAATCGCGCCGCCACGCAATTCTTTCCGGCTCCTGGCATCGAAGAGCGGCACCTTGCCGACGCCGCGCAGCTTTCCTCGCTGGCCGACGAAACTCCCGAGGGCCGATCCATCGTTGTCCTCGCGAAGGAGCGTTACAACCTTCGCGGCCGCGACCTTTCTATGCACACGGCAAATTTCGTCCCATTCTCTGCGCAAACCAGGATGTCGGGTGTCGATCTGGACGGACGCGAAGTCCGCAAAGGCGCACTCGAGGCCATTGAACGCTTGTGCGGAAACCGCGGGCACCGTATTCCTGCCGAGCTGCAGATTTGTGTCCGCGAGATTTCTAATGCTGGGGGAACGCCGCTCCTAGTCGCAGAGAACGGCCGCGTTCTGGGAGCAATTGCGCTTACCGACATCGTCAAGGGCGGTATGAAAGAGCGTTTTGAACATCTTCGCGCCATGGGCATTCGCACCATGATGATCACGGGGGACAATCCGTTGACGGCTGCCGCGATTGCTCGCCAAGCCGGCGTCGACGATTTCCTTGCCGAAGCCAAGCCCGAAGACAAGATGGCGCTCATCAAGCGGGAGCAGGCCAAAGGAAAGCTGGTGGCCATGACCGGCGACGGCACCAACGACGCTCCGGCACTGGCCCAGGCGGATGTAGGAGTTGCCATGAATACCGGCACGCAAGCCGCGAAAGAAGCCGGAAACATGGTCGACCTCGACTCCAATCCGACAAAGCTTATCGAAATCGTTGAAATCGGCAAGCAGCTCCTGATCACTCGAGGCGCGTTGACCACTTTTTCGGTCGCGAACGACGTTGCCAAATACTTTGCCATTATTCCCGCGATGTTTGCCGCAGCGTTTCCTCAGCTCGAAGCTCTGAACATCATGCGGCTCCGCACTCCGGAGTCAGCGATTTTGTCCGCCGTTATTTTCAACGCCTTGATCATCATTGCTCTGATTCCATTGGCTCTCCGAGGCGTGCGCTATCGGCCGGTGGGAGCGGCGCTGCTGCTTAGCCGCAACTTACTGCTCTATGGCGTCGGCGGAGTCATTGCTCCCTTCATAGGAATTAAGCTGATCGATATGGTGCTGACGTATCTGCGATTTGTCTGAGAGGCCTTCATGAAAAAGAATCTGCTCACTGCCGTGTGGTTCACCCTAGTGACAACCGTGATGTTTGGCCTCATCTACCCGCTCGGAATCACGGGGCTGGCCCAGATATTCTTTCGCGACCGCGCGAATGGACAACTCATCGAGCAAGACGGGAAGCTCGTAGGTTCCAGAATCATCGGGCAGGCATTCACCGGCCCTGGCTACTTTCACTCGCGGCCGTCTGCGGCAGGAACTGGGTATGATCCAACATCGAGCGGTGGTTCAAACCTGGCTCCTACCAACAAGAATTTGCTGGAACGCGTAAAGGGTGACGTGCAAAAGTTTCAAGCAGAGAATCCAAATACTCCGATCCCGGTCGACTTGGTGACCGCGTCAGGGTCTGGTCTAGACCCGGACATCTCCCCTGCCGCTGCGGAATTCCAGATTCCTCGCATCGCTCGTGCGCGTGGAATGAAAGAAGAAGACGTTCGCGCCCTGGTGCAGAGTCACACGAAGGGACGCGACCTGGGATTCCTTGGCGAACCCCGCGTAAATGTCCTGGAACTGAATCTGGAACTCGGCAGCCTTAAAACCGCTCGATGACAGCCACGGCTTTCTCGCCCTTGCAATCTTGGAGGCACGGGCTTGCCCTGAGGGGTCCGCGGCGAAGCGTGGGATTCGAACTTGAGCTGTCTTGCCGGCGTCAGCGTGGCGGGAGCCGTCAGGCGAAATCGCGATGCTTCGCCGGACTGCGAAAACTCACAAGCAACAGGCACAGCTTGCAACTTGGAGGCGCGGGTGGGATTCGAACCCACGAATGGAGGTTTTGCAGACCTCTCCCTTGGGCCGCTTGGGTACCGCGCCGAACGCTAAAGTATAACAAAACTTTTTAAACGCGCCTCCGTTCCCGGTCGACCCCGCTCTTTCACGCAAATGAGCGCACGTTTTGCTATCATTGCCCCTTCTCGAAAACAGACGTTAAGGACGTGGGATGCTTGGTAAGACCCGTTTCCTGTTGCCGCTTCTTTCTTTGCTTCTGGCCTCCGGCCCAGCAATTTCCACGCCACCCGCGCTCGCAGCCGAGCCGCCGGCAACTCGGCCGGTCATCGTTATTGGTTTCGTGGGCGGCTTCGTCAAACACGACAACGCGGTACACAGCGAAGTTCAGCTGGCTACACGTCTCCGCCAGGATTATCCCCTGGGCGTTCAGGTGGAAGTTTTCGAAAATCACCGCAGGGAAAAAGCTCACAAGCAAATCCTGCAGCTTCTAGACACTAACGACGATGGATCTCTATCACCCGAAGAAAAACAGGAAGCTCGCGTCATCATATTCGGGCATAGTTGGGGCGGCTCCGAAACCGTCACTTTGGCGCGAGAGCTTGAAAAAGATGGAATCCCTGTGCTTCTCACCATCCAAGTAGACAGCATCTCTAAGTCCAACCAAAATGACATGCTCATCCCTGCTAACGTCACACAGGCTGCCAATTTCTATCAGAGGGATGGACTTCTTCGTGGGCGGCCTGAAATTCGTGCGGCCGATGCGGCCCACACGCAAATTATCGGGAATTTTCGTTTGGATTATAAGGCCCATCCCATCAGTTGCCCGCTCTATCCTTGGTTTAACCGCTTCTTCATGAAGTCGCATATCGAGATCGAATGTGATCCCAGCGTTTGGAATCACGTGGAATCCCTGATCCGCTCGAAACTGCCTACACCAACTCGAACTGCATCTGCCAAATGAGCAATCTTGTTTTGAACTGATTGCCCCTTAAAGTCGCCAAGCTAGGAAGCGCCCGGGGCGCCGGCTTAGCTGGTGTTAGGTGTTCATCCCACCAAAGGCATCAGCCCAAACGATTCAAATACTTGAAGCGATCCTGTAGAAATCTATAATCACTTCAGTCGTCGTTGCCTGCGGAAGCATCCGCGCGAAGGTTACCTTCGTCTGTCATGCGACCTCTTGCGAGTATCATTGCGTTCTCCATACGCGCCTGCTGCAGAAGCTCCCAATGCTCCTCAAATTCTGGCATCGTCTCGCGGCCGTGTTTCGGGCTTTTCAAAACGCCATTCGTGCGCCAGAGAAGCAGCGAATACGCCAATTGCGTATCCGAACCCTGCCCAAGAATATTGTTCGCGCTCAATCCCACGTGTAAGGGTTGACCCTTGCCCGGGATCTCCATCCACAACGCGCCGTCGATGTCCATGCGTGGCGTGCCCACCTTGTTCACATATTTGAAGAAGCGCTTGAGGTCCACTTGCTCCCCGGTATTTTCCGCTGTATCTCGTTCTTCCAGGAGGGAGTTCAGTTCCTGCCGGTATCTTTTCCATTCCGCGGAACTGCCAACAACCGCTGCCTGCTCCTTCTGAGCCTTCACGGGTCCCCTCTTTTCGCGACCATTCTCGTCTTCGGCGGGATGCTTTTCGAACTCGCGCTGAGGGCTGAATCGGCCTGTTAAAAGGTACGACGCGGCTACCGCCGGCACTCCGTAATCTGCAAAAATCAGCATGGGAATCAGCAGTTTCTTGGAACGGTACAACTGCTCGGTTCCGGATCGAACGTCCCTGCTTCGTTTGATCGTGCCCGGCACCTGTGCGAAGTGCAGCACTCGAAAATTGGATTCCCGGTTCCGGACTCCATAGCGAGCGAACGACCGCGCAATCGCTTTCGGACTGGTCATTCCAAAATCGTTAATGTAATCAGTATTGGCCGCGTGCGGGAAATAGGTGTTAATCACGCGCTTCGTGAAATCGGCGCAATTCCGTGTAATTCCATTAAAATGATTCTCATTCGGCGACCAGTTAAACTGAGTGATCAGTTCCCTGTCCTGCTCCACGGTCGTATCGATCACAAAAATGTAAATGCTGCGAACCAGCGTGGCCGCAACCATTTCCCGCCATTCCGCTTTGTTACTTGTCGAGCAGGGCGGGCCATCACAATATCCGGACAGATAGTTCGTCCTGTATCTCTCCTCCAATAGACTCTTGATCTTGAAAGTCCCAAAGAGTGGGCGAAAGCGGGGATCCTCCACCCCGTAAAGATAAATATTGAGCGGTACAATGTTCCACTCGAAGCGCAGCTCCTCTCCGATGTTGATGTAATTGCTCATCACTGAGCCATTTTCGTCCTCACGGCACAGCCGCAGCCGTACCGGCGACTCCGGGCAGATCCCTGAAAAATACACAGCGCTATGTCCCGTGCCCGAAATCCTGTCCAAACTCGTATCCATCGACTCGTTGAGCACAATGCCCACATCGCCCCAGGCGCGCGGACACGTCAGGCAGGCAAGCACCAACGTAAGTGCAAGCGAGAACAGGCCCTTAGCGAGTGCCCGTTGCAGCAAGTCGCCTCCATTCGCAAATTTGCGAGCTACGGCGCCAGCTCCTGGTCCCCTGAATTCCATATTGTCATAAACACATTTGCGCTCTTTTTGTTGTTGCCAAATACGATCGCGGAGAAATGAGGCGCAGGAAGGTTTCCCAATGACAGATCCAACGTAAGTCGGTGACAATTCAAGAGATAGGTTTCCGTGTCTCCAATAAAAAAGGCAAAGAAAATCACATCGAATAGAGACTTTGGGCCGTACTAGCTGTTGCAGGGGTTCAAGTCAGCGCAAGTCAGAAGCAACCTATTTTTTCTCTGTAAGCGACGGAATCTTTGCTTCCCGCAGAAATCTCGCCGACTCTTCCGGCGGCGTGGGGTTGATATAAAACCCTGTTCCCCATTCGAATCCCGCTACTTTCGTCAGCTTCGGAATAATCTCGATGTGCCAGTGATAGTGATCGTTAATCTCTTCTCCAATCGGCGACGTGTGGATCATGAAGTTATACGCCGGACGGTCCAGCACTTCATCCAGCCGCATCAGCGTGTCCTTCAACATCCGCCCCAGGCTGGCGTAAATCGAGCTCTGGTTGTTTTCGTAGGACGAGCTGTGCACCTTCGGTAGCAGCCACATTTCAAACGGAAACCGCGACGCATACGGCGCAATCGTGATGAATTGCTCGTTTTCGCCGATCGCTCGCTCGCCGGTGTCACGCTCCTGCCGGATGATGTCGCAGAAAATGCACCGCTCTTTCTCGTCGTAATAATGCCAGCAATTGTCCACTTCCTCGCGCACGCGCCGCGGCACGATGGGCAGGGCAATCAATTGCGAATGCGGATGCTCCACCGTCGCTCCCGCCGCTTCCCCATGATTCTTGAAAATCAGAATGTACCGGAAACGCTTGTCGTTTTTCAGGTCCAGCATGCGGTCCCGGTATCCCCACAACACGTCTTCCACCGCGCGCTCCGGGAGCGTGGCCAGTGTTGCCGTGTGATCCGGCGATTCGATCACCACCTCGTGGGCGCCGATTCCGTTCATCTTGTCGAACAGCCCTTCGCCTTCGCGGTCAAGATCCCCTTCGATTCCCAGCGCAGGAAATTTGTTCGGCACCACGCGCAGCTTCCAACCCGACGTGTTCGCGCCGCCGCCGTTCCTCCCGTACACCAGCACTTCCGGCGGCGTCTTGGACTCATTCCCTGCGCAGAAAGGACAATTCTTCGGCTCCCTCGCGATCACACTTTCGCGCAGAAAATCATTCGGCCGCTTTCCGCGTTCCGTCGAAATAATCACCCATCGACCCGTAATCGGGTCTTTGCGCAACTCCGGCAACTAGTCCTCCTCGACTCGGCCCTACTCTGAATCAATCGTACGTTGGAAAGGCTCCCCAACTCCTTGGAATTGTACAGCTTCTCGTTCTTCGGCGAAAAATTTAGAATCGGCCGATCTTCAGGCATATCCGGAAACGACTCGATCTCACTGTCGGGTAAAGGAGTATTCGCCGGATGGCGTCCGCTCCTTCAGGCTCTTGACCTGCCCGTTCTCCAGCACGAATTCATAAATGTCATCGGCGAACAGCGGGGTGCGGAACTGCATTCCCTTGACGTGGATCAGCTTTTGCGGCGGCGCCCCCGGAAACGCAATCATGAGTCCCGTCCCTGGCTGATAACGCACTTCAAACTTCACTTTGCTCGGCGTCAGGTACACCCCCGCGAGCTTCTCCAAAACGCTCGCCTCGAGACTCTCAGGCTTCCGCGTAAACACCACTTCCGCCTGGTCCAGGGAAATCACGGCGTTATCTATGTCTCCTTGCGGGTTCGTCCGGAAGTTGACCGAAAACTTCCCGTACTGTTCGTCATCCGGCGTATCGAACCGGTCGTAATGAAAATGGTTCAGCGGAAAGTGGAATTCGTGAAAACTAAACTGTAGTTGGTCGCCTTGAAGGCCGATCTTGAGAATCCCGTAGGCAGGATTTTCATACTCCGCTAGGTAGTCTCCCAACGCATGCGAAGGCTTGGTGTTTGGAACACGGTCCCCGCCCGCCTTCGACCTTGCTTCGGTTCCCGCTTTCTTGTTCGCAAGGCGTTGCGCCAGCTGGCGCTGGCTCCACGGCGTCTGGTCTAATCCCAGCAGCCTTTCATATATGTTATAACTAATGATGTTATATAATGGGGCGCTGTGATCGCTGATCACCAGCACGATCACGCCAATCTTGTCGTTGGGCATAAACGAAACTTGCGAGTGGAATCCCGGCAGGTCGCCGCCGTGGAACGTCAGCAGTTTCCCTCGATAGGAAGCGGTTTGCCGTCCCATTCCATACGCGGGATTCAATATCTCCCAGTATCCCAGGGCCTCGCCTGCGGTATTTGGCAATCCAATCGCTGGTTGCAGCGTGGCTTTCACCACGCTTGCCGGTAATACCTGTTTCCCGTTGTATTTCCCCTCATTCATCAGCGCGCCCAGCCAGTGCGACAGTTCATCAATATTGGAAATGACCGCGCCCGCCGGTGCCACGCCTTCCGTGTCTTCATAGTACGGAATCTTATACAGCTCGAAAGAATCGCGCTTCTCGCGAAAAGGCACGCCGTAATCCGGCTGCTTCAGCATGTCGGCGATCGTGTAATTCGTCGCGCTCATGTCCAGAGGCGTGAAAATTCTCTCGCGCACGAAATCTTCCCACTTCTTCCCCGACTTGAGTTCGATGATCTGTCCCACGGCCGCGAACATCAGGTTGTTGTACAGAAAGGTGGTGCGCAACGGTTCCTGCGGTTCCAGGTACTTCAGCCTTTCGAACAGCTCCTTGCGCGTGAATGGTGACTTGAACCAAATCAAATCGTGGCGCGTCACGCCCGTCCGGTGCGACAGCATATCGCGCAGCGTCACGTTGCTGTTGAGCTGATCGTTGTAAAACTGGATGTTCGGCACGGACTCGCGTATCGGCTTGTCCCAAGTCAGCTTCCCTTCTTCCACAAGCATCCCCGCCGCCACCGCCGTGAAGAGTTTCGAATTGGATGCAATTGGCTGCATCGTTTTCGGCGTGAACGGCAGCTTCTTCTCATAATCTCGATACCCGTAGCCCTTGGCAAAAACCAGCTTGTCGTTGACGACAATTCCCACGCCCACGCCCGGCGTATTCCAATCCTTCAGCGTCTGCTCCATGTACGCGTCAAAACCCTGCAGCTTCTTCGCAACATCCGCCTCTTGCCCCCGCGCCGCAACCCCGCACGCCATCAGCGCAAAGACACCCAGCGTGGTACACAAATAATTAGCGACGGACTTAAAACGAGACTTGCTGTCAAAATCCATGAGGACACAACCTCCTCTTCAAACTTTGGAAGGGATTTCGCTCCTGCATTCTATAGCCTCGTCCCAAATTGGCAAGGAAATCTAATAGCGACGGCGTCATAAGGGCTCGCGCGACGACCGCTTTGCCTGGTCGAAAGCTATCGCCGGCGCAACAACTCCAATACCGCTTTTTGCGCCACTGCCGAAGAGCTCGACGGCGCTCTTAGTGCCATCTGGGCGACGGTAGCTTGCATAAAGTAGGAATCGTTTTCATATCGCGCCAGTGCCTGCACTCTAGGGGGACTTTCTTGCCAAACGACGCGGTCTTCCTTGTCCATCTCGACAACCCAGGAACGCCAGCCGTCGCTGTCAAAATCATCCCGCGAAGCAATCGCCGCGGCCACATTAGCGAACCGGTCTTGTTCTCCGTAGCTAAAGATTTCACTCGCGCTTGCCAGCCGCTGCGTGATCGCTTTCAGAACTCGCTCTTGATCCTGCTTCGTAAAGAATTTGTTTTCCGCAAGTGCCGCAAGCAAATCTGCCGTGTGCGCCGTCGCGTGGATCCAGCCCTTCTTTGCGTCAAAACCGCGCAAATCATGCTCGTCTCCCAGATACGTCAGAGCCCCGTTCAGCAGCGTGCGGAAACGATGCTCTCCCAGAAATGTTTCCTTCAAGTCCCGTTCCGCCAGCGCCGCCAGGCAAAGCGCGGAGAACGCACGCTTAAAAATGCTGTCGGTTCCGGTCTCCCCAATTCCAATCCGGAGGTTTGCTTGCCACTCATCGAGCAGCGTCACAAGCTGTTCCACTGAAAGCTTTTTCTGCCTGACAATCCATGTCGCCAGCATCGAATACGCCAGGTCATCCCGCAGCTCCGGATCGGGCGAACCTAAATAGCCGCTCAGTTCTCGCGCCAAAGAAAATGCGTCTTGCCCGGGCGGGACTGCGTAATGGTTTTTTGCGATCTGCCTCCAGTATTCGCGATCGTGCCCACTTTGCCCTGTGGTTGTTCCCTGCCCTCTGGCCTCGGATACGCATACTATTCCGACGCAGCACAAAATAGCCAGGAGTCTTCCCGAACCGGTTCTTCCCATCTGAGGCTCTCCTTCGTGCGCCGATCTTTCTTGTGGACACGCCTGCTATGACGCTATTAGACGTTCCAGCTTTAGTTTCGAATCGGTTCCGAACCGAACGACAGCGGATAAAGAGGAACGGGACTCAGTCTCGCCTTCCAAGGTCTGGGCTGAAGGCGTCTTTGTGGAGGCGGACGACGGGGGGCTGGCCGGGGCGGTTATCAATCGTCAGGACGTCGAAGCGGAGGGGACATTCATCCACGTGACGTTCCGCAAGGAAGCGCTGCGCGGTGCGCACCAGCACGCGCTGCTTTTCCCTAGTCACGCTGAGTTCCGGCAATGCGACCGCGTCTTCTTTCACTGTACGCATTCGAACCTCGACAAACGCCAGCGTCTTGCCGTCGTAGCCGACCAGATCCAATTCGCCTTTGATTCCGCGCGGCATGTAGTTCTTGGCGACGAACACGTACCCTTGGCGCCGCAGATACCAATACGCGTAAGTCTCTCCGCGAACGCCGGTGCTGCGCGCTTCCAGCTTCTTCGCGCAGGCCTCGCCGTGCCGCCCAGCGCACCACCTGATACATAAATCGAGAAAAAATTGGCATGATTCCCGATTGGGAATCGGTACCTCTTCGATGAACTTTAGCAAACCGAAATTAAATCCTGCGTCCCCAACTGGGGACGCAGGATCCAATTATTCTTTCTCTGTGTGCTCTGCGATCTCTGCGTTAAACGGCTTTTTCTACTTCGCGAAGGCACTCTTCGAACGTGCGAATGGCGAAGTCCGCTTGCTCATCGTCAATCAGTAGCGGCGGCGACATGCGAATCGCATTTTCGCCAGCGCTGAGCGTCAACAGTCCTCTGTGAAACGCTTTGCTGATGACCGCGTCGCGCAAGTCCGCCGCTTTTTCCTTGGTTTTTTGATCGCGGACGATTTCGATGCCGATCATCAATCCTTTGCCGCGCACATCGCCGACAATCTTGAAGCGCCGCGGCCAGTCGTGGATGCGCCCGAAAATGAATTCGCCCATCTTGCGCGCGTTTTCCATGTAGCCGTTTTCAATTAAGTCGAGCGTAGCCAGCGCGGATGCGATGCACACGGGGTTGCCCCCGTATGTCGTGCCGTGGGACCCTTTTTTCCAGGTCATCACGCTTTCCTTGGCGACAAACGCGCTCAGCGGCATTCCGCTGGCAATGCCTTTCGCGAGGCAGACGATGTCCGGCTCGATTCCGGCATGTTCGTAGGCCCACCACTTCCCGGTGCGGCCGACTCCGGATTGCACTTCATCCACAATCAGCATGATGCCGTGCCGGTTGCAGATGCGCTGCAATTCCTGGAGGAAAAATGCCGGTGCGGGAATGAAACCGCCTTCTCCCTGAATCGGCTCGATGATGATGGCGGCGATTTCCTCTGGCGCGAACAAGCGCTTGAACATTTGCTGTTCGAGCAGTTCCAAGATTTCCGTGCCACAGGTTTCCGCGGTGTGGCCGTGGGCGCAGCGATACGCGTACGGAAACGGAATATGCTCGACGCCAGCAAGCAACGCTCCGAAATTCTTCCGTTGTGTATTTTTCGAAGCGGTCAGCGAAAGCGAACCAAGCGTTCGCCCGTGGAAGCAGCCATAAAACGCAATCAGCTTGTCGCGCTTGGTCGCGTAGCGCGCCAGCTTGATCGCGCCTTCGACGGCTTCCGTGCCGGAATTTCCGAAGAATACTTTCTTGGCTTCTTTTCCGGGCAACGTGCCCACCAGGCGCTCCGCGAGTTGCGGCATGTGGTGGTGATAAAAGTCCGTGCCGGAAATGTGAATCAGTTCCGCGGCTTGTTTCTGGATGGCCTCCACTACTTTCGGATGGCAGTGCCCGGTCGAGCAAACCGCGATGCCTGCGGCAAAATCCAGAAAGGAGTTTCCGTCCACGTCTTCGATGATTGCGCCGTGGCCTTTCTTGGCCACCAGTGCGTATTCACGGGTGAGCGACGGCGACATGTACTTGGCGTCGGCGGCAATGACTTGCTGCGCTTTCGGACCAGGCAGCGCCGTGATGAGGCGGGGTGTTTTCATTTCTAAAGTCGTTGGCATTTCTTCCTCCAAGAAGAAAATCAGGTTGGAGTGAATCAAAACTGCGAGAGAAAAAAGCAGGCGCGAAAAAAAACTGTTTCGTTTCGGAGGATTCCGAAACCAGCCTGCGAAAAACTTTATGCTAAGTCAACGCCGAAGAGGTTTGGCCGCAGGGCGGCCGGCGGGAAATAACTCGGGAGGTACGGGGCGCGAGTTTTGAAATTCAAGGTCACTTGCGTTTCCAGCGGACGCTGCCATCTTTCGCGTCTTCTAGGATTATACCACGATCCGCGAGTTCCTTGCGGATGCGATCGGCCGTAGCGAAGTCGCGGCTTTTCTTGGCAGCATTGCGTTCGGCGACGAGTTTTTCGATTTCCGCATCGCTCAGGCCGGCTTGCGCGCTGGCGTAACCGAGTGCTTGGAGTTTCTGCGCATCGTTATCTTCGAGCACGGCAAAAACTTTGTCGAATGTGGCGAGAAAGCTTTGCACGGCGGCGACGTCGCCCTGGCGAAATTCGCCTTTATCCATGGCGATATTCGCATCACGGACGAGGTCGAACACGGCGGCGAGGGCGCGCGCCGCGTTGAGATCATCGGAAAGGCCGGCGTCGAATTCTTCGGCGGCTTTGGCAATGCGCGCGGCCATGCCTTCCCGCTTCCCTGCTGCGAATTTTCCCTTCCGCAAGCGGTCGGCGAAATTGCGCAGACGCTCGACGGAATTGGTCGCCTGCGTCAAGCCATCGAAGGTGAAATTGAGCTGCTTGCGATAGGGCACGCTGGCGAGCGCAAAACGCAGCGCCGAAGGCTTGTAGCCTTTGGCGAAGAGGTCGCGCAGCGTAAAGAAGTTGCCGAGCGATTTGGACATCTTCTCGCCTTCGACCAGCAAATGCTCGGCGTGCATCCAATAGCGCGCGAAAGGCTTTCCGGTGGCAGCTTCGCTCTGGGCAATTTCGTTTTCGTGATGCGGAAACGCAAGGTCGATGCCGCCGGTGTGAATATCGAGCGTTTCGCCGAGATATTTCATGGCCATGGCGGAGCATTCGATAT
>Ga0066681_10000233_pt1 | contig 16017 bp, 10 predicted proteins | sample GraSoiAngelo_130_FD_65629 | JGI IMG/M metagenome (GOLD analysis project Ga0066681, IMG submission 65629) | Grasslands soil microbial communities from the Angelo Coastal Reserve, California, USA - 14_0929_02_20cm | ecosystem: Environmental > Terrestrial > Soil > Grasslands | place: USA...
ATCCTCGCAGTTCCATTGCTTGCAAACAGTTTTGCGCGGGACCATGAGGATGGTGGCCTATTTCCCTCTCGGGTTTGCGCCTCGACCCGCGGGGAAGAGCGAAGACAAGCATGTCGACCCTGAATCGCGCGGAATTGGACCGGCTCGAAAAGCGTGAGCTGCAGCTCACCATCCTGGCCGCGGTGTTTGTGCTTGTGCTCGCCGGCGGCCTGGCGGCGTTCATGTATCCGCTGGTTTTCCTCCATCCCGTGGGCAACAAGTGGACTCTGCGCGTGGCGTTTTTCGGCTTTTGCGGACTAACGCTGCTGTTTGTCGGCTACCTCCTGGAGCGGCAGCGCACGGTGCGCCAGTTGAAGCAGCAACTGCTGGCGGAGCTGGAGCGCAACGTGACGTTGCAGCATCAGGCCAGCGTGGATTTGCTGCACTCCATGCCGGACCAGAATTATTTTTGGGACCGTCTGACCATGGAATTCCGCCGGGCCATGACCATGCAGAAAACACTTTCGCTGCTGCTGCTAAAAGGCAAGGCTGCCGCGGGCTCAGGGAAGCTGAACGAGGACGCCGACGCCGCGTGGAGCGATGCGGCAAAAGCGATGTCCCGCAAGCTGCGGCCCACGGATTCCATTTACCGGCTCGGACCTGACATTTTCGCGCTGGTCCTGCCGGAAACGGATGCGTTGAATGCGAAGCGCGTTGCTGTTCGTCTGCAGGAAGAGCTGCAAGACGTCCGAACGAAGTACGGCAAAGCGTTTGACATCACCACGCACAACTACCCACAGGATGCTCAGAGCGCTCACGAGTTGGAAGACATCGTGAAGTCGCTGCTTCCCCAGCAGGAAGAGTGGGAAGCTCCCGTTCCCGCCGAAGCGAAGTAGAAGGCTCGTAGCGCTCTTTCGATCCGTCCAACTCCAGCTTGTAACTCTGAGTGCGTGTCATCCTGAGCGAAGGATCTCAACTAGCGCTCGGCTCATTGCTTGAGATCGCTTGAGATTCTTCGCCCATCCTCTTCGGATGCGCTCAGAATGACAACCTTTTCAGCCTATCGCCAAGTTTCAGCAAGCATCAGTCAAGCGCATGCTTTAAGTCGTCGATCAAATCTTCTTTGTCTTCCAGGCCCATGGAGACGCGAACAGTGCCCGGGCTGACGCCGGCGCGGCGCAATTCTTCGTCACTCATGTTGTAGTGCGAGCTGTAGGCGGGCAGAATGACGAGCGACTCGACGCCGCCGAGACTCGCCGCCAGCAGAAACAGACGCACGCGATCGCAGAAGCGCCGCGCGGCAGGCAAACCACCCTTCATATCAAACGCGAGCATCGAACCGAATCCACGCATCTGTTTGGAAGCAAGTTGGTGATCGGGATGGGACTGCAATCCGGGATAGTGCACGCGCTCGACTTTCGGATGCCTTTCCAAAAATGTTGCGACGGTCATGGCATTCTCGCACTGCCGCTGGACGCGCACGCCGAGCGTCTTGACGCCGCGAATAAGAAGGTACGCCGCGCCGGGATCCATGGACCCGCCAAGATAAATGATCATGTGGCGCACTTTGTCCATCCACTCTTCGTTGCCGACGGAAACTCCCGCGATGATGTCCGAATGGCCGGCGAGGGCTTTCGTGGCGCTGTGCACGACCATGTCGTAGCCCAGCGCGATGGGGTTCTGCAACACGGGCGTGGCAAAGGTGTTGTCGATGAGGGAGACGAGCTTGTGTTTCTTGGCGAAGGCTACGGCTTTTTCAATGTCCACGAGGCGCAGAGTGGGATTCGTGGGCGTCTCGACATAGAGGGCCTTGGTGCGCGGCGTGACAAGTTTCTCGACGCCGCAGAGGTCGGGGCCCACGTGGTGAACGGTAATCCCCATGTTGGGAAAAACGTCGCGCATCAGCCTGTAGGTGCCGCCGTAAAGCTGCGCGGTGGAGATGAGCTCGTCGCCAGCTTTCAGCGCCGCTAGGAGCGAGTGGGAAATGGCGGCCATGCCGGAGGCGGCGACGACGGCGGCTTCCGCGCCTTCGAGCGCGGCGATTTTCTTTTCCGCGACGCTTAGAGTGGGATTGCCGTAGCGCGTATAGATGTAGGCCTTGTTCTTCCCTTCCGCCCACTCCTTCATTTCTTCCGTGTTGGAGAAAGTGAACGTGGAAGAGCGAATGATCTCCGTCACGATGGGGCCGTTGACGCCATAGCGATCGGGCTCGCCGCCGTGAAGCGCTTTTGTTTGTGGACCGAGGCTGGACTGTTTTCCGGTTTTCATGGAAGCCAGTTTGCGCTCAGTGGAGGAAGGAAAACAGGCTCCAAATTGGCGGGCGGGACAGGAGTGATTCGTCTTTAGTTCCAAGTTGTAAGCCGAGGAGGAGAGCGGAGAGGCAAGGAAGGTGGAGTGGCCCCCACCCACCCCGGGTACCGTTTGATAGTTATCAAAACAAAGGACTTGCAAATCGGGCAGTTCGTAATTAGTTGAAAAGAAAGAAGTTCAGAAAGTGTGGCAAAACGAGGGCAATTCGTAACTTGTTGACGCTTAGATCAAGCTAGGATCCTTCGCTTCGCTTGCTTGCCGCAGGCAGGCTCGGGATGACAGTTTTGAGCGGTGGTGGGAAAAGGGAGTGGGATGTGGCTGTGGCCTACAGGGATCGGAAGCGGGCGGGGCAAAACCCCGCCCCTACAAGGGACAAGGCGGCCGCCGGGCAAAAGGTAACCTCACCGAGGATGGCGGCACATGGAGGGCGCAGCAATGCTGCGCGCCAACAAATGACAACCTGCCTTTAGGTCAGATTTTGAGGAACAGCTTCCGGCGGTACATCCAGAGCAGCATGAGCCAATAGCACAGCAGAACCGCGGCCCCGGTGAAAAATGGTTGCAGGCCTGCGCCGGCAAAGCGGAAGAAGTTCGGACCCAGGTGGATCCGGAAGCTGCTAACAAAAAACTCCTCGAAGAAGTGCGCAATGCAGTAGGCCGCAATCGAGTTCATGCCGATGACCACCAGCGGGAACGCCCACTCTTTGTAGCCTTTCACGTCAATCACCCAGCTGAAAGCAGCCAGGAACAAAAAGCAGACGCCACCGCTGAAGATGGTCCAGGAGGGCGTCCAGATGCGCTTCACGACAGGGCAAATGCCTGAGTAATGCAGTGCCAAACCGAGAACAATTCCTGCCAGGCCAGCAATCAACAACTTTTCCATCGGGATGTTCGGCCGGGATCCGCGCAGCCAACTCCCCGCAATCAAGCCCAGGATCATCGTCCCCAGTGTAGGGATAAAACTCAATGTGAGGTAACCGCCCTCGTTGTAAACAAACGGATGCTCGCGAGGAAAGAGATTCAGGAACCACTGGTCGAAACGGTTTCCGAAATTGTAGTTCTTGTTCCAATGCGCAGCGAATCCCGTATAGTTGTGCTGCACGTTCCACTCCGCCGAAACGCCGACGCTTGGCCAGTCGAAATTCCCAGGCGCTACAGTATACACGGCCAAAAGCAGCCAATATCCCACAAGAATGACCGCGAGCATGACCCAGACCCACTTCAGCGATTGCACTTTAAAGGAAAAATATCCAAGCAGAAACAAGAACGGATAGCCGAAGCCGATCTGCGAGAGGGTATCCTCAAAAGTGAAATACGTAATGGAATGGTTCATCGAGCGAAGGAACACGCCTAGCGCAGCCAGCGCGAAGGAACGCCACAGCGTGTGCCGGAATAATTCCGCGAAGCTCGTGCCTTTGGCCATGCGGCTGGCGATGGAATACGGCAGCGCCACGCCGACAAGGAAAGAGAATCCCGGTTGAATCGTATCGTGCAGGGAGCAGCCGAACCACTCCGTATGCGTTTGATTGAAAGCCAGGACTTTCCAAAACAAGCTGTTGGGGTAGGCCGCCGACACGCGCGAAAGCTGCAGCACCTCCGCCATCATCAGCAGCATGACCAATCCGCGGTACGCGTCAACGGAAACGTTTCGGGCTGACGCGACTCCGGGAGGCGTCGTCTGCCGCGCGATGGGCGGCGTTTCCGTGACGGGCGTTGTTTGAGTCACTGTAGCCATAAGAGCTCACCCACCTTCTACGCAACAATCTTGGTCCCTTGCGCCGATCGGTTTACGTCGTGGCCGCAAAGAAGAAGAAATCATGCTTCTTCTTCGACCAGGGCTTCGCCGTGCGCCATCTTGTGCGCGGCGATAACTTTTTCCGCGAGTTCGTTGGGCACGTAATCGTAGTGCGAGAACTCCATCGAATAAGTGGCACGGCCCTGCGTTTTGGAAGTGAGGTCGGTCGCGTAGCTGAGCATCTCGGCGAGCGGCACCTGGCCCTTGATGATCACGTTGTGGCCGCGGGCTTCGCTGCCGGAAATGCGGCCGCGCCGCGAGCTGAGGTCGCCCATCAAGTCCCCGGAATATTGATCCGGCGCGTAGACTTCGACGTTCATGATGGGTTCGAGGAGCGCGGGGCGCGCCTGCTTCATGGCTTCCTTGAACGCGAGGGAGCCGGCAATCTTGAAGGCGATGTCGGAAGAATCCACATCGTGGTATTTGCCGTCGTAGAGAATGGCACGGAAATCCGTGACCGGGAACCCAGCGAGATAGCCGCGTGCCGCGGAATCGCGAATTCCCTTCTCGACGGACGGAATCCAGTTTTTCGGGATGGCGCCGCCGAAAATGTCGTCGACAAATTCGATGCCCTTGCCGCGCTCGACGGGCTCCATCTTGACGCGGCACACACCGAATTGCCCGTGCCCGCCGGATTGCTTCTTGTGCTTGCCTTCGGCGTCGGCCTTTCCGCGGATGGTTTCGCGATAAGGAACTTTCGGAGGCTTGAGCGTGAGATTGACGTTGTAGCGCTTCTGGAGCTTGGCGACGACAACTTCGATGTGCTGCTGGCCGGAGCCGGCGAGCAGAAATTCCTTAGTCTGCGGGTCGCGGGAGAAGCGCAGGGCGCCGTCTTCCTCGAGAATTTTATGGATGCCCACGCCAATCTTGTCTTCGTCGGCGCGGCTCTTGGGCTCAATCGCAAAAGTGATGGACGGCTCCGGCAAACGCGCCGGCGTGTAATAAATCGGTGCGCCTTTATCGCCCAGCGTTTCGCCGGTGGTGGTTTCCTTCAGCTTGGCGATGGCGCCGATGTCACCGGCGTGGAGCTCGCCGGTTTCGGTGAGCTGTTTGCCCTGCACCGACTGGATATGCTGAAAGCGTTCGGGAAGATTGCGATGGTAGTTGAAAAGTGTGGCGTCGTTTTTGAGCACGCCGCTTTTGACCTTGAAATAATTGATGCGGCCAGCAAAAGGATCGGCAAGCGTTTTAAAGACGAAGAGAGAGAGGGGCTGGCTGTCGTCGTATTTGCGCTCGACACGATCGGCCTTGCCGGCGGGATCTTTGTAACCGACCTGCGCGTGCTCGTCGGGATGAGGAAAAGCATCGGCAAGAAACGTGAGCAGGCTGGCGGTGCCGATATTGTGCAGCGCGGAGGTCATCAGCACAGGAAAGATTTTTTCGGCGACGATGGCTTTGCGCACGGCGGGAATCAGGTCGTGAATGGGGATGGTGCCTTCGCGGAAGAATTCCTCCATCATCGCGTCGTCGCCTTCGGCAATCATTTCCACGAGTTGCTCGTGGGCTTCCTTGGCTTCGTCGGCGAGCGCGGCGGGAATTTCCTCGATGGTTGGCTTGCCATCGCCATCGGGCTTGTAGGTGTGGGCCTTCATGGCCACCAAGTCGATCACGCCGCGAAATCCTTTTTCCGAGCCAATCGGCAACTGCAAGGCGACGACGTTGCGGCCAAATACATCCTGGAGCGATTCCATCGAGCGTTCGAAGCTCGAAAGCTCGCGGTCCATCCAGGTGAGCACAAACGCGCGGGGGATATCGTACTCGGTGCAGTAATCCCAGACTTTCTCCGTGGTGACCTGCGCGCCCACGTGCGCGTCCACGGTGATGAGCGCGGCGTCCGCGGCGATCAGCGAGGCCTTGGCTTCGGTAATGAACGTGGAATAGCCGGGAAGATCGATGAAATTAATTCTGACTTTGTCGGACGAGCCGGAGGGGCCTGTCGGCGTCGCGGGCCACTCGGCGAAAGCCAGGCCCGTTTGAATGGATATTTTTCGCGCCACTTCTTCATCGTCCCAATCGGTAGTGGCGGTGCCTTCCGCAACTTTTCCCCACCGCGGCGTCATGCCCGCGGTGTGCAGCAACGACGACACCAGTTGCGTCTTGCCGGTGCCGCCGTGACCTACAATGCCAACGTTTCGGATGTCCTTGGTGAGATAGGATTTCATGCGAACTCCACCTTTTCTGCGATCGATGGGCGATCGCGGCGAAAGTCCGCCACCTGGTTCTTCAAGCGCGGGCCTGCGCCTGAGCAAGTTTTCAACTTAGGAGGAAGAGCGTGCCTTCGTTCACGGCGAACGCTTTGCGGTTCTTTTCCCCCGGTGTTCGAGGGTCCCTGGGTCTCCGAGCGGGCGGAGGCGAAGGAGAATCGAAAGATTCCCTGGAACGCTCCTCTTTCACGGCGGATGCTAGCACAGGGGTTTGCCGGCGGCAACGAAGGTCGTAGAAAAAAGGGGCAGAATTCTTTGCGGGGCAGCGAAATTTTCTCAGACTGGAACTGTGGAAAGTCGTGCTGCACGAGGACAAAATTGCAGGGACTAGTACCAGGGAAACATTAGTATTCGTCGTTCTCACGCCTGTTAGTTATTGGCAGCGCGAGAGTTAGCCGCCGACAGGAATTGCATCCTTGGGCCACTATTTTGCAATGCAGGTAGGGGGTCTTCGGCTGAAGACGCAAACCACACAGCAGGGTTCATGATCAGCGTAAGAAAAGGGTGCGCCAGATTTCTGCCTGAGTAGCGTCGCGAGATGGAGCCGAGAAATTCGAGGAGGAACGAGAATGGAAGAGAACCGGGAGAACCAAGAGATTCAGAAAGAAAGCGGGTGGGAAAGCGGGCTGAGCGGAATTAACCGCTGGCTGGTAATCGGAGCAGTGGCTCTGCTGATCGCGGCGGGTGTCGCGTTTGGCTATGGTTACCGGCAGCAACTCACCGTCGGCCACCTGACCGCACAACAGTCCGTGGCCACAGCAACGATCGACCAACTGCAGAACCAGCTCAACAACGTGAATGCAAAGCTGAATGACATGGCGGCTGCGCAACAGGCCGCCGCGCAAGAGGCAGAGCAAAAGAAGGCCCGTGCGGCAGCAGCAGCAAAGCAAGGCGCGCCGGTGGATAAGCGCTACAAGCAGTTGCAAGCGCAATTGGAAGACCAGGAAAAGCAGTTGAAGGACACGCAAGACTTGGTGGCGAAAAACAGGACAGAGCTCGAGACGAGCCTCAGTTCGACGAAGGACGAGCTCAACGGGTCTATCGCTAAAACGCATGACGACTTGGTGGTGTTGCAACGGCGCGGCGAGCGCGACTATTTCGAATTCGACCTGAGCAAATCGAAACAGTTCCAGCGCTTCGGCCCGCTGACGCTGTCGCTGCGCAGGACTGACGCCAAGCACATGAACTACGACTTGATGATGGTGGTGGACGACAACCAGCTCAACAAGAAGAGAGTGAATCTCTACGAGCCGATCTGGATCCACGCGGAGAGCAGTGGACAGCCGGTACAAATCGTGGTGAACAAGATCGGGAGGAACGAAGTCCACGGCTACATCAGCGCGCCGAAGTACAAGGAATCTGAACTGGCTGCGGCTTCTGCGAGCCCAGCGACCCTGACTCCAGTCTCTGACAAAACGCAAACGGACCCGAATCGGCCGAATCAGCAACCCGATCAGCCGCAGACACAACAGCCACCGACACCGCAGACACCGCCTCCGCAGCCGGAGTCCCCGCGGCCACAGTTGTAGAGTCGAATCGTCAATTCATTTGACTTGTATGGCAGGGCGTTGCATAGACGCCCTGCTTTTGTTTTGCGCGATTCCCGAAACTCGATTTCCAAAAACACTCTTCAAGCAAAAACGGGGGTCAGGGAGCCGGATCGAGCGTGGCTCTCAGAGTAACTTTGCTCGACTTGAGGACTTCGAGGGTGCGCTTCCAGTCCGCGCGCCCGGGAAACTTCAGGAGAATCGAAATTAGGATAAATCCGCCTCAGCCCCGCATGCGTGCTTGCCCGTGGGGATTTTCAAGGTAGCCGGCGTGTTCCCGTGAAATTTCTCATCGACGAAGATTTCGGCTCCGTCGGGATTCGAGCTGATGATAATCGTGCCAATACCATCAGGAACAACGGGAGAAGAAACGCTCGACGGCTCTTCGTCTGCGGATTCTTCTGTAGCGGGCACTTTCTCGGGCGTCGTGCCGCTCTGCTGGCGGGCGGCGGAGAGATCGGGATAAAAGAACCTCTAAAAACGTCGGAGGAACTCAGTGCGAACCCAATACCGTGAACGCTCTTCAGGATCAGCTTTTGCGTTGATGCCCACCACTTCGCCACCTAAATTGAGTAGCGGGCCGCCGCTGTTGCCCGGATTGATCGGCGCGTCGGTTTGCACCCATGTGCCGGGACCCGCGTTTGAGAATCTTCCCACCGCGCTGACCATGCCTCTTGTGACATAAAAGGCGTCGCGTCTCCCGGAATTCCGATGGCCAGAACAGCTTCTCCCTGCCGGACTCCATCGGCAGTGATGAGCGTCAGATGTGGGAACTCATGGTTTGCAGATGGAGGGTCTACTTTCGCCAAGGCAATGTCGAGGTCTGGGTCGATATAAACGACTTTGGCCTCGAGTTGCTCTCCGGTGGTAAGCACGGCGAGAAGAGACTCCTCACCGCGGGCTAGGTGCGCGTTGGTGACGATTACTCCCGTGCCCGTGACAAAAAATCCAGAACCCGCCTTGTCGAGCCCTTTCAGGTTTCGTTTGGCGCACAACATCTTCGAACGAAAGCTCATGCTGAAGGCTGGCGTTTGTACCTGAAACATTTGCAGAGACGACGCCCGTAAACGTCTCGGAAATCGGCTGCAGCTCGACCTGAAAATGATCGGACTTGAGCAGCCAATGATCGCCGCGGCTTCTACCGTTCAACGATACCCAGTTCATCGGGCCTTCCGTGAGGGTGAGCTCCTTTGTGGCATAGCCCACGAGGCTGATGCGCGCCACCATGGGATGCTCCAGCTTCGTGCCGAACGACGTTCGTGTCTTGTGGAAATAGCCGCCTGGGTATTCCTTCTCGAATGGCGTTGTGCCCATGCTTGTGCCATCGATTTCGACGCTGGCGCCCTGCTGGGTTGCTGGAGATGCGCAGTTTATCGGCGAAAGAGAGCGCTGGACACGCCAGCAGGAGGAAAAAGGCACAGACCTGGAGCTTCGAGCGGGAAGCCATGAGCAAACCTCCCCGGAGGATGAGCCCAGGCTGCTATCATCATATAGCTACTACACAAGGGAAGTGCCCCAGGACTTTAGACATCCTCGCTCAGGTTTTTAGGAGAGAGAGAACTTTGCGATCGAGTCCTTCTTCTCGTAGCCAGCGCACGAAAGGACAGGAAGCCGGGGATACTTCGAGAATTGGGGATCGCGGAGTGACAGTTTGCAAAAAACAAAGGCGGAACCGCGCGAGGATTCGATTCGGCGGCAATGCACGCACGTGCCGCAGAGACCAGGTTGCTGCTCGGATCTTGCAGAAGTTGCAATTTCTTTCACGGAAACAGAATAGCTCAGGGCATCACTAAAGTGCCAAACTGGAGCTGTGCGGTTGCTTTAGGCCAAGGGCCGTGACTTACTCGAACCTAGCCCACGGCACAATCGTCACAAGCTTACCCACGCACTGCTAGACTTTCTTTGGCATCCAAGATGACACTCTCCTTCAGTCCACGCTTACTGCGTAGAGTAATCGCGCTTTTCCTTTTTGGATTTGCCGTTCGAGCGAACGCGCTTGCGCAAGAAGCCGGGGGACAACAGGGACAGTCCTCGGAGCAAAGCAAACCCGGCGATTCAGGAGAGCAGGAAAACACTTCTGGAGACATTGCCGCCGTTCCGAACCGGCCTACGTTTGCCTCCACGGCGGAAATGGTGCAACTCGGCGTGTTCGAGATTGAATACGGACTGGAAGCGGCCGATGGACATCAAAATATCAACGGACTTTTGAAGTGGGGCGCCGTCAAGAATCTTGAACTGTGGTTTCTCAATAACCCAATCGAACGGGATGCCGGAACCGCAGGGCTGGGCGATTCCGGAGCGGGGTTCAAATACAAATTGTTTCCACAGAAAAAGGCGCGGCCAACCCTGTCGTTTCTCTACGTGGCCACCATTCCGACGGCGCGGCCGCAACTTGGAGCAGGGGCCGTGCAGCACTTAGCTCAGTTTCTGGTCAGTAAGGATTTCGGCAAACATCATTTTGATGTCAACGAAGGTGTGCAGTTTGTTGGAAGACCGGGCACCTCCGGATTTGACCGCAGGTATTTCAGCGCCCTTTCCTACTTTCATCCCATCAGAGGGAAGTGGGGATACACGGCCGAAATTGCAGGATACAGCCGCGCGAGCGCTGCAAACCCAGCGACGATGACCATCCTTGTCGCGCCAACTTACAACCTGTCCTCTCGTCTGGTTTTCGATGGAGGCGTGTACGTCGGAGCCTATGGAAGCTTGCCCCGCGTCACATTTTTCTTTGGGTTAACCTATTCCTTCGCCGATCTTTACCATCGGCATCACGCTTCCCGAACTCCGTGAACTCTTCTCGATAGCGCAAGTCTCCCCCAGCTATGGCTTGCTAGCAGCAGGAGCAGCGGCCGCGGGTGCTTTCGATACAGCGGGTTTGGCAAAGTGCGACTCGTCGATCTTTGGATTGATTTCGACTTTCTCGATGCTGAGCGTTTGTTTGTATTCCGTGCCGGGGCTGCCCTGATCAATCCTAAAGGGGAACTTCAAGCCTTGGACTTCGCGGTAATCGGAAAGGGTGCACTCCCAAGGCAGGTCTTGGTCCCCTACCTTTCGAATCCCTTCCCATTTCGTCGTCAGGAAAGTAGAGCCGTCAATCAGATAAGAGCGTACTTCCCCACTCTTGCCAGTTATTTTCAGCCGGTAGACAGTTTTGCCGCTTACATCTTCTTTTCCGGCCAGTTCCACTTGCGATCCTTTGGTTTTGTAATCCACCAAGGGGCCGTCCAGGTCCGATTCATCGGGCATTCCTTTCAGTTCGTCTGCGGACATTTCGACGGCGTCCTGGCTCTCCGAGAAAGGATTCACCGTCCATCCGGCGGCCTTGCCGTCGTAAACGCGTAAGACCTTCTGTCCGTTAACGATGATTTCGGAATACAATTTGTGGGGACGCTTCAGCTCCAGAACCAGCGTGCCCTCGAAGCCCTGTGAAAAAGAGACGCGCCCGTTGATTCGCTCGGATTGAACTGCTCTGATCTTGTCGATTCCACCGCGCGCGTCGATGGATTTTTTTATGATTTCGTCGAGCGTCTGCGCCGGTAAAGAACGCAGCGGCAAAAGACACAAGAAAATGGCAAGTAGAAGTTTGGTTTTCATTCGAAACCCATCGTCCCTCTTATTTGGCGGCTGAGGACCACGGGACATTCATCCTAAAAGGCGGCAGCGCTTCCGGTCAAACTCATTCCGGCTGGATAGGCCCCGCGAGAGTTCAAAGTAATGAAACAATTTTCCCTTAGGCTCGGTTGCAGGTACATTTAGAGCCGAATGCAATGCGATGCGGCAATGAATACTCAAGGTTTGCCAAGGTGAATTCATGACACTGAGATTTCCTGTGCGACTTTTGCTGACGGCACTTCTTTTTTGCGGGATTACCAAGGGCCAGCAGGAACCCGCGGGAGAAGGCCGCCCGATCACGCCAGCGGGCATTCTGGTGATGGACGCCTCGACGCGCCTCCCCGCCGTCGGCGCCATGCCCATGAACATGCTGCGCAGCCCGGATAGGCTGGGGCAGGGCGGCAAGGGCCGCTACCTCCTTGTGATGAACAGCGGCTACGGCGTGCAGTTCAGCGAAGAAACGAATAAAGCGCAGCAGTCCATTGCGGTGGTTGACTTAAACGCAAGTCCCGAGCCCTCGGTGATTCAAAACGTCTATTTCCCTACGCCGCAAAGCGCTAATGTTGGCTTCGCTTTTGCGCCTGCAGCGTCCGCCGATGGAACTTTGGCGCTGTACGTGTCGGGCGGATTCGAGAATAAAGTTTGGATCTTCCGCTTCGATCCCAAAGCCGCCGCCCCGATCCAGCCTGCCTCGCCCGGCCCGGACACGAAGGTCACCGCGCCGTTCTTCGTGATCAGTAATCCGGGCGAAGTTTCACCGAAGGACTACAACGGGGGGAAGGCAGCCCTCTACCCCACGGGATTGGCGGTGAAAAGGGACGGCAGCACACTCGTGACCGCGAATAACCTCGGTGACAGCATGACCATCGTCCGCGAGCTAAATGGCGCGCGTCGAATGCAGCGAGTGGATTTGCATCACCAGGGGAAACTCAACGAGAACATCTATCCGTACGGAGTTGTCTTGCTGGAAACCGGGAAGAAGGCGCGTGCTTACGTTTCCTGCTGGAATGACTCCTCGGTCGCGGTCATTTCGCTCAACGGCAAGGCCGCCGTGGAGAAATACATTGGCGTGGACCGGCACCCGACCGCGATGCTCTTGAATTCCGAAGGGACGCGGGTGTTTGTCGCCAATTCGAACGCGGACAGCGTTTCCGTCATCGATACGGCCTCCGAGGAAGAGATCGAACGAATTGATGTACGGCTGGCGGAGAATGCCCTGACCGGGTCAAGTCCTGAAGGCGTGGCCCTCAGCGAGGATGAAAAGATGCTTTATGTCGCGAACGCGCACAGCAATGCCGTCGCAGTCGTGGCGCTTTCGGAAAAAGCTCGCGGAGGAAAACCGCAGCCGAAAAAAGAAGACGCAGAGAAATCGAAGATCCTGGGATTCATTCCCACTGGCCAGTACCCTTCCGCTGTGGCAGTGGCGGACGGACGGCTTTTCATCGGAAATGGCAAAGGGACAGGATTCGAACCATCCTCGATGCGCGTGAGCAACAGCGGACTCACGCCAAACCCGCCAAACCCTGCTTTTCCTGCCAACAAGGAGAAAAACCGTCAGGGGGGGCAGTACAGCGGCTCGATTGTCTCGGGAAATATCAGCATGTTGGCGCTGCCCGACGATCCTGCCCTGGCTCGCTATACGCAACAAGCCATGCAAAACGATGGCCTGATGGATTTTGCTCCGCCGAAACTTTTTGCCGGCGAGAGCCCCATCAAGCACGTGGTCTACATCATCAAGGAGAATCGCACCTACGACCAGGTGTTCGGCGACGTGAAAACGTCGGGTGACGGCCACGCTGCCGACGGCGAGCCTGCGTTTACAATATTTGGGAATAGCGACACCGCGCGTCGGCACAATGGCACGGCGCAGACGGTTACGCCCAATCATCACGCGCTCGCGCAGCGGTTTGGCCTCTTCGACCGCTTTTTCGTGAACTCCGAAGCCAGCCCCGACGGGCACAACTGGTCGACGGCGGCATTTTCGACCGACTATGTGGATAAAAGCTTTCGCTGGAACTATTCCGACCGCGGGCGCACGTATGATTTTGAAGGCTACAACCGCCTGCCGGATTATGAGCCGCCCAGCGAATTGCAACTCGACAAGTTCAAAGGCGATGCTTTGGCCGCGTTGACGGATTTGTTGGAAAAGCATCTGCCCTACCGCCAGGGATTCACGGATCTCGGCGAGCCGAAAACCCTTTATCTCTGGGACGCCGCGGCGCGCGCGGGGCTGACCTACCGGAATTACGGCGAATTCGTGACCGTGATTTCTTCAAACGATGTGGAGGCGGCAAAACAGAAACGCCACAAAGAGTATCCGGATATTTCGAAAGCTGTCCGCGACATTCCCAACAAACCTTCTCTCGCGAACCATCACAGCGCGAGCTTTCGCAGTTTCGACGTTACGGCGCCGGACAGCATGACCGTGGATTGCTACAAGGCTGCGCTCGCCGCCCCTCAGACTGCGGACGCCGCGGTGACGCAAGACAATTCGAATGCCAACTGCAAGGGGAATTCCCGGCTGGGCGAGTGGCTCGCGGAGTTTCGCGAGTTCGTGGCGCAGCGTGAAGCAGGCAAACCGGATCCCATGCCGGCGCTTACTGTGATGCGTTTTCCCAATGACCATACGACGGGAATCAAGAAAGGATTTCCGACGCCACAATTCATGGTAGCGGACAACGACTATGCGGTTGGCCGTCTGGTCGAAGCGATTTCCTCCAGCGTGTATTGGAAAGACACGGCGGTTTTTGTGGTGGAGGACGACGCGCAGTCCGGACCGGATCATGTGGATTCACACCGTTCCGTGGGCTTGGCCATCAGCGCTTACAGCAAGCCGGGCGCGCTGATTCACAAATTTCACAATACGGTCAGCATGATTCGAACGATCGAACTACTCCTCGGGATTGCTCCGATGAACCAACTGGACGCTTCCGCCATTCCCATGGACATTTTTCAGGACAAGCCCGATTTGACGCCTTACAAAGCGGTGCTGCCGACCATCGCGGCCGACAATTTGATGACCGGGAAGCCAAAGGACCGGGCCACGGCGGAATGGATGAAAAAGACAATGCAGCAGGATTTTGCCCACGCGGATATGGCCGATCCGCAGACTCTGAATGCCATCATCTGGTTTGCGTGCACGGGAAATGGTTCGAGCGTGCCGCAATCCGCCGCGCTGCCGGCCTATGAGGCCATGCGCCTGGGAATCTCAGTTGTAGAAGAAGTCTCCGCAGGCCGCAAGAAAAAAGACGACGACGATTGAAGAAGGCGAAAAGCCTGCAGGGAGATGCTAAACGGCGGTGACGAAATTTCCGTCTGGCGCCACGTAGCCGTAGGCCATGCGCGGCGTGTTGAACGCGAAGCCGGGATTGCCGTGGCGGTCGAGAAGAATCAGGCCGCCAGTCGCATGCGTGCGTTTAGCGAGCAGATGAACGGCTTCTCGCGCAGCGAGTTGCGCCGAAGAGGGTTCGCAAGACGCGCCGTGCGGAGAATCCACGCAAACGACAGACCGGCGCAGAAAATCGACGGCGGTTTTTGCCATCACGATTTTCATGATTGCTTCGCCGTAGCCGGTGCAGGAGACGCCGCCTGCTTCGGAGTCGGCATAGCAGCCGCAACCAATCAGCGGCGAATCGCCAACGCGTCCCGGGAGCTTGCAGCAGGTGCCGCCCGTGGAAGTGGCGGCAAACAAATTCCCGTTTTGATCGATCGCCACGGCGCCGACGGTTCCCTGTTCGTGTCCACGATGATGCTCGGCGGCATGCTTATCCAGCCTGCACTTGAGCCAAGCCTCGCGCTCGGTTTCGCTGATGAGGTCCTCGGGATTGCACAGCGCGATTCCCTGCTCTCTTGCGAAGCGCTCCGCCCCCTCTGCAACCAACATCATGTGCGGGCAGTTCTCCAGGATTGCTCGAGCGACTCGAATGGGATTCTTCATCCCATGCAGCGTGGAAACCGCACCGGCGTGCAGAGTTGCGCCGTTCATGACGATGGCGTCGCACTCCACGCGGCCGTCAAGATTCAGATGCGAGCCGTAACCCGCGTCGAAAACCGGATCATCTTCCAGAACGATGATCGCGGCCTCGATAGCGTCGAGAGCGTGGCCACCGCGTGAGAGGATGGACCAGCCGGCGGCGAGCGCGCGCTGACAGCCGTTTTTACAAGCGTCGGTAAGTTCTTCAGGAATGTCCCAGGCGCCGCCGTGAACGATCAGAGCAGGTTTCATCGAAACGAGAATCGCAAAGCGAGTTCGATTTGTCCACCGCGGGCGAGAATCAAAGTTCGAAAACGAAGAAGAAGATTTAACACGGAGAACGCAGAGAACTCAGAGGACACTGAGAGTGCAGCGGAACCATCGCGACAGAAAATGACTCAAATATAAAAATCGAGCACGAAGAGCAGCAAGCCTATGAGGAGAAGGACGGCGCCCCCATTAATACTCGTGCGCAAAAACCGCGAGAGAGAATTCAACACATAATTTGGAACTTCTTTGAAGCGGGATTGCGACCGGGGAATGTAGAAAGGGCCGGCAGGCGTGTAGCGTGAAAAGCTGCGGTGGAAGAAGGAAATCT
>Ga0066681_10000245_pt1 | contig 15772 bp, 13 predicted proteins | sample GraSoiAngelo_130_FD_65629 | JGI IMG/M metagenome (GOLD analysis project Ga0066681, IMG submission 65629) | Grasslands soil microbial communities from the Angelo Coastal Reserve, California, USA - 14_0929_02_20cm | ecosystem: Environmental > Terrestrial > Soil > Grasslands | place: USA...
TAGACCATCACCTGATGGAGCGCGTTGCCTCGATGCCTTCCTCTTTGAAGCTCCGCGGCCGAACGAGTAAGTACATTTTCAAAAAGGCGATGGAGCCAATTCTGCCAAGAGAGATCCTGTACCGGCGCAAGCAGGGATTTGCGGTTCCGCTCGACCATTGGTTCCGAAGCGAGTTGCGGGATCTCGCGTATGAATCCCTTTTTCGTAGCGACGAAGGAATCTTCGACATGAAGTTTCTCAAGAAGATCTGGGAACAACACCAGAGCGGCCACTACGACCGATCGTCGCACCTGTGGTCCATTCTGATGTTTAGAAAGTGGCAGGAAACGTTTGCCGCCTAGGAGAAGAGCGTGAGCGGGATTTGCGGAATCTTTGCGCCGGGAAGAGAGGTCGAATCCTCGCTCCTCGAACCGATGCTGTCCGCTCTGGCCCTGGCGGGAGAGGCGGAACGCGATACGACTTCAGGAAATTCCGTTGCGCTGGGCGTTGCCCGGCGCTGGGAATCCCAGGAGGTTGCCACCGTACCTGGCGTGCGCATCGCGGTTGACGCCGATCTATACAACGTCGATGAGCTAAAGTTGAAGCTCGCATCGAAAGGATTTGAATCACGTGAATGGACCGTCGGGCAGTGCTTGGCCCACCTGTATACCATCCACGGCCCGGATTTTCTAAAGCACTTGGACGGGGTCTTTTCGCTTGCCCTCTGGGATGAATCGACCCAGCGCCTCCTGCTGGCAATCGACCGGCTGGGAGTCAAGACTCTATATTGGAGCCGCGAAGGTGAGCGTTTGTTGTTTGCCACCCGCCTGGGCGCAATCAGCGCTGTGCGCATGAGTCCGCTCCAGCTGAATCCGCAGGCTTTGCCGCAGTATCTTCTCTTTTCCGCGATACCCCACCCAATGACGGTATTCCTGGGAGTCGAGAAGCTTCCACCGGCTACCTGCTTGATCTATGAGAAGGGCGAAACGCGACAGAGGCGATATTGGGACCTTGAATACCCGGAGAGCAACAACTTGGACGAAGGACATTGGGCAGACCAGGTTCGGGAGGGGATGCGCACCGCGGTGCATTCGCATCTCTATGGTTGCGAGCCGCGGAAGCTTGGCGCGTATTTGAGTGGTGGCACCGACAGCAGCAGCGTCGTAGCTTTCATGAATGAACGCCACTCGCCGGTGAATACCTTCTCGATTTTTTTCAGTGAAGAAGCCTACAGCGAAGCGAATTTTGCCCGTACAACTGCTCGCCATTTCAACACAAGCCATTCGGAAAAGCAGCTTGGACCGCGCGAAGCCTTTGAAGCGATCCCCAAAATCGCTCAGTACTACGACGAACCTTTTGCCAATTCTTCTTCGTTTGGCGCATATCATTGCGCCGCGCTCGCCCGCGAGGCTGGCATCGAGACTTTGCTAGCAGGCGATGGCGGCGACGAGCTCTTCGCCGGCAACTCCCGCTACTCAGACGATCGGCGTTTTGCTCTCTATGGTTCCATACCGTCCTGGTTGCGGCGAAGCGTCATTGAGCCCGTCGTCCGGCTTTTGCCCGCAAACGATGGCCGCTTGAGTCTGCCCCGGAGATACGTTCGCCGGGCGCTGGTCCCCAATCCGAGGCGCCTGCTTTCCTACAATTTTTTCCTTAGCGTGCGTCCAGAGGATGTGTTCGAGTCGGATTTCCTGAACGAGATCCCGACAGACGATTGGATGCGCGTCGCCGACGCACACTTTCAGTCCGCGCGGGCCAGCAGTGAGCTGAACCGCATTCTGTACATGGATGTCAAAATCATTCTGGCTGATAATGACCTGCGGAAAGTTACGGGGACGGCAGAGCTTAGCGGCATGCGTGTCCGATACCCGCTTCTGGATTACCGGCTCGCTGAACTCTCAGGGCGCATCCCTTCCCAATTGAAGCTCAAGGGTTTCGAAAAGCGGTACATCTTCAAGAAAGCCATGCGATCCATTCTTCCGCGTGAGGTACTCTATAAAAGGAAACATGGTTTCGGCGTGCCGTTGAGCCACTGGCTCTTGAAAGATCCCCAGCTAAATGGCTTGATGCGGGATCTGTTCTCGGATGCACGCACACGCCAGCGCGGTTACTTCCGGCCGTCCTTTTACGATGACCTTTTGCGACTGCATCGCGAAGGAGACACTGGCTTTTACGGGGAAGTCCTCTGGTATTTGTTTGCGCTCGAACTGTGGCATCGGCACCATTTCGACAATCACGCGGGAGTTCACATTGGCAAATAGCCAGATCAACGATGTGACGCAGCTGGATCGTCCGGACGGGACTCTCCATGCCTCGTTAACCGGCCCCGCCGGACTCGACTGGCGAAATGTACTGGCCAACGGCCTGTATCATGTCGGCTTACTGCGACTCATGCAGAAGATTTCGGATCGCGTTGAGGTGGAATTCAGCCCGCAATCTAAATGGCCCCGGTGGCGAAACGCGAACGCACCCAAGTTCGTGATTTTGTGCTACCACCGTGTTGGTCTCGGAGGCATTCCAATCTATTCGGAGCTCCCGCCAGAAGTATTCGAAGCTCAAATGCGCTTCTTGAAAAAGCATTATCGCCTTCTCTCTCTTGAGGAGCTCTGCCGTTGTCTGCAGGAGCCTGACGGATGCGATTCTGGAGTGGCCGTCACCTTTGACGATGGCTACCGGGACGTCTACACAATAGCGTTTCCAATTCTGCGCAAGTATCAGATTCCGACAACGGTTTTCTTGACCGTGGATTCCATCGAGACGGGGCAGGTCGCCTGGTACGACCGCATCTTTCTCATTTTGCGACTTCTCCCACCGGGAATATTCGAAGTGGAGCTCGACCGTGTACGGCGTTTCGAGCTCTCCTCCGTGGACTCTCGGTTTCGCGCAGCCGTAGAGATTATGTCTTGCTTGCGCGCACTTCCTGACGGACGGCGCAAGGAATGCTGCGCCGCTTTGGAAAGGCGGGTAAAGCTTAACCAGAGCGACCTCGCCGACCGCATGTTGAATTGGGAGCAAGTGCAAGCGATGCAGCAAGCGGGTATTGTGTTTGGCTCACACACCGTGAGTCACCCGGTCGTGAGCCGACTGGCGCCAGCGGAAATGGATAGGGAGCTCCGCGAATCGAAGCAAATACTGGAGGCGAGACTTGGGCGTCCGGTGTTGGATTTCGCGTTTCCGTTTGGGCAACTCTCAGATTGCGGGCTTGAAACTAGCTCTGCCATGGTGGTCCGCTGCGGCTATCGCTCCGCGATGACCACCGTGCCCGGCGTTAATGCCCCCGGTGCGAACCCATTTGGTCTCCGTCGTGTCCAAATTGGTGAGGAGCGAAATCTAGCGACATTCGCTCTTCGCCTGAATCAGCTGTTCTTGTTCGCTAAGGATTCTGTTGTCCTCGAACCGGGACCTTCGTTGCGAACTCAGCCCCGGCAGTCTCGGTTTTTCGAAGGCACTCGGGATGCGTGACTATATCGTATTGGCCATTATTTTCGGGGCCGCCCCGATCTGCTTTTTTCGGCCGTACTTTGGAATCCTCATGTGGGTCTGGGTATCTTATTTCAATCCGCACCGATTTGCTTGGGGAATGGCGCATAACTTCCCGGTTGCCATGCTGATCGGCGGAGCTACCCTGGCCGGAATTCCGTTCGCTAAAGGCACGAATCGGAGAGTATTCACCCTCCAGACCATCCTTTTGTTGATGATGTGGGCCTGGTACGGTGTTACGACTCTCCATGTCGCTAACGATCCGATCTTGGTTCACCACTTGGATAGCAGCGAATTCGAGCTAATACGAATCAGCAAGATCCTGCTTATGTCTTTTCTGATGATTTGGCTGGTTAATTCAAAGGAAAGGCTGCGGAATCTATTCTTGGTAACTGCTTTCAGCTTTGGGTTATTTGCCGTCAAAGGCGCACTCTTTGTTTGGAATACAAGCGGTCAATCTCGCGTATATGGTCCTCCGGATTCCTTTATCGAAGACAACAACGCTCTCGGTTTGGCTTTGAACATGTCGCTGCCTATGTTTTACTTCTTGGCGCGCAACGAATCGAAAAAATGGGTTCGCCTGGTTTTGCATTTGATGTTCTTCTGCGGGATTATTGCGGTTATTCTGACCTACTCCCGGGGCGCCTTGCTTGGCCTCGGCGTAGTGCTCTTAAGCCTAGCCCTCAAGTCCAAGCAGAAAGTTTTGGCGGGGTTTTTTCTGGTCGCGTGCGCATGGACGGTCTTGACGTTTGCCCCTGCCGCATGGATGGACCGTATGGGCAACTTCTTCCACGGCAACCTGGACAGTTCAGCCGAACTTCGGTTGAATGCGTGGCGATTTGCGATTGAGCTAACCAAGGAATACCCCATCACCGGGGGGGGGCTGCAGACATTTACCGTTGAGTTATACCGCCGTTTTACGCCGCAACTGGAATTTGCCGGAGCTCACAGCATTTATTTTCAGACACTTGGAGAACATGGTTTCGTTGGATTGGGACTCCTGTTACTTCTGCTCGGGTCATCATTGGCTAGTCTCTTGAGCCTCCGCAGGCGCGCGCGCGCCTCACCTTCGACGGAGTGGATCGTTCCTTACACACATATGTTGGAAGTCAGCTTACTCGCTTACATGATTAGTGGGGCTTTCTTGGAGCTTGCCTACTTTGATCTTTTCTATCAGATCATCGCTTCAGTCATAGTCCTGAAAATCCTTTATTGGCAGGAAACTGCCCATGCTTACGAGGCGCAAGCGGAAGTGGATGTCAGCTCCGAACCTGCGCACGTCGAATTGGTGAAGGCTTGAAAGTGGTTTTCCCAAGCGGAGGTGCCCATCTATGCGAGCAAACTGGTCAGTGAATGCTGGGGCGGTCATGGTTGCAGTTACCCGAGCTATCGGTCATCCAAAGATCCTATTCTGCGGCCTTCTCACATTCTTGATTTTTGTGCTTCCGACGTTGGCCTTTGCACAAGACTGGAACTGGACCAGGGAGGACGTTGCGGACAAGTCTGGAAGATCAATGTCTCTGGCGAGCGACGCGGACGGGAACGTGCACATGAGCTACGGGTCCGATGAGGGGCTGAAGTACGGGTTCCGACCTGTCGGCGACAAATCCCGCTGGTTCACCATGCCTCTGGGCGGTGGAGTTGCCTACACCAGTCTTTCGTTGGACAGCCATGGCAACCCTCACATCTGCTCGACCTACTTGTCTCTTCCTCTTCGCTACGCACATTACGATGGGGAGCGGTGGAGTATCCAGGAGATTGCGCCTGAGGACAACACGTCGGTTCAACTCGCCTGTGGCGTAGCGGTTTCCCCTGATGGCACTCCCCACCTTTCCTGGTATAGGATTCCCAGCAACGAAGCCGACTATAAGCACATCCGATACGCGGTTCTTAAAGATGGTCTGTGGTTGATGCGCACGCTCGACTTCGACATGCAAACGGGCAAATGGCATACCATGATCGTGGATCCCCAGGGAAACCCGGCCGTCAGCTATGACGCGTTTGTGAAAGGACTCCTGAAGCTTGCTCGCTGGGAGGGCAAGGATTGGAGTTTTCGCATTGTGGATTCGCGGGGAGCACATGGACCGGATTACAACCTCGGGATGGGGAGTTCCTTGGCGTTTGACTCCCACGGCAACGTACATATTACCTACTACAGCAGTACGGAAATGCGCCACGCTTGGCAAGATGGTCAAAGCTGGAAAGTTGAAACCGTGGATAAAATCACGCCATCGGGTGGTTTCCTCGAGTATCGCAGTTCTATCGTCTTCGACAGGGATGGATTCCTGCACATCAGCTACGAGGACAGAGGTATGGCGAAGCATGCCTTTTGGGACGGCAGGCAGTGGCACGTCCAAGTAATCGCGCCAAGCGGAACAACACCTTCTCGGTTCAGCGCCATGACCATCGATCTCAAGCATAATATTCTCTATTTTGCTTATCAGGACGCGGCTGATGGCTCCCTGAGAGTAGCCGTGGGGCGACTCAACTCCGGGCAGTCTCAAACGGCCATGAGCGAGAAAAAAGCTGACAAGAACTAAACTGGAAGTCTCGGTGCGCCTGAACACGTGTAGCAATCAGGGCGACAGCGGAGGCGACAAAGCTGTAGGGCTGCTGAAGCTTCACACATAGAAGGTTACGCTGGCGACTGGACGAATCTGTAGGCCGTGACAAGGCGAACGCTGAGCAGGTCTCGAAAAGGACGATTGCGGGTCGTTCTATTTCAGCGCCTAGTGCGTGCCCGGCAAGTTCCAAGAACAAGGCCACGAGATTTGCGCTCCAACAACCTCCGAACCTCCCGCCTTATGGATTTTGATGAACGGACTCGAATCGCTTGCTCGGCTTGTCCGGTGGCGGAAGACTGCTAACCAATGACGTCAATGTTTCGCTGAGATCACTTCCCACAGAATTCCAACTGTAGTTCCTCTCGACAAGTTGCCGCGCGAGTCTACCCAAATCTTCTCGTCTTGCCTGACTGCGAAGTAACGCGACTACCTGGCGTGCAAAATCTTCAGCCGTGTCGGCAAGAAGAATATTCTCGCCGGGTGCGACAGGCAGCCCCTCAGCGCCGATGGACGTAGAAACTATCGCTTTGCCCATTGCCATGGCCTCGAAGATCTTGAGCCGCGTTCCACCGCCAACGAGTAGTGGCACGACATATACGCTCGCCTTGGCCATATAGGGGCGAATATCGGCAACGGTGCCAGTGAGCCTCACACCGGAAATGTTTTTCGCTAGTCTTTCTAAACGGGACGAGGGTCGACGTCCAACCACCCACAGTTTCGCATCGGACACGTGCTGGCGAATTATCGGCAGTACCTTATCCATGAAGTAGACGATCCCATCTTCATTGGCCAGCCAGTCCATGGATCCGGTGAACACCAGCGCATCGCGCTCCTCTAGCTCCGGCTTCGGCCGGAAGTAGTCGACGTCCACTCCGGTCGGAACTACGGAGATCTTGGAGCGATCGACAAAACCTGCAAAGAAATCCCGGTCAGGCTCGGACACGGCCAAAACATGATCGGAACGCCTCAGATAATCCCGCTCCATTCTCCGCATGGTCAGAAACTCCCGATAACACGCTGCTTTCCAGATGGGATTGCGGGCGATGCGAAAGTGACGTTCCCAGATTTGTGCCTCGATGTTGTGCGTGAAAATGACCTTTGGCTTTGGGAAGTCCCATGGGATAACACCAGCAGTGAGAAGGAAATCGCACACAATGAGATCGTAAGATTCTTGCTTCAGGTGCTCCCGCAGCTGGCGGGCCACATGGGATTGGCAATATTTTGCGACTGAATATGGCCGGGAAGAAAGAAGATTTTTGGCGTAGGCAGCGTATTCAGCAGGACTGCCCTGCCGGGGGACCTCCAGTGGCACGCATAGCACGCGAGAAAACACGTTCCTCAATTCGGCGTGTGGGTCGTTTGGAACTGGCTGGTAGAACGTGAACAGCGACACCTCATGGACTTGCGCCAAGATCTTAGCGAGTTGGAAGCTACGAATCCTCCCGCCATGGTCGAGAGGTACCAAGCCGCCGGACTTTACCCAAAGAATTTTCACGGCTCCGATTACCAGCACACGCCCATATAACTCTCTGGCCCATCATACCGCCGGTCCTTCTCTATGTTTACAAGGTCAATGACGATCTGTCCCGGTTTCAGCATCGAACCCAGCACAGCCTTGTCTACCGATTTCGTGCCGACGACGACGACCTCGGCGTGATTTACGGCATGATGCAGGTCGGTCGTGAGAAGGGAACCGATGTGCGGAATAAATTCCTCAATGAACTGCCGGTTCGAGCCAATCAAGCGCCCGAGCGAGACATTTTCATCCCAAATCTGAAGGTGGCAACCTTCTCCCAATAATCGTTTCGCAAGATGGACGAGCGGACTTTCACGCAGATCGTCTGTTCCCGGCTTGAAACTGAGTCCAAGTATTCCGATTTTGCGCTTGTTTGTGTGTAACACCGCTTGCAAAGTCCGTTCGATATGCTCGACATTGCTCGGGAGGAGCGATTCGAGGAGCGGCAAACGAAGATCCAACTCCTTTGCCCTATAATTGAGTGCCCGGAGATCTTTGGGAAGGCAGGAGCCTCCAAACGCGAACCCTGGTTTGAGATAGGCCGGCGAGATGTTCAGCCTGGTATCTGATGTAAAGATTCTGGCAGCCAGTTCCGTATCCACCGCCAATTCTTTGCAGAGCGTCCCTACTTCATTAGCGAAACCCACTTTGAGCGCATGAAATGCGTTACATACGTACTTGACCATTTCAGCGGTATTCGCGCTAGTCTCAAAATGCGGGCCTGGTGCCCACTGGAACAGTTCTCGCAGCGGCCCGATCTGCTCGATGTGCGGCGATCCGAGGATCGTGAAAGGTGGCTCGAAGAAGTCTCTTACCGCGCTGCCCTCGCGCAGAAATTCAGGTACAAAGCAAACCCCAAAGTCTCGGCCCGCCTTTTTGCCGCTGTATGCTTCGATCTTTGGTAGCACCACGGACTCGGTGGTGCCTGGAAGCACGGTGCTGCGCATAAGGACCAAGTGGAAGCTCTGTTTTTGCTTGAGCGCTTCGCCAATCTGCCCGCAGACATGCTCAATGCCCGATAGATCTAATTTTCCGTTCCGTTGACTTGGCGTGCCAACAGAGATGAAAGATATCTCCGTGTCCATAACAGCTTTACGTGCATCGGTCGTCGCATGCAGGCGACAGGCTTTGTGACTGGACGTAACGATCTCTTCCAGGCCCGGCTCCAAAATCGGACTGCGCCCAGAGTTCAACATCTCCACTTTGTCGCGGTTGACATCCACGCCAAGCACGTGGTTTCCCAAATGGGCAAAACAGGCGGCCGTCACGGAGCCTACGTAGCCCAATCCAAAGACGCTGATTACCTGTGTCATTGATGATCCATTCTGGCGCAAAAAAAATAGGTTTAAGACTACTGAGCAATCGTCGTGCCAAGTAGGCAGCTCAAGCGCCTGACAACGACTCTAAGTATTGTTGTTTCAACAACTTACGATGTATCAGGTGGTATCCGAATCTTGAGATGTTTGGCTCTGGATGCGAAGGAAATATCGTTCCTATGTTCGCGGGTTTCTTTCTTCAAACCCTTGCCAGATTCGCTGACCGCCCCCCTGAAGTCAGGCGCCTCAAAAGAGTCGATAACGTCCGGATGTAGAGTTTTGTCGGCAAAATCAGCCGAGCTTCCCATCGGTTGCACGCTCCTAGGCCAAATAGCACTGTCGACTTTTGGCGGCCTATAAGGTAAACATTAACGGCCGGGCTGTTCCGTCGATTTAGCCTCGGTGCATTGCGGCGTGGCGAGTGTGATCCTCGGAGTGATAGACGCATGCCCTATCTCGTTGGGGTCTGGGCCCCGAAATCCTCGAAAGAACAAATCCACAAAATCCTCTCTCGACAGCTGCTTCGTGGCCGAATGCCTGAAGTCGCCTATAAAGATTACACCATCTCGGCCGACTCGGGGTTCGGCGCAGCCCTGATGGACTCCGGAATTCTCGAAAACAAGCCCCAGCCTGCGCAAACAGCCGACGGCAGAATGTCGTTGTTGCTTGATGGAGAGTTGTATAACGCAGAAGACTTGAAGCGTCATTTTCGAGCAAGCCTTCCGACCGAAGCCATGTCCACGCCGGAGCTTTGCTTGCACCTGATTGTAGCGCAAGGGGCGGACGTTGCACGTCTGTTTAACGGCTTGTTTTGCTTAGTGATCTACGATCGGATCGAACGTCGACTTACTCTGATTTCTGATCGTTACGCGTTTCGTCCGCTCTTTCTTAAACAGAATAACGATTGCATCCTGTTCGGATCGGAGCTAAAGGCCATTGCCGCGGCGGATCCCGATATCCGTCAAATCGACGAGCTCGGTACTCTGGAGCTGTTCAGCTATGGCGCCTGCTTTCGGGAGCGCACGTGGATGCAAGGCTATACGCGCATGGAACCGGCAACCATTCTAACGGCCGAGCCAGGAGGCGTTCGCGTCCGAAAATACTGGACATATAAGTACCAGGAGAATGCGCCAAAGCTCGATCAGCCAACTTACTTCACCGTTTTCGGCACGCTCCTTGATCGCGCCGTCGAGAGGTGCATGCAGGGCACGCATCGAATCGGAATTCTTTTGAGTGGCGGCTACGACAGTCGGTCCGTAGCTGCTTCCATTCGTAAGCATCACTTGCCGATTGCCGCCTTCACTTTCGGTCACACAGAGTCCCGCGACGTGCGTTTTGCTGCAATGCTCGCCAAGCGAATTGGACTCGACCACGCAGCGCTGACCGATCGCGGGTCTTACTTGTATCGTAATTGCCCGTCGATTGTCTGGCGCACCGAAGGAATGCTTCCATTCGCAAACACGACGTCGATTCGCTTCCATAGCGTGATGAAGGAAAAGATGGATATTTTCCTCACCGGTGTTCTGGCTGAATTCGGAGGTTCCCATACCTGGCCGCAGCTTTTGCTGACGCGGTCACGCACGGCAACCATTGATGCAATTTTTGATCGTATTCTGGGAGCTCGCGTCGCGGCAGTCCGGAGGATTCTAGAACCAGCCTTTTTCGAACGAACAATCGAGGCTTTGCGCGCCCGTTTTCGAGAGAGCTTTTCGAATGTCGAGAACGATCACCCTTTAAATGTGGCCGATTGTTGGAACGTGATCAATCTCCAACCGCGCTCGACCTACCACGCTCCCAGCATCGACCGTCCCCGATTTGAGGCGCGCGCCCCACATATGGATGCGGAGTTGGTAGACTTTCTGCTGACGATTCCTCCCTACGCCCGGTTGGAACAGCGCGTCTACAAAAAGATGATCGCCTATCGCTACCCGGAGATTCGTGATGTTCCTTGCACGAACAGCGGAAAGCCCATTGATCCACACTTTGTCGCCGAGTACACAAAAATGCTGCTTGCCTATGCCCGCACGAAAATGGTCGGGCGAGTGCGCTCACTCCTGGGCAGTCCCGTTCCGCTTGGGCGAGAATTTCGGCATTTGGATGATGATTTTCGCGCGGAGCCGGAACTTATCGAAAAGGTCCTCCGACCCCTTTTGCAGCGCGGAGTTTACCCGCCATCGATCTTCAACTCCCGTGCGATTGAGCAAGTCGTGGAGGAACACTACCGCAAGAACGCGCGGCATGAGGCCGTTCTCTCCCTGCTGATCTCCTGGGGTGTAGCCGTGAATTACTTTCTTCACGACAACTTCTCAGACGTGCCTGAGAGTGTCTATCGGCCCTAGTCCCCGCCCGGGCACAGTCGAGCCATTGGATTTGCGCGCCTAAATCGGCTACTATCTCCATCCTTGACAATGAGTTACAATGCATGTCGAGTTTTATCCGTGCCATAAGGCAGGCTGCGTGCGAGTGATCGAATGACATGAAAAACGGTCTCTCCTTCGATCTTGAAGACTACATGCACGTCACTGCTTTCGCCGACCACCTGAGCGCGGACGACTGGAGTTCCTGCGTTAGTCGACTCGAACATAATACGGACAAGTTGCTGACCATCCTCGACTCCTCGGCATGCCATGCAACCTTCTTCATTCTCGGTTGGGTGGCGGACAAGTACCCCCACGTGATCAGGCGCATTGCCGATTCAGGACACGAGATTGCGTGTCATAGTTTGCGCCATCGCTTGGTCTATGAGATGACTCCGGCTGATTTTCGCGAAGACAGTCGAGTTGCCAAAAGTCTGTTGGAGGACATTACCGGCAAGACGATTTGCGGCTACAGAGCGCCTAGTTTTTCGATCACCAAGGAGTCGTGGTGGGCTTTTGAAATTCTTTGTGAATTGGGTTTTAGCTACGACTCCAGCGTTTTTCCAGTGAAGCATCCGAACTACGGGATGATCGAAGCTTCGAGGTTCCCGTTCGTGGTGCATTCCTCCTCAGGTTCCCTCGTTGAGTTTCCTCTTCCGACACTCCAGCTCGGGCGTCGCCGTGCGCCGATCGGGGGAGGAGCGTATCTGAGATTGCTGCCGTATGTATACACCCGCTGGGGGATTAGACACATCAATGAACGCGAGTTATGCCCGGTCTGCGTATACCTGCATCCGTGGGAGCTCGACGCAGATCAGCCTCGCTTGCGGGCAAGTCTTTCTGCGCGTTTGCGGCACTACCTGGGCTTGCGTCGTACCGAGTCGAAATTTCGGAATCTACTTAGAGATTTCGAGTTTTCTACGCTTGAGGTTCTGGTCGAAGAATGGCGCGAGGCAGAGGGTCGCGAAGCATCGAGTTTGCAGTTGTCGTCGACGACTGGAAGACCCTGAGAAAAATCTCAAGGGGGGCACACTTTCGTGAGGGAACTCAGATATTGTTCTACCTCCGTTGCAACCACCTCCCATGTTCGCGATCGCGCATATCGCACCAATATCTCACGGTCCCATTTGCGCTCTAGAGCTGAGGCGATACCATGCGCGATGGAGTGTAGGTTTTCGGCAACCAGAGTGCCAAGGTCCGACGAGACGATTATTTCAGGGATTCCCCCTACTCGGGTAGCAACCATAGGCGTTCCGCAGGCCAAAGATTCCATCACAACGTTGGGCCAGCCTTCTCTCGCGCTTACGAGGCAACTGACGTCGGCAGCGCTGAACCAGCGATAGAGCTCCGTGTTGGGCCTTTCTCCCAACAAGAATACCCGCTCCTCCGTGTGCGTGCTCCGTCGCAGAGCCTCCAACTCCGATCGCAATGGTCCGTCACCGATGATGTAGGCCTTGAGTTCCGGCACTTGTTTCGCGAGCTGCGCCACGGCTTCGATCAATAATTCGTGCCTTTTCGCCGGAACCAGCGAGCCCACCGATACGATGACCGCACCGGTGATCGGTATTCCGAGGCTCCGTCTCGCCTCGCTGCGGTCCATGGGCTCGAACCGTTCCATATCGACCCCGTTTGGAATTACGCGAATCTTATCGGGAGCAGCACCTAACAGGACCATTTGATCCTTCAGGGCCGAAGAGACTGCTACCAATCCCTTGGCCTGCTGCAGAGTCCAGCGGATCAGAGGACGTATCAATGCGAACGAAGGGAAGACGTTGATATCAGTGCCCCGAGCTGAAATAACCACAGGGATCTTCAAAATCTTGCCAAGCAACACGGCTGCGAATCCATCGGGATAGACGTAGTGTGCATCTATGAAATCGAAAGTGAACCGCCGATGAAGCCTGCGCCCAGTATTCAGGGCTCCCAAGAACATTAGAGCTCCATGGAGGGGCATCGAAATCTTTGGCAAAAATGCGTATCTGGGGTGCCACACCGCAAGATTTTCTGCTGTCTCCCTTTGCGGGATTCCACGGTAAATCCGCCAGTGCTTGCCGGCCAGCCAGCTGGGACAATAGGGGACAGGGGCAATTACCTCCACGCTGGTGTCCGGCAATTGAGCGACGTGCTGCACGCGTTGGCGAATGAATACGCCCAATTCCGGTCGCGCTGAGTTTGGGAAAAGACTCGTAAAGGTCAAGATTTTCATCAAAGCGTGCTTCCAGTCTAGAACGGGTTCTCCGCTTGCTCAATCATGACTCGATCGGCCGGTGTCTCCTGCGATATTCCGATCGCAGGGCGTTCGTTCGCCAAAGGCGTTGTTAACCAGGAACGGCCCGCTGTAGGGCCAATCCGCGTCGGATCCCGGCGCCCGCTCGTCTCCAGCTAAATGCAAATGATTGAATCTGCAGACCCATGATCGTGCTAACGTAGCTCAGTTTTTGCAATCCGATCTGCCAAAGGGACCCCCACATTCGTTAATGATGGTCTCGGAAGTAATGGTGCATCCGTGGTTGACAAGCCCTCTCGCGCGGCAGTGTCATTGGCTCCCACACCGACGACGGAGCGAATTCCGATTCTTGATGTGGTTAGGGGTTTTGCGATCTTCGGCATCCTGCTCGTCAACTTGAATACCTTCACCTATCACCGTTCTTATGAGCACGCCACTGGTTGGACCTTGTTGTCTAAGTTCCTCAATCGTGGTGCGGAGCAGCTCATCGCTCAATTCGGATCAGGGAAATTTATCACCCTGTTTTCCTTTCTCTTTGGATTGGGATTTGCTCTGCAGCTAGTCCGGGTTGAAGCGCGAGGTCTTTCCATCGTCAGAATCTACTGTCGCCGGCTGATTGTCTTGCTTGCGATCGGCCTGATTCACGCTTTTCTTATTTGGGAAGGCGACATATTGGTGTATTACGCGTCGACCGGCTTTTTGCTCCTCTTCTTCCGTGATTTTAAACCGAGGACGCTATTAGCCTGCGCTGCGCTTTTTTATCTATTGCCCCTAGTGAAATGGGAAGTGACACTATATCAACATGTTCGGAAGACGCCGTCCTCCCAAGTAGGCCAAAGCCTTCCGTCCCAAATCGGTCAAGAGAACGATATCGAGCAAGATGAGATCAACCGAAGGGTCTTCCGCCATGGAAGTTTCAGGGAAATCGAGAGCCGGCGAATTCACAATGTACTTGTCTTCTATAGTGAAGCCTTGCAGGAAGCTCCGAGGCGACTCGCCTTATTTCTCCTGGGGCTGTATGCAGGGAAGCGCCAAGTATTCAGAGACATCCGAAGCAACGCTGTCTTTTTTTGGCGCTTGGGATCGGTAGGACTGGTGGTCGGCCTCATCGGCAATATCGGACTCTATATTCTGTATAATCCGCTCCCCATTTGGACAAGTCTCTTAAAACCAGTCACAGCTGTAATGGGCATTTTCGGATGGGCGGCAGTCTATGTCTCAGCGTTGGTGCATTTGATCGAAAAAGAAGCTTGGAGACAGTGGCTATTGCCCATAGCGGAAGTAGGGCGTGCCGCTTTGAGCAACTATTTGCTGCAGTCACTTTTCTTTGTAACCATTTTCTACAGTTATGGCTTGGGGCTCTTCGGAAAAATTGAGCCCGCCGTAGGCGTCTGTTTGAGGATGCTGATTTATGTTTTTGAGCTCTTTGTTACGAAGTGGTGGCTGAAGCGTTTTCGATTCGGTCCAGTAGAATGGATGTGGAGAACCCTAACCTACGGCACTCATCAGCCCGTGAGATTGTAGACAGCGGATTATGCGTGTCTGTCACAGCAAGCTCGATCCGTTCATGCCGCATTGGGAAGAACGGACGCGCGCCGGTGTGTGGAACCTACGAGCGCTGCTGCGAGAACTGCGCGAGTGGAAACGAGGAGTTGAGACCGCCAGGCAAGCAAGCGCAAGGGAACTGAGGCCATCTGAGGACGGGAAGGCCAAGAGCGGAGATTCTGGGCCTTCACCTTCACCTTGCGGCCGAAGGATGATGACGGAAGTGACGCTGGACGAAAAGATGGGAACGCAGCAGTGGATGCACGAAGAGGCCTTCGTCAGTTGTGGCGGCAGGAGACGGCTGACTCAACTCAAACGACCATGTCCAACGGGACGGATAGGGCCCTAACCCTAGGAAAAAAGGGCCCTTCCTATGATCCCCGCCTTTTCCTCCCAGGGGAACTTGTGAAGAAAAATGCCTTCGATGGGAAATCTATCGGAGAAGCGCTCCTTTTGTGAAAGAACAGATTTCTACTATCTCCTTTGTATCCAGTTACTTACGCCGCCGGTCGAAGGAGTTCGTTGCTCCTTCATGGCAGCCTTCTTGCTTCAATTAACGACTACATGCGCTGCCCGGCCTACTCTCTAGATATGTATGCGGCGGCGCGCCTTCACGCATAGGAGCTCCATTGATGCGGATCCTGGTAACCGGCCATCGGGGATACATTGGTACCCGGACGGCTCCCTTTCTCGCGGACGCTGGACATGAGGTCGTAGGGGCTGACAGCGACTTGCTTGAGCCATCCACGTTTGGCACAGCTCCACGAGGATTTCCGTCGCTTCACAAG
>Ga0066681_10000248_pt1 | contig 15724 bp, 11 predicted proteins | sample GraSoiAngelo_130_FD_65629 | JGI IMG/M metagenome (GOLD analysis project Ga0066681, IMG submission 65629) | Grasslands soil microbial communities from the Angelo Coastal Reserve, California, USA - 14_0929_02_20cm | ecosystem: Environmental > Terrestrial > Soil > Grasslands | place: USA...
TATGATCACCGCTCGAAGGATCGAACGCCAGGGGATTTCGGTAGCAATAGAGCGTTCCATCCAGGGACATTCCCGAGTTGATCCCGTTGTATAGGGCGCGCTCGATGACATCGGTATATTTTGCCTCTCCGGTTGCCGCGAGCATGCGCCAGTTCCACATCATGTTTCCTATGGCTGCGCAACTCTCGCCGTAGGCCGTGAAGTTCGGGAGTTCATACGCATCGCCAAAAGCTTCACCATCGCTGCGCGCACCAACTCCGCCCGTCACGTACATTTGGTGGTTCACTAGGTCATCCCAAAGCGTGTTGAGCGTTTTCCAGTACGCTTGATCGCCGGTTTCGAGATAGTAGTCTGTCGCGCCACAGCATGCGTACATCGCACGCACGGCATGTCCCTCAAGGTGCATGCGAGAAGTGAACGGTATTCCACAAAAGTGGTACACGTACCCATGGCGCGGCACTTTGATTCGTTCATCGCCCTGAAGAATATAACCGGCCAGTTCGAGGTGACGCTTATCCCCAGTTGTTCGATAAAGTTCAATAAGCGCGAGTTCGATTTCGGGATGGCCAGAAAAGATCGGTTTTTTCTCCGGTCCAGGACCAAAGTCGGGAAGCAGAAAACCATCGACAAAGTGAATCCCGGCGTCCATCAGAGCGCGATCGCCTGTGGCGCGGTAATAGGCAATGGCACCCTGTAGAAAATGGCCCATGTTGTACAACTCGTGGCCCCATCGTTGAACTTCGGGTGTCATGCGGTCCTTGGCACGATCTCCCACGTAATATGTGTTCAGATATCCGCTGGGCTCTTGGACGGCGACGATTTCGTTGATGAGTTTGTCCGTGTTCGCGCGCAGATCAGGACGGTCACCAGACTGAAGGGCAAAGCCCGCCGCTTCCGTCCATTTGTAAACATCGGAATCCGAAAAGACCGGTCCACGCTGAGGAGCGTTGCTCTTGCCTGCCAATCGCAGGAAATTATCCATACGGCCATTGGCTTCGAGCAATTTTTCCATCGACGGGACGCTCTTCTCTACGTTGGTCTGGCGTCGCGCTCCCCAGAACCCGGATGCGATGGTGACGGCGTGTACCGGAACGTTTCGCAACTTTGCGTAAGGAGACTTAGCAAGGTTCAATACACCTTGATCCTTCCATTCATTGCTCATGGCGGAACTCGGAGCGGTAGAGAGAGGCGTCGGATTATTTCCGAAGAATCCTGCCAATTTCCCAAACGGTAACGAGGCCACCGTTGCGGCGGAAACAGCGGAACTCACAAATTCCCGGCGTGAAATCTCAGGGCGCTTTGTCATAACAACCTCCCGGCGGCGCTATGGACTTTGTAAGAATCTGAGCGAATCAAACCAATGCCCGATCCTTTTCAGCTAATGGTGCTCAGCTTACTCCTCTCGCCAAATGATAATAGACATCGTTCCATTTCAGCTCATTGATGAAATTTGTGATCTTGGTATCACGGTCGATGACCAAGCATTCCATTCCCGAGATCTCTGCGAAATCTCGAAGATGTTCAATCGTCAAAGTCTGGCTGAGGCCTGTGTGATGCGACCCTCCCGCAAGGATCCACGCCGTAGCTGCTGTCTTGAGGTTGGGCTCGGGTGTCCAGATGGCTCTGGCGACCGGTAGCTTAGGCAGAGGTTCCCTCGGTTGCACCAGGCTCACTTGATTCGCGACAAGACGAAACCGGTTGCCCATGTCAATGATGGAAGCATTCACGGCGCGCCCAACAGAAGCGGTAAACACGAGCCGGACCGGGTCCCCTTTGCCGCCGATGGAGAGAGGATGAATTTCGGCGGAAGGCTTGTCGCCGGTGATTGAGGGACATATTTCCAGCATGTGCGCGCCTAAAACTTGGCCGCCGTCTTTCAGGTGATAGGTGTAATCTTCCATGAAAGATGTGCCGCCCTTCAAACCGTGACTCATAACTTTCATCGCTCTTACAAGGGCGGCAGTCTTCCAATCACCCTCTGCGGCGAACCCATATCCATCCGCCATCAGGCGCTGGACGGCGATTCCTGGAAGTTGCGTCAGACCGTGCAGGTCTTCAAATGTATCCGTAAAGGCCCTTGCCCCTGTATCGGCGAGAAAGTGTCGCAAACCAATCTCAATCCTTGCCGCCTCCTGTAGCGCCTTTCGCTGGCAGCCATTAGGGCGCAGCGGCTCCGCGACGGTGTATGTTTCATCATATTCAGCCGTCAGCTTCTCGACTTCCCCCTCGGTTACCTGGTGCATGCGTTCCATCAACTCACCGATGCCATATCCGTTGACGGAGTAGCGCAGTTTGATCTGCGCAGCGACTTTGTCACCTTCGGTCACTGCCACGTTGCGCATGTTGTCGCCGAGGCGAGCAATCTTCAACTGTTGAGCGTCATGCCAGGCGCAGGCCGCCCGCGTCCACGCCTCAATTTCCGAGTGAACATTTGCATCGCGCCAGGAACCGACGACAACCTTGCGCGAAAGACGCATTCGGGAAGCAATGAACCCGAATTCCCTGTCGCCATGAGCTGACTGATTCAGGTTCATGAAATCCATGTCAATGGTCGCCCAAGGCAGCTCTTCGTTGAATTGTGTGTGCAGGTGGAGGTAGGGCTTCGCGAGCGATCGGAGGCCGCCGATCCACATGCGGGCAGGCGAAAAAGTATGCATCCAGGTGATCAGCCCTACACAATTCGGCGAACTGTTCGCATCCAGGCAGAGCCGCTCAATGGACTCGCCGTCTGTTACCACTGGTTTCGTAACGATCTTTACAGGAATACGGGACGACGCGGACAGTGCGGCACCCATGCTCGCCGAGTGCAGTTCGACCAATTTCAGCGCGTCTTGCCCATAGAGGTGCTGGCTGCCGGTGACAAACCAAGCCTCCAGACCCGGAAGATCAGTCATACTCTAGCCTTCACCACTGCCCGAGGTGCTGCCTGCATGCTTAGACATGCCAGACGGAGACAACGGACAAGAATGCAATCGCTTGCACTTCCTGACGAATACCTCCGCGCAGCTATGCCACCGAAGTAAGGAGTCGCGCATGCAAGCCATTTCTGCAAACGCTTTCATTTGGCGCTGGTATAGCATTACTGCTTTCTACTTGTCAATCAAGAGTGGCGGGGTATCGCACGGTCTTGGCTTAGCAGGACAAGCAGTGGGAGTTAGCCATGCGAACGCAGGTGCTCGACAAGCGAGCTCCTCATGGGCCCGACGGATCCAGTCAGCTTGCTGTTTGTTCGCGCCTGGCCATCGGTATCATGCGTCCTTTTCGGATGGCGTATTCCACGGAGCCCCAGCGGATGCGGTTTGAACCAAAACTTGCCAACCAAACCACGAAGTAAATCGCATCGCGAGCCGGCACGAGCCACAGATTCCGCTTCAGAACTTCGTCACCCACGCCCCACACGCCTACCGTCCAGGCCATCGCCAATCGCAGGACCACATAGGCTGCGAAATATGCGCCACCGATCCATGTCGTTGGTGCGCACGCAGCCGCAAGCAAAGTCCATGGCAGCCCTTGCGTAAAGAGCAGTCCCAAATACGAAAATGGCCTGCACGACCGCACGGTGCGGGCCCAGCGTAATTGATGCTCCCAAAAGCTCCGAAGAGTCTGCGCCGGATACATGGTCGAAACAGGGTCTTGCGAGAGAACGATTTCTCCACCCGCCTTGCTGATCCCCATGCCGAGTTCATAATCATCCGCCAGCACATCAGCGATGGATTCGAAACCTCCCATTTTCTGCACCCATTCTTTCCTCGTGGCGACGGAGCCCCCCAAAGTGAAGCGGATTCCTTCCTTCCATCGGGCCATCAGCACTCCGGCAAAAAAATCGCTGGCAGCGCCCACGGCTTCGAGCTTGGCGCCAAAGTTGTCTTGAGCAACCGCGCGATAGAACGAAGTCACTGCTCCAATTCTTTTCTCGCGTAACGGCGCGATGATCTCGCGGAGATAGTTGCGCCCGACGCGAACATCTCCGTCCGTCAGTACGAGCACGTCGTGCCGCGCCTCCTGGGTCAGCATCGCCAGCTTATTCACCTTGCGATTCGCGCCCAGGTCGTCCGCGCTGGTGAACAAGCGAATTCGCCGCTGAGGAAATTCGCCCATGATTTGGTGGATTAGCGGCACGGCGGGATCACTCTCATCATTCACAGCAAACAGAATTTCGTACTCCGGATAGTCCAGCCTGCAGAAACTCGTGAAGTTCTCGTAAGAGCCAAAGTCCACGCCCCGCACGGGCTTGAGCAAGCTCGCCGGAGGGTTGTACTCCGCACGGATCGGTCCCTGCTTCCCTCCGAAGAAGCGCAATGCCGCAAAAATCGCCAGAAGGTAATAAACGAACGGAGCCGCGGCCGCAAGCAGTACGACTTCACGCCAAAGAGCGTAGTGCCAGATCATGAAAGCCGGACCGCCATCATGGAGAGTTCTCCGGATTTCCGCTTAACCCGCCGCTACGAGTGCAACACCCACGCAAACGAGGATAACTCCTGCCCACCGCGCGGTGTTTACGTCTTCGCCCAGAATGAACTTTGCGCCAAACGTTCCCGCGACATAGCTGAGCGCGGATGCTGGAATCACCAGGCTGATCGGCTCCCAGGAAAGCAAAAGGAGCAGCGCATAGAACGACAGTGCCATCAGCGGAACGCCGGTCCAAAACCAGCCGTTACGCACGGCACGCCCCAAAAACTGCAATACTTCTCGAGGTCGCAGCCGCGCTGGCTCCCCGGCGGACTTCATTCCGTGGGTAATGGCGATTTCGCCCCCCGTGCTTCCCAGGATCAGAATCGCGAGCCCCACAATAACCCGCATCAGGCCACCGCCTCGCTGGGCACTTCGGTTGTTCGCGGCTTCGTCTGGCCCACCAGCAGAACTCCAACACAGATGAGTACGACGCCAACCCAGCGTCGCGGCGAAACAGACTCGTGCAGAAAAACGACCGCGAGGAGAGTTAGTACGGTGTATCCAAACGCTCCAGTGGGCATGACGTAACTGTAGTCCGCCCAGCTCAGCACGGTCATGTAGCTCACCATAAATCCAATAAGGAAAAAAATGGCCACCCAAATAGTCCCGCTCGTCATCGTTTGCCGGAAAGCTTGCGAGATTCCGTGCGCCGTCAGCTCCACGGCGCCGATCTGCGCCATCCCGCGCTTCAGCAACAAGTCTCCTGCGTTCGCGCACACTACCATGGCCAAGACCATGACCAGCGTCTTGAATCGCAGCCTTTTCTCGCTTGGCATTTTGGGAGAGCTAATCGTTTCCGGAGGCCGAACTTGGTCCGGGGACCGAAACCATGGGCTTATTGTATTCCTCGCCGCCCTTGCGCACCCATTTCAGGCGCTCTGCGCGCAGCTTCAAGAACTCCGTAGCTTCGGCGTACAGCCGTTTCCTCTCGTGGCTGTCCCAAAGCGCGTCTTTCACGATGCGCCAAACCACTCTCGGCCGGAAGTAGTATTCATCATAGAAACGGTTCACTCCCGCCATCATCTCGGCCTTCGAGAGATGCGGATACTCGATGTGCGGGAGCTGGTGGCCACCGGAATCCGCCAGGGCTTCGACCTTCAAGAAACCCTGCGCCGCCATGGTGTCGTAAAGTTCCGTGCCGGGCATCGCATGCGCCAGGGAAACCTGAATCGTTTCGCAGTCCAGCTCCTTGGCAAAGTCAATCGTTTTCTGGATGGTTTCTTTCGTCTCGCCCGGCAGGCCGATGATGAAGTCGCCGTGCACTTTGACTCCATACTTGCGGCAATGCTTGCGGAAGTTGCGCGCCATCTCCAGCGTCGCACCCTTCTTGATGTTCTTCAGGATTTGCGCGTCGCCGGATTCGAATCCGACGATGAACAGCCGCGCTCCGGCTTCGGCCATTCCTCTGACCGTTTCCTCGTCGCTGTGCACGCGCGCGGTCGACGACCATTGAAACTTCAGCGGCTTGAACTTTGTGCACAACTCCAGCACGCGGTCCTTGCGGATATTGAAGGTGTCATCGTCGAAAAAAATTTCCTTCATCCGCGGGAAGTACTCAAGCGCCTGCTTCACTTCCCGCGCCACGTTGTCTGTCGAACGCGTCCGCCAGGCGTGCCCGGAAATTGTCTGCGGCCACATGCAGAACGTGCAAAGGGCCGGACATCCCCGGGTGGTGTAAAACGAAATGAAGGGATGCAATAGGAACGGCACGTTGTACCGCTCAATTTCCAGGTCCCGCTTGTAGATGTCCGATGCAAACGGCAGAGCGTCCAGCTCTTCCGTGTGCAATTGCGGCCGCTCCGGGTTGTGAACAATCCTGCCGTCCTTGCGATAGCTCACGCCTTGAATCTCGCTCAACGGCTTTCCGTGCGCGTACTCCGTCACCGAATGGTCGAATTCTCCGCGCGTGACGAAGTCGATGTCTTCGCCGGCGTTCAGTGTCTCATCCGGTTTGATGTGCCCGGTCGGGCCGACAAAGGCAATCTTCATCCCCGGATTGGCTTCTTTGATCTTGCGAATGAGCTTGATGTCGCTTTGTAGCCCCACAGTTGAGGTGAAGAGAACCAGGAACTCGTAGTCTTTGCAGATTTCTACGGTCTGCCGCCAGTTCACTTTGTGCGGTGAGGCATCCAGCAACCGGCTTCCCGGAATCATTCCGCCCGGGTAGGTCAGCCAAACGGGATACCAATAAGATTCAATCTCGCGCGTCGCGGGCCACCGCGAGCTGGCCCCACCGTCAAAGTTCTCGAAACTCGGCGGGTTCAATAACAGAGTTCTCATCACTTCCGGCATTCATCACCCTCAGTGTTCCCAAAGACAGTTTGTATGTGCAGTTCTTCTGGGCTGGCATCAAGGCAACGGCCCACCTGGGCTTCGATGACACACAACCTCGAGCCCATGCTTAGATTACAGTGTACCCGACTTTGTTGCATCGCCTCAAACCTTTCTGCGAACGGGTGTTATCGGGCTGTGAACCCAGCCGATCCTGCATTAAGTGGGAGTTACAGACTTGAATCAAAGCCCAAAGGAGCATCGTTCACGGTCTACCCTGGGATAAGTCCATTTTCACTCCTTAATTTTCCATTTTTCCGCTTGAATCTCGGCCGGAGAGAACTTCCTCAGTGGATTCCGACAGCAACTCCCAGATGCGCCCCTCCCACTCGAGGTGTTCCGGCTTCATCAGCACAGAACGTAAACAGGTAATCGCCTCGCGGTCGCGTTTCATCTTCCCGAAGTTTTTCTCCCAGAAATGGATAGGCAATTCTGCCACCGCGAGATGCAGCTCACGCCTGGCCGCGGCTTCAAAGACTTTGCGGCTCAGAGCAGACGATTCGCTTACGCTATTCCCGCGCGGGGCAAAGACCAAGATATCCAGCTCTGGCACAAACGCCATCACAAACCGCGAATCCCGGTTGAGTTTTTCGTAGACCGCCATAGCTGCTTTTCTGCCCCGCTCTAATCCTTGCGCAAACTCTCCCCGCTTCTTAAGCGGCAGCAACTTCTGCGTGGCCCAAAGCGCCGCTGCCGCCGCACCGGGCCTCGAGCATTCCAAGCTAATTTCCCCAAGATGCAATTCCGCCGAACTGAAATAGGTGTACGGCGAATCGTGTTTGTAAAGGCGGCCCACGCCCGGATCCCGAAACAGAACGCATCCACATCCATATGGCTGCAATCCATGTTTGTGGGGATCAATCACGATGGAATCCGCTTCTCCAATCCGTGCAAATGTTTTCTTCGCTTCTTCGGCAAGATTTTCCGCCAAAACAAAATATCCGCCATACGCAGCATCAGCATGAATTCGGAATTCGTGCTTCGCGCGCAACGTGAGAATCTCCGGCAGCGGATCCACGGAACCCGTGGCCGTGGTTCCCATCGTCGCAACCACTGTCCCCACATCTCCGCGCTCCAGCCGTCTTGCAAGCGCGTTCATATCCATGCGCCCAAGAGCGTCCGCAGGCATCGATTCGAATGGCAATTGCAGTACGCCGCTGATTCTTCGGTGCGTGTAATGCGCCTGTTCGCTTGCCAGAATTTTCTTCCCGGGATGGAGTTGCCCAGCCACCCACAGCGCCTCGAGATTTGCCATCGTTCCGCCGCCGCACAGGTGCCCCAGAAAACTTGTCCACCCGAACATGCCAGCAATTTCCGCGACGGCTTCTTTTTCCATTGCCGACGTCGCACGCCCGCCATCCAACGCGTGATTGTTGGGATTGATCCACATGGCCAGCGCGTAGGCCAGCCTCGCCACGGGGTGTGGCGGCTTCAGCATTTGTCCTGCATAGAGCGGATGAAAATACGGATAATTGTCCTTCAGCCGCTCCGCCGTTGCATTCAGCACTTCTCCAAGCCGCTCAATTCCAGGGGTTTCCCCATCGAGTTTCGGTAATTTGGCAAAACCACAATCCAATAATTTCGCGGCTTCCAGAAGCGCGGCAAACTCTTTCTGGTCGAGCATTCTCTGTCACCAGCCACCGATCGCCCGTCGCCTGCTTACTGCCAAACCTTATCCAGTTGCCCGGCCGTCTTGAGTAGATCCAACTGCGCCTGCTGCTTCTGAAAGTTTGCATCCAGGTAGACCATCCACTTGTCGTTTTCTTCCAATCGAGCCTTTTCCATGTCCCGCAGGTTCAACTTTCCTTCGCCAAACTGGGCCTGCAACACCGCTACATTTTGCTGGGCAAGCTGCAACTCCAGCCGTGCCACCTCTTTGGCCGCGTCGGTTTCGCGCACGCGCCGCGTCTTCTGTCTTACATCGGCAGTCACTTCACTTCTCTTATTGGATAGGCTGGCTTTTGCCGCTTCCAGATTCACCTGAGCCAGTCCGATGTTCGCTCTCGTTTGCGCGCTAAAGATCGGCACGCGCATATCGATTCCAGCATTGAAATTGTTCCGTTGGAAGCTGTTGAAGAATTGCGAATAATTATTGAATTTCGCCAGGACACTGTACACGCTCACCAGCTCGAGCGTAGGGAAATAGCCGCGGCGTTCCCCTTTCAGCCGGAATTCCTTGGCGCGCACGTCGGACTCCGCCAGCCGCAATCCGGTGTTGTTCGCCAGCGCCGCCGCGATCAGGTTGTCGCCCGCCTGCTCCGCCTCACCAGGAAGATCTTCCGGCATGACTTCGATGGCTTGCGCCTCCGGCAATCCCAACTGGTACGCCAAAAAAACTTCTAATTCGTCTTCTCGCTCTTCCAACTGCAGAATGCGCTGCACCACCCGCGCCCTGGTCAATTGCGCCTTCGTCACTTCCACCGGCAATTCGAGTCCTTCGCCTTGCCGCTCCTGGGTTACCTGGAGAATCTTCTCCGCGCTTTCCTGCTCTGCCCGCAACAGCTCCAGCGAATGCCGCACTTTTCCAAGTTCGAGGTACGCCATCGCCGTCCGGGTAATGACGCTGCTCTTCGCTTCCTCCAGTGCGATCTTCTGTGCCTTGGCCTGCTCTTGCATCTCTTTGGCCTGGCCGCGCAGCGGCTCGTTGAAGACCTGTTCCGTATACGTCACGTTAAACACCGAGGGCGCTCGCCCGCCCGGCGTTTCCGGTATGCCGTTGGTATAACCTGCTCCGGAACCGGCATAGAGATTAGGCATGAATTGCGCCTTCGTGATTTGTGCCGCATGATCCGCCACGTTTGCTTGTATCTTCGCCACCTGAATTTCTTTGCTGTTCTGCAGCGCCAGCTCGATCGCGCGCTTCAACGTTACGGCGACCGGCGCAGCGCCCCCGGTTTGCGCGCTCGGCTCCGCTGGTTTCGGCGTGGGGCTCTCTTGCGCCCGCGCACCACCACACAAAGTCGTCAAGGTCGCAACGCTCACAACGGTTCGAAGCAATTGCATCTTCAAGCTCCTTGGCCGCAACTCAAGAATCTCTGACCCCTAAGTCGTAATGCTTTTCATTACTCATACCGCAGGGACTCCACGGGCTGCAGGCTCGCCGCCTGGTTGGCCGGCAAATACCCAAAGAACAAGCCCGTCGAGCAGGACACCACAAAGGCGATCACCACGCTCAGAGGTGACACCGGCACCCGCAAATTCCCAGGCAAAAAGTACTGCGCCACGACGGGCATAGCGAGCCCAATCAAGATCCCAATCACAGCTCCTCCGCCGCTGATCAAAAAGGATTCCACCAGGAATTGATACAGGATCTCCCGCTGCGCCGCGCCAATCGCCTTGCGGATCCCGATTTCGCGCGTCCGCTCCGTCACCGTCACCAGCATGATGTTCATGATCCCGATTCCGCTGACAAGCAACGCAATCGCCGCGATAATCACCAGCACAACCGTCAGCCCCAGAGAAATCTTTCTCGCTACATCCAAAATTGCCGTCAGCGTTTGTACGTCATACTCCGCCTCGGCAGGATGGCGGCTGCGCAGCAATTGCGCCATTTGCCGCTGTACGCTCTCCACGCTCTCCGGCCTCGCCGCTTGCACGTACATCGTCCTCAGCACGTCGGTCCCGGTATAGTATTTCATGAGCGTAAAAGGGATAATCACTGAATAGTCGTGAACCTCCGATTGCCCAAAGGTCGAGGCACGTTCCCGGAATACCCCAATAACTGTGAACGTCAGTTCCCCCATGCGAATGTTTTTGCCGACAGGATTCTCGGTCCCGAAGACGCGCTCCGCTAGCGGTCCCGTGATCAGACAAAACTTGCTGCGCATCTGCATGTCAACGGAGTCAAAATACCGTCCCCGCGGAATCACGAGCCGCCGGATGGTTTGATACCCTTCCGTCACGCCAATCAAGTTCACTGCTCGTGAAGTTCCCCCGGGAACTACTACTGCCATCGGCAGTTCACGAATCCCCGCGGCTTCGGCCACATTGGGAATTCCCGCCTTCAGTGTGTTCATATCGTCGATGGTCAGCTCATAGCTCAGCGGCTGGGGCTTGTCCGAGCTTCTGACCAATTCCACCCACAAAAGGTTTGACCCCACCGCCTCGATCTGTGAAAGAACATATTTCTTGCTGGTCAGCGCCACCGTCACAACCAGAACGATGGAGGCACTTCCAATGATGACTCCGAGAGAGGTCAGCGCCGCGCGCAGTTTATTCGAGCGCAGCGCGTCGATGGCCACCGTTACGGTCTCTCGGATATGCATCGTCTTCTATTGCCGCAAGAACTTTAGAGCGCTAGCCAGAGCAGTAGCTCGGAGAAAATGCTTAACGCTTCTTGAGTTTCTTCAACTCTTCCTGCGCGATTTTATTCTTGGGATCCAGCCTGAGTGCGTTCTCGAATTCTTTCTTCGCATTTTCCGTGTCGCCTTTGGCTTCATACAAACGGCCCAGCCAAGCGTGCGCCGCCGCTGGAGACGGGTATCCGTTCCTTTTCGGAGCTCTCCTCGCATACTCCTGCAACAAGCGCTCGGCTTCTTCCAATTTCTCTTTTTGCAAAACCAGCCCCACGCCACGGTAAAACCTGCCCCGGGGATCAGTCGGTGCCGCGCGCTCCCCAACATCCGCCACGGCAATCAACCGCTCCGCCTGCTCGCGCTTCACTGCATAGTCGCCAATGTCGTAGATTAGCTCCGCCGATTTCGGCTTGCTCTCCAGGGCTTTCGTGAACTCTTCATCCGCAGCGGCGAAATCTTTTTTTTGCCTGCGACAATTTCCGGAGGCATAGTGGCCTTCTGCGGTGTCCAACTCCATCAATTCCTTGATGTGCGGCTGCGCCTTATCTTCCCCTCCGCCCACCATGCCCGGAGCGCTGCAATCAAATTCGATCAGCACCTGGCGGGCCGAGAAATTCTTCCCATCCAACACGACTGCAGTTTCAAATTCCTTCCCGGTTTTCTTGGCCAGAGCGATCCTCGTGGGGGGCCAGACAACCTTATCAGCCTTTTCGCCATAGGCTCTTCCCAGCCACTCGTGATACACGGAATTCTGCGGATCGATCGCCACGGCCTTCTCCGCGCTGCGGATGGCCGCATCAAGTTCCTGGAGTTCCAGGTAACTTTTCGCCAGTAGCAACTGGATGTCCCCGTTTTGCGGCTCTTTAGCCGCAGCTTCCTGCAGGACTTGGATGGCCTTCGTGTAGTCGCTTGCTTCGTAAGCCCTGCGTGCTTCGGCCAAACTTGCATCGAATTTTACTTTTGTCGCCGCGAGCGCCGTGCTCGCCAGAAATGCAATTGCAAACGCCAGCTTGCTCCATCGAACCATTCGTTGTTCCCTAAGAATTCTCCACGGATGTGCTCACCACAATCACGTTCATTCCGTCGCGCAGATCCACGTCGCCCGGCAACGCCACCAATTCGCCCTCCTCCAGGCCGCTCACCACTTCATAGTTCGTGGCGTCCGCGATGCCTACGTGGATCTCTCGCTTCTCCAGCGTGGACTTCCCTACGCCAAGCTGGTTCGATTTCACCACGTACACATAGCGCCGCCCGCCTTCGACTTCCACGGCTCCCCGAGGCACGGACAGCACCCCGAGGCGCTCCCTCGAATTGATGCGCACGTTTACGTTGATATTCGGCAGCAGTTCCAGTTTGTCGTTTTTCACCGAACACAGCAATTCGCCAACGCTCCGCGTATTTCGTTGCACCACCTGTTTTGGAATGATTTCGGTTTTGCCGGACCACGTCTTGTTCGGCAGCGCGTCCCAGGTGATTTTCACGGGCTCATTCTGTTCCAGCCCGCCCAGATCCGGCTCATCGATAAACGCCCGCACGCGCACCTTGTGCAAGTCCGCCATCTCCGCCAGGGAGTCGCCCACTTTTACAAAATCCCCGGCCTTCACCGGAAGGGAATACAGCGTTCCATCCGCTGGCGCTGTGATGCGTCCTTGCCGCACTTTGTCTTCGAGTGCGGCAGCTTCGTTCTTCAATTGTTCTACCTGCAACACTGCGCGATCGCGGTCCAGCTTGACGCCGCGCTCAAATTCCTGTTTCGCCGCGGTGAGCCTCGTTACTTCCGCCTGCGCCCTGGTCAGTGCCAGGTCGTTGGTCGCCAGTTCGTCCTGGGTCGCCGCCTCCTGGGCAATCAAGTGGAGCAACGCCTCGTGATTTTTCTGCAGCCGGTCGCGCTCTTTTTGCGCGTTTGCCAGATCGCCCGCGGCCTTCGCAGCCGCGTCTGCTCTGCCACCCGCCCTCGCCGCTCGCAAATCATCCTGCGCCTGCAGCAGTTTCGATCGCGTTTCGGCGAGCTGCGCCGCGGCGTCCTTTACATCCAATTCCAGGAGCTGTTGGCCCCTTTTCACCTGCTGCCCTTCGCTGGGGTAGACCTTTTCGACGAATGTGTTCAGCTCCGCCCGCATCACGTAAGGCGAAATAGGCTCAACTTTTCCATTGCTGCTGATGGAGGAAGTCAGGTTCTCCCGCACCGGCGTCACCGCGGAAATCTTCGGCGCCGGTTTTCGCCCGCTCAGCTTGATGAGAACGAACGCCAACACCACTGCCAGGAACAGGTAAAGCACAATCCGGTTTCGCAGTTTTCGATCCATGAATTCCTAATTCTATTCCGTACGTCCTCAGCCTTGGCGCTCCACAGGCGTAGAAATACTTCTCCCCCGCGCACTTCCCGCCCATTTGTCTGTGGCTATCCTGGCGCTTGCCCGGAAGGCTCCAAGATACTTCATTCTAGCAAGGCCCGCGCGGCTTTCTCTATGCTCCATGCCTAACGTAAACACATTGTGGAACCGCTAAAAGCCTACCTAGGGAAGATGCCCCGGCCCTGAATTAAGATGCCGGTGGTTTGGCTGACGGCCCTCTGCGTGCTACGATCGGCCCATGGCTACAGACACCACTAGCGCCAAAACCAGTTCGCCGGCTTCAAAGAGCTCGCCAAAACTTGCGCCTGTCTCCAGCACGGTTCTGCATCGCGTGTGCATCCAGTGCAACAACATGTTTCGCGTTACCCCCGATAAGTTCGATGCAAAGCAGTGTCCCGCCTGTCACAAAGGCTGAAGCGCTCTTCCCCGCTTGTCGATGTCTTTCTATAATATTCGCGCATCGCCAACGTAGTACACTCTGAACGCTCGGTGTCCTGCTTTACCAACTTTCTATTGGGGATTTGCTGATGATCGAAGCTCGAAGCCTGTCTAAGCGATTCCATGATAAGAAGCGCGGTGAAATTCGCGCTGTGGACAACGTCAGTTTTACTTGCCTACCCGGCAAGATCTATGGCCTGCTCGGCGCCAATGGCGCCGGCAAGACCACCACGCTGCGCATGCTCGCCACCATTCTTGAACCGACCGACGGCACTGCCGTCGTTTGCGGGCACGACGTCATCGAGCAGCCCGAAAAGGTTCGCGCCAACGTCGGTTTTCTCTCAACCGCCACGGCCCTCTATCCCCGCCTCACGGCCCAGGAGCTCGTCGAATACTTCGGTCGCCTCAACGGACTCGACGAGGCCACGCTCAAAAAGCGCATCGACGACATCTTCAACCGCCTGGACATGAACGGCTTCCGCGACCGACGCTGCGACAAGCTTTCCACCGGCATGAAGCAGAAAACCTCCATTGCCCGCACCCTCGTCCACGATCCACCTGTCATGATCTTCGATGAGCCCACGATCGGCCTCGACGTCATGACTGCCCGCACCATCACCGCCTTCATTCGCGAATGCCGCGATCGCGGCAAGACGGTCATCTTCTCTACTCACGTCATGAGCGAAGTCGAGAAGCTCTGCGACACCATCGGTATCATCCAGTCGGGCAAGCTCCTTGCCGAAGGCACGCTCGCCCAGCTTCGCCAAAAATACTCCGAGAACGATCTCGAGGAAATCTTCGTCAAGATTGTCGCCCCTCATTACGTCCCTGCGGAGGCCCACTGACATGTCTGCACGCAACATTGGCATTGTCTATAAAAAAGAGCTGACCGAGGCCCTCCGCGACCGACGCACCCTCATTGTTATGTTTATCGTGCCTCTGGTCCTTTTTCCGCTCGTCAGCGTGGGCTTCGGCGCCGCGATCGCCGCCCTGATCGGAAAGGCCAGAGAAGAAACACCTAAAGTCATGGTCATCGGCGGGCAAGACTCGCCTTCGGTTCTCTCCGGCTTGAACAAAGTACCGAAAATTCAGGTCGTTCCGCTCGAGGCCAATTGGAAAGATCAAGTCGTCAACAAGCAGATCCCCGTTGTTGTCGAGATTCCCGAAGGCTTCGAGCGCAGTCTCGCCGAGCAAAAAGAACAAACCGTCCTCATTCACGATTACGACGGCGATCTCAAATCGGATACGGCCAGGGGCAAAATCGAGAAATATTTCAACGACTATCGCGACTCCGTCGTAAAAGACCGTCTCGCCGCCAGGAATCTACCGGTTACCGTCCTGAAACCATTCGAAGTCAAGCCTCACAATGTCGCTCCGCCCGAAAAGTCCGGTGGCGCGCTCTTCTTTGGCGGTTTCATCGCCTACATCGTCGTGTTTCTGTGCCTGAACGGGGGGATGCACCCGGCAATGGACCTGACCGCCGGGGAAAAAGAGCGCGGCACCATGGAAACCATCCTCTCCAGCCCCATCTCCCGCACGCATCTCGTCCTCGGTAAATTCCTTCTTGTCCTCACCACTGCTCTCACCACGGCCGCGCTTTCCGTCGTCTCCATGGCCATTTCCTTCAGCATCGTCAATGCCCTGCATACCAAGCCTGTTCAGGCGGGTGAGTCTGACGTCACTCTTCACATTGGATTCGGCGCTGCGCTCTCCGTTTTCATCATGGCCCTTCCGCTGGCGGTTCTTTTCGCTTCCGTCCTCCTCACCATCTCCTCTTTCGCGAAAAGCTACAAAGAAGCGCAAAGTTACATCACGCCACTCTTGTTTATCGTCATCCTTCCCGCCATCGCCGCT